>Ga0105048_10010249_pt1 | contig 14862 bp, 10 predicted proteins | sample MAT05_FD_78382 | JGI IMG/M metagenome (GOLD analysis project Ga0105048, IMG submission 78382) | Freshwater microbial communities from Lake Fryxell liftoff mats and glacier meltwater in Antarctica - MAT-05 | ecosystem: Environmental > Aquatic > Freshwater > Ice > Liftoff microbial mat | place... | reverse complement strand
TGTCTCGGTGATTTGCATTGACGGGCAACGAAGCGCGGTGAGCAACTCGCGAATGGTTCTGCTCTCGGTCGCGAGGGCCTACGCCCCGACGTTCTCTCACGTGCGTGGCGTGGCAGCACTTGCGGAGGGGCCTGGCTTCTATTGGTACAACGACGCAGAGGTCGGCTACGAAACGTCGTCGGGCACTGGGTCCGCCAACTATCAGCGGCCCGTGCTCGACGCGGCGCTCGGCTTTCAGGCCTTCAATGGTGGCTTGGTAATGGTGAGCCGGTCGACGAGGGTGAAGACGATCACGCTCCCCACGGGCGAAACGGTCGAGATGTCGGGCGTCGATGCGGTGTTCATAATGACGGGCTTCAGCAATGAGCAAGTCGTCTGGTTGCCCATCGAGCTTGGTCATCGATTTGCTTTTCTGCCTTCGACTGCTCAGTTCTCGCTCGACCTGGTGTCAGTAACCTCGACCAACCTGGGGTCGGTGCTGTTGGTGAGCCACCTCTTCGCAGGGTCTCCGGCGGCACAGGTGCTCGACATTCGCCACTCTCTGCTGGCGGTCGAGGGGTTGATTGCTGTCTCGACCTCAGCCACATCACCCAAGGTGTTCACTGTGTCGAATGACGACGTGATGCACATTCGAGATCTCGCGCTGACGACCGAGCAGAAGCGCCCCTTCCCCGAAGACAAATTGGGCACGTTTCCAGCCGGGTTCGCTCTGAGCGCCGATGGTGAGCGGTGGGCCTTCTCTGACACAACGCGAGTATGGGTCGACTCGTTAAGCTCGAGCGCTGGTCCGATGAAAGTGTTCACGGGCGATGAATATGACGTCAGCAGCCTCAGCTATGTGAATGGCCAGACCCTCGCGGTGATTGAGCGCGGTGTCGTTCGGCTGCTCTCCGACTCGGGGTCGGCGATCGTGCTGCCCATCGAGGTCTCAGGTGAAGCTCGATTCGCACGGCGCATCGTCGCGCTCGAGAGCGGCTTCGCTGTGGTGACCCAGACCGGCTTGCAGCTCTTTGACTCGACCACGAAGCGCGTTGGGGGAGCTGACCCGATAGCCCCCGAATGCACGGTCGGCTTCAAAGGTGCGCTCGTCAACGCCATCGGCCCCAACACCATCGGCGTCGGCGGCAAGCGCGGTGTCTTCTCGTTCTCACTGTCTGCCAAATAATGGCCCTCGATCGCGTTCTCGAAACCATGGGCTGCCCGTCGCTCTGAGAATTCGTGCGTACGTTTACGGCTTGATCTCCAGCGGGCCGATGGTGCTGCTGTATGTCCAATTCCTACGTCCCCTTCTGTTGGGGTGAAACCCGGCAGTGGCGGGGTTAGGGTCGGGGCATGGGCGCACTCCAGAACACGGTTTTTTTCCTCATCTTTCTGGGCGTTCTGGTCACGGTTCACGAACTCGGGCATTTCTTGGCGGCGAAGTGGGCCGGCGTGAAGGTGCTCAAGTTCTCGATCGGCTTCGGGCCCAAGATCTTCAGCTTCACCCGCGGTGAGACCGAGTATCAGGTGGCCTGGGTACCGTTGGGCGGCTTCGTACGCATGGCCGGTGACATGGCCGGCGACACCGTCGGAGAAGGCCCCGAGCCTGAGCTGGCTCCCGAAGAACAGAAGCGCGGGTTCCTCGCAGCCCCCTGGTGGAAGCGCGCGATCATCGTCGCCGCCGGGCCGATGATGAACCTCATCTTCCCCATCGGGGCCTACTTCTTCGTCTTTCTGGGCGAGCACGAGTACGTCAGCTCGCGCGTGGGCTACGTCGACCCCGGGCTGCCCGCCGCCGCGGCTGGCTTCAAGCCGGGCGACGTGATCACCCGAATCGAAGGCAAGCCCATCAACCGCTTCGAAGAGATCAGCGCCGCGCTCGAGGGCGTCTTCGACCGCGAGATCTCCGTCAACGTGAAGCGCGGCGACCAGGACCTGGTGCTGAAGATCGCCCCCGCCCGAGATGTCGAGACCAACCCCATCGAGAAGATCTTTCGCGGCAAGCTCGGCATCGGGGCCACGCCTCCTTCGCCAATCATCGGCGTGCCGGTCGGCTCGGCTGCCGAAGCCGCGGGGCTCAAGACCTTCGACCGCATCGCCAGCATCAACGGCAAACCGACTCCAGACCTCAACGTGCTCACTCAGGTGCTCGAGCCCCTCGAGGGCCCACTCTCGGTAGTGGTGCTGAGGTCGACCTTGCATGACGTCGGCGGCGCTGGCTTCGTGGTGCCCGAGATCGCCACGCTCCAGCTCGAGAAGAGCGCCGGGCGCGGTCTCGCCGCATTGGGAGGTGCTGAGCTCGGCGACACCTATATCTGGACGGTGATTCAAGACAGCGAGGCGGCCAAGGCCGGCGTCAAGCGCGGAGACCGGCTGGTGTCGATCAACGGCTCGCCCATCGGCTCGTACTACTGGTTCAACCTCAAGCTGCGAAGCGTGGAGCTCGAGCCGTTCACGCTGGTCTGGAAATCAGCCGACGGTGAGCACACCGCGACGATGAGCCAGGTGAACCGCGAAGAGCGCGATGTCTTGAACGCCAAGCACAAGCTCCCCGACCCGGGCGTACGACCGAGGTTGGCGTTCGTCGCTTACGACAGCGACCCGTTGGCAGCTGGCCCCAAAGACGAGCGCCTCACGGTGGTCAATGGCCCCAAGGCGGCATTGTTCGCGGCGGTCAAAGAGGTGCCCAAGGCGGTCAAGCAGATCGCGCAGATCATGAAGGGCTTTGGCACCGGCAAGATCGGCTTCGAGAACGTGGGCGGGCCGATCATGTTGTTTCAGATCGCCTCCAAGAGCGCCGAGGCTGGCATCAATGTCTTCTTGACCAACATGGCCCTGGTGTCGGTGAACCTGGCCCTGGTCAACCTGTTGCCGATACCGGTGCTCGACGGCTTCGGTCTCCTCGCCGCTTTCTGGGAGGGCATTCGTCGCCGCCCGATACCGGCCCGCGCCAGAGAAGTGGCGAACGTCTTCGGCCTGGTGGTGCTGGCGATGATGGTGGTGCTCGTTTTCTACAACGACATCAGGCGGAGCTTCGGTCTCGACTGACACGTGGTTGAAAGAGGGGTCTGGTGGCTGAGCCAGTAGCGAACGCGTCGTTTCGAGCAGCACTCGAGAAGGTCATCGACGGTGAGCGCGTAGTGCTGGCCACCGCGCTCGCACGAATTCGCGTCGGCGTGGCGGCCATCACCGTCGCCAACGGCGTGCGAATGGTCTTCACCGAAGAGTGGCGCGCCTTCGCACCCACCCTGGTCGTGACCCTGATGTACATGGGCCTCGCGGTGCTCATCTGGCGCCTGCTCAAGACCGGTCGCCTGGTGAAGCGCGCAGGGTGGATGTTGCCGATGGTCGACATGCCGCTGATCGTGATCGCCCAGCTGCTGCAGACCTCGCGGCTCCCCACCCCGTGGATGGGCATGGTCAACACGCCGACCATGATGCTCGGCCTGGTAACGCTGTCGATGCTCTCGCTGTCGCGACCGGTAATCTTGATCACCGCGGTGATCGGCCTCATTCCGATTCTGTATCGCGCGCGCTACACCCACCTCGATACCAGCCCGCTGGTAGTGACGCTGATGACCTACGGCGCCGTGGTGGCGGTGTTGTTGGCGGTGGTCAGTCGGGTGCGCGGCCTGGTGCACACCTCGCGCGCTCAAGACCTGCTCGGCAAGTACGTGCTGGGTCGGCGCATCGGTCTGGGCGGCATGGCCGAGGTCTTCGAGGCGACCTATTCGCCCGAAGGCGGGTTCGAACGCCGGGTGGCGGTGAAGCGCATTCTGCCGACCTTCGCTGATCAGGCGGTCGCGATGACGCTCTTTCGACAAGAGGCCGAGGTGGGCGCGATGCTGGCGCACCCGGGCGTGGTGCAGGTGCTCGACTTCGGCATGCACCAGGGCACCTCGTTTCTGGCGATGGAGTTCATCGACGGCGTCTCGCTTAAAGATTTGATCAACTACCAGCGCAGCCTCAACGAGCAGACGCCCATCGCGGTGGTGATTCACATCGCCTGGCAGATGGCTGAAGCGCTCGACTACATTCACGGCCGTGTCAGCAACACCGGCCGGGTGCTGAACCTGGTGCACCGCGATCTCAACCCCCCCAACATCATGCTCACCCACATCGGTGACGCGAAGCTGGCCGACTTCGGTATTGCGCTGGTCGCCGGGCAAGAACGAATGACCGCTGCGGGCATCATGCGCGGCAAGCTGGGTTACGCCGCTCCCGAGCAGGTGCTGGGCACGGTATACGACGGGCGGGCTGACCTCTTCGCGCTCGGTTTGACGCTTCACGAGTGCCTCATCGGCAACCGGGTGTTTCGGGCCGACAGCGAGATGGAGCTGATGAAACAGTGCCTCGAGGGCCCCATCGTGCAGCCCTCGCAGATGCGGGCCGACGTACCTCCGCAGCTCGATGCCCTCGTGATGGGGCTGCTGCAGAGAGACCTGGCGCTCCGCACGCCTTCGGCCAACGAGCTGCGGCGTCAGCTGCTCGAGATGCCGCGCGAGCTGCTCGACGTGCAGAAGGGGCGCAAGCTGCTCTCGGGCCTGGTGGCGCAGGCCCGCGAATGGGTGGCTCGCACCGCTCCGGTCATGGCTCCCGGCAAGGGCTCCTCGTCGGTTGAAACGATGAACGACGTGACCCGCACCGGGCCGCACGCGATAGCCTCGAAGCACTGATCATGAGTGACCAGCCCGAGCTCGCACCGCCACAATTCGCTCCGCAGCAGAAGGTCTGCGGCAACTGCAAGCTGTGGCGCATTCACTCCATCGACGCGGCGCGAGGCTGGGTCGGCGAGTGCCGCGTGCAGACCAATCGGGGGCTCTTCACCGGCGCTGCACCGGTCTGCGACGCCTTCGCCCCACGCGGTGAGGCCGCAAAAGCCCTGGCCGAAGAGGCCGCCACCGTGCGCCGCGCCAAGGCCATTCAAAACATCGGCCCGGTGGTACGCAGCGCCAGCGGCACCAGAACCCTCAGCGCCTCCACGCTGGTACCCACCATCGACCGCAACACGCCCGTCGATCTCGAAGGAGCAACGATGACCCGCCAAGAGCTGATGGATCTGTTCCTCGAAGCCTCAGGCCTCGCCGATGTGCCCCTCGCCCAGAAATGGGAGGGCGGATCGATCAAGCTGGTGCCGGCGAACCCCGAAATCCAGCCCAAAGACATTCCGCTCGACTCGCTCTTTCACAAGGTGGTGATGATTCGAGACCGCCTGCGCACCCTCGAGCAGAAGCTTTTTTTTCATCCAGAGCCCACGGACACCGAGAAGGTCGAGATGCAGCAGTACGTCACGCGCTGCTACGGCTCGCTGACCACTTTCAACGTGCTCTTTCGAGACAAGGGCGATCAATTCATCGGGCAAAAAGGCGACGAGTGAGACGCTAGGCGGAGGCGAAGGTCTCGGCTCTGGCTGCGGCGAGCGGCCGCGCGAAGCCCTGAGGCACGATGCTGCTCAAGAGCGACCCCTGCTCGATGAACTCGAAGAGCTCGCTGTAGTTTCGAATCTCTGAAAACCCGGTTCGCCGCATGATGTGCCACGGCTTGAGATCGCGGGTGTGGGCGATGCCCATCGCGCCAATCAGCTCAGCCACCGTCTTCACGGTCTCGCGATGGTAGTTGGCGACGCGGGTGGTCTTGTCGCTCACGTCGAGGCCGATCATCAGGCTCGGGTCTTGGGTGGCCACCCCCGTCGGGCACTGGTTGGTGTTGCAGCGCAGCGCCTGAATGCAGCCCAACGCCATCATCATCGCCCGGGCCGAGTTGCAGGCATCGGCGCCGGTCGCCAAGCGGCTCACCACGTCGGTGCCGGTGACGATGCGGCCGCTGCAGAACACCCTGACGTGCTCTCGCACCGCGAACCCGGTGAGCGCGTTGTGCACGAAGATCAACGCCTCTCGCAGCGGTGAGCCCATCGAGTTCGAGAACTCCAGCGGCGCCGCGCCCGTGCCGCCTTCGCCACCATCGACGGTGATGAAGTCGGGCGTGATGCCGGTGACCTTCATCGCCTTGCAGATGGCCAGAAACTCGCGCGGCTTGCCCACGCACAACTTGAAGCCGACCGGCTTGCCCCCCGAGAGCTCGCGCAGCTGCTGCACAAACTCGAGAAGCCCGATGGGCGTCGAGAAGGCCGAGTGGGCGGGCGGCGAGAGCACGTCTTTGCCCACCTCGACTCCGCGAATGGCGGCGATCTCCGGGGTCACCTTCGCTGCCGGCAAAATGCCGCCATGGCCAGGCTTGGCGCCCTGCGAGAGCTTGATCTCGATGGTCTTGACCTGCGGCCGCTGGGCGTTCTCCTGGAAGCGCTCGGGTGAGAACTTCCCGTCGAGGGTTCTGGCCGAGAAGTAGCCGGTGCCGATCTGCCACACCAAGTCTCCGCCGGGTTCGAGGTGGTACGGGCTGAGGCCTCCTTCGCCGGTGTCGTGAGCGAAGTGCCCCAGCTTCGCGCCGCCGTTGAGCGCCAGCACCGCGTTCTTCGACAGCGAGCCGTAGCTCATCGCCGACACGTTGAAGATGCTCGCCGAATAGGGCTGGGTGCACTGCGGCCCGCCCACCTTGATGCGCAAGGTCGAGGGGTCTGCATGCACCGGCGAAAGAGAGTGGTTGAGCCACTCGTAGCCCACCGCGTTGACGTCATGCTTGGTGCCAAAGGGCACGGTGTCGGGCTCACGCTTGGCGCGCTGGTAGACCAGCGAGCGGGTGTCGCGGTCGAAGGGCTTGCCGTCGGTGTCCGACTCCACGAAATACTGGTTGATCTCAGGCCGAATCAGCTCGAACAGGTACCGCAGGTTGCCCAGGAGCGGAAAGTTGCGACGCACCGCCTGCCGACGCTGAAACATGTCGACGTAGCCCCGAATCACCAGGGGCAGCACCACCACGAAGCTCCACCCCACCTGAGGCCAGAAGAAGCTGACCCCAGCCAGCGCGGCCACCACTCCCGTCGACACCAGTACGAACACTCGGCGCATGGGCCCAAGTCTGGGGCCGCATTCAGGAGGGCGCCAACATTCGTCTCGCCGAACTCGCCACGGGGAAAGTGGTCGACTTTTTTGCTCGGGCGAGTTCAACCCAGTGAAAATCGTGTGTCACCTGTTGTGAGCAGTCGTCGTCGACCGATGCCACACTCTCGCGATTTTTCACGGGTGGTGTGAACGTCTCGATGAAAATCGTCGTGACGGTTTGCAACAAATCACGGCTTCTCATGTATGGCGTCATGGGCATCAACGGCGTCGACGTCACCAACAACCCAGTCAGAACCCCCGGCGTTCGCCTTAGCGATGCCGACAACGTCAAGCGGTGCGACGTGTTGATGAACCAGGTCGATGCCTTCGAAGCGCACTCAACGCCAAATACTTCTCCTTCGATGCGAACCACCGCGGCGCCGCCGTCGAACAGCCGTCACCCGAAAAGCTTAAAGCCGAGTGCGCGAAGCTGCTCGGCCGAGCGATGAACGAGCAAGAGTGCAAGGCGGTCATGATCTACATGGCCTTCGCCGCGAACCTCCACGGCGACCTGCTCGACGCCCGCATCTGATGCGCTCGCGACACCGTCATTTCAAGCTCTCTCGTTACGGCTCAGGCATCGCGTGCGGCGAATCGCTGAACGTCTCGGTGCCGTCGTTCAAGTCGTCGGGCTCGATGCTCACCTTCGCCACCCTCGCCGCGTTCAACCGCGCCTTGACGTACCTGGGCGAGAGATCCATCGCGTGTCGGTAGGCGCTCTTCGCTTCATCGCGCCGCCCCAAGCGCTCCAGGGCCACACCCAGGTTGTTCTGAACGTAGGCCACCTGAGGCAACAGCTCCGAGGCCCGCTCCAGCACCTCGACCGCCTTGGTGTTCTCGTTTGCGCGCAAGTAGGTAAGGCCCAGGTTATTGAGCGCGTAGCCATGCTCGGGAGCGATCTCGACCGCTCGCTCGAAGCTGCTCATCGCACCGGTCAGCTCACCCATCGCCAACTGCCCGAGGCCGACCAGGTGATGCGCCTCGGCGTTCTCCGCGTCTCGCGAAATGGCCTCGCGAGCGGCGTCAACCATGCCCTGGTACTCCTTGGCCTGAAACAGCGCGCGGGCCTGCTGAATCGGGGGAGTCGCATCGGTCGGCCGGAAGGTCGACAGCCGCTGCCACGCTTCGGCCGAGAGGGTGGGCTTGCCAAGGCGGCGCGCCAGGCGGGCGATCAGCTCAACCGCTTCTTCGTCGGCCGGGTCGGTGAAGACGGCTCGTCGGGCCTCGGCCAGCGCTCCGCTCAGCTCGGAGTCGTTGTCGAGCGCTCGGGCACGCGCCAGGTGATCGACCTGCGGCGTGTCGTGCACCAGGGCCAGCGCGTCGACCGGCGTGGTGGGTATCGCCGTGCCTGCATCGAACCGTGCCGTCGAGATGGCCACGATGGTCGGGTCTCCGGGTTGAACCACCAGGCGGGTCACCACCTTCGAGCGCACCACCGGGGTTGGTTTCGCTTCATCACACGCGGCCAACGAGAGCGCCGCTGCACACACTGCAATCCATTTTTTCGACATGGCTCCTTGAGACCTTTCCGGGAGAAATCCCGTGCAGGGGGCATGAGCCAGTCGCGTGCCAAGCCTCATCGCTGCGAAACGCTTGAGAGAATTCGTTGGCTGTGGGTGCGTGACCACGCGGTACTCCCCGCGCCGTGCGAATGATGTCGATGCTGACGGCAGTGATGCTCGCTGGGCTCACCGCGGCCGAGAGTCGCGCAGAGCGGGTCGATGAACAGGAGCATGGTTTCTCATTCGAGCCGCCGCTGGGCTTCGTGGCGATGCAACCCGCGGGCAAGGCGCTGCACACGTACAGCCGCGGCACCGAGGGCGAGCCGGAGTTTCAGGTCATTACCTTCGAGCCGCTCGGTTCCACGCTGGGCGAGAACATCAAGCTCGACCCGAAGATCGTCGAATCGGCTGCTCGCAAAGCCGCTGCCGGCTCGGGCGTGACGGTGGGTGACTTCAAGTACGAGAAGGTGCCCTGGCGAACCCACCAGCTCGACCTGCTCGCCTCGAAGATGTCGCGGGGCGAGATCGAGCTCGTCACCTTCGCCACCCTGGTGCCTCTCTCGAACGGCGCGATACAGCTCGCCACGGCCGGCCACTCGGCTGACGCTCGCACGACCCACCCGCAGGTGCTCACGTCGATCAAGGGCCGCTCGAATTGGCGTAGCAGCGACGAGAAGCTGGGGTTCGTGATCGGCCAGGTCGTGGGCTTCGCCTTGTGCCCGCTGATGCTGATCGGTATCGCAGTGGTGGTGGTGGTCGTGGTGCGCAAGCGGCGCTCAAAGCCCACTGCATAAACCCCGGCCGTTGGTGCTAAGGCTCGTCGCGCCATGAGTACTGAGCTCGACCGCGAAATCGCCCGTCGGCGAACCTTCGCCATCATCTCGCACCCCGACGCGGGCAAGACCACCTTGACCGAGAAGCTGCTGCTCTATGGCGGCGCCATTCACCTCGCCGGGAGCGTGAAAGCCCGTCGCGCCAAACGCCACGCCACCTCCGACTGGATGGAGCTCGAGAAAGAGCGCGGCATCTCCGTCACCTCGTCGGTGCTCCAGTTTCCCTACCGGGGTCACGCGGTCAACCTGCTCGATACCCCCGGCCATCAAGACTTCTCTGAAGACACCTACCGCACCTTGTCGGCCGCCGACGCCGCGGTGATGTTGATCGACGCGGCCAAGGGCGTCGAACCGCAGACCATCAAGCTGTTCAAGGTCGCGCGGCTCCGCGGCATTCCCATCTTCACCTTCGCCAACAAGCTCGACCGCTACGGCCGCTCACCGCTGGAGCTGATGGACGACCTCGAGAAGGTGCTCGGCATTCGCGCCTACCCGATGAATTGGCCCATCGGCAGCGGGCCTGAGTTTCGCGGCGTGTACGATCGACGAAGCAAGAACGTGCATGTGTTCAGCGCCTCGGGCCGCCACGGCGAGAGCGAGGTCGAAGAGCGCATCGTCGCCCTCGACGGGCCTGAGATTCACGAGGTGCTCTCAGAGTCGGAGCTCGAGAGGCTGCGCGAAGACATCGAGCTGCTCGACACCGGCGGCGACGAGCTGTCGGTCGAGCGGGTGCGCGCGGGTGAGCTGACCCCGATGTTCTTCGGCTCGGCCATGACCAACTTCGGTGTTCGCCCCTTTCTCGATGCCTTTCTCGAGATGGCGCCACAGCCCATGGGTCGCAACTCGACGCAGGGCTTCATCGAGCCCACCCGCGAGAAATTCAGCGGCTTCATCTTCAAGATTCAAGCGAACATGGACCCCTCGCATCGAGATCGCATCGCGTTCTTGCGAGTGGTCTCGGGTCGCTACGTCAAGGGCATGAACGCCCAGCATTCGCGGCTGCACAAAGAGGTTCGGCTGGCCAAGCCCTCGCAGTTTCTCGCGGCTGAGCGCACCAGCATCGAAGACGCCTGGCCCGGCGATGTCATCGGCCTGTTCGACCCCGGCCAGTACCGCATCGGCGACACCCTTCAGGAGGGTGGCAACTTCGAGTTCGACGGCGTGCCCCGGTTCTCGCCTGAGTTCTTCGCGGTCGTTCGCTCCAAAGACCCGATGAAGCGCAAGCAGATGGAGAAAGGCCTTGAGCAGCTCTCTGAAGAGGGCACCATTCAGATCTTTCAACAGCTGCAGATGGGCATGAAAGACCCCATCGTCGGCGTGGTCGGGCAACTGCAATTCGAAGTGCTGCAGTACCGCATCGAGCACGAGTACGGCGCGCAGATCGTCATCGACCGCATGGGGTACTCGCTGGCGCGCTGGGTCGTGGCCGCCAAGTTCGACCCCAAGGCCTTCGATTGGGAAGGCAACCGCCAGACCGTGCAAGACCGCGATGGCCAGCCGCTGGTGCTCTTCAGAGACGAGTGGGCGATGCAGCACGCGCTCGACAAGCACCCCGAGCTGACGTTTCAGGCCTACGCGCCGGCGTTCAAGCCCGGGTCGGTGATCACGAGCGTGCAATGAGCCATGACCCTCGCGCCGCTCAGTGAGAAGCACCTGTGTGAGCTCGCCCTGGCGGTCAGTCGGGCGCTGAGCCAGTGGTTGCCCGGGCCGCTCGGCGCTCCCCTCGAAGTGGTGCAGGGCCTTGAACGGGTGCTGCTCTTCTTGCGGCAGAACGGCAGCCCCTCACCTCAGGCCCGCCAGGTCGCCTCGTTGGCCTTCTGCTGGGGCGATCAGCTGGTGCGCGCGGGCGGCTTTCACTGGGCCAGCGCGTCTGAAGACAGCTCGGTCAACCCCTCGGTCGTCTCTGATGACGAGGTGCGCGCCTGCATGGTGGTCGACACCATCACCACCCTGGTCATCGAGCCCCAGGCGATGTCGCTGGTCGCGCTCTACCGTGCGCTCGAGAGGGGGGAGTTGCCAGAGATGCCCGGCTGCCTCAGACCTGCTGCTTCTTCGCCACGCAAAACAGACTGAGGCCCACCGGCAGGCGCACCTTCGCTTCGAGCGAGGCCAGCAGCGGCGCCACCCGATCATAGAGCCGCAGTTGCAATGGGGGCAGCACCCGTCGCTTGAGCAGCCGGCCGTTCAAGAACCAGGCGGGTATGCCGATGAGGTTCATCCACTCCAGCCGCTCGACCTCGAAGCCGTTCGCCTCGAGCACCGCGCGCAACGTCTTCGGGGTGTAGCGACGGTGATGGCCGACCGCTTCGTCGATTGACCCGAACAACACCGGCAACGCGGGTACGAATACCAGCAGCCGGCCTGAAGGCTGGAGCACCCGCGCGAACAGCTGCACCGCCTGCGCGTCGTCAGCGATGTGCTCGAGCACGTTCGAGAGCACGATGGTGTCGAGGTTCTGAGCTCGCAACTGCTGCCAGTCGGCCAGCGCCACGTCAGAGAGGTGCGGCTCGACCTGCGGCTGCCCGCGAAATCGGTTCTGCAGTCGACGCACGTAGAACGGGTCGACCTCCAGCGCGATGACCTTCTGACGACCGGTCGCCAGGTGCGCGGTGATGGTGCCGATGCCGGCGCCGATCTCCAGAATGCGCTGACCGGCGAAGGCCTTGAAACGCTCGGCCAGCCAGGCGTTGTAATTTTGCGCCTTGGTCTCGAGGTTGGTGAGCGTCGAGTACCCTTCGTGAGCGTTGTCGGCGTCGTCTTGAGTCGAGGCGTAGCGGGCGAAGGTGCGCGCCGCGCCCAAGACCGTCTTCAGAGAACCGGCCACCGGGAGCGCCTCGACCCGCACTTCGACGAAGCGGTAGAGCTGCGCCGCCAGCTTCACCAGCAGCTCGGCTTCATCGGCGCCGGCGGTGAGGGCGGTGTCGACCAGCACTTGTCGGCGTACCGCCTTCTGCCCCGAGCCCGCATCAAGGCTCAGCCCATCGAGCGCCAGCCCCGCCAGCTTCTCCAGCGCCACGTCGGCCAGACCACGGGTCGAGCGATGACCCACCACCACGTCGGCCTCATCGCGGCGCAGCGGCGCCAGCAGTCGCTCCCAAGCCTCGGGCGAGTAGGCGAAATCTGGCTTCTGCAACACCACCGAGTCGGTGTCGATCAAGGGCAGGGCGGCCTTGAGCGCATCGCCGAACGAGCCGTTGGCCGGCACGAAGGTCGCTCCGGCGATCTCCAGCTGATCTCCCGCGACGACCACCGCGTGCCCTCGCGCTTGCGCCGCTGTGGCGAAGCGTCGGGCCGCCTCGGCGTGCTCCAGGTGCGAATGCATGAAGACCGTCGTTCGCATCGTGCGCGGTGCGTAGCATGCTTTTCGATGGCGCCGCTGCCGCCCGAGCGGCATACCGGCGTCATGGCTGCATCGCTGCTCGAGGTGTTTCAAACGCTGGCGTCATTCGACCCGCCGAAGACCTCGCTCGCGAGCGCCCCATGGGAGGACTACGCCGACTGGGCCATCGGTCAGGGCCTCGCGCCGCTCGCGGCCTACAACCTCGAATACCGCCTCGGCGCCAAGACCGGCGCCCCCGAATGGGTGCGAGATCGACTGCTCGCCATTTACCAGGGCTCGGTCAACGACAACGTAATGAAGCTGGTCAACTTCAAGCGCGCCGTCGACGAGCTCGAAGGCCGCCAGGTCATCATGCTCAGCGGCGGCAGCTTCGCCGAGAGCCTCTACCCGCACGTCGCCTTTCGGCCGGTGATCGACCTTCGCTTGCTGGTGCCCCGCGCCGATCTCGACCCCTTCGTCGGCTACCTGCGCCGCGCCGAGTTCAAGGCAGGCGAGGGTGAGAAAGACAGCACCCTACGCGAGCTCAGCGATGGTCGAACCACCATCTTCGTGCACGGCGAGTTGCTCAAGCGGGGCGACGAAGGCCTCTTCGCCCGCTCGCTCCCGATGAAGGTCTACGGCCCCTCGCTGCGCCGGCTCGACCTCGAAGACGCACTCCTCACCCACGTGCTGTTGATGTCGCGCGCCGGGTTCGACGTGCCGTTGATCGAGCTCGTCGATCTGCGCGAGCTCATTCAGGGCGCGCCCTCGATGGGCGGGGTCTACTCTCGGCCGGTCGACGCAGAAGCGGTTCGAAGTCGCGCCGCGGAGTGGAAGATGGAGCGCGCGCTCTGGGCCGCCCTGGGCATCGTCGAGCGCCTGTTTCCCGAGACCGCCGCCGCCGTCGCCCGCTTGCAACCGCAGTCGTTGATGATGCCCACCCGCGAGCTGCTGGAGCGCCTGGTGATTGCCCCTGTCGCGCAGGTCGGGCGCACGCAGCAGTTCCGTGGCGAAGACGCCCTGCGCACCTTGCTGGCGGGGGGCTGACCGCATAGATGCAGGCCCATGCGTATTTCGGTCATCGGCAGCGGCTATGTCGGGCTCGTTGCGGGCACCTGTTTTGCCGATTCCGGCAATGACGTGACCTGCGTCGACATCGACGCCAAGAAGATCGACAACCTCAAGGCCGGCAAGCTGCCCATTTATGAGCCGGGCCTCGAAGAAATGGTCGCCAAGAACGTGCGCGAGCAGCGCCTCTCGTTCTCGACCCAGCTCGCCGCATCGGTTGGCGAAGCGGCGGTGGTGTTCATCGCCGTGGGCACCCCCGAAGGTGAGACCGGCGACGCCGACCTGCAGTACGTGCTCTCGGCCGCGCGCGAGATCGGCAAGGCCCTCAAGCGCTACACGGTCATCGTCGACAAGAGCACCGTGCCGGTGGGCACCGCTGACAAGGTGCGCGAAGCGGTCGCCTCGCAGACCACCGTGCCCTTCGACGTGGTCTCGAACCCCGAGTTTCTCAAAGAGGGCGCAGCCCTCGATGACTTCTTGAAGCCCGACCGCATCGTCATCGGTGCTGACAGCGAGCGAGCCACCAAGATCATGGGCGAGCTCTATTCACCCTTCGTTCGAACCGAGCACCCGATCATCTTCATGGACACCCGGTCGGCCGAGCTCACCAAGTACGCCGCCAACGCGATGCTCGCCACCCGCATCTCGTTCATGAACGACGTCGCCGCCATCTGCGAAAAGGTCGGCGCCGATGTCGACATGGTTCGCAAGGGCATGGGCGCAGACAAGCGCATCGGCTACCCCTTTCTCTTCCCCGGGGTCGGGTACGGCGGCAGCTGCTTTCCCAAAGACGTGAAGGCGCTGGTCGCCACCGCCCGCGAGTACGGCATCGAGCTCGACCTGCTGCGCGCTGTCGAGCGCACCAACGAGCGGCAGAAGAAGCTGCTGGTGCAGAAAGCGGTGAAGCACTTCGGCGACCTCAACGGGCGCACCTTCGGGGTCTGGGGCCTGGCCTTCAAGCCGAAGACCGACGACATGCGCGAAGCACCGGCCATCGAGGTGATCGAAGGCCTGATCGGCAAAGGCGCCAAGGTCAGGGCCTTCGACCCGGTCGCCACCCAGGCCGCCCAGCGCGTGTTCGGAGATCGCATTCACTTCTGCGAGCGCCCCTACGACGTGCTCGATGGCGCCGATGCCCTCTTCGTAGTCACCGAGTGGAATGA
>Ga0105048_10010248_pt1 | contig 14862 bp, 10 predicted proteins | sample MAT05_FD_78382 | JGI IMG/M metagenome (GOLD analysis project Ga0105048, IMG submission 78382) | Freshwater microbial communities from Lake Fryxell liftoff mats and glacier meltwater in Antarctica - MAT-05 | ecosystem: Environmental > Aquatic > Freshwater > Ice > Liftoff microbial mat | place... | reverse complement strand
CTCACACAGGACGTTGCACGGCCTCACCATGTCTCAAGACCTCAGCACTGCAAACACACGTTGAAAGGGCTGGTGTCACGGACCCAGTCCCGCGACAGGGCGCGAACGACACTGGAAACGATGGGTCGCCGTGCACGCAGTTGGTCCACCCCGTGATGCCAATGGCGGAGCACAGGAGCCTCCGACCGCGCCCGGTCTCCATCGTGGGCGCGCTGATCGCGGGCGTGTTGCAGGGGTACGGATCACACGCATCCCCCAGGCGCGGCAGGCCGAGAGCGGCCTCCGTCGCGGCGTTGCAGTTGTGCTGTCGCATGCCCGGCGGATCGTCACCGACGGCGGTGTTGGGGCACAGGTCGCAGTCATCGCCGCGCCCATCGCCGTCTGCGTTCGCCTGCCCGGGATTCTGCACGTCGGGGCAGTTGTCGCAGGGGTTGCCGACGCCATCGCCATCGGAGTCGAACTGGTCGCGGTTCGGAGTGCCCGGGCAGTTGTCCATGCCGTTGCAGAGCGGGTTGGTCGAGAGACCGTCGCCGTCGGTGTCGAAGTTGGTGCCTCCTTGTAAACCGCAGGTGCCCCCGCCGGGCAGCGCGAGGTCGGCGTCGAGATCACCACGGAGTCGGTCGATCACTCCCCCGATCGCGCCCGTGCGGGGGTAGCGCTGCCCGGGGTCAGCGAAATTGAGGATCAGCGTGCGCGCGGAGTCGTTTCCGATCGCGGCGCTTTCGTCCTGCATCGCCCCGTTGCCACGCCCCTTCGAGTGCACCGCGACAACAAACGGCACGCCGCCACTGTAGAACAGCGCTGGCCCCCCAGAATCCCCGCCGGTAAGCGCGTTGCCAGCATTCCCCGCCCAAGTGGGCACAGCGCCCGGAAAGGACCACACGAAAATGTCACCGATAAAGCTGGCGACAGCGCCGACGGACTGCCTCTCATAGCTGACGCCGCTCGGCGGTGCGTGCACGCCGTATCCCGCAAGGGTGAGCGACTGGCCCTCCCACGACGCGCCGTTGAACACGCCGCCGGAGGGCGAACCGAACCACAACCGGATGGGCGCCACCGCGAGGCGCGTCAAACGCTCCACGCGATCTCCGCCGACGTAGACGTCGGGCGCTGCGCGGCGGTCGAGCAGGAGGAGCGCGACGTCGTGCTCGGTGTTCGCCCCGTCAGTGATCGCGCGCGAGAAGCACGAAGTGATCGGCGGGTCGTACGCGGCGCTGTCGAGGACGCAGCCCACCACACCGATCGCGGTCGGGTCGCTCAGCGTGGCGGCGCCGCCGGTGGGCGCCCGTCGCCCCTGCGTGACCACCCGTACGTCCGCGAGGACGCCGCTGTTGTTCGCCACGCAGTGCGCGGCGGTCAGCACGACGCGCGGCGAGATCAGGGTGCCGGTGCACCCGTTCGTACGGAAGGGCGGCAGCGCGACGATCGACACGACGCCGTCACGGGTCAGGTCGGTGTCGACCGCGGTGTCACCCCAGCGCAGGCTCTGCGCCGCGGCGCTGGTTCGAGGCTCCGTGGGCGGCGAACACGCGGCCACCGCGAGCATCATCAGCGCAGCGAAAAGGCGAGAGAGAGAGAGCGCACAGACGCCTCCTTGAGCGATCGAACGGGACGCACACCAACTATCGCGCAGGTTATCCGCGGCTGGCTGCGCACGTCAACGGGCGCCGCGCCGCGCCTGACGTCCATTGGATCCGCTGCGTCCAGCCATAGAATCCCGTCGCGCCGCCCGCGAACCGCGTCTATGCTCCGCCGCGCTCCATGCAGAACCTCTCGCGCTCGCTGAAGGTCGGCGCCCTCATCGTCGTCGCGATCTTCGCGGGCGTGGTGCTGTGGCGCAACCTCTTCCAGCGCCAATCATCCTCGGGGTCGTACGTGGTGTACGCGCTGTTCCGCGACGCGACCGGGCTCGTCTCGCGGTCGCGCGTGCTCACCGCGGGCATCCCCGTCGGCGAGATCGAGAGCATCCGCCTTGAGAACGGCATGGCCCGCGTTAACGTGCGCATCCGCTCGGGCGTGCGCCTCCACCGCAACGCCGCCATCGCGAAGCGGGCCGTCTCCATGCTCGGGGAGTTTCTTCTCACCGTCACGCCGGGCACCTCCGACCAGGCCGAGCTCAAGGCGGGCGATCGCATCCCGACGGTGCTCGAGGGCTCCAACACCGACGAGATTCTCAACAACGTCGCGGCCATCACCGAGCGCCTGCGCATCGTGTCCGAGCGCGTCTCCGACGCCTTCGGCTCACAGCAGACCACCGACGACCTCCGCAGCACCCTGCGCAACATCGCCCAGATGACCGCGGAGCTCAACCGCGCCGTCCGCACCAACTCCGAGGCCGTCACCCACACCGTACAGAACGTCGACCGCATCACCACCCAGTCGCAGCCTGACATCGCCGCCACCCTCGCCAACCTCCGCGAGTCCACCGACCGCCTGGCGCAGATCCTCGGGCGCGGCCAGGGGCGCGACGACAACACCGTCACCCAGGTGCAGGAGGCCGCGGGCAACATCGCCGTCGCGACCCGCGAGCTGCGCGACGCCCTCGGCCACATCAACAGCACCGCCGCCGCCGTCGACCGGGGTGAGGGCACCGCCGGGCGCATCCTCCGCGACGAGACGCTCATCGACGAGGTGCAGGGCGCGGCGCAGGGCGTCAACGACCTGGTGGGCCCCATCGCGCGGCTCCAGACCATCGTGGGGCTCCGCAGCGAGTACCAGTTTATCTCCAACACGCTGCGGAGCTACGTGGAGATTCGGCTCCAGCCGCGCGAGGACAAGTACTACCTCCTGGAGATCGTCGACGACCCGCGCGGCGCCACCCGCACCACCAGCGAGCTCGTCGACAGCACCGACCCGATGCGCACCCCGAGCGTCCGCACGGTGACCCGCACCACCACCGACGCCTTCCGCTTCACCATCATGTTCGCGCGGCGCTTCGGGCCGGCCACCTTCCGCTTCGGCATCAAGGAGTCGACCGGCGGCTTCGGCGTCGACCTCCACCTCATCGACGACCACCTCGAGATCCGCTCCGACCTCTTCGCCTTCGGGGAGAACAACGCCCCGCGGCTCCGCGTCACCGCCGCCTACGAGATCCTCCGCCGGGCGTGGCTCCTCGCGGGCGTCGACGACGTGCTCAACCCCGACCGCTTCGACTACTTCCTCGGCGCCCAGCTCCGCTTCAACGACGAGGACCTTAAGTCCATCCTCCCCTTCGCCGGGGGACTGTCCGCCGGCCGCTGAGCGTTCCCCCTCCGATGGCCCTTTACGAGCTGAAGTCCGTCACGCGCCGCTTCCCCGACGGCGGGCGCCTCGCCCTCGACGGCGTCTCCCTCACCGTCGAGCGGGGCGAGTTCGTCGCGGTCCTCGGCACCTCCGGGTCGGGCAAGAGCACGCTCCTCCACGTCATGGGCGCCCTCGACCGGGACTACACCGGCGAGGTGCTCCTCGACGGCCACGAGCTCCGCGGGCTCACCGACACGGCCGCCGCCGCGCTCCGTCAGCGCATGCTGGGCTTCGTCTTCCAGGGCTTCCACCTCGTCCCCGACTGGCGCGTCCGGCACAACGTCGCGCTCCCCGCGAGCTTCGCCCCGGCGCCCATCCCCGACCTCACGGCCCGCGTCGACGCCGTCCTCGACCGGGTGGGCCTCGCCGGCCGCGGCGACGACCTCCCCACCGCGCTCTCCGGGGGGCAGCGGCAGCGCGTCGCCATCGCGCGCGCCCTCCTCCTGAAGCCGCCCGTGTTGCTGTGTGACGAGCCCACCGGGAGCCTCGACGCCGACACCGGCGCGTCGGTGCTGTCGCTCTTTCAGTCGCTCCACCGCGACGAGGGCTACACCGTCGTCGTCGTCACCCACGAGGAGCGCGTGACCGCCATCGTCCAACGTGTCATCCGCCTCGAAGTCGGCAAGCTCGTCGACGACCGGAGCAACGCCCCGTGAGGACCGCCGCCCTCGTCGAACTCGTCGCCCGCGACCTCCGCCGCTCGCTCCGGAGCTTCTCCCTCGCGGCCCTCGGCATCACCGTCGGGGTGGCCACGCTCGCCTTCTTCCTCGCGCTCTCGGAGGCCATGCGCACGGTGGTGCTCGGCCGCATCTTCCCCCTCGACCAGGTGGAGGTGATCCCCCCGGAGTCGTCCGTGGGGACGGTGTTCTCGATGCTCGGCGCGCGCCCCCCCGGCGTCGAAGCCGCGCAGGTCGACGCGCTCCGGCGTGCCCCGGGCGTTCGCGCGGTGCTCCCGCGGATGCGCTTCGCCTTCCCCACCTCGGGCCGCGGCGGACGCGCCGTCTTCGGGCGTGACGTGGGCGCGGGCGAGATCCCCGCCGACGGCGTCGAGCCCTCGCTCGTCCTCCAAGACCTCCCGCGGGGGACGGATTTCTCCGACCCCGACGCCCGCTCCAGCCGACGTCCCTGCGCGTCGACCGAGCAGTGTGGGGGAGGGGAGTTCTGCGTGTTCCCCACCATCCCCCGCGTCAACGAGGCGCCGGGGACCTGTCAGCTCCCGATCCCCGTGGTGATCTCGCCGTACCTGCTGGAGGTGTTCGACGGCGTGATCGCGCCCGCGCACCGCCTCCCGCGTCTCGGCGGCGTCATCGCCCGAAGCGCGCAGGGCCTCACGCTGGAGTGGGACCTCGGCCGCGCGGGCCTCGGCGCCGCCCGCCAGGGGACGCCCCGGCGCGTGTACGCGAAGCTCGTCGGGGTGTCGCGCCACGCGATGGAGCTCGGGCTCACCGTGCCGCTCGACGTCGCGCGCCGGCTCAACCGCGAGTACGCCGACGAGGGGTCGGCGGCGGTGTACTCCAGCGTGGTGGTGTACCTCGGCGAGCCGTCCGATCTCACGCGGGTGAGCGGCGCGGTGCGGGCTCAGGCCCTGGAGATTCGCACCAGCGGGGCCGAGCAGATGGGCCTGCTCGTGACGGCCATCACGGTGATCCTCGCGCTCGCGAGCGGGATGACGGTGCTGGTGGCGTCGCTCAACATCGCCCACGCCTTCCTCGCGCTCATCGCCGAGCGCCGCGGCGAGCTCGGGCTCATGCGGGCCCTCGGCGCGACGCGCCGGGACGTCGCGGCCGTGGTGCTCGCGCAGGCGCTGGCCATCGGGGTCATCGCGTCGGCGGCGGGCCTCGCGCTCGCCCGCGGGGCCGCGCTCGGGGCCGACCACCTCGCGCGGACGCGGCTGCCGGCGTTCCCGTTCAAGCCCGACGCGTGGTTCGTGTTCACGCCGGGCATCGTGCTCGGGGTGGCGGCCTTCGGGGTGGGCGCGTGCGTGGTGTCGGCGCTCGTGCCGGCCGCGCGGGCCTCCCGGACGGAGCCCGCCAGCGCTCTCTCCGGCGGGGTGTGAGGCCCTCCGTAGACCTCCGCTGGAGCCTACTGCTCCCGCTCGCCGCCCTCGCGTGTGAAGACGAGGTCGCCGCCGTCGACGCGGCCGCCGACGTCCCCGCGCCAGACGTCTCGCCCGTGGTGACGGGGCCCGACACCCGCGCCGCCTGCCGCGCGCGCGACCCGCTGCGCCGAGCGTTCTTCGGCGACCTCCACGTCCACACGTCGCGCTCCTTCGACGCGGCCACCTGGGGGACGCGCGCTCGCCCCGACGACGCCTACCGCTTCGCCCGCGGTGAATCCGTCGGCCTCTACCCCTACGACGCGGAGGGCCGCCCGATGCGTCAGGCGCGGCTCACCCGCCCGCTGGATTTCGCCGCCGTGACCGACCACGCCGAGTTTCTCGGGGAGACCGACCTCTGCACGACGCCGGGCTCCGCAGCCTATGACACCGCCCACTGCCGCGACCAGCGGACGACGGACTTCGTCATCGCCGGCGAGTACGCGCGGATCCTCGCGTCGCGGGGCGGCGGGCGCCCGTCCATCTGCCGCAACGCCCCCTGCGGCGAGCGCCTCGGCGCCGTCTGGACCGAGGCCCAGGACGCCGCCGAGCGCGCCTACGACCGCAGCGAGCAGTGCCGCTTCACCTCCTTCGTCGCCTACGAGTGGACGGGCTCGCCCGGCGGCAACAACCAGCACCGCAACGTGATCTTCCGCAACCGGACGGTCCCCCGCGTCCCCACCAGCTACATCGACGCGTGGACCCCCGAGCGCCTCTGGACCGCGCTGGAGCACGACTGTCTGAGCACTGGGACGGCGTGTGACGTCCTCGCGATCCCGCACAACAGCAACCAGTCCGCGGGGCTGATGTTCACCACCCGCGACGACCAGGGCAACGCCTACGACCGCGCCGCGAGCGAGCGGCGCGCGCGCCTCGAACCCCTCGTGGAGATCTTCCAGCACAAGGGCTCGTCGGAGTGCACCCGCGGCGCCGCCAGCCTCCTCGCCAGCGAGGACGAGGCCTGCGCCTTCGAACAGCTCACCGCCCCGCCGTGCGTCGCCCCCAACGACCCGCCCGGCTGCACCCCCGTGTGCTCCGTGAGCGGCGGCGTCGGGCTCGCGGGCACCTGTGTCGAGCCGCGGGACTTCGTGCGCGGCGCCCTGCGCGAAGGCCTCGCGACGTGGCGGCGGGTGGGGCAAAACCCCTTTCACCTGGGCTTCCTCGCGAGCACCGACACCCACAACGGGACGCCGGGACTCGTCGACGAGGAGGCGTTTCCCGGCCACGCGGCGCGCGGGGACAACACCCCTGAGGGGCTCCTCGCGGCCAACCTCGGGCGGCCCATCACCATCCGGTACAACAACCCCGGCGGCCTCGCCGTCCTCTGGGCCGAGGAGAACACCCGCGACTCCCTCTTCGATGCGATGCGACGTCGCGAGGCCTACGGCACGAGCGGTCCGCGCATGGTCGTGCGCTTCTTCGCCGGCTGGACCCTCCCGATGGACCACTGCGCCGCCGCGGACTACGCCGCGCGGGGCTACGCGGCGGGCGTCCCGATGGGCGCGACGCTGCCCGCGCGGCCCGTGGGGGCGGCGGCGCCGGTGTTCTCGGTCAACGCGCTGCGCGACCCACTGGGCGGGGCGCTCGGGCGCGTCGAGATCGTGAAGCTGTGGGCGGACGACAGCGGGACCCACGAGCGCGTGTACCCCGTGGTGGCCGGCGGGAGCGCGCGGGTCGACGTCGCGACCTGCGCGGTGCAGGGGAGCGCGGGGGCGGCGGCGCGGTGCGGCGTGTGGCGCGACCCGGACTTCGACGCGACGGTGCCCGCGGCGTGGTACGCGCGGGTGATGGAGGAGCCGACGTGCCGGTGGAGCCGACGGGTGTGCAACGCCGCGCGGGTGGACTGCGCGACGGTGGCGCGCGAGTCGCCGCTGGCCGCGTGCTGCAACGGGACGCTGCCCGACACGATCGAGGAGCGCATGTGGACGTCCCCGGTGTGGTACCTGCCGATGCCGTAGGGGGAGGCGGCGCGAGCGCGCGGGGAGAGCGGGACGAATGGGGCGGGCGGGTGCGCGAACGAGGGGGGGCGGACGCGCGAAGGGGCGGGACGGCGCGGGGAGCGGGCGCGGTACGCTGGCCAACGCGAAGAGACGCGATGCGCGGTGGCTCGGAGGGACGCGCAAAAACCAGGAGGATCACGCGAAGGTCGCATAGCGCACGCCCGGTGCGCGACGCCCTGGGCTCCACGTGGTCTCCGCGTGGGTCGCGGCCAACGGTGGGTCCCTCGGGCAGGTCGTCACGGACGCCGAGTCGAACGAGATCGCTGCGATCCCCGCGCTCCGTCGAGTGCCAACGCGCGCAAAACCGGTGGCGGGGCACCTTCGCGGCCCACCGTCGACCCGCTCACTCCGGCCCGTCGCCCGTCCCCGACGGGCAGTACGCCGCCCGGGCCGCCACCTGGACCACCAGCGCGCGGCGGGCCGACACATCGCCGGGCACCCGCTGTTCCCTCTCCAACACCAGGGCGCTGAGCTGCCGCCCGTACACGCAGCCCGTGTCGAGCCCCGTGGCGAAGGCCTCCAGCTGCAGGTTGCGCCGCGCGTCGTGGCCGAACACCAGGTGCTCCGGGCCCCGCCACCGCGACGCCCAGGGCACCCCCGTGAGCTTCCGCGTGACCCTCCCTGCGTCGTCCACTGAGCGCGCCATGAGGAGCGTCTCCTCGTCGCAGTCCTCGGGCCGCTTCGCCGGGTCGACCCCCGCGTGGATCACCGCCGCCCCGTGCTCGGGCAGTCGCAACAACAGCGGGAGCGCGTCGAGCCGTTCGAAGTGCCGCCGCTTGAGCGACTCGACCACCGCCCGGTGCCGCTCCGACAGCTTCACCGCGCGGTCGGCCTCCTTGCGGCCCTCGCGCCGGGAGACGCGCCACCATTGGAGCACCTTCTCGTCGTGGTTGCCCCGCACTCCCTCGGCCTCGTACTCGGCCACGCGCTCGACCACGCCGAGCGAATCGGGGCCCCGCGCGACGAGGTCACCCACCAGCACGAGGCGGTCGTGGCCCGGCCGGTACACGAGCGCCGCGAGCAGGTCGTCGAGCTCACCCGCGCAGCCGTGCACGTCCCCCACGATGATCGTCCGCGTCACGGCTCAGTCTCCGTACGGGGGGATCTCGATGGTGCGCCCCGTCCAGCCGTCCTTCACCCACGGCTCGACGAGGCGGCGGAAGTTGGTGCGGGCCTTCGCGCGTGAGAAATACTCGTAGTACCCGAGCACCACGCGGGTGAGGAAGATCATGTCGCGCTGCGACGGCGGGACGCGCCGGGCCTGGAGGAAATAGAGCACCAGCTCCTTGGCCGCCCGCACGTAGCTGAAGCTCTGGAAATCAAACTCCTCGTCGCGCGCCAGCCCCGTGGAGAAGTAGTCCGCGATGCGGCACATGTCCTCCATCTCGCGCGGGTCGTCGGGGTCGTGGAGGAGCCCGAGCGCCACCATCGCCTTCTTGAAGCGGGCGTCGTCGCGGGTCATCCGCCCCCGCACCATCTCCGCGAAGGGGATGAGGAAGCGCTGCTCGTCGAACACCTTCACGCAGCCGAAATCGAGGATGCCGAAGCGCCCGTCGGGGAGGATTCGGTAGTTGCCCGGGTGCGGGTCGGCGTGGAGCACGCCCCCGCGCATGAGCTGGATCCAGAAGGCGTCGGAGAGCTGGCGCACGAGGCGCTGGCGCTGCGCGAGGTCGCCCCGCGCGAGGGCCGTCCCGAGGTCGACTCCCTCGACGTAGTCGTAGGTGATCACCCGCAGCCCCGAGAACTTCGGGTGCACCTTGGGGATCACCACCCAGTCGTAGGGGGCGAAGAGCTTCCCGATGAGCTGGGCGTTGTAGGCGTCGCGGCAGTAGTCGGTCTCCTGCGCGAGGTGCTCGGCGATCTCCTCGGCCACGGGGGTGAAGTCGAGGCGGTCATTTCCCACGAGGTCGGCCAGGAGCTTCTTCACCATCGAGGCGCCGAGCTTGAGGTTCTTGAGGTCGCCGTCCACCGAGGCGTCGGCGCCGGGGTACTGAACCTTCACCGCCACGTCCGTCCCGTCGGGGAGCGTCGCCCGATGAACCTGCCCCAGCGACGCCGCGGCGATGGCCGTCCGTGAAAAATCCTTGAACAGCTCCTCGGGGGGAGCGCCGAGGTCGCGCACCACCACCTCGCGGATGGTCGCGTAGCCCATCGGCGGCGCCTGGCTCTGCAGCGAGCGCAGGATCTCCCCGTACTCGCCGGGGAGGGCCTCGGCGTGCGTCGAGAGGAGCTGCCCCACCTTCATCATGGGCCCGCGCAGCTCCTTCATCGTGGAGACGATGCGCTTCGCGTTCTGCACGTGGCGCTGGAGCTCGGCCTCGGCGCGTCCGCCGTCGCCGCGGAAGCGGTCCATCAGCTTGCCGCCGAGGTAGCTCCCCGCGACTTTGCCGCCCAGCAGGCCCGTCTTGAGCGTGCGAACCAGCCGACCGGGGACCTTCTCGTCGTCGTCTGCCATGGGGAGCGTCGACCCCCTCCATAGCCCCATCCGCGCGCCCCTGTCGAGCGCCCCCGCGCGCGGGCGCCTGTGCTACAAGCGGCCCCTCCGCCCTATGCTCCCGATCGCTGAAAGAGTCTTGCAGGGTGAGGTCCGCGCCACCGCGCGGCTCCTCCGGGCCATCGACGACCGCACCGGCCCCTGGCTTGAGGCCCTCGCCGAGCTGCACCCGCACACCGGGAGCGCCTACGTCATCGGGATCACCGGCAACCCCGGCGCGGGCAAGAGCACCCTCACCGACCAGCTCATCACGCGGTACCGTCGGCAGGGCCATCGCGTGGCCGTCGTCGCCGTCGACCCCACCTCGCCCTTCTCCGGCGGCGCGATCCTCGGCGACCGGATTCGTATGCAGCGCCACGCGCTCGACCGGGAGGTGTTCATCCGCTCGCTGGCGACGCGCGGCAACCTCGGGGGCGTCTCGCGCAGCACCGCCGACAGCGTGCGCGTCCTCGACGCCTGGGGGGCCCGCGTGATCCTCGTCGAGACCGTGGGGGTGGGGCAGGACGAGATCGAGGTGGCCCGCCTCGCCCACACCACCGTGGTGGTCATGGCCCCGGGTCTCGGCGACGAGGTGCAGGCCATCAAGGCCGGGCTGCTGGAGGTGGCCGACGTGTTCTGCGTCAACAAGGCCGACCGGGACGGCGCCGACGCCACCGTGCGCGACCTTGAGATGATGATCTCCCTCGGCCACGAGATCGTCTCGGCCGGCGCCCACTCGCGCGGCCACGCGACGGGCTCGCTCGACCTCGCGCACGAGCGGATGCGGGCGCGCGACGGCGAGTGGCTCGTCCCCATCGTGAAGACCGTGGCCTCCCGGGCGGAGGGCCTCGACGCGCTGGTGGAGGCCATCGCGAAGCACCGCGCCTGGGAGGAGACCACCGCCGACGGCGCCGAGCGGGCGATGGGGCGCGCGCGCGAGGAGCTCCGGGTGATCTTCCGCGAGATGCTCCTCGACGAGGCCCACGCCGCTCTGGCGGCGGACTTCGAAGCGGCCGCCGCGGCGGTGGGCGCGCGCGCCACGGACCCGTACAGCGCGGCCCGCGCGCTGGTGAAGCGCTTCCGGCCATGACCCCGTTGGAGCTCCGGTACGACGTCGCGGTCCCTGCTGCCCGCGACCACCTCCTCCGCGTGCGGCTCACGGTGCGGGGCGACGCGCTCCCCGAGCCCCTCGTCGTCGCGATGCCCGCGTGGGCCCCGGGGAGCTACCTCATCCGCGAGTTCGCGCGGCACGTCGAGGCGCTCCGCGCCACCGGCGACGGCGCCGCGGCGGGCGTCGTGAAGGTGCGCAAAGACGCCTGGGCCGTCGCCCACGGCGGGGCCCGCGAGGTGACCGTCGAGTACGCCGTCTACGCCCGCGACCTCACCGTTCGCACCAACCACGTCGACGAGTCCTTCGCGTGGATCAACGGGGCCTCGACCTACCTCCGCCCCGTCGGCGACGACCGCGACTGGGACGCGCTCCCTTGCACGCTCGCCCTCGCGCTCCCGCTCCCCGTGGACGGGTGGCGCGTGTACACCGCCCTCGACCTCGACGGGCGCGGCGGGTGGCGCGCGCGGGACTTCCACGAGCTCGTCGACTCGCCCCTCCTGCTCGCCGCCGCCGACCACCGCCACCTCACGGTGAACGGCCGCGTCCACACGCTCGCCGTCGTCGGCCACGAGCTCGCCCTCGCGTACGACGGCGACCGCTTCGCGCGCGACGTGACCCGCGTCATCGAGGCCGCCACCGCCCTCTACGGCGAGGCCCCCTACGACCGCTATGTGTTCCACGTGATCCTCACGCCGGGGGGCCGCGGGGGCCTTGAGCACGCGCGCGGGTCGGCCGTGATGGCGTCGCCCGACGCGTTCGAAACCGACGACGGCTACCACGAGCTCCTCGCGCTGGTGGCCCACGAGTTTCTCCACCTCTGGCACGTCAAGCGAGTCCGCCCCGCGGGCCTCGTCCCCCTTGACTACTCCCGCGAGAACCACACGCGCCTCCTCTGGCTCTTCGAGGGGGGGACGAGCTACTTCGACCGGCGCGTGCTCCTCCGCGCGAGGCTCCTCTCGGCCACCCAGTTCCTGCGGCATTTCGCTGCGGAGATCGCCGCCCTCGAAGACACCCCGGGCCGCTTCGCCCAGTCCCTCGAGGAGGCCAGCTTCGACGCCTGGATCAAGCTGTACCGCCCCGACGAGCACACCCCCAACAGCACCGTTTCGTATTACCGCAAGGGCGCCGTCGCCTGCCTCCTCCTCGACCTCGCGATCCGCGTCCGCAGCGAGGGCCGACGCTCCCTCGACGACGTGATGCGGCACCTCTGGCGGGCCTACGGCGCGAAGGAGAAGCCCGTCCCCGAGGAGGGCGTCGAGGCCCTCGTCGCCGAGGCCACGGGCGTCGACGTCTCCGACGTGCTCGACCGTTGCGTTCGGTCGACGGAGCCGTTGCCTTATGAAAAAATATTCGCCCACGCCGGCTTCGGGCTGCGCGGCAAGCGCGTGCGGGGCGTCACGCTCGGCCTCCGCACCCGCACCGAGGGCGGTCGCCTGGTCGTTCTGTCCACGCTCCGCGGCGGCCCTGGCGCGCGCGCGGGTGTGTCGCCGGGCGACGAGATCATCGGATTTGCAGGCCGTCGCGTCGACGAAGCCGCGCTTCGGGAGCGTCTGCGCCGCGGGGCCGCGCTCGCTGGGCGCCCAATCGAACTTCTGGTGGCTCGTCGCGAGCGGCTGATCACGGTGACGGTGACGCCGGTGGAAGCATCCCCGGACACCTTCGAAATCTTTCGTGTCGAGGGCGCTTCTCCCGCAGCGAAGATGCTGGCAGAATGGTTTCTAGAGTGCGCCCCTGTGGCGCCGGACGACGGAGAGACCTCGCGGTGACGACGCCCCTCAACCCAAAAGCGCCGAGCGCCTCGCGCACGGTGACGACCCAGCTCGTTTTCCCGGAGCACGCCAACGCGCTCGGGAAGGCGTTCGGCGGTCAGGTGATGGCGTGGGCGGACATGTGCGGCGGCATCTGCTCCATGCGCCACGCGGGCGGGCCCACGGTGACCGCGGCGATCGACGACCTCGTCTTCGAGCACCCGATCAACATCGGCGACACGGTGGTGATCGAGGCCAGGATCAACGGGGCCTTCCGCTCGTCGATGGAGGTCGAGGTGGAGGTCTACGGAGAGGCTCCCGCGACCGGACACCGCTGGCGCTGCGTGCAGTCCCGGTTCACGTTTGTCGGGGTCGACGGGGCCGGTGAGCTCCGCGCGATCCCCGCAGTGAGCCCAGAGAGCGACGACGACCGACGACGGATGACCGAGGCGAGCGCGCGCCGGGCCGAGCGCCTCGCCCGCAGGAAACGCTGAACGCACCCTTTTTTCTCCCCCCGACCGCGCCCGCCAAGGGTCGGGGGACACCCGAGACACGAACAAGCCCATGCGCCTTCAGACCTGCCTCGAGATGCTCTCCCCCGCCGACCGCGAGATGCTCCGCAACCGCCGGGGCATCCGCCTCGACCCCAAGAAGCGCCTCGACGAAATTGAGCAGACGGCCCGCAGCCTCGTGGCGGAGACCGACCTGCGGCACTCGAAGTTTCCCGCGGACGTGCGCCAGCTCCTGCAGCGCCTCGCGGTGGCGGGGGGCGTGCTCCCGGGCGGCGCCAATGACCCCGGCGCGCGGCTCCTGTGCGACCTCGGCATCGCCTACCGCCCCTCACCGCCGGCTCCCGCCCCCGCGGCGAAGGCCCGCGGCGCGCGCGCGCCCGTCGCCGCCTCCGGGCCCCGCCTCGCGGCCACCTCGCTCGTGCTCCCCTCGGCCTTCCTGGTTCAGGTGCCCGCGGGCGAGGGGGAAGACCCGACCAGCATCCGCGCGTGCTTCAGCATGGTCGACCCCGAGATCGTCGGCCCGATGGCCACGCAGGTGCTCGGCAAGCCGCTGGGGATCACCGGCCCGATGGCGCTCCAGGAGGTGTGGGAGATCGTCACGCAGCCCGGCTGGCTCGAGAAGCAGGTGTGCGAGCTCCCCGGCGCTGAGGCCCGCCTCCTCGACGCCATCGAGCGCGTCGGCGCCGAGGTGAACACCGAGGAGCTCCTGGCCCACGACCAGGCCCCCGGGCTCTACCGCACGCAGTCGGGCATCGCCGTCCCCAAGCGCGGCGCTCCGTACATGCTCCAGCGCCGCTCGCTCCTCTTTCAGCTCGGCGTCGAGCGCTTCGTCATCCCCACCGAGGTGGCCCGCATCGTCGGCGCCCCCCGCCAGGACGAGCGCGCCACCCGCCAGGCCTCCATCGAAGCTGCAGTGCGCGCCGAGGACCACCTCCCGCTCCGCGCCCGCTACGCCCGCGACCCCTCGCTCGCGGTGGTGGCCTCCCTCGCGATGCTCCGCACCTGGGAGGTCCCCGTCCGCCCCGACGTCGCCGTTCCTCGCGCCGCGCTCAAGCGCGTGGCCGAGCGCCTCGGCGACAAGGAAGAGGGCGTCACCATGCTCATGGCCCTCTCCCGCGCTGCGGGCTTCGGTCGCCTCGCGACGCCGCTCGCCACCGCGGTGGGGTCGCTCCAGCTCCGCGTCGCGGACGTGGGCTCGACCCTCTGGCGCACGTACATCCACGGCGGCGCGTGGGACGAGACCCGCGTCGAGCCCGAGGTGCTCCGCTCGGGCATCGTGGCCCGCGCCACCACGGCGGTCGTCACCGCGCGCCGCGTCCTCCTCGACGCCCTCGAGGTGGTCGCCAAGGAGCGCTGGGCCACCGCCGAGGCCGTGATGGACTACGCCGCCACCGACCCCCGCCACGCCGCCGTCCAGCGCCTCCACGAGCGCGCCATGCGCGAGCGCCCCGGCGTCTTCAAGGGAGCCGTCGAGGACGCGTGGCGCGCGATGCTGACCCAGTCGTTCCCGCTCCTCGGCGCGGTCGACGTCGCCGACGACGGGACGGCCGTCCGCCTCGTGGGCCGCGTGCTCCCGGGCGGGACGGAGATGAAGCCCGTGACCGTGAAGGAGTCGCGGCCCACCGTGTCGCGCACCTCCCT
>Ga0105048_10010246_pt1 | contig 14863 bp, 6 predicted proteins | sample MAT05_FD_78382 | JGI IMG/M metagenome (GOLD analysis project Ga0105048, IMG submission 78382) | Freshwater microbial communities from Lake Fryxell liftoff mats and glacier meltwater in Antarctica - MAT-05 | ecosystem: Environmental > Aquatic > Freshwater > Ice > Liftoff microbial mat | place... | reverse complement strand
GTGCACACGATCGCCTCCGTGAGACCGAGCACCTTCATTCGCGTGGGTTCGTCGATGAGGTTCGCGAAACCGGTGTCCATGTTGACGGCCGGAATCAAGCTGCCGCGCAGCGTCCGCGAAAGTTGCGACGCGAACCCGTCGGGATCGAAGACCCCATTCTCTTTGAATGGCAGCAGAATCGCCGACATGCCGGTGATCTTTCGCTCCGGGTGGAGCATCGCGATGGGGTCGAGTGTCATGGCTATGTCACCCGCGCAGGAAGGTGAGGAAGTTGTCTTTCAAGAACATCCGCGCGTCCCGTTCGATCTCGGCTTCGGTCAACGGCCAACCGGCGGCGAGCAGATCGGTGTATTTCTCCGTCAGTACGCGGCCGATGACGATCCGCGAATGATCCCACTTGTAGATGAGTTGATCGAGTACGCGGGCATCGGAGTGCTGGGGGATGACGGAAGTACCGAGGAGTTCGATCCGCATCCGGGTGATCTCGTCGATCAGCGATGGGTTGTTGAGGAACCACCAGCAACCGAAGGGCATGAGGTTGCCGAACTTCCGGGCCGCGACGGCGAGTTCGTGCTGGTTCTCGCGCGCCAGCATCGTGACGAAAAAGCGGTTGTTCGGGAACCGCTGACACAGGGATGTCACCGCCGTCACATCGGCGAGGCCACCGGTGTCGGCCGCGTCGCGGAGGTCCGGGTTCACGGCCCTCCGGCTGCCGATCATCATGGCGAAGGGGATGTTCCGCTGCTCGCAGACCGGGAGCACGATCTTTTCCAGAATCTCGGAGGACCGGAACTCTGGCGGCAGGCTCACGGCGCAGTAGATCGCGCGTACGCGGTCGCACCACTCGTTGAGGAATCGCTTCGTTTCGCGGACCGTCGTCTCGGTCAACGCATCCTCGACGGCGTAGCCCCATTCCGCGAGTTTCTTCCCGGCCCGAGGCCAATCGAGCAGCAGCGGATCGAAGCGCAGCACGCCCGTGAAGCGCGGATCGGGGGCGATACCCGCCAGCCAGCGGGCACGTTCGTTGTCGTCGAATACCGCGTTCGTCATCGTGATCGATTCGACGTTGGCCAGTCCCATCACGCGGTCGATGTAGTCGTTCGGGTCCTGTTCGCGGAACCACTGTCGATGACTTGTCAGCGATTTCACCCCGGGATCGAGCCCGAGCTTCGACAATGTCGTCACGACCCCCCGGCACGCCTCCGATAGCGGCGTTCGCTCGACGAACAATTGTTTCCAAATGTGGTCGGCTTGTTCGGTCTTGGTCATCGCCCAGAACTGGGCGTAGGGCAATTTGGTCGCCGGCACCGCGCGGAACACCTCGGCGATGAGGTAGTGGTACGTCACCAATTCATCGAGGCCCCAGAGCATCAAGCCGTCCGGCGCGCCGCTGCCGAAGCTCGGCGGATAGAGATGCGTGTGCATATCCACGACCGGCTGCGCCGCGAGGATCCGTGTGACGAGAGCGGGAAGGTCTGCCGCGGATAGCATCGATCACTCCTCCAAACCGGCGGCAAAGTCGGCGGGGTCGTCGTCCACCGGCGGCGCGGTCTCCGCGGCGGGCTCCTCCAACTTCGCAACCGCCTGCGCCTTGCGGATCGTCTCTTCGGTGCTCGTCGGGTCGACCTGTTCGCACGTCTTCGTGAGCGCGTCGGCGATCGCTTTCATGTCCGCCTGCCACTGCTGCGGCTCGACTCCAGCGGGAGTCAGTTGGCCGAATTCCTCGGTCATCAAGATCAGCCGGAGGCAGTGGCGGAAGATCAACCCCTCTTGCTTGGCGAGATCCTTGCTTGTGATAAAGGTGTTGAAGTTCCCGCCGAGCGCGAGCAATTCCCCCGCGGCCCAGACGGGCGTCGTCGTCAGGTCGAGGACGTCCGGGTGGGTCGCATCGAAGAGCATCCGCACCTTATCCGCGAGCAGCGGCGGCCGTTCGTCCCACGGTACGAAATCGTCCTCGTCATCATCGCCCTCCTCCTTCGGCACGACGGCTTGGATCAATCCCTTCTGGATCAGCAGCGGGTCAATGCGTTCTGTTTGCAGCGGCCCCGGAGTCAAGCTGAAGGGAACCCGCACGAACTTGAGCAGCGGCCTCGGCAGTTCCAGCACACTCTCGAAAATCTGCATCCGCTCCTCGGGATTCGCGAGGCCGAGGTGCTCCATGAGGAACGCCCCGTAGAGAGGATGGACGGCGCGGAAGGCGAGCAACTTCTCCAGTTCCGGCGTCGGGTTTGCCAAGGTCGGCGTGTAGACCGGCGGCGGATTCTCCGCTGAAAAGATCACGGGCGCCGCCTCGGGATCGGGCGGAGGAGGAGGGGGTGGTTCGAGCACCACAAATCCGCGTTCGTGCAGGATCATCAGCATCCGTTGGAGTTGTTTCATCCCCGCTTCGATGCGCGGTTGATCGAGCAAACGCTTCCGCACCACGGCCCGGATCTTTTCGATTTCGGGCGACGCCTTCAGCAAATACGCCAGCAACCGCCACGGCAGCGGCCCCTTGGAATAGAGCCGCGCCGGCGGCGCCCCTTGGAGCTTTTCGAAATCGGACTCGGTCCAATACTTCCGCTGGTTGTTGCGCGTCGGCTTCTTCTTCAGCAGCTCCTTTTTCTTCTTCAGCATCACCGGGTCTTTGCTCGTATCCGGAATCTGGTCGTACTGCTTCTTCCACTTCACGATGCGGACATCGTCGTCGTGCGGCACGGCGAACACGAACCCTTCGGTGTCATACTGCGGTCGCCCGGCCCGGCCGAAGATCTGATGCGCGGAACTCGCGTCGATGACCTTCTCTTTGCCGAACGGGCCTTTCACCAGCGACGTGAGCACCACCGACCGCGCCGGCAGATTGATCCCGGCCGCAAGGGTCTCGGTGCAGAGCGCGATGCTCAGCAGCTTCTTCTCGAAGAGGATTTCGACGACGCGCCGATACTTGGGCAGCAGTCCCGCGTGGTGGACGCCGACGCCGCGCCGCAGCATCTGCTTCAGCTTCGGGCCGATACCCTGCGGCCATTCGAGCAGATCGACTTCTTTTTGAAGTGCGGTCTTCTGCGCAGAGTTCAGCAGATCGAGGCCCTTCAACTGCTCGGCGATGCTCCAGCATTCGTCGCGGTTGAACGCGAACACGAGCGCCGGCGTCTTGCGCGACGCGTCGTCCCCCTTGGCGAGATCGACGAGCAGATCGTTCAAGAATTCGTCCGGCACCCAGCGGTACGTCAGCGGGATCTTGCGCTCTTTCCCCTCGGCGAGTTCGAGCTTCCGCCCGTGCATCCGGTCGAGCCAATTGAGGAACTCGACCGAGTTGCCGACGGTCGCGCTCAGCAGCAGCAGCCGGATGTGCTTCGGCAGCATGTTCAGCGACAGCTCCCAGACGATGCCGCGCTCGGGGTCGGCGAAGCTGTGGAACTCGTCCATGACGACCGCGGAAACGTCGGTGAAATCGAAGCCGTCTTGGTGCAGCAATCGGTTCAGCAGAATCTCGGCGACGACGATGAGCACCTTGGCTTCGGGATTCACTTTCCGGTTGCCCGTGACCAATCCGACGGACTCGCGCGGGAATCCCCAACGCTCCGCCGAGGCCTGCATTTCGTGGAATTTCTGTTCGGTCAACGCGATCAGCGGAGTCGTGTAATAGGCGACGCTGCCGGTGTGGAGCGCTTCGTACAGCGCGGCTTGGGCGATCAGCGTCTTACCGGTGCCCGTGGGGGCGCAGACCATCACGCCCTGGTCGGAGGTAAACCATGCCAACAGCGCTTCTTCCTGCACCGGGTAGGGCGGGTAGGGCAACTGATCGAGGTACTTGGTCGCCAGTTCGTCGCGGGTGAAAGCCATGGAACTAAGTTAGCGGAAATTGGTTCACACGGGCGAATCGGCCTGACCGCGGCGGCGGCGGAAGGCCTCGACAACCGCGATCAGCCCGACAACACCGGCGATGCCGCCGAGGGCGAAGAGGATCTCGCGCGACTTCAACCCGGTGCCTTCGGTGCGCTCCGAATCGAGCTGGTTCCGCTCGAGCAGTTTGATCGCGCCGTCTTTGCGCTTGCGGATTTCGAACTCGTCGAACAGCTCGCCGTCGGCGGTACGGGCCTCGAACATCAACTTGTCCCCGTCGATGCGAATGAGCTGATAGAGCTGTTTCTTCTGGGCGCTCGCCATCATCCACGGCTGGACATTGAGGTCGTACATTTTCGGCCCGCTCACCGAGACGACGTACACGGCCCCTTTCTGGTCGTAGTCTTTGGCCCCGGGCAAGGGGTTATCGTCTCGCATCAGTCCGCTGCGGCCGTAGCTGTGGTCGTGCCCCTGCAGAACCAAATCGACGTCGTAGCGGTCGAACACCGGGCGCCAGAATTTCCGCACGGCCTTATCGGCGTCCCCCTTCGCGCGGCCCGAAGCGGTCGAATACAGCGGCACGTGGAAGGTGATGATCGTCCACTTGTTCGGGTTGGTCTTCAGCACGTTTTCGAGCCACGGGGTTTGCTCGTCTTGGCGCTCCATCGAATTCAAACAGATGATCCGCACGCCTTGCACGTCGAGGTAGTAGCAGGTTTCTTCGAGTCCCGCCGGGCCGTGTTCGGGCAGGGTGAATTGCGGCCGCCAATTCGGGGCGACGATGCTCTTGCGGGGCTTCTTTTTCTCGGCCAAGCCGCCGCCGATGAGCGCCTCGCGGGCATCGGCTTTCAGTTCGTCTTCGGTTTTCGGCGCGGCGCCGTATTCGTGGTTCCCGGGCGACGGGATGCTCGGGATCATACCGTTGATGAACCCGGCCGCGCCGTGCCATTCGCCCCATTGGCTGTCGTTGGTTCCCGCACTGACGAGATCCCCGGCGTGCAAAATAAACTTGGCCTTCGGCATACTCGAATACGCTTGGCGGATGAGCCGCGACCAGTGCCGTTTGATTTCGTCTTGGGCGTCGCCGACGTAGATGAACCCGAACGGTTCGGGTTGGTCGCTGGCCGTCTCGAATTGGAACCACTCGGAGTAGTTCCCCTTCTCACCGACGCGGTAGACGTACTGAGTCGCCGGTTTCAAGCCGGTAAACGTGACACTGTGAAAATGGGCTTCGTTCGTGGGCGATTTGAAGAACTCGGTCTTGGCGGGGAACGCCTTGGCCGTGTTGCCGCCGTCTTTGGTATTGATCGGGTCGAAGCTCGGGCCGGGGGCCGATTCCGCAATCTGGCCGACGCCCGCCTTCACGCTGGTCGCGGTCCGCCACGTCACCGATTGCGTCGTGGCGGTGTCGCCGCTCCAAGTGAGAATCACGCGATCCGGCACCGCCGTCGGGTTCTGCGCCGAGGCCAACGGAATCGAGGCGAGCAGCCCGATCAGTGAGAAGCGAAAAGCGTTCATGGTCGTTTTCCGCGAGGCGGGTTCGTTATCATCTAACACATCGAGGGACAATGCTATACTACGGCCCTCGGGATTACCCGTGAAGTTTCCTTCACGGCTCCACCGACCCGAAGTTTCAACGGTCCCACCAGATCGATTTCAATAACTTCAACACCGGCCCCGGCCAGGCGTAGTCTCGACCATCGACCCGGCTGACTCCCGCGATGCCGAAGGCCGAACCGCAGAGTAGGACTTCCGACGCACGGGCGAATTGTTCGCGCCAGTCGCCGTTGGACTCGGCGAAGTCGATGCCGAGTTCCCGGCATTTCTCCTCGGCGATTTTCAGCCCGATGGACTCCAACACCGTGCCGCGTTTCGGGCGCGTGACGACGCCGTCGGTTACCGCCAGGATGCTGCCGATGGCCGTGTCCGGGGAACCGCCGTGCTGATCGACGAGCACGGGGACGTTGTCCGGGTGCGACCGCCGTTGGGCCGCCAAGCTCCAGTGCAGCCGGCTGCGGTGTTTGATGCTCGGCGGCACCATCCCCCCATCGACGCGCGGGAGGATGCCGACGATTTCGAGCTTGGCACCTTCGTCGAAGAATCTTTGGTAGCGGGCTATGGGTACGGGGAAGGCGTGCATACCGAGGGTCGGTGGGCCGTTGGCGGTCTCGCCGACCATGAAGCCGAATGGGCCGGGCGTGGCGAAGGTGATCAGCGCGAACTCGGTTCCGAGCGGATGCTCGGTGCCGATGTCCGCGAGGATCGCCCCGGCGGCCGCGGTGAGTTCGCCATCGGGATAAGGCACTTCGATTTCGCAGATCGCGCAGTCGGCGCGGAGCCGCGCGAGGTGATCGGGCCAGCGGAACAGCCGGCCGGCTTGCGTCCGGCAGTAGTCGGTGATGGTCGTCCCCGCCACGAACCCGGCGTCGTTGAAGGCGAGCGCGAGTTCGTGCCGGGGGATCAATCGGCCGTTGAGGAAAGCGATCACTGCGGGTTGCGCTTCAGCACGATGATGACCACCTTCGCTTTTTCCTTGGCCGCTTTCTCGGCGAGCGCCTTCGCCTCGGCTTCTTTGTCTTTGTAGGTCGCCGGGGCCGGTTCCGGTTCGTCCGCGACCACCGCGATGGTGGCGGCGCCCGCGAGGCCGCTCGTCGTGTCGGTCTTGCCCGTCTTCAGCGAATACGGCCCCGGCACGACTTTCTCGAATTGGAACCGGCCGTATTCATCGGTGACCGCAGCGCCCTTGGGCTTGCCCTCGCCGTCGGCCAAGGTCACGGTGAGCCCCGGTTGAGCGCGCTCGCCGAGCATCACCTTGCCTTTGATCGTGCCGAGCGCCGCCGGCGGATCGACGAGTTCGACCTTCTGCGTCTCGGTCGTGGTGTTGCCGACTTCGTCCGTCACGGCGACGCCGATGGTGATCTCGCCGCGTTTCATCGGGTCGAGGGGCATCAGCCCGAGCCATTCGAGCGTGGCGAGTTTCGTCTTCGGGTCGATGGCTTGTTTGCCGGGCACCTTCGGGCCTTCGGGGAGTTTGCCGCCTTCTTGTAGTTCGCCGAGGAAGAAGACCGCCTTCACGACTTTCGTGTCGTTGTCTTGCAGAATCGCGCTCACCGGCAGCGGGGTGCCCTTGATGTGCCGGGCGGGGAGTTTCAGGAACTTCACGTCTTCCGGCGCCGTGGCGTCGACCGTCACGATGAACGCGTCCGACTGGGGGGGGATGTCTTTGCCATCGCTGCCTTTGAGCACGGCGACGACTTCGAGCTTGCCCCGGCGTTCGCCGAGGTCGAGCGCGACGATCCAATCGGTGCTGCGGTTGGCGATGGCGAAGCCGCCGTCGGTCTTGCCGGCGAGTTCGACCCAGACTCGCTCCTGCCGGCTCCCTTTCAACTGAACGATTTCCTTATTCGCGTCGATGTTCTCGGCGCCGACTTGTTTGATTTGCACTTCGAGGTTGGCGCCGTCCGGGGCGTTGTCGGCTTCGAGTTTGATCGGGAACGCCGTGGTCGGACGCGTCACCGTCTTCGGAGCGAGGATGCGCACGAGTCGCTCGTCGAATTTTTGCCAGTCTTCTTTCTTCACTTCGCCTTTGGTGGCGGACGTGTAGATGAACGCCCGGTCGATGCCGTCGATCGACACCTCGGCCCGGATAGCGTCGCCTATTTTCTGGACGTTGCCGAGGAGGATCACGGACTTGTTGGCCGTGGCGCCGTCGTCGAGGGCGATGGCCCGGCGATAGACCCCTTCGCGGAGGATCAGCGTCGGCGAATTCAGCGTGGGTGGGAAACTGAGTTGCACCGTCGCTTCGCCGCTCGCCTTGCCGGCGATGGCCGCGGCGGGCACGCGGATCTGGGCCGATTCGGATTTCTCTTTCGGCACGATGAGCGTCGGCTTCGTGACGCTCAGGTAAGCGCTCGGCTTCAACAGAGACACGGAGCAAACGCGGCCGAGTTCTTCTTTGTCCGTACCCAAGACCGGTTCGCCGGTGTCGTCGAGCAAACGCAAGACGAAGCGGAAACCTTCTTTCGCCCGGGTCAATTCCGCACCGGCGGGGACTTCGACTTTGGGCGCCGGGGCCGCAGCGGGCACGGCCGCCGGGATCACGACGAGAACCGCGACCGGTTCCGGTTTCGGGAAGCGGACGCGCTTCCACTTTTCGCCGGGGATCGTGACCTTGACCTTCGCCGCGATCGCACCTTTGGGTTCGGTGGTCAGCTCGACGGTGTACGTCTTCTGGCCGCGGGCCGGGTTCTTGACATAGAGGTGGAATTCGCCAGCGCCGTTGGGCCGCAGCGAGATGTTCGAGTTGTTGTTTGTGATGTCTTTGAGATCGTCGACGACGTCCTTGGTGCCGGCGTCCGGGGTGAACGTGAAGACGACATCGTCGCTGAACTTCGTCTGCGCCAGCGCCGGCGTAGCGAACGCGAGGAGCGCGAACAGGGCGATGCGGGAAGCGGTCGATTTCATGGCCAATCCTTTGCGTGCGATCACGGGTTCCAATTTCGGTAGGCGCTCGCCACGGCGTCGAGTTCCTCGGCGGCGTCGCGGCAGGCTTTGTCTTTGACGTTCCGCAACGCCTCGGCTTCGAGCGCGTAGCGCTTGCCGAGCCAGCGGGCGAAGTCGATTTCGCGCTGCTTGCGGTGTGCCGGTTCCGGGTTCGCCAGCCCCGCATCGAGCGGCACGGCGGGCACGTCGTCCGGGTGAACCGCCCAGCCGATCTCGGCGCGCTGCGGAATCTCCGCCGCCCGGTATTGTGCCGCGAGCGCCTTTCGCGATTTCGCGTCCGCCACCGCTAAGAAGTCGGCCCGCAGTTTCGCATCGCGCTTCGCGTCGTCCGCCGCGCTCGACACCACGGCTTTTTGCGGAGCCTCCGGTTGCGGAGCCGTCGGCCAGCGATCGAGGATCCGTTTCGCCGCCGCTTGCGCAGCGTCCGCGTGCCGTTGCCGCAGGGCCTCGCGCTCGTTGGCCCGCAGCCATGGCCAGCGCAGGGCCAGTTCCAATCGCTTCGGGTCGATGTCGTCCGGCCCGATTCGCAAGGCCATCAAGTTCGTCCGTTGCACGTCGAACGAGCGCGTCGCCTGCGCGAGTTCGTCGAGCTTGGGGAAGCCCGCCCCCGTCGGCGGTTGCGATAGAACACGAATCTTTTGGTACTGTTCGACCAGCGCGGCCCACTGGGTTGCGACGGCGGCCGGGGACGGAACCAAGTTGTGCGGGTAGACGGCTGCGAGATCGGCAAGGACGGCACGGCCCTCCTCGATTTCGGCGAAGCAGCCCTTCAAGCGGGCACCGGCATCTCGGACTTTGCCGTAGTCCACTCGAGTCGAATCGGCCAATTTCTTGGCGGTTTTGAAGTCCGCCGGCCCGGAATCCGGATTGCCCAACAGAACCAGCGCCGTCCGCCGATCCGCATCCAACCGGTCGAGTTCGCCCTGCAACCACGGCAGCGAACGCCCCTCAATGGCCAAGGCTTGCTCCGTCGCCTTCGACAACAGCAGCAGCGACAGTACCGTTCCGGCCTCGGCTTTTTCCCACTCGCGCACTTGCTCGGGCGGCAACGCGGCGATCCACGACACCAGCGTCGATTCGGCGAATCGGTTCGGCGTTGGCACCGTGGCCAGTAACAACGCGGCTCGACTCAACTGATCCTGAGTCGGGCTTTTCAAGTTCCACACCGCCGTTAGGATCGCGGCTTGAATCGCCTCCGGGGAAATCTCGGCCTTGGCATCGAGTGCGCCGCGCACGGCCATGAAGGCCATTTGCAGCTCTTCTTTCTTGATGGCGTCCTCGCTCTTGATCTTCGTCAGATACATCCGCATGACCGCGGTCGCGGCCGATTCTTGCGCTGCCGCTTCCGGCGATATCGACCACCGGGCGTGCGATTTCTTCGGCGGCACCGGCGCCGGGAAGGCCTTGGCGGCTTCGCTCAGTTTCTTCAACGTCGGCCCGTGCCGATCTTGAATCGACGCGGGATCGAGACCCGCGCACCACGCCTCCTCGGCCCGCGACGCCACGAGCCCTTGATGCAGCACGATCCGCGGCGCCCGCCGGTGCAGACCGTCGTTCGTCCACAGGTCCCGCTCGATCCACGAGGCTTTCAACCACTCCGGGTAGGCTTCGGCGTCGATTTTTTCGGGCAGCGCTTTCGGCCCGGTGTGCGGAACCGAGACCAGCGGAAAATCGCCGGCGGGGCCGAACAGCGCCGGTAGTTGATCGCCCGTCGCGATCAGCGTCGCTTGCCGGGCGTACTGGGCGAACTCCTGAAACGAGACTTTCCCGTTCGTCGATTTCTCCGTGTTCCAGCCATCGGCCCGCCCGCCGATGCCTTGGGACAACGCCAGCGCAAACGCGCTCTGGCGAACGGGCCGAATCAGCGTCGGGCCATCGGTCGGCGTGTTCGCGGCGAGAATCCAGAACTTGTCCTCGGCGATTCGACCCTTCAGTTTGGCTTGGATCGCGTCGTTCAAATCTTCGATGGCGATCACGGATCGCGGCGAACTCACCGGCCGGAGATCGAGGATCAGCGAGCGCGGCACCGTCGCCTTGCCGAGCAGAGCGAGAACGTCGTCGAGCGGCAACCACGTCGTGTCGTCGTCCGGGTCGGCGTCGCCCGGCAGAATGTACGGCGCACCGTTGCGGGCCAGCCCGAGGGCGTTGAGGTACACGACGATCGGTCGGCCCTTCGACTTCGTTCGGCTCTCATCGACGACCTGTTGAATCGCCCCGAGGATGCGGGCCTTCTCTTGATCCGGGAAGGCCGGCGCGGACTGGCCCGGGAAGGCTTCGAACACGCTCTTGGCGTCCGCATCGGCGAGCGGATTGGCGGGCCAATCGGCGTGTTTGTACTGCGTGATGGGGAGCACGAGCACGACCGGTTCCGGGTCGGGCTGGAGGTAAACGAACAACCCTGCCATGGCCCCGGCCAACCCGGCGACCACGAACGCGGCGACGACCCAACGCATTTTTCCCGACCCGCCGGCAGCCGGGCCGCGCGTCGGTTTCGCGGCACCGGCGGAGGCGGCTCGCCAAGCGTCTCGGGGGCGGCCATTCTGCGCCATGGCTACTCTTTCGGTTCGGTCAGCGTGATGCGGCTGGAGAAATCGTACGCTTCGAGCGGTCGGGCCGGGAATATCAGTTTCGCCTCGCGCTCGGCCTTGCGGGCGTGATCCCGCAGCGCGGCCACCGAGAACAGCTCGAGCTTCTGCGTCGAGTTGAAATCGTCCGGGGCGAGCGGGCCGAAGCGGGCCGTGTACCGGGCGTGGGCATCGTAGTACGAGTGCTGCTCTTGGAGCGTCACGAGCCGCGCGTCTTTATCTTTCCAACCGCCGGGGCGGAGGAAGACGAGTTCGCCCGGCTTCGTGTACTGCAACCGCACCGTGAGGTACTTCGCTTGGCCGACGGTCTCGATGGCGAGATCGACGAGTTCGACCGCTTCCCCCCGATTGCTGGCCAGTTTGCGGGCGATCGCTTTCGAATCCGCGATGTTCTTCATGTCCACGGTATACGTCGTCAAGGGCAGCGGGACGCCGTCGAGCCAGTAGGCGTTGATCGCCGGTTTGCGGATCGTCTCGGTGCCGCCGCGATTGCGATCCCAATCGACCAAGTCCACGGTCCACGTCGGCGAGATCGTGCCGGGGCGGTTCTCGATCCGCACGCGCGGTGGCGAGGTCGCATTCGCTGGCTGACCGTCGGCGTAGGTCACGTCGAACCATGCGAACAGCGGCCGCGGTGCTTGCAGCAGCGGCTGCGTCTTGGTGTCGGGCCGGGGTTCGAGCGTGGCGAGCAGCGCCAGATCCCGGCTTGTCGTCGATTCCTTGCCGAAGGCGAACTTCGGCACGCTGAGGTGCAGCGGCCCGGCGGGGCTTCGCACCAGCCGTTCGTATTCGGGCCGGCCCGGGAGGTCGTAGACTGCGGCCGGGATCGACAGCAGCAGATTATTCGTCTCGGATCGGGCCCGGAGCAAGACGCGATCCCCGGCGAAGAGCTGCAATTTCTGAGGGGAACCGAGGCCGAAGAGATCGTACACCGCCGGCTCCAACGGCTTGGAAGTCCGGTAGATGCTCTCGCCCGACAGCGTCACGGGCAGCTTCTGCTGGACTTTATTGTTGATAAAATCGACGCGCGGAATCACGGCGTCTTCCAGTTGCTTGGCGAAGTCCCGGCTGCTCTTGGCCCCGGTGTGCAGCGTCACCGCCGTCCGCAGCGGGTCGGCGTAATGATCCGGATTCTTCACCGATTCGATCTGCCCGTAATTCTTCTTCCCCTCCTCGCTTTCGAGGCCGAAGAAGACGATGTGGGCCTCAACATCCGGCGCGTCGTTCAACGCTTTGATGATCACTTCGGCCGGCGTCCGCCCGCCGTAGGCGTCTTTCTCCACGCGCTCCGTCCAGTTGTCTTCGCCGTCGGTCAGCACGATGAGCGTCCGCCGGCCGGTGAATTTTTCGGGCCAGAAATCTTTGCTCCGCTCGGGGATCAGTAGTTTCCGGATCGACCCGGCCAACGGCGTGTAGGTATCGTCCGGTGCCAATTTCACCGCGTTGACCAATTCCATCTTCTTGTCGAGTTGCTCGACGGTCTTGTTGATTTGGAACGGCTTGCAGACCTGTTCGACCGCGATGCTTTTATTCTTGCCCGAGAAACTCGCGATCGTCACCCAGGTGTTCCTCGGAATCTGTTTCAACAGCGATTCGAAGCCTTTCTTCGCTTCCGAGATCCGCGTGGTTTTCGGTTGCGAACCGACGATCTCTTCTTGCATCGTCGGCGTGATGTCGAGCAACAGCGTCACGGCGCCGGTCACGAGTTCCGTGTCCGCGAGGATGGCGAAGGCCGCCTTGCCGCTCGGCGGCGTGTAGTTCCACTCCAAGCTCGGCGCACCCGCGAGTTGCACTTTCGTCTCGGCTTCGTAGCTGTGGCCCCGATACCACACGCCGCTGCGGAGTTGGCCTTCGGCGCTCGGTGCGTTCGTACGCGGTAGGCTCTGAAACGCGAACGCCCGTTCGATTTCCGCCGCTTGCGCCACGGCGAATTCCTCGACGCGCTTGCGGCCGAGCAGATCGGCATTCGGCAAGTGGTACGGTGCCCCCGGCACGCCGAGCGAAATCAGCGGGAAGCCGATCTTCCGGCCGGCCGTCGGCTTGATGGTCACGCTGGCATCCCACGTCGCTTCGTCGGCGATGACCCGGGTCGGCGTCGCCTTCACGTCCAGCATCGCCGGCAAGTACGCCTCTTCAGCAGTGCAGGCACCACTGCGGCGCTTCGCCTCTTCGGGGGAAAGGTTGGCCTCGTTCACCCCCGCGAGTTGCTTCGCCTCGGCGATCAGCAATTTCGAGCCCTTCCGGCAGAACCAGAGGTCGGGAGTTTGCACGCCGACATCGGCCCAGCCATCGTCGGTGATGCGGTGGGATTGCCAGAGCAAGAAGGCGTGCCGCCAGTAGTTCTGCTCGGCTTGCAGCGTGTTGTCCTTCGGGTCGAGCGGCGCCGCGGCCAGGGCGAGCCGGGCCGATTTCGATGCGCTCGTCCAATGCGGCACGCCATCCGCCAGTGAGCCCGATTTCGTTTTGTCGAGCGACGCCTTCGCCGCAGCCCGCAACGATTGGAATCGCTTGCCGACGAACTCGCCGACTTGGCGGTGGCTCTCCCACCACGCGCCTTCTTTCGGTTGTAGCAGACGCTGCTTCGATTCCGCAATGTCCTCGCCGAGGTACGCGAGCGCCAGCCGGCCTTGGCGTTCGGAGAGTTCCCGCGCCGGAACAGCGGGGGCTTGCACGCCGGTGGCTTGGTTCGGATTCGGGGCCAAGCCCGCCGAGATCGACCGCAGAAAGGTCAACCGCTGCGAACGCAGTTCGGCGGGTAGGAACGGCACGCCGAGAACGCCGTCGAGGGCGTGCCAGTTCGACGGGTGCACCGTGTTGTTCAGTTGCTTGGCTTCGAGTTCGTGGGCCGTGGCGATGGCGGCGAGTGCGCTCCCGCCCGCGCGGCCTTCGCGCTCGAACTCGGCGAGGGTCGTTTCCGGCGCGGCTTCCAACTGACCGATGGCATGGGCCGATTTCGCCGCGGCTTCGAAATTCACGATCAGCGCACTCAGTTCTGCGGCCGGCATCTTCCCGCGGTACTCGCCGAGCCAGCGGGCGTAAAAGGGCAACCGCGCGAAGGCTCGATCGCGGAATTGCAAAGCGGTACTGACGACCTTGGCCGTCTGCCGGGAGACGGCGTAGCCGGTCTCGGCTTGGGCGAAGTACTCTTCGGATTTGCTTCCGCCCACGAAGAGGTCGTCTTCACCCAGGCGGCGGAAGGCATCGGCCGCATCCACAATGTGGCGCGTCCGACGGAAGACTTGTTCCGCATGCGGATACGCGCCCGCCGTTGCCCCGCCGACCCACGCCGCTTCTTCGGCCATCGTTCGCAAGCGGATGGCTCGCTTGAGCAATTCCAAACTCGGCCGCTTCGCCTCGGCCGATTCCAAATGTTGGTTCAGCATCCGCACGAAGTGCCCTTCGACCGACCGGCCGTCGAGGGTGCCATCCACGAGCCCGAGGATTTCGTCGGCGATCTTCAAATTCTTCGCGCTCGGGCCTTCGTCGAGCAGCCGCTTGAGCACGGCGTTCGTCCACGCCAACCGGCGGGCGGTTTCGTTCTCTTGGCTCGGCTTGTTCCGCTGCGTGTTCCATTCCTCGGAGCGCGCGTTGGAAGTCGGGGCCGACCAAATCGCTTCGACATCGCCCGGCTTGATCTCGACGACCGCGTGCCCGAATGCCCGCCCGGCGGGGAGCGCCGTCGGCAGATGCGCCACCGTCGTCGAACTGCCGAGCAGTTGATCGCCCAGCACTTTCACCTTCGCGGCGATGGCCGAGGTATTTGTCCCCGGCAACCGGACGAGCCGCTCCCAACGCAGCAGCAGTTCGAGGAATTCTTTCCAACGGGCCGGGTCGACGGTGTCGGGTGAGGGCGTTCGATTCGCCAGCGTCTCCGCGACGATCCACGCCTCGCCCAAAGCTACCGGCGTCGCCATCGCTGCCGGTGCGGCCTTCGCCGCGAACGCCGTCGTCGG
>Ga0105048_10010243_pt1 | contig 14864 bp, 11 predicted proteins | sample MAT05_FD_78382 | JGI IMG/M metagenome (GOLD analysis project Ga0105048, IMG submission 78382) | Freshwater microbial communities from Lake Fryxell liftoff mats and glacier meltwater in Antarctica - MAT-05 | ecosystem: Environmental > Aquatic > Freshwater > Ice > Liftoff microbial mat | place... | reverse complement strand
TATTCCATTTTTTCAATTCAGATAATTATGCATTTTACAAGGCCTTGAGAACCTTCTCTTCACTAACCAGCACCACTCCACCACGAATTATTTCCTGCCGAAAACTTTCTGGAATCCGCGCCCAGTCCAGAATATCCACCATAATCGGTATATCGCTTTCGGAGAAGGCAACGCGCAGGTCAGAAAGATAGGACTGTGGCTGAAGCGGGTCGGCAGGATTGCGCGCCACCAGATCAAGATCGCTCCCCTCATGCGCCGAGCCATTCACACGACTGCCGTAGGCAATGACTTCGGCTTCTGGCAGGTGCGCGGCAAGCAGCCGCTGCACAGTGTCCAGCCATTTCAAAGGCATATCAAGCATCGACACGACCCGGCCTCTCTCGCAGGATTGTTTCCAGGCTGCGGGCATCAGCAATGAAACAGGGCAACAGGGCAAGGGTGTCTTCGGCAAAACCGACGCCATAATCATGTGCAGTGTTGTTGCGGTTATCGCGGTAGCCAAACCAGCGTTCCACGGCATCGGTATTCATCAGATCATGTTTTGCGGCATGCCTCAGCAGATCCTTATAGGTCAGCGCATCCACCTCACGCGGCCTGCCCGTATACGCCTTGAGCGCCTTGCGCAGAAGCTTGCCTGCTGTTTCCAGAGTCAACTAAAACCCCTTGACCACAGCATTGCGAAAAATTTCAAAATCAATACTTTCGGGATCGCTTTTCTTCAAAAGAGTCAAAGATGTCTCCAGCGTCCTGATACAACGGGCATAATGATCTGTGTTCAGATTCAATCAATTATCCTCTTTTTGTTTTGCGACTTGTAGAGGCGGCCCCGTGTGGCCACCCAAGGTGCTAATGGCAATGTGTGCGTATGAGTAATCAGGGCGGCTATGCGGGGCGCGCCCCTACAGTTCCCGCAAAGTTTTCTGCCAGGCTTCCTTCAACTCGGCCAGACCGGCCTTGACGACTACAGCCCCGTTGAGGCCGGAAATACTGAGAGTCTGTTCTTCCGTTACCACACCAATTGAAGCAAAACAGTTGCCGCTCATGATCTGCTCAAACTGCTCACGTTTTTCCGGACGAACAGTGACCAGGTGGCGCGAGGCAGATTCTGAGAAGAGCAGAGCTGTTTCGTTCTTATTGTCACCCTTCCAGAGAACACTGTTCAGATCAAGCGTCATACCGAAACCACCAGCAAAGGCGGACTCAGCAACCGCAACAGCCAGACCGCCATCGGACAGGTCGTGGCAGGAGGCAACAGTACCGGCCAGCACTGCCTGATGATAGGCCTGATAACGCTGGTAGGCTTTTGCTGCATCGACTTTCGGCACCTTATTGCCGACCACTCCACGCTGGGTGAAGTATTCTGAAGCACCCAGTTCATCAGCTGTTTTACCCAGCAGATAAACAATATCACCCGGACGTTTCACATCCATGGTGACCGCTTTGCGGGCATCTTCAATCTTGCCAATAACCGAGAATAACAGCGTTGGCGGAATCGATATTTTGGTGGAACCATCGTAGAAATCATTTTTCATGGAATCCTTGCCGGAAACCAGTGGCAGGTTATAAACCATGCAGATGTCATACAGCGCCTGGTTGGAACGGACCAACTGAGCCATTTTGTAAGCACCATCCGGAGTCTTTTCAGACTGAACCGGATCACACCAGCAGTAGTTATCCAAACCGGCAACCAGGTCCAGCGACCCGCCTACGGCAACATAGTTACGCAGCGCCTCGTCAATCGCATTGGCGGTCATGTGGTAGGTATCGATATCGGAATAACGTGGGCAGATACCGTGAGCGGTGACAACACCTTCAAAAGATTCCAGAATCGGGCGCACAACAGCGGCATCGGAAGGGCCATCATTGTTTACACCTGTAAACGGTTTGACAACCGAGCCACCCTGAACCTCATGGTCATAGCGACGAACGACCGACTCCTTGGAGCAGATATTCAGTGCGCCCAGCAGATCGGTCAGATCAGCAGTATAATCTGCTTTTGCCTCTACAACCGGCTCATCATGTATTGGCGGTATCCATTTGGCTGGCAGCTGCATCGGTGGCAAGCCTTCATGCATGAATTCCATTGGCAGCCAGGCCACGGTGGTATCGCCATACATCATGTGGAACACACCCGAGTCATTGAATTCGCCCAGCACGGTTGCCTCGACACCAAAACGCCTGGCCATATCCATAAACTCGTCGATACATTCCGGCTGAACAGCCAGAGACATGCGCTCCTGGGCCTCAGAGATCAGAATTTCCCATGGATTAAGTCCAGGGTATTTCAGAGGCGCCTTGGAAAGATCCATTTTGCAACCACCGCATTCTCCTGCCATCTCACCGATTGATGACGACAAACCGCCGGCACCGTTGTCGGTAATGAAACGATAGAGCCCCTTATCACGGGCACGGATTAGAAAATCGAACATCCGCTTCTGGGTGATCGGATCACCGATCTGCACCGCCGTAACCGGCGAATTTTCATTTAGCTCTTCGGAAGAGAATGTGGCACCGTGGATGCCATCTTTACCGATGCGTCCGCCGGTCATAACAATCAGGTCACCAGGTACAATGGATTTCTCATGGGTAGGAGCCCCAAGCAGGTTAGCCGGCATCAGACCGGCAGTACCGCAGAACACCAGCGGCTTACCAGCAAAACGCTCGTCAAAAACCAGTGAGCCGTTTACGGTCGGAATACCACTTTTATTGCCGCCATGCTCAACCCCTTCAACTACACCTTCGTATATACGGCGTGGGTGCAATAGACGTGAAGGAAGCGGCTTTTCATAGAACGGATCGGCAAAACAGAATACGTCCGTATTAAAGATCAGCTTGGAGCCACGACCTGTACCGAATGGGTCGCGGTTAACACCGACGATGCCGGTCAGTGCCCCGCCGTATGGATCCAGTGCCGACGGAGAATTGTGTGTTTCAACCTTGAAAACCAGCGAATAACTTTCATTAAACTTGATGACACCGGCGTTGTCCTTGAAAACCGAGAGACAGATATCCTTATCTCCCATCTTTTCACGAACTTCCTTGGTTGTGCGCTGAATGAAAGACTTGAACAGAGATTTGATCTCCTGTTTGTTGCCTTTTTCGTCCTCATACTGCACCGTGCCGGCAAAAATCTTGTGTTTGCAATGTTCCGACCAGGTCTGGGCAAGACACTCCAGTTCAACATCAGTCGGTTTGGCCTCCAATCCCATCTTGCGGCGTTCTTCCAGCGCTTTGGGATCACGGTAATGAGCCTGAATAATCTGCATTTCGTCAAGAGTCAGAGCCAGAACGCCCTCCTTGCTGATCCGCATCAGTTCTTCATCGGGAACCTCAAGGTCAATCAAAGTAACTTCTGCCTTGCTCTCACCGGTTACTTTAGGCACGAACAGCGGAAAACCACGCTTGGCCATGAATTCAGCACCAGAAAGTACGGTGTAGCGTTGAATCAGGGTATTGCAGAGCAGCCCAGTGGCAATACGCTCCACATCAGCCTGGGAAAGCTTTCCCTTCAGCAGGTACTGAACCGAGGTATAAACCCCTTCACCTGCGGCGAACTTACGACCGGTCAGATATTCAACCGCTTCGCGGGCAGTACGCCCCACATTATCCGTAACCCCGGGACGAAACCCGACTTCAACGGCAAAATCAAAGGAATTGGCCAGCGGTCGGTCGATACTCCAACCTTGGATCACCGGATCACTGAAAGGGCCTTCTGCTGAGGCCTGAAGTTCGTCACCGGAGAGTTTTGTGTCTACAGTATAGACATCAATGGTGTTGACTTCTTCAACATGCAGATGCAGAAAGTGTTCTATCTCCCGCTTGATTCGCTCGCCGCGGGCATCGCGAACACCACTTTTCAAGGCTACTTCTATTCTGTTTGGCATAATTGTTCCTTTTCCATAATCACCGTCCTGGTTGGATACGGTATTTCAATATTGTTTTCACGGAAGCAACTCAGTATTGAGCAGTTAAGCTGATCAGTGACCTGCCCGAGACTCCCCGGATCACTTACCCAGAAAATAAACAGCATATTAAGGGCACTATCTCCGAAAGAGGTAAAAAGAACTTCCGGAGAGGGTGTTTTCACAACATCCGGGTTCGAGTCAGCCAGCTCCAGCAGCAGTCGTTTGACCTTGTAAACATCACTGTCGTAGCCGACGCCTATGGTGATACGCCCCTGTATTACAGCTGTCGGGCGGACCAGATTGATAACCGTAGAGTTACACAGGTCAGAATTGGGAATAATCATGACCGTTGTATCAAGCCCCTGAATTTTAGTGGAGCGCAGACCGATATCGATGACATCACCTACTTGACCGTTGGTCAACTTGATCCGGTCGCCAATATCAAATGGACGATCCAGCATCAGGGTGAATCCGGAGATCATATGGGCTAAAGTATCCTTGGCAGCCATACCAATTGCAAGTGAGCCGATACCGAGAGCGGTTACAAGAGAAAAAATATCGTAGTTAAAGTGTTTGAGGACAAAGATTAGGCCGGCACTCATCAGGAACAGCATGGTCAGCTTTTCAACCATGGGCACCATATGGCGCGACATATTGGTATCAACATCAACATGTCCGTCAACATACCATTTCAACAGCTCGCCGCAGGAACGATAGATCAAATTAAACAGGATGACTACCAGGGTGATATAAAGCAGACCGGACAATATGGTTACAAACTTTTCCGGCAGCGGCAGAGAACGGATAGCCAGGTAGAGGCCGAACACATTCAGCATCAGCGAGATGTTCGGAATAGCCCGTTTCAGAATCCGGTCATTTAGCTCCGTCTTTGTAAATCTGGCCAGGACGCGCCCCCACCTGCTGAGAACAATCCTTGCCAATTCCGACAAAAGCCAAAACAGGGCAATAATCAGCAGCGCATCCAGCAGATGTTTGGCCCAGAACTGCAGGAAGGCATCGGATATGCGTGGCTCAAACATGGCCTGAAGTAGAGCGAACAGCTTACTCACCGAAGACTCGCTTGAAGATGGTATTGACATGCTTGAGGTGATAATTCAGGTCGAATGACTCGCGAATTTTTTCTTCACCCAGAGCAGCTACAACCTCCTGATCAGCCAGCAGTTCAGTCTGGAAATCCTTGGCTTCTTCCCAGACCTTCATGGCATTTTTCTGAACCAGACGGTAGGCATCTTCACGGGAAACACCGGCCTGTGTAAGATCCAGCAGTATCTTCTGGGAGAACACCAGACCTTTCATCTGGTTCAGGTTTCTCATCATATTTTCAGGATAGACGACCAGGTTGTTGATCAGGCCACTCAGGCGACGCAGGGAGAAATCCAGCGCAACTGTCGCATCCGGGGCAATATAGCGTTCAACAGAGGAATGGGAGATGTCACGTTCATGCCAAAGGGCAACATTTTCCAAGGCCGGAATACAAAAAGCACGCACATAACGGGCCTGACCGGTCAGGTTTTCTGAAAGTATCGGATTACGTTTGTGCGGCATGGCAGAAGAACCTTTCTGCCCTTTGGTAAACTGCTCTTCAGCTTCCAGTACTTCGGTACGCTGTAGATGACGGACTTCAATGGCGATGCGCTCCATAGAGGATGCAATGATGGAGAGGACACAGAAATACTCGGCATGACGGTCGCGCGGAATAACCTGGCTGGAGACCGGCTCAGGCTTAAGCCCCATCTTGGCGCAGACGTACTCTTCTACAAACGGATCGATATTGGCAAATGTGCCGACAGCACCGGAAATTGCGCCTGTGGCGATGTTTTCACGGGCAGCCAGCAAACGGACACGGTTGCGATCCATTTCAGCATAAAAAGAGGCCAGTTTGAGACCGAAGGTGACCGGCTCGGCATGAATGCCATGTGAGCGCCCCATGCAAACCGTATCCTTATGTTCATAAGCACGCTTTTTAAGTGATGCCAGCAGCATGTCCAGGTCAACCAGCAGCTGGTCTGCCGCCTGTACCATCTGCACGGACAGACAGGTATCCAGCACGTCGGACGAGGTCATTCCCTGGTGGATAAAACGCGCCTCAGGTCCAACATATTCGGACACAGAGGTCAGGAAAGCGATAACGTCATGCTTGACTTCAGCTTCAATAGCGTCAATACGGGCAATGTCAAAGTTACCTTTGGCACGGATCACCGGTACAACTTCTTTCGGGATAACACCAAGTTCAGCCTGAGCTTCACAAGCCAGAGTTTCAATTTCAAGCCAGATGCGGAAACGGTTTTCCGGCTCCCATATCTGGGCCATTTCAGGACGTGTATAACGAGGGATCATAGTTTTTGCTCCTATTAAAGTATTACTTGAGTAGTCTTAAAATCAGATTTCAATTAAACAACTGGATTTGAACTGGTCACCAATCACAATGATGGGAGAACAAACATTCTGGTCACGCAGAAACGACTCGGTATTGGCAACCACATGATCAGGATGATTGTTGACTTCTGAAAGATGGGCCATTACCAGCACTTCCAATCCTTCATGAGCCAGATCATGCAGCAGTTCCAGCGATTCGGCGTTGGAAAGATGACCGTGACGCGATTTGATGCGCTGCTTCAAATCCCAGGGATAGGGGCCGTTCATCAGCATATCCATATCGTGGTTGGACTCCAAATTCAAAAAACGACATGAGCGTAGTTTGTCCGCCACCAGTCTGGTAACAATTCCAAGGTCAGTAACAGAGCCACAGCGCCCCTCATCTGACTCAACTACAAACCCGACCGGGTCGCAGGAGTCATGTGTAATCGGGAACGGATCAACCTGAACATCACGAAAAGAGAAGGCCACACCGGACTCAAATTCGATCAAACGAACTTTTTTCAGGTATTTCTCGGCTTTTTGACAGACCATATGACTGGCAACAACCGGCACACCGAATTTCCTTGCAAAGGAACCGGCACTCCGGATGTGATCAACATGTTCATGTGTCAGCAGCACGGCATTTACGCCAGTCGGATCAATCCCGCACAGCTCCATGCGGAGCAGTGTTTCACGCAGTGACATGCCAACATCTATCAGCAGACGGGTATTGCCACACTCAAGATAGAGGCAATTACCTTTACTGCCGCTGGCCAGCGAACAGATTTTCACACAGGCTCCAGGATTCCAGGACTGAATGAACTTCAGTCTCTAAGATATTAAATAAAGCAGGATTACAGCAGGTTATATAAAGGCGCCAAGACGCCTAAGCGGAAAAAGAGTAAGCTATATTTATACTAGAAGAACCATATTCTTTCAAGGTTAAACATGGCAACAAAAGGTTGAGACTGAGGTTGAGGTTAGGAGAAAACAAAACCTTAACCTGATGTAAACCTCGACCTGTTTTACCCTCGAGGATGAATCTGCTGGTGTAACCGCTTAAGTCTTTCACGCGTGACATGAGTATATATCTGCGTTGACGACAGATCTGCGTGCCCCAGCATAATCTGTACACTACGCAGGTCAGCACCGTTCTCCAATAAATGGGTGGCAAAGGAGTGACGCAATGTGTGGGGAGATATATTTTTGTAGATGCCGGCTATCAAAGATCTTTTTTTAATTATATTCCAGAAGGCTTGACGGCTCATGGCGTCGCCCAATCGCGAAAGAAAAAGATGAATATTCCGACCGCTGTTATCCTGCCTGTGACGCACCTCTGCCAGGTATTCACTCACTTTCCGGCAGGCAGATTCGCCAATCGGCACAAGACGCTCCTTATTCCCCTTTCCCAAAGTCATCAGGTAGCCACTGTCCAGATTCACTTCACGCAGCTTGAGATTAACCAGTTCAGAAACACGCAAGCCGGTGGCATAGAGCAATTCCAGCATGGCCAGGTCACGCACGTTTTCGCCATTAGGGCCGATACAAGCGGCAAACAGCTGATCCACCTCCGGGCTAGTCAAAAACTCAGGCAGCTTATGCAGTGTTCGCGGTGCCTCAATAATTGAGGCAGGATTTGAGTCTGTGTAGCTTTCAACCATCAAGAACTTGTGAAACATCCTGATCGATGAAAGGCAACGGGCTCTACTGCGCGGAGCAATACCTTCATTTTTCAACCACCCCAGAAACAGGGCCACATCCGATGACTTGACCTCTCCCGGAGCCCGACACCCCTGCTTTTCCAGGAAATCCAGATAGCGAGAAAGGTCACGACTATAGGCCTCCTGCGTATTGCCGGAAAGCCCTCTTTCTACGGACAGATAACTGATAAAAAGATCAAGGAAGTCATTCATGAGATCAAGCGGTTTCCAACTTCCAGCGCAGGTACATTTCTTCAACCTTATCCCTTGCCCAGGGAGTTCTTCTCAGAAACTTCAGACTGGAGTCAACACTGGGATCATGTGTAAAGCACCGGATCTCAACGACCCTGCCCATTTCAGCCCAGCCGTAATGCTGGACTAACTCAGTCAGTATCATTTTCAACGTTACACCATGCAGCAGATCACTACTGTTTTGATCTGTCATATAAGTATTCCTTTAAGTACAAATAGTTGAATTTTAAAGCGATAATTCTGTGCGACATGGCAGCTGACAGTATCAGCAGGCATAGACAAAATCAGCACATTCTGTAATCCCCACTCCACTGCAAAGACTGGTAGCACAAACGGGAACGAATTTAAATTTCATCCGTTTTATGGGTGGAGAGAACCTCTCTTATTTTAGACAGCATAACATAAGGTGAAACAGGTTTTGTAATCAGGCTAATTCCATCCTCAACAATACCTTTCTGATGAATTACGTCGGCAGTATAGCCACTGGAAAAAATAACCGGTACAGTAGCGCCAAACTTGATAATTTCATCATAGGCGTCCTTACCATTTTTCTTAGGCATAATCAGGTCAAAAATAAGGAGCTGGATGCTACCATGATTTTCAATATACTTGGCAACGGCATCTTCCCCATCAATCGCAACGATAACTTTATAACCGTACTCTTCCAGAACACCTTTGAAAAACTGCCTGACCGCAACGTCATCCTCAGCAATAAGAATAGTTTCGGTCCCACCTGTCACAGGCGTTGCCGGCATAATTTTGGCATTTTCTACTGACTCATCGAGCAATTTAAAGTAAACCCTGAAAATTGTTCCGCCACCCAGTTCGCTATAAACCTTGATTTCGCCATTATGCTGTTTGACAATCCCATAAACCATGGACAACCCAAGTCCGGTTCCCTTACCAGTTTCCTTGGTTGTGAAAAAAGGTTCAAAAATCCTTTGCCTGGTTGCCTCATCCATCCCCTGGCCATTATCTGAAACGGAAAGTGCAGCATAGTTGCCTGGCTCCATATAACCATGCCCACCGTTAATCACTAACAGCTCAGTCGCTATAGTCAAAATACCGCCATTAGGCATGGAATCTCGCGCGTTTGTGGCCAGATTCATCAAAACCTGTTCAATCTGTCCATTATCAGCCAGTACGACTAACTTTTCACGACACAAAAGGCTTCTAAACTCAATATCTTCACCAATTACACGTTTTAGCAGCCTGTTGATTCCTTTTACTATTTCGTTTAGATTGATAGGCTTTAAATTAATAACCTGCTTTCTGCTGAAGGCAAGCAAGCTGCCGGTAAGTGTGGCGGCGCGCTCCGAAGCGCCGAGGATTTCTTCCACATACCCCCTCAAAGAATTATCTTCACTCATTCGTATCATTAGAAGACTGGCATACCCGATAATTGCAGTGAGAATATTGTTAAAATCATGGGCGACTCCACCTGCAAGTGTTCCGATTGCTTCCATTTTTTGGGCCTGACGAAGTTGTTCTTCCAGTTTTTTATGTTCGGTTATGTCATAGGCAATGCCCAATATCCGCTCCGGCTTCTCATCTGTGCCACGAAACAATTCCGCAGATGAATATATGTGCCGAACTTCCCCGTCAGGTTTTACAATACGATATTCCATAAACGGAATTATGACTCCTGACAGAAGCTGATTTATGCATTCTTGGCAAATGCCTCTATCATCCGGGTGAACCATATCAAATCCTGGAGCTGCCAGTGCTACCGCCCCAGGCTTAAGCCCATGAATTCGATATAACTCATCTGTCCACATAAGCTTGTCTCGCAGCAAATCCCACTCCCAAATGCCCAGATGTGCAGTTTCCTGAGCTTTCTGAAGTGTTATCTGGCTATGCCTGAGCGCTTCCTCTGACCTTTTGCGTTCCGTAATATCAATAATTACCCCAACAATTCCGCCCAAACTGCCATCAGCATTATTGTAAGTGGCCTTGTTAAAAATTACATCATGCAAGCTCCCGTCTGCATAACGCACAGTGGATTCATAGACCTGCCCACCACCCTGCTGCAAAAGAGCCATATCCATTTCGTGGTAACGACCCGCCAACTCCGGAGGCGCCAGTTCATAAACAGTCTTACCAACAATCTGTTGTTGAGTTAACCCTAAATAAGCTTCGAATGCAGCATTGCAGCTTTTATAAACACCGTTTACATCCTTGGAAAATATCGGATTCAGTATGGCATCCATAAGAGTTTGAATGAAGTGTTCGTTTTCACGTATTTTTTGTTCTGATTCGGCCTTATGCAGGGATTGATCCGCAAGCTCAGACAAAAAACGTCCCAAAGCCATATTGTATTCCAGAATGTAGTTTACTTTTTCATGGCTGAAACGTGGTACGGAGTCCAGTGCGACAAGATATTCATCAAGTCTAAAACCAAATTCCTCTGCCTGGTTAATAAAAAAAGCTCGATCCGGCGTTTCGTCTTCATAAAAAAACTGCCCCAGAAAAAGGGTTGCCAGGTGTTGTCCACCAGCAAAAATCGGAACACCGATATCGGTCAGCCCGTTTTTACACTTATATGAGCATGCCTTTCCTTCAACAAGATGATCCTTGATATAGTTGTCGCTTTCAAGACAACGTTTGTTGGTAACTGGATTAATACGATGAAATAGGATACAGATATCCTGCCAGCCAGCTCCTACCAATACGGAGCCATCAATTGCATCAATTAACCCCAAAGGCATTCCGGTCGCCCGATAATGGGAATCGGCCATTGTTTGTATACTGTTTAAATCCAGGAAATCAGCAAGACGGTATTCGATCATTAATTGCTCCATAAAAATTAAACTAAATCCTTATCCGCAAATTCAATAAAGCAACGTTATTCAAGTTTTCTTTTTTGCACAAGAATTAAATTCTAATCCAATATTTGCACATCTTATCAGGAACAACAACCTGCTCTGATCTAATATACCTTATATTTTTACAGGCTGTTTGATATTCTATAAAACATCACTCAACTGCTGATATTTTTTTTCACCTGCAAAATTATATCGACCTGTTATATTATTGCCGGCATAAAGACACACCTGTTTCAAGCAAGGGATCCAATGTCTGACAAAAATCATGAGTACTGGATGCGGCTTGCAATAACTGAGGCTCGCAAGGCAGAAACAAAAAATGAAGTTCCTATCGGCTGTGTGATTGTACAAAACGGACAAATTATCTCACGCGGCTATAATCTGCGAGAGTCCAAGCAAGACCCGACTGCACATGCGGAGCTGATCGCAATTAAAAAAGCCGCCAGAATACTTGAATCCTGGCGGCTACTTGATACAACTTTATATGTAACACTTGAACCCTGCACCATGTGCATGGGGGCTATTATTTTATCACGTATACCAACAGTAGTTTTCGGATGTTATGATCCAAAAGGCGGTGCAGCAGGGTCTCTATACGACTTTTCTGCCGATGTACGACTTAATCACAGAGTTGATCTGATCTCACGCATCCTTGAAAATGAGTGTTCTGAACTTCTGAGCTCGTTTTTTTCTTGTTTGCGAAACCGTAAAAAGATAGAGAGACTAGCAGCTGCCACAGACAACAATTAATGGTTTGATCAGCTATTTTTTTACATCAATCCCGTATGACTTGATCTTACGATGCAGGTTACTCCGTTCGAGCTCAATCAACTCAGCCGTACGCGAAATATTCCAGTCATTTTCTTCCAGCTTCTGAACAATAAAATCACGTTCAAACCCTTCACGTGCTTCGCGCAAAGTTTCAGCCCCATTTGAACCACCCATTTTAGACTCGGCAGACTCCATTTTCTGTCGAGTCATAAAAAGACCAGGTACATCTGAAGGTGTGATTACTTCGCCAGGCGTCATAATCAGTATTCTTTCAATTATGTTTCTCAGCTCCCTGACATTGCCCGGCCAATCGTGCTGACAAAGTAAAACAAGTGTTTCCGGCAAAAAAGCTTTTGGTTCTCGACCTTCATGATGATAAAACTGGCTCACAAAATGCGGCACCAGAAGCGGCAGATCTTCAACTCGTTCACGGAGTGCTGGCACCCTAAATGGAATTACATTCAACCGGTAAAAAAGGTCTTCTCGAAAACGACCAAGACTGATTTCATTTTCCAGCGACTTGTTTGTTGCAGCAATTATTCTGACATCTACCGATACCAGCCGGTTTCCACCGACACGCTCAAAGCAACGCTCCTGAAGAATACGTAAAACCTTAGCCTGAGTCTTCAGTGACATGTCCCCGATCTCATCCAGAAAAAGAGTACCTCCATCGGCCAGGTCAAATTTACCTTTTTTCTGGGCAACAGCTCCTGTGAAAGCACCTTTCTCATGACCAAACAGCTCACTCTCAATCAGCTCTTCTGGTATGGCAGCACAATTTATTGCAATAAACGGCTTTTCACTGCGTTGACTGTAATAATGAATAGAACGGGCCACTAACTCCTTTCCAGTTCCATTTTCACCAGTCACCAGAACCGATGCGGTTGTGGGAGCAACACGCACAATCTGCTCCCTCAAAGCCCCCATAGCAGGACTGTTGCCAACCAGTTCGTATTCATTCCCAACAACACGCTTCAATTCTTCATTTTCTATACGCAGCTCTTTCATACGTAGCGCATTACTGACTGTGATAAGAACTTTGTCTAAGGACAACGGTTTTTCAATAAAATCATAAGCTCCGAGCTTAGTTGATCTCACTGCCGTTTCAATAGTTCCGTGTCCTGAAATCATAATTACTGTAAGCAGAGGAAAGAGCGATTTTAATCGTTCAAGTGTTTCCAGACCATCAATACCAGGCATCCAGATATCTAGTAACACAAGGTCAGGAAGGTCCTGTCTGACACTTTCTATCCCTTCAATGCCGCTAGTGGCCGTAAGAACCTGATAGCCCTCATCCTCCAAAATCCCGGTAAGAGAGGTCCTGATATCCTTCTCGTCATCAACTACTAGAATTGTTTTTGACATTCAATACTCCTTAAAAAGCATGTTAAGGTTAAAATTGAAAAATACTGTTCCTTATCCTCAAATTTGTTCCGTTACCCAACTGGTAGTTCGACTACAAAACATGCACCCTTTGGATGGTTGTCTCTGACTCGTACAAATCCGTTATGATCAGAAACTATACTGTTAACTATTGCCAGCCCTAAGCCTGTTCCAGTCTTTTTCGTGGAAAAATATGGTTCAAACAAGCGTGGTTTGTCTTCCACAGGTATCCCTGGACCATTATCAGCAATTGTAAGCGAAACCATCTTCAGTTCAGCATCATAGTGACTTTTTATCTCAATTTTACCCTGTTGTTCCATTGCCGCCAAAGAATTTTCCAAAATATTTATTACAACTCGCTTGATCTGATCTCTATCAATAACCAGCTGCGGAAGTTTTGGGTCAGACTCAAAAACAAACTCAACCTTTCTGTGCGCCTCTTGGTAAAGTGTAAGCGTCTCTCTAATAATTGAATTAAGATCATTGGGTTCAGGATTAATTGCCGGCATTCTGGCAAAGTTAGAAAATTCGTTGACCAGATTTTTTAACTCGTCAACCGATTTGATGATCATCTCTGTACACTCGTCAAAAACCTTTTCATCATCGCTGAAGCGAGCTAAGTAACGTTTCCGAAGTCTCTGTGCCGAAAGCTGAATTGGAGTTAGCGGATTTTTTATTTCGTGGGCAATACGGCGGGCAACCTCTCTCCAGGCGGCCATACGTTGTACCTTCATTACCTGAGTTAAATCATCCAAAACAAGTACTGTACCCAGGAAATCACCGGCATCATCTCGCAGCATGGTCAGATGCAAGTGGAGAACCTTTCTGACTCCGTGAATATCAACAGAAATCTGCCGATTAACTGTATCCTGCCTTGCCGACAACAGGTCACGCAATGTTTCCTTAACAATTTCAAGATCAGCACCTTTAAGTATTTCACGGAAATTCTTACCTATAACAGTGCCGGTATTTATATTAAGAAGTATTTCCGCTGACTTGTTAATTGTTGTTATTATTCCGCTCTTATCGGTTGAAATAACACCAGCAGCAACATTTCGAAGAACGATTGCCATATATCTTCGTCGTTGCTCAATTTCAAGATTTATGCGCGAAAGTTCAGCATTGAATGAGTTCAAGGCTGACTGTTTAGTCTGTAAATCACTTGTCATTTTATTGAAAGACTGAACAAGCATTCCAATTTCATCACCAGACTCAAGCTGTATCTGAACATCAAGATTACCGTTTGCAACTTCTCTTGTTGCTTCAACCAACTCCTGAACCGGTTTTGTCATGCTGTTAGCCAAATAAACGGCCATCCAGTATGCAAAGAAAACAATTACTGTCGTAATTAGAAATAATGTTAGAATATATCCGGCACGGATCGGGTTTTTTAAGATCTTTAACTGTTTAAATTCATTATATGCCTGTGTAATCTCTTTCATTTTATTCACAAGTGAATATGGGACATAATAGTTAACTACAACTGCCCCGACTACATCCTTATCATTCCAGGTCGAGTATATGGGCACGATACCCCTGATCAGATCTGCCTTTCCAACAGTATTAATACGAGAAAGTTCATTTCCAGAAAGTGCGCGCATAATATCTTCTGATGCCGGATTGGTAAACTCGCCTTTAGGAACGTCAGG
>Ga0105048_10010242_pt1 | contig 14864 bp, 18 predicted proteins | sample MAT05_FD_78382 | JGI IMG/M metagenome (GOLD analysis project Ga0105048, IMG submission 78382) | Freshwater microbial communities from Lake Fryxell liftoff mats and glacier meltwater in Antarctica - MAT-05 | ecosystem: Environmental > Aquatic > Freshwater > Ice > Liftoff microbial mat | place... | reverse complement strand
ACCATTCTAGAGTCTCGAGTTAAGAAGCCAGCATCTTTAAGAGCTTTCTTAGTGTCTGGATACTTTTTGATTATTGCTCTTGATAAAGCCAGAATTAATGCTTCCATTTGAGAGCTTTTTCCTCCACCGACAGCTTTAGCTGTAAAGTAAAATTCTGCAGGATTAAGTTCAGCAATATTAAGTGGTTGATTAATTCTTACTTTCTCGACTTTAGATGCATAATACTTTTCTAAAGGATGATCATTTAATGTATTTTTTCCAGAAGTTTCAAACAATCTTATTGTAACTACTGATGTTTTTCTTCTTCCAACTGCGTATAAATATTCAGTCATAATTTAGATATTAAAATTTTGTAAATCTATCTTCACTAATTCTTGAGCTTGATGATTATGTTCATCATTATTGTAAATTCTTAAATTAGCCATCATATCTTGACCTCGCTTAGTTCTTGGTAGCATTCCTTTAATTGCAGCCTCAATTGGCTTTGCAGGATGTTTTTCACTTAATTTTTCAAGAGAAACGTATCTTAATCCGCCTGGAAATCCAGAATATGATTTATAAAATTTTGTCATTCCTCTTTTTTCAGTGAAATCAATTTTCTCTGCATTAGTAATCACAACTTTTACCATTGGTTTGTGATATGCTCTTGCCATTACGTCATTCTTAGCCTGTAAAAGTTGAGCTGCAGCTGAAGCTAATCTTCCAATTCTGGCACCTCTGGCATCTATTAAATACCATTTTTCTCTTACGTCACTCTGTTTTATTGATGTTATACTTCTCATTTTCTGTTATTAATAAATTACTTAGATTCTTTTTCTTTATTTTTTTTAGTTTCTTTCTTTGCTGATTTTGAACTTACAGCCTTCTTTAATCTACCTACTACGGATTTTTCTTCAGCTACTTCTTCTCTTTTGTCCAAAGCTTTCTCTAATCTTGATTTCTTCTCTTTAACTTCAGAATTTACAATCATAACATACATCTGATCTGCATTGTCACCTTTTCTAGGCAATGTTCTTGCAGAGTATGTATATCCTGAATTTCTATCTTGCAGTTTTTCTTCTACAATTTTATATAATTTATTAACTACGATCTGTTTTGAACCAAAATATGCTTCTACAATCCTTCTACTTGCTTCATTATTTAATTTAGTTTTAGTAACTAATTTATCAAATTCAGCTTTAATGATCTTACCTTTATTAACAGTGGTTTTGATTTTTTCAGCTCTAATTAACTCTATCAATAGAGATGTAATTATTGCATCTCTATGAGAGCTTTTTTTACCGGACATTCTGTATTTTTTTACTCCTTTATTCATGATAGCTAATTAACTGCAATTTAAATTAATTTAATTGTATGTTTTTTTAATATTTCTAGCAATTCAATAAATGATTTACTTCCCATACCTCTAATATTTGAGAGTTCTTCTTCTGTCATTCCTTCTAATTTTCTTAAGTCATCATAACCTGATTTTAGCAATGAGTTAGTTAATCTTGTCGAAAGATTTAGGTCTACCACTTTAATTGGTAACTTTGTATCACTTTCTTCAGATACATTAACTTTAATCATTGTTTTCTTTTGCTCTTCGTTTAAACTAATTGCAACCTCATCTCCAACTAATAAGCTTGTTGTTAGGCTTTGCAAATGAGTTGTCATTTGATTGATTGTATCAGTTGCAATATGCAATGCTTCTTCTGCTTTTAATGAGCCATTAGTTTCAATTGAAATTTCTAATTGATCTAAGTCAGTTTCTCTTCCAACTCTAGCAGATGTAATTATGTAATTTACCAATCTTACTGGCGAGAAGGCTGCATCTAAAGGTAAAACTGAAATTTCCTTTCGTAATTCCTCTTTTGGTAATGAATAACCAGATCCTCTTTCTACAGTAATTTCTGCTGTAAATTTAGCTTTTCCACTATTTAACCTTGTTATTACATATTCAGGATTAACTATTTCAATATTTGAATCTTTTTCTATATCAGAAGCTTTAACTTCTACAACTTGTCCATCTTTACCTTTCATATCAATCTTAAGTGTTACTGGTTCTAGAGTTTTTGAAATAACTATAACATTCTTAATTGATAACAGAATTGTTAAAATATCATCAGGCACTCCAGCCATTGTTGAATACTCATGTTGAGCACCTTCAATTTTTACAGAAGTGATTGCTGAACCTGGAATTGATGTTAATAATATTCTTCTTAAAAAGTTACCTAAGGTGTGGCCATATCCTTTTGGAAGTGGACCGACAGAGAATGTTACTGCATTATTCTTTTCAGAAACTTTTTTTACTCCAAATTCGTTTAAAGATATCATTCTTAAATTGTTAATAGTTAAAATTTATCCAAATAATGGATAAACAAATTTTATCTTGAATAAAGCTCAACAATCAATCTCTCTTTAATAGATTGATCTATTTGATCTCTAGTTGGTTCAGCATCCACTTTTCCTCCATTTTCTAATTTTCCAATCCATGCAGGAACTTGGAAAGTTTTATTTTGATTTTCGATTTCAGTTAAGTATACTTTGAATGCTCCATCTGATTTTACTGTCAATTCATCACCTGTTGTTAAAATTGCAGAAGGAATATCATGTCTTTTACCATTTAATAATACATGACCATGTGTAATCATTTGTCTAGCCTGAGCTCTTGTTAAAGCCAAACCTGTTTTGAATAAAACATTGTCAGCTCTAAGTTCTAATAACTGTAGAAATCTTGTACTGGTGTTACCTGAAGATTTAGAAGCTAATTTATAAAATCTCTTAAATTGCCTTTCAGTCATTCCATAAGTTCTTTTGACCTTTTGCTTTTCTCGAAATTGAATTGCATAGTCTGAAGGTCTCTTCTTTAATATAGGAAATTGACCAGGCAATGTAGGTCTTCTCTTCCATTTTTCACCATATCCAAGAACTGTTGCGTTCTCTCTTCTATTTATTCTCCATTTTGCTCCTGTATATCTTGCCATTTTTTAATTTACTTAATTATTAAATATATTTAAAAAAAACCTTATTTCTTAGGCATCTTTCTTGGCTTACATCCTCCATGAGGTACTGGTGTTTTATCTGCTAATAATGTAATTCTTAAACCAGCGGTTCGAATACCTTTTACAGCTGCTTGTCTACCTACACCAATTCCTTTAATAATCACTTCAGCCTCACGAGCTCCAGCTTCTATAGCTTTCATTGCAGCATCTTCACCAGCTTTCGTGGCTGCGTAAGGTGTACTTTTTTTGCTACCTGCAAAACCTACTTTACCGCAACTACTTTGTGCGATTACATTCCCTGTATAGTCTGTAATACTTATTATTGTATTATTATATGTTGAATTAATTGTAGCTAAAACTTTTGGAGAAGATAGCTTAATCTTCTTTTTCTTTTTTTCTACTACTTTCTTTGTTGGTTTTACTTTTACTACAGGTTTTGCCATATATTTATTTTGTAATTACTTTATTTTTTAGCTAATTTAAGTTTTAATCCTCCGACAGCAGCTGACTTGCCCTTCCTAGTCCTTGCATTGCTTTTTGTATTTTGACCTCTAGCAGGCAATCCGACTTTATGCCTGATCCCTCTAAATGATCTAATATCTTTCAATCTCTTGATTGCTAGAAAAGTTTTTTGCTTAACAACTCCTTCTGTTTGAACATTCTTGTCAATATATTCGTATAATTTTCTAATTTCAGTATCTTCTAAATCTTTGACTCTTGTATTTGGATCAACTTTTGTAGCTCCCAATATTTTTTGTGATGTTGATAAACCTATCCCATAAATATAAGTAAGAGCTATTTCAACTCTTTTTTCATTTGGTATTTCTACTCCGACTAATCTTGCCACTTTCTTTAATTAATAATTAATTATAATATACGATTAACCCTGTCTTTGCTTATGCTTAGGGTTGGCCTTACAATATACGTAATAGGTAGGCTTAATAGTAACCTTGCCGTGCTCTACTTTCATTTTATTTCTTTTTACGATGTAACAATCTTTACATCTTTTTTTAATACTAGCTTTTACTTTCATATTTCAAAACATTATTAGTCATTTTATTACCTAAATATTTGCATGATTTAGGTTTGTATTTATAAGTCATTTCGCAACAAATTGCAAATTAAATTTATTCACTTTAACAAGCACGTTATTTCATTTCAGGACCTACTCTCACATTCCTCAATGTTAATCTTCTAGTTATTATCCCTTTGTTAATGTCGTCTAAAGATATATTAATACGCACTTTATCGTTTAGTTCCAAACTAATAAAACGAGTTTTCATTTTACCTGAAACGTGACAATTAACAGTATGCTTAATACCCCTAAACTCTACTTCTACGAGAAATCTCAATTCTGGAAGAGCTGCTGTGACTACACCTTCAATTTCGAAAAATCTTTTTTGTTTTTGATTATTCATATATCAGACTTGGAATCAAGCTCAGTATTTTAGCAAGAAAAGTTGGATAAAACAACGCAATTTATTGACTTAAAGTGATTTTATGCCTCAAAATCACTTTTTTTTGGGATTTCCTCTTAATAAAACTACTCCCATTGATACAAGAACTATTCCAGCACCAAGGGGCATTAATGGCAAAATATCCTCTATTCCAGTGTTAGGAATGATTGTTGGGATATCCACCACTCCAGGATTTGGAGTTACTGGTAAAGGAATTACAGGATCTGGAGGATCTGGAACATCTGGAACTACTTGCTGGGCTGATATTTGAACCGACAATTCATTTGGAGTAAAACTTAAACTTGTACCATTTGTTCTGACAAGTTGACTACCTACCGAACCTTGTACTATTTTAATATTTGCCGAACCTATTTGCTGAGCCTGAAATTCAATTTCTGCAACATTTCTATTTACTGAAAATCCATTTCCACTTGGAGTGCCAGCTATCAAGGTAATCCTGCCTGAGGATACAGTATTGTCAGTAGCAGGAGTTTCGACTGTAAAAACAGTATCTAGAAGCTTAATTTGGCTTCCTGCCACTGTAGTATCCTGATCAATTAAACTTAACTTTGTTGAATCAAAATCTACTAAAATTTTATATTGATTAATTTGCTGGTCATTTGTTTTGATCTCTATAGTTACCTTAAATCTTTGCCCTATTTGAGTGGAAGTGCTTGTAGAACTTAGCAAAGTCGTTGCCAAGGCACCTCCTTGATTACCTGTATCAATAACGCCGAAAGTTGGCTGAGAAAGAGAATCAAGCTCTTGAGCTTTAATTATAGGTATTAAATTGAATATATCAGCCATTTGTATATGATAGTATGAAAATGCTTAGATTTAAACCTTATTTGCTAAACTATAAGATTAGATATTATAAAGAATTAATGGAACAATCACTTGTTTGTGTAATTATTGTAACTTGGAATAATGCTAATGATATTCGAGATTGCTTAAACAGCATTAAAGATCAGGATTACATCAACTACAAGATTTTAGTAATTGATAACGCTTCAAATGATAAAACGGCCTGGATTATTGAAAATGAATTTCCCAATATTGAGTTAAAGACAATGAGTGAAAATCTTTTTCTAGTCAAAGCAAACAATTTTGGAATAGAATATTGTATAAAAAACTACAATCCCAGTTATTTAATGGTTTTAAACCCCGATACCAAAGCTTCAACTAATTTAGTAAGTACTCTTGTCTCAAAACTTGAACAAAACCCTAATGTAGCTGCGGTGGGTCCTAAGGTGCTTTTTTGGAATAATAAAAATGAAGGTTTAATTAATTCTGCGGGTTTAATTTATGACGGCTTTAATCAAGCTTACGATATTGGATTTATGCAAGAAGATAAAGGTCAATTTAATAAAGATAAAGAGGTCTTTGGCGTTACAGGAGCTAGTATTTTATACAGAGCTAAAATCTTCAAAGACGTTGGCCTATTCTGGGAAAGAATAAAACTTCACTTAGACGAAGTTGAGCTATTTATTAGAATTCATAAAAAGGGCTGGAAAGTTATTTACACCCCCGATGCAATTCTCTACCACAAATACATGCAATCTACTGACCAAAATAAACAATATAAAATAGAAAGTGCTAAAAAGAAGGTTTGGCTTTGGATAGCATTGCGGCACTACCCTATCAAAAGTAAACTCGCCATGATAAAGCATTACCTAACAACTAAGTAAATTACTGAAATTAATATTCCTAGTATTGAACCAATGGCAAGCCCTCCTAAGATATCTGAGATATAGTGAAACCCTAAATATATTCTAGAGAACGGTACAAAAGCAGAGTACATCAAAACTAATGCGGTCAGAGCTAGAGAGGTATTTGGTATGCATATTAAATAGAATATCAATAAAGACACAGTACACAAGGCATGGGTTGAAGGGAATGAATAAGTCTTTAATATCGAATATGAGGGGCGTTTTCTCTTAAATATTCCTTTTATCAATTTCTCTGAAGCCACATATGAAATAGATATCATCAAAAATAAAATTATTGCAGTTAAAAGTTTAGCGTTACTAACTACCAATATGATTAAAAACATAGGTATAGAACCTCCAAATGGCGTAAACTTATTAATCAACGTTGAAAGATTAGTTGATTTTACTGATAATCTATAAATGATCTCAGAATATTTTTTATCTACAAAAAAGAGATGTTTAAGCATATTTATTTTTAGAATATCAGCATTTATATTATCATGAAAGAATTTAAATATAAGAAGATATAATCTTGAAAAAAGTTAAATACTTTATAAAATTAATTCGCATACATCAGATACTTAAGGCTTTCTTTATATTTATACCATTAGTTTTCTCGAGAAAGTTTTTAAACCCTGAATTAGATTTGTATGCGACAATTGTATTTATTGCTTTCTTTTTACTATCAGGCATCGTCTATATAGTCAATGATATCAACGATATCGAAGAAGACAAATTACACCCTAAAAAGAAATTTCGACCTTTAGCTGCTGGGAACCTTACTTTAAAAGAAGCCTACATAGGGCTCAGTATTATTACATTGTTTTTTTTAGTTAGTGTAATCTTTATTTATTTGATAAACCCAACAGTTCTTTTAATACTGGCTCTCTATTTAATAAATAATCTTTTGTATTCTAAATTTTTGAAGAGGATTCCTGTCTTAGATCTTCTATCAGTTAGCGCAGGCTTTGTGTTAAGAATACTTGCGGGAGCATTAATTATAAATGAGCAACTCTCAGGGTTTCTTTTATTAGCAGTGATTTGCCTAACTCTTTTAATTATTAGCATTAAAAGATACAGGGAATTAATAATTTATGGAACAAAAGCTAGGACTGTTTTAAAATACTACTCTAAAGATTTTTTGGGCGGATTAATATCGCTATTTTTCATTGCATTCGTTTGCATTTATCTTCTTTTTACAATTATTGACAAAAAAAGCAACCTAGCTTTAATATTCTCAAATATTCCAATATTTATACTGACGTTAAACTTTGCTAGGCAAGTATTTACTTTAAAAGATAGAGAAGATGATCCTTTCAAATTATTTCTGTTAGAAAAATTAAATGTAATCCTAGCATTAACATGGCTGGTTATAGTTTTATATTCTCTTCTTAAATGAAGAATTTATTATCTCTAGCTTCTGAGAATAAGCATTTAGCAATATTTGTGCAAAACAGTTAAAATTAAATGTAGTAAATTAATTATTGTTTTATATTACAGTTTATGACAACGGGTATTATTATTGTAAATTACAAAGTGCCATGGCATTTAGATTTATGCCTTGAAAGTATATTCAAGCATTCTACAGATATTCACATTTTTCTAGTACACCAAACTTTTGATCCCAAATCTATTAAGGTAGGTGAAAAATATAAAAGACTATATCCAGATAAAATAACTATTAAAATCAATGAAAAAAATACTGGGTATACTGGTGGTGTACAAAGTGTTTACAAAGAGGCAATGAATTTTGAAAGAATTTGTTTGATGAATCCTGATTGTATTGCAACTAAGTGCTGGCTCGAAGAAATGAATAAAGTTTTAGATAAATACGAAGATGTTGTCCAAGTAAGCCCTGATAGTAATCAATACTATAATGAGAAATTATTCTGGAGAATTGTCAGGTGGCAAATTAAAAGACGGTTTCCTAAACTTGGTGATAGGATATATAGATACTTGCTCTACTTCAATCCACCACGTAGTTCAGACCATTATGAATTTAAAGATACTGGAGATGCATTTTATTTATTTTGTGGTGGATTTTGCAATCTAATTAGAACTAAATATTTTAGGGATCTAGGTTACATTTTAGATCCAAAGATTGTCCACGGGTATGGTGATGACTTTGACCTCTCTTACTATCTTAGGCAATTTGGCAAAATTGGTAGCGTAAATTCTTCCTATGTATTTCATTTTGTTAATACCTCGCTAAGAAAGCTGAATACTCACAGCCTGAAGGATAAGGTTAAATTTCTGAATAGAATGTATGTGGTTGGCAAATGGAATGATAGATTAAGAAAAGATATTTCTAACTTAGACCAAGAAACTTTATTTAATTTAGTCCAGAACCATCCAGAAGTAAATTTCATGGTTCAATATTTCGGTTTAATTGATATTAATCCTAAACTTGAACCATATTTTGATACAGCTCCAGCAAACGAATTTAAGCTGGAATTTTTAAAATAAATTTCTATAGTACTGAAATATTGTCGTGTCAGTCAAACTTAGGAGTTTTAGTTGCTTAATTTTGTAAATTTTAACTCTCTAAAATTACTGAAATTATATTGCGGGAGAAAAACCAATCTCTCTTTCCAAAACTTTAGCGTCATCATCTAAAAGAAATTTTGCATTTACGATGTTCCCATCTAATACTAACTCTATACACTCTTGATTATCGGGCCACATTCTCTGCCAAAGGATATTATCAATATCAAACCATTCGGGTTTTCTGGACTCAGTCTCTTGAAGGTCTCCCTGCAATTCAGTATTTGAATCTGTACATAAATACACGTGGGCGGTTTGATTCCACTTAGGTTTTCCAGGAAATAAAAATGTTATCTGCCCTGTCATTTTAAAACCTGAAATTTCAATCTTCGTTTCCTCATTAAATTCTCTTACGAAAGCTTGATCAAGAGTATCATTCGGCTCTTGTTTTTCACCAATCCCAGCAATGAGCTTCTCTCCCAAATTATTTGAAGCTTTTTTCCTTAATCCTAATAAAACTTGTCCATCTTTTGTTAGATGTAATTGAAAGAAAGTATCTAGATTGGGCACAATATTCAAAAGGCAGAAATAGGACAAAAATAATTAGAGACGCTATTCGCAAACAAATAACTGAAGATAAGGAATACCAAGACTATTTAGGTAAATAATTACAGCCAGTCACATCTTAGTGCTGGTATTAAACTAGTACATGGTTGAAGAAATATTTTTTGATAACTTTCGATAGTCATTCCATCAGGATTAAGAAGCCCTCTCCAATATTGCTGCATTTGAAAAAGATTTAAAAGAATTAATACAGAAATTACAACAGCAGCAAAAATCTTTAAAACTCTACTTTTCTTAGATAAAATCCATTCAACAAAGAATCCTAGGGGGAAAGCAAATAGTACTAAAAACTCAGTAAATGCTCGATGGCCAAATGAATAACCGTATGACCAAGCCCACCAACCAGAAATAACAATCAATTGAATTAATACTATTGACCCCATAACTACAAGTTCTTTTTGTTTTTTCTTAAACCCAATTACGAAACCAGCAATACTTAAAAGTAGCAGTGGCGACCAAAAAAACAAGCCTTTTCGAGCACTAAAAAGTACATTTAGTATTTCGAGATTTAAAAAATTAAAGCTTTCACCTAAGTAAGAAAAGACAAATAATTTAGAAGAAACTAAATACCAATAAATCATTTGAGGCAAAAAGGCTAATGCAGCAATTAAAGTAAATATTAAAAATTTAAAAAAATACTTTCGAAAAACCTGAATTAACTTTAACTCTTTTAAAAGTTGCAAAAAAGGTATGAAAAGTAGCAATCCAATTATTAAGTTTGTTTGCCGAATTGCTACTGCCAGCCCATAAAATAAGCCCAAACCTACCCAATAAAGATTTTTATTCTTCAATTTCTCGAAGCTCAGAATTAAATAAGTGAAAATTGAAAGTATACAAAAGCTATATATATGGCTAAAAGTTGCATCGTAAGTTGCATAATGTAATAAATTTGTCCCCAATATGAGAACTACGAGAGTTAAAAATGCAATTTTCTTATTGAAAAATTTGAGTAACGATTTACTTAAAAAATAGATACCTACAATTAAATAAAATATTACTGAAACCAGCATGAAAAAAGAATATACTCCGTCAAAATAGTTACTCTGTTGAAATAAAACCGTATTTGATACATCAGCTAAAAGAAAAAAAGGTAACATCAAAATAGCTTCACCTATCGGGTATTTATTTAAATAATTTCCATTATCTAACTCAATAAGTCTTCCTTCTGCGTTTAATGTGTCATTTTTGTCAAAATGACTCCACATTTCTTCTCCAGTCACATTTTGATATTTCAGAATTTGGGGAAGATACAAATAATATCCAAATCCATCAGAAGCTATGGGGTTCCAATTATTACTAAATATTCTTAGTCCACCAGCCATTAATATAACAAGCAAACCAACACTAATTACAAATGATTTCATCTTTTTAATTAATTTTATAAACTTTGAGCAAATTCGAGACTTTGTAGAATTTGAAACATTACTTCTTTTTCAGAATTAAATTTAGCTAGAACGATTGGCTAACGTAGAGTTTTAATGTTAAATAATATTTTAGTATGACTTAAGGTACAATGCAACAATCTTGGCCGTTAAGTAGTACTAAAAAGTTAATCAATAATTCCAAATATAATGTTTAAATTTATAATAACTGATATTATAGACATTGTTTAACTGACATCAATTTAGCATAGAAATGGATCTAATAAATAAATTCAAGAAATTATTTTTATCTAAGGAGTTTAGAAATTTTATTATTGGTGGTGGTTCGGCTTTTATAATTGACTTCTCAATCTTATTTTCCCTTGTCTATATTTTACAAATCAAAGCAGAGCTTTTTGATTTCATTTTTATACCTAATATAATATCTACTTCTATATCTATTGTTTACTCATTCTTTTTCCAGAAACATATCTCATTTAAAAGCAGCTCAGAGAAAGCAAAAACTCAATTTGGTAAATTTATACTAGTGCAGGCATTTAACTTAAGTGTGTTTAATGGAATTTTATTTGGTCTACTCTTAAATACTCATTTAAGTGTAGCTTTTAGTAAAATTTTATCTACTAGTGTGCAAATGGGTTTCAGCTTTATGATGTATAAATTCTTTGTATTTAAAAAAATTAATTAAAAATTTATTATTATTTTATGAATAAACTCTCAATAATAATTCCAGTATGGAACGAAGAAAAGACGTTGGCTCAACTTGTTGAAAAAGTTATTTTAGTAAACTTTCCACATGTAGATGAAAGAGAAATAATAATTATTAATGATGGATCTAAAGACAAAAGCTGGGAGATTATGCAGGATCTAGATAAAAAATATGATTTCGTGCATGCTTTTACAAATCCAAAAAATTCAGGTAAATCGCAAAGTGTAAAAAATGGGATATTAAAAAGTACAGGAGATTTATTAGTTGTTCAAGATGCAGATTTTGAATATGAACCGAATGAATTAAAGGATTTGATAAACTTATTAGTCACAAAAGATTTAGATGTGGTTTATGGCAATCGGTTTGGTAAAAAAAACAAGACAGGATATATTCAAAACTATTTTGGAAATATCTTTTTATCAATATTTTCTAATGTTTTTACATTTCCAAGATTACGTAAATGGATTCCCGATATGGAAGTATGCTATAAACTGATGAAAGGTGAAATAGCGAGGGAGATTGGAGAAAAAATAGAATCTACTAGCCTTTTTGGATTAGAACCAGAGGTCACAGCAAGACTTGCAAAATATAGGAAAGATGGGAAGCACTTGAAATTTGGAATTGTAGCAATTAGTTATTTTCCGAGATCTAAGGCCGAGGGCAAGAAGATGAATGCTTTTAAAAATGGGATTGAAGCTCTTAAAGAAATCGTGAAATTTAATCTTTAGTTATGATACTAAATCTAGTAACTTGTTCATTAAGGTTTATAGGTACCAATTTATTAAAGACTCTTTTAGAAAGAGGTGCACAAGTTATTGGATTTGACAACTTCTCATCTTGAAAAAGATCTAGAAAAAACAATTGCCTATTATAAAAGTAAGCAATAATACTTACCTTTTTATGCTTAATATACAAAGAAGTAATCTTAAAAAATATTAATTCCTAGAATAACTTTCATAACGTTACTATTAATATATATTATTGTCACTTTTACCAAGTATAAAGATTCTGGAATTATATCGGAGAGCCGGATGTATATCAGAGTGGTGAAGAACTTTACTCACACTTAAAACAACAGAATCTAAAAAACATTTTCAAATTGAAGAATATACTGACGATGGTGTTAATATAGATTATATTTTTAAATTAAACTAAATGAAGAAACTCGTCAGTTATATCTTCCCCATTTATAACGAAGAATTAAATATCGATAGACTTTACGAAGAAATTGACAAGATTTTAAAAGAAGTTGAAAAGAAATATGAGGTTGAAGTAATTTGCATTAATGACGGCAGCAAAGATAAATCATGGGAGAAATTAATGGACATAGCTAATAAGGATTATAGATATAAATTGATTAATTTCTCTAGAAACTTTGGCCATCAAATTGCAGTTACTGCTGGATTAGATCTTTCTAAGGGCGATGCAGTAATTATCATGGATGCTGATTTACAAGATCCTCCAACTGTTAGTCTTGAGTTAATTCAAAAATGGGAAGAAGGCTATGATGTTGTTTTTGCACAAAGAAGAAAAAGGAAAGATACAATATTTAAAAAATTTACTGCTTACGCATTTTATAGAGTATTAGATCTATTAGCTGATATTAAAATACCTAAAGATACTGGAGATTTCAGATTAATGGATAGAAAAGTTGTAGAAGCATTGGGCAAATTCCGTGAAAGGAATAGGTTTTTAAGGGGTCTGGTTGCCTATTTAGGTTTCAAACAGATAGCTGTGCAATTTGATCGAGAGGCGCGTTTTGCAGGTGAAACAGGTTATCCTTTAAAGAAGATGATTAAATTTGCAATAGATGGAATAACTAGCTTCTCTACTATTCCGCTCAAATTAATTACTCAATTTGGCTTCTTTGTTTCGGTTTTAAGCTTTATAGGAATTATTTACACAGTTGGAATCAAAATTATTAGACCCGATACAACTGTCACTGGATGGACATTTATTATGGTATCCATTCTATTTATTGGTGGAGTTCAAATGATAATGATGGGTATTTTGGGCACGTATATCGGGCGAATTTATCACGAAGTGCAGAATCGTCCTTTATATTTAATTAAAGATACTTATTCTAAAAGTACAAAAAAAGAATCTCAAGCCATTAGTTAATCGTCAATTAGTATTTTTAAAAATCGTAAACTCCATACAGGGAGTTAAAAACAAAATATCGAGTTTATCTCACACTGAGAAGGGTTGAACCCATAAACAAAGATCTTTTTTTAAGGTTAATGACTGACATCTTGTTTTGAGTTACTAATAGATATAAAGTACTAGACGATATTACATAATTCATTTAGAATGTTATAAATAAACTTTTATAAAATATTATGAAAAAAGCACTAATTACTGGAATCACTGGCCAAGATGGATCATATTTAACAGAGCTTCTTTTAGAAAAAGGATACGAGGTTCATGGAATAGTACGAAGAGCATCTAGCTTTAATACAGATAGAATTGATCATATTTATGAAGATCAGCATTCAAATACAAACCTACATTTACATTTTGGAGATTTATCTGACACATCTGTTACTGATAAATTAATAAGAGAAATTCAACCAGATGAAGTATACAACTTGGGTGCTCAAAGTCATGTCAAAGTTAGTTTTGATATACCTGAATATACAGGCAATGTTGTAGGGTTAGGAACATTACGAGTTTTAGAAGCAATAAGAAATTATTCACCCCATTCAAAATTTTATCAAGCATCTTCAAGTGAAATGTTTGGTAAAGTTCTCGAAACTCCCCAAACTGAAAAGACTCCATTCTATCCAAGATCACCGTATGGAGTTGCAAAGGTATATGGATATTGGATTACAGTAAATTATCGTGAAAGCTACAATATGCACACTAGTAATGGGATTTTATTTAATCATGAATCTCCTCGAAGAGGCAAAACATTTGTAACAAGAAAGATTACAAGAGATTTAGCATTAATTAAACTAGGTAAGAGGGATGCTATCCATTTAGGTAATTTAGATTCGAAAAGAGATTGGGGTCATGCAAAAGATTATGTAGAAGCAATGTGGTTAATGTTACAACAAGAAAATGGTGATGATTATGTCGTGGCTACTGGGGAACTCCATAGCGTTAGAGAATGTGTCGAATTTTCTGCACAGGAATTAGGGTTTAATCTTGTATGGGAAGGTGATGGGGTAAATGAAGTAGGAATTGATAGAAAAACAAATAAACAAATTGTTAAAGTAGACCCAGAATACTTTAGACCAGCCGAGGTTGAACTTTTACTAGGTGATTCTACAAAAGCTCAAACTAAATTAAATTGGAAACCCAAATATACTTTTGAGTCTTTGATACGAGAGATGGTTAAGGCTGATCTGGAAAATGAAAGTAATCATCTATATAATTATTAAATGATAAAATCAATTTATTGAACATACAACACAGCTAAAAAGGTATGATTTATAGTCTACAGATACACCAAGTACAAGTAATTTTATTAAGGGATTTAAAAAATAATTATGGCAAGCCCTTATGAAATTGATGCTTTT
>Ga0105048_10010241_pt1 | contig 14864 bp, 10 predicted proteins | sample MAT05_FD_78382 | JGI IMG/M metagenome (GOLD analysis project Ga0105048, IMG submission 78382) | Freshwater microbial communities from Lake Fryxell liftoff mats and glacier meltwater in Antarctica - MAT-05 | ecosystem: Environmental > Aquatic > Freshwater > Ice > Liftoff microbial mat | place... | reverse complement strand
CTATGCGACACGTTCCTTTTTGCGATGCAAAACCCGTGACCAAGATGTCCAGCAGAACTGTCTTTGCACTCGTCACACCCGTGCAAGAACGTCCGTCGGACGTCGATGCGGCTTCCTTTTGTTGGAGACTCTTGGGATCCGATCCACTGATCGGGTTGGGGATGATCGGGTTGGGGATGGTGGGGGTTGGGGAGAGAGGAACGGCTTCTGGCCGCATCGAACCATTGCAACTGCACAGTATCAAGGCCGCAAAGAACATTAGGGAGCCATGGAGGCGACCGCGATACGGAAAGCGAACGCGGGGCTTACCGATTGGATTCATAGTTATTTGCTCAAATGAAAACGCGACGATTGAAGACGACCCATTCCAACACCAAAAGCCCTAAGCCGATCAAAAGGATCCAACGCCACGTTTCCTTGCGAGCCGCGATGGTCGAGCCCGAGGCTGCAACCTTTTCGTAGCCCATGCCTATCGATTCCGCCACCGCAAGATCGCTCTCGCGACTCGAGAATAGATTCACACAAAAGGACTCCACCGGTTTCTCGACGCCCTTGGCAAAGACTCGGTAGATGCCAGGAACGTCGGTTTTGGTGAAGGTGTATCGGCTTTCGTCACCACGCGTCAGGTCGGTCTTTTGATCATCCGGGCCTACGACTTGAAAATCTTTGAATCGATTCGACAGGAGGAGGCCAATCGGCCATCCAGGTTGCACGGACGGAGCCGACGACTCCGTGATCCCGCCACCCAAGTATTCGACTGCCGAATAGACAAACACAGGAAAGCTTCGTTTGATTCCCCAATCCGTATTGACACCCACCCCATCTCCGGTGGACTGAACAATTGAAAAGCCCAGGACTGCATCCTGATAGGCCCCTCGAGGCGCGACCGCAAAAATGGGTCCTAAGTCCGAAGTCATTAGCACCTCTCCCGATTCAGGCGGGGTGATCGTCCGTGCCTCCACGATGCTTACCGAGCCCATCTCCAAATACTGAGTGATAGAGTTCGATCGATTCACATCCATGATAACCGCTGGCCCTTGCGGTGTTCCGAACACCCATTCTTTATTGCTGTTTTCGTCATTTTTGGCATCCGTTCCCGAATCGCTAGCGGTTGCCGGCCTGATGGGTGGCAAGCTGCCGATAAAAAGAGTGTGGCACTCGGGCATCTGCATCGGTGAACATTGATCGAAGATGATGAGATCAAAAGAGGCATCGGTGTTCGAGGTACGGTAGCCTGGCTCGGAGAGGAAATTGGGCGACTCGACGCGCACCGAAGCGACTTGCTGGACTCGCGGTGTTTTGAGGGCGGTCTCGAGCGCATTGTTGCCGGGAGTTACCAGCAGCACACTGATTTGCTTTGGCGATCGAATGGCCGCATAGGCTGTGTTATCCACCGCCAAAGGGTCCTCGGATTCCAATTGGAGTTTAAGCACCCCCTCGTCGACCCCCTTTAGTTCAAAGATCAAACCGGTTTCTTTGCCAGCCTCGACACTTCCCGAGGAAGCGTCGAGCAATTTGCCGTCGAGTTCGATGGAAGCTGAAAAGTCGGCGTCGACTTGGCCATGGTTGACAATGCGGGCAAACGCCTCAAGCTCGCCCGCCTTGTCCTCGTTTCGCTGAACGGAAAAACTAACGATTCCGAGATTGGGAGACTTCGGTTGACCAATCGGGATAAACTCGATTTTCAGTTTCCCGACATCGAAGTCTCCTAGGTCAGGAAAAGCGCCATCGCTCAGAATGTAGACCGTTGCCGGGATTGCATCGGCCACCATAAGATCGTTGAGGCTATCGAAACTTGAGCGTCCTGGGTTGGCCAGACCTGCGGCAGCGCGGAGGGCTTCGCTGATATCGGTTCCATGCGAGGTCGCTTGAATGGAATCGACGGAGCTCATGAGACGGCTGCGGTCCGTCGTGAACCCCTGTCGAACATCTGCGCGGTCCGAAAATGCGATGATCATGCCAACGTCGTCGGAGGCGGTATCCGAAAGGAGTTCTTTAATTTTCCTTTTGGCCACTTCCAATCGGTTCGGTTCTACATCGGTCGCTTGCATGCTAGCGGAGTTATCGACGATGTAGATCCGCCGTTCGCCAACGCGACCTTGGCCACTCCAGCCGGGTCTCAAACACGCCAGGATAAGCAGAGCCAAAAAGAATAGCTGCAAATAGAGCAACAGGTTCTTTCGGAGCCGTTGCCAAATGCTGTTCACGTGCACATCTTCCAGTGTTTTTCGCCAGAGCAGTGTGCTAGGCACCGATAGCTCTCGCCGCTTCAATTTTAGAAAATACAAGCTGAGTACAGCCGGTGGGACGGCTAGCAATAGCAGCCATTGCAATGGTCCGAGAGCACTGATCCAGTTCATCGTACCAATCCTTTACCGCGCAAGTATTCGTTGACAAGGACGTCAGGCGCTTGATCGCTTCGAGCCGGAACATAGGTGATCGACCGCTTGTTGCAAAACGACCTCGCTTGTTCGATGAAGGCCGCGAGCGTCTGTTGGTATCGATGGAGCAAACCGGCTGAAATAGAGACTTCTCTTCGATCGCCATCCTCGCAGTCAACTAGCTTCAAGTCTCCTTGAGCGGAGGGATTGAGTTCCTCTGGACTGAGCAAATGAATGAGGAAGATATCCATTTCTCGAGCCACCAGCATTCGCAGAGCAGCTTCGTAGCCAGCTTTGCTCATGAGGTCGCTGATAACCACCACGATCCCTTTGCCCGTGTTCTTCAAGCAGAATTTTTTGATCGAGTCGGCCATCGTAGTTTCGGTCGAAACACAATCGATCGCGTTCAAATGGTTGAGCAAACGATGAGCCGAAGCCTTGCCTCGGACGACGACGGGGGTTGCCGATGTTTCAAAACTGGAAACCGAGACGCGATCACCGCGGCACAAACCGATGTAGGCCAAGCTCGCAGCGATCTGCTTGGCCACCAAGAATTTGCTCGGCTCACCGAAGTCCATCGACATAGAATCATCGATGATGGTGTAGAAATGAAGATCTTCTTCTTCGAGAAAAATCTTCAGATAGAGTCGGTCCAACCGAGCGAAAAGGTTCCAGTCGATAAACCTCAGGTCGTCTCCGGAAACGTAATTGCGAAAGTCCGCGAACTCGACACTCTGCCCTTTGCGTTTGCTGCGACGTTCCCCCTTCATACGCCCCCGAAAGATCTTCCGACTAACCAATTCCATCCGCTCCAGTTTGGCCATCGTCTCAGGACTGAGCAACGCCATAGTGGACTTGGGTGATGCGAGGGTAGAATTCTCTGCCATAGGTGTCTGACGAGGTTGAAGGCGTTGAACGGGTTCCCAACCATTTTAGCAGGAAATGGGAACCTCGTAACGCAACGCACCTGTGACCTAGCGATTCCAAGGAAAGAATCGACGCATCCCCGTGGTTGGTGTGTGCCGCGGCACTTCGATGAAGCCGTCGGACTGAAGGAGCGACGCAATATCACCAGAGCCTTTGCTCGAAACCAAGCTAAGTTTGCCGTTGGATTGTTTCTTGACCAAGCGAAACCAAGTCAAATCGAGAGTTTTTGGGTCGTCCGATTCGACTTCGACCATGGAAAAAAGTTCCGGATTCACCATTCCCGCAACATAGCGAAGCAGCTCGACACCATACCTGCGGAAAGTGACTGCGACGCTCAAGGGATTTCCTGGCAACCCCAGTATCAACTGGCCCTCAGGTCCCACGGCTCCCAGCATGGGGCGTCCTGGCCGGATCGGAATGCGGTGAAAGAGCACCTGGCCGCCACAAGCGCTGATCGCGTCGGGCACATAGTCGGTGTCTCCCATCGACACACCACCCGTTAAGAGTACGGCGTCACTCCGGCTGAGGACATCCCTGATCGCTTGTTCCGTTCGATCGCGATCGTCGTCGACTTGGATGCGTTCGACCGTGAGCCAAGGCTGTTGGCTGAGATTGGATTCCAAGAAAGGCCCATTGGAATCTCGGATTTGCCAAGGTGAGATCGGTTGCCCGTAGGGTATTAACTCGTCGCCCGTGTTGATGATCCCAATACGAACCGGACGATGAACGTCCAGGAAAGGATCGTTACAAAAAGTCAAAGCGCCTGCATAGTTGCAAGCGTCGAGGAGCGAGCCGCGTGGAATGATCGTATCGCCCAATCGCGCGTTTTCCGCTTGTCTCCGAATGTTCAAACCGAGGGCTAGGTCGTCACGAGGAGTCCGTATGGTAACGTAAGTTTCGGACTCATCGCAGTCCTCCCTCCGAACAACACACTGCGCCCGAGCAGGAACCGGGCCTCCGGTGAAAACGCGCACCGCAGAACGTGGCGGTAGATCCAGTGGAATCGAGCCTGCAGTGGCCGTTCCAAAAACTCGGAGGGTCGAACCGTCGACCTCTTCCAGATGGACGGCGTAACCGTCCATTGCGGATACATCGGTAGCTGGGCTATCGCGAAAAGCCTGAATAGATTGGGCCGCAACGCGGCCGAATGAGTTTGGAACGGCGATCGGTTCCGACGACACAACCTGGAGTCGATTTCGCAGTTGATCCAATTTGGCCTGGATGAAATCGACTTGTGATAGTGGGTTGCCGTCGTTAGCCATCATCACTTGACGGTTGCTGGAGCAAACTCTGGCGTTGGAGCAAACTCTAGCGTTGGAGCAAACTCTGGCATTGTGGCAAACTCTTTATCGTCCCCTTCGCAAGTGGTTTCGATCCCGGGCGCAACCGGTGGCAATTGCGCTGTGGGAATGTAAGGACGAGAGGATTGGTAGCCGGTGTTTGAGGGAGTACCTGCGTAGCTGGGTCTTCCTACGTGACTGCGGGCGAATGGAACTGGAGATTTCCGAAGAAGGGCGATCTGTCGTCGAATGTTGGAAAGATCCTCCTGAATGGTTTTGATTACATTGTTGGCAACGGGCAGTTCCTCGTGATCATCGAGCGAGAACTGGCCATTGATTCCCAGATCGCTCGTGACGACTCCGAAACGCATTGGGCTATTCACGGATGCGAGTCTCAACGCCAGATCGGCTCGTTCGACGAGACTTGCGGTCAACGAGTCGCTGACGTGCTGTTTGGCTTCCGCCGCGGCCAGTTGTGTGGCTAACATGGCGTTGCGAATCGCGAGGGATTGGAGCTGATCCATGGCTGCGCTTCGCTCATCCATGATCTGAGTGGTCAGTTCCAAGCGGGTCGATAGTTCGTTTTTCGCAACCAGCAAATCGACGATAGTGGTTACGGGGAGCGATATGTTTACGTGACTGAGGCCGCTGTTACGCAGAATGGCGGATGCCTCGGTTTGGTTTTCGTCGAAGTTGGATGCGACGTTAACTCCAGGAGGTGCTGGTGGTGCCATGGGTACAACCAAGATTGGTTCGTATTGTTCTTCGCCTAATGGCGATAGGCCAGGGTCGATCTGCGTATCGCAATGCGAGTTTGCGACCGGCTCATCCTTGACATCGTAACACTTGTTACCGGAACAAATGCGGTGGCCACAAACGATTACATCCCCAATCAATTCGTTAAACTGAATGCGAGAGATTCGCTCCGAAAACCTTAAGGGCGTTGCGATTTGTGGGGCCAATTTCAAACTTTCGAGCATCGGAACACCGGTACCAAGCTTGTTTTGGACGTTCGTCTTTTCCCCGAAATGGATTGCGATCTCGGCGGAAAACCGCGGGGTTTTGGACAGCCATTCGCTGACAAAGGTTGCTATCCCAGTACGGTTCGCAGCGGTCTCGCACGCTTGGGAATCGCAGGTGGTGGAGCAAGATTCGGCGACGCAGCCAGCCGGGCATACCCCGCTGTCGCATTTGCACGCGGTTAATCCCGCGGAAGCCTCCGTCTTTTTCGCTACGGGACACTCGGACTCGTCCCCGAAAACGTACCAAGAGGGACAAAGGCCGCAACTCAATGCGACCAAGATTGTTCTGATTTTTGACGCTGCGTCCATGCTCGCATCTCCACGAATAGTCAGTCGACCCTAAGATTGAATGTCGGGTTCCGCACTCGGCTCCCGATCCACGACCCAAACTTTAGCAATTTTCGAAAAAAGATTAAAGATCGAAATCGATTCAACGATTGCTGAGCATTCCAGACTTCAAACCGAGCGGAGGACGAGCTATCATCGCGGTAGTTCTCGATCAGCCGCCTGTTATTCGCTGTACCAACGTTTGTCCCACCCCTTATGTCATCTGTCCCGCTTCATCGAACACCTTCTTCCATTCCCTCCGCGGCCGCCCGGCCTGTGGCGGTGGTAGATATCGGGGCTACGAGCGTTCGGATGGCGATTGCGGAGATTGACCCTCGCGGGTTCGTTCGCATCCTCGAGGAGGTTTCGCAGGCGGTCTCGCTGGGCAAGGACACTTTTACGTCCCAACAGATCCGGCGTCAAAGCATCGAGGAGTGCGCAGTCGTTCTCAAAAGCTATCGTCGCCTTATGCTGGAGTACGGCATCTCGCGTTCCGATCAAGTGCGGGTGGTGGCTACCAGTGCGGTCCGGGAAGCTAGCAATCGTCTGGCCTTCATCGACCGAATGTACATCGCAACCGGGCTCGAAGTGGAGTCGCTCGACGAAGCAGAAGTGAATCGAATCACTTACATGGGTATTCAACCGTTGCTCCAAGCGAATCCAGCGCTCGCCTCGGTCAAGACGATTGTGGTCGAGGTCGGCAGCGGAAGCACGGAGATTTTGGTCGTTCGGGGGGGGAACGTTTTGTTTTCCAACACCTATCGCTTGGGCTCCCTGCGTTTGCTCGAGCAAGTCGACAAACTCAATACTTCCCAGGCCAAACAAAGGGCCATTATCGAAAGCCAGATCCATCGGCTCGTTCACCAGATCTATGAACATGTCGATTCGGACAAACAAATTCAAATGGTCGCGATCGGCGGAGACGTCCGGCTCGCAGCGGCCAACGTCCCAGGTGCAGTGTTCAACAAACAGATTTGCAGTGTACCGGTGGAGGGGCTAAAGGATTTCGCCAAATTGGTCAGCACTCTCAAAGAGGATGAACTGGTAGCCAGGTTTGGGTTGACCTATGCCGATGCAGATACGGTATGGCCGGCCCTCATGAGCTACGTCCATCTGGCCAAAGAGTTTCAATGCGACCAAATCCACATAGCGGACACGAATCTGCGAGATGGATTATTGAGCGACTTAGCCGTTCGCGATTCCTGGACCGCCGAGTTTCGCAATCAAATCATCCGATCAGCGATCAATCTTGGCAGAAAAATGTCGTTTGATGAGACGCATGCGCGGCATGTCGCAACGCTTTCGCGCAAGCTCTTTTCCGATTTGGTAGAGGAGCACCAACTAGATCAACGCATGGAACTGCTTCTCTATCTAGCGGCCTTGTTGCATGAAATCGGCTCCTTCATCAACGCCCGTAGTCACCACAAACATGCGATGTATATCATCCGCAACAGCGAACTGTTCGGCCTGTCTGTTCGGGATGTTCTGCTGGTGGCCCTCATTGTCCGATACCATCGCCGTTCCTCTCCGCAGCCAGATCACGAAGGCTATGCGACGCTCGATCGCAACGACCGGGTAGGAGTAGCCAAACTCGCAGCGATTCTGCGGTTGGCGATTGCATTGGACGAGTCCCGTTCGCAACGAATCAGCAATATTCGATGTCGCCGGGATGGAGATCGGTTGACGATCGCCACGCAAGGAATCGAAGATGTTTCACTGGAACAGTTGACCGTGCGTCAGTCCGGCGATCTGTTCGAAGAGATCTTTGGGATGAGTGTTTTTTTGAGAAGCGATGCTGGCTAACCTTTGCCGCGTTACTTTTTTGTTTTCTTGTTCTTCCGCTCGGGTACGGACGGGTTCCTCTTAGGCTTGCCATTGAGCCCATCGTTTGACTTGGAGATCGATCTAGAGCCTGCATCTTTCTTTGGCCCAAACCATTTCGGGAACAACTCTGCAAGTGTCTCCGGTGGCTTGGTCATCTTAGGTTTCGGTTTGTCGCTGTTCGTCGGATTGTTCTGTGACGATGTGACGCGCTGCTGCGGGCTAGCGTTTTTCGCGAGCGTCGCGATGATTTCATTAGCGGTGTTTTCAGGCAAATCGACGATCGACGCCTTCGGAGTAAATCGCTTGATGAGGAATCGCTCCACCAAAGACCAAGTCGATGAGGTGATGAAATAGATGCAAAGACCGGCTGGGACTTTGAAGAACAAAACACCCATCATAATGGTCATCACCAACATCATCTGTTGAGCCATTCGCGTTTGCTCGTCAGTGGCTTTGGGCATCAGCACCTTCTGCTGAACGATAAAGAGAATGATCGTGATAATCGGCAAGATGTTTAGGTAGGGCCCAAACCATCCCGAACCTCGGCCAGCAATGAACTCTGGCATCCAGGAATGCCAGTCTAAAAACATGTCTGGACCAGCCAAATTGGAACACCAATTCCAACCTGAGAAGAGAGGCTCTTGACGAAGACCGACGTCGACCGAGACGCAGCGGTACAAGCCGATGACAATGGGCAGCTGGATCAAGGCGGGCAAGCAGCCTGCAAACTGATTGATGCCAGCTTTTTTCATCAGCATTTGCTGTGCCGCCATCATCTTGCGAGGATCTTCTTTCAACGATTCTCGAAGCTTCGCCAGCTGTGGCTGTACCGATTGCATCTTCTGCGCGTTGACCGCCATCTTGCGACTGACAGGGAACATGCAGGACCTCACCAACACCGTCAGCATGATGATGGCGAGCCCGAAGTTGCTGGTCAAATAAAAGAAACCGTGAAGGATGTATCCCAGTCTTTTGGCAAAGAAACCGAAGATATGCCAGCCATACTCTAGTGCGTCATCGAGCTTATAAGCCGAGAGTAACTCGGGTTCTTTTGGGCCTGCAAAGATTTGATAGGATTGTCGCCATTCACCCTTGGGTGCGATCGTGCTCGCGGCCGACTCAAACCAAAAGCCCACGTTGGCCGCTTGCTGCTTTGAGCTTGGCAATTTGTCGTAGTCTTTTATGTCGGAGTTGTAGACCACAGCTCGTGCGCGCTGGAGGTTCGTCATCGAGTCGGGTTCGTTTGCACCAGCAATCATGGCTGCCGTAAAGGCCTGCGTATCCAACCCGATGTACCTGACGTTCCGCTTGGCTGGACTATCCGCCGGGCCGAAGAGAGGCAAATCAGGATCGGTCGCGAAACTCGCAGCATGGGACACAATCGACCGCGTCGTGACCAGTGAATGGTTGGTAGCGCCGTCACCGACGATCACGTCGCGGGCACCCGCAGCGCTGAAGAAGTACGGAGAGATTTTGGTCGGATACCACCAGCCCTCGAGCGAGATTCCGTTGAGCCCTTCTTGCCGTATTGCAACTTTATGAACTTCGTCGTCCAAATTGCGAACAATCGTCGTCAGCTCCAAATGATACTGAGGAGCCACAAAAGGATTTGAGTTCGATTCGGGTTTCGCAGGAAGGAGCCGATACTGCTTGACCAATTCGAGATTGGCTTTGATATTCGCCAGCCTTAAGTGGGAACGGAGAGGCATCGAGAATTCAACTCCCATTCCCTCGGCCATTTCCAAAGGTTTGACATCCCATCGACCTGTCAAAGTTCTTTCCAATCCGAGAATAAAGCGTTCCCCATCATCGATGGACGATTGATCGACAACCGCTATCGTCGTAGCGCAGGATGAAACTGGGTCATTCCCAGGCACTTGCTCTTCTCTAAAATCATCCTCTGCTCGCACTACATCCAGAGGCTTCTCAGTCAGCGTACAAACAAATGTCAATTCCGTACCGGTAGGCGCTGCTTTCATTTCCGGTTTATCGTTGGGTTCAACGATTTTTACTTGTTCGTCCGTCGAGACTTCTGCGAGTGGGGCGAGTGGGGCGGGTGGTGCGATTGCTCCTCGGAGGACTTTGAGCTCCAGTGTTTGGCCTGCCGGCTGATTGCTTAATCGCTTGTCGAGTTTATACACCGACGGAAAGCCAGTCAGCCCATCCCATCCGATGATCTTGTCACCTATCCTCAATCCGACCAGGCTAGCGTCTTCCTGGCAAATCGCTTGTGAAGCTGCTGAGCCCTTGGGAACCGAATTGACATCCAAGGACGAGGTTTCCTCCGCGAGGGCCAGATACCCCAGATAGCCTTCGCGTTCTTTGGAATGCAAGGAGCGGTAGGTGAAGATGCCCGGTTTCTTTTGGGATACCAGTTCGATTCGCTCGATGGATGCTCCCCGGTTATCGAGGGTCACCAACAGTTGATAATTGTCTTTGGGGTCCATGCTGCCCAGCGTGACCCGCTCTCGAGCAGGTTCCGTGGGAAGTGCAAACTCGGGATCGTCCGTCGCGAGCTTTTTCGCTGCTTGTAGGGCAACCTCAGCCTTTTTTTGTTTGGACTCGAGAGCCGCAAGCTCCTGTTTGTCCTGTTCTTTCTTGGCAATGTCGCGTTGACGCTGCATGCTGTTGAACAGCAAGAACATCGAAATGCAGATCAAAATCCAAGCAAATAGTTTTCTGTCCACTAACAGGTCACTCGCCAAAAAATAATTAGTTTCGCGATCGGAACGACAAATCTCCGAGATGCATTAAGTCCCGAATTGTCAGCCGGTTAGAGCGTTTTGGCTAGTGCAAATGCACTCCGGTTGAGACGCGGCCGGTTGGGCTTTCGAACCGCTGCGCGGGTTAAACAGATGTGCGTTCGAACCGCTGCGCTGGCTAAACAATCGCAGCGCCAGCGAAGACCGCTAGCAGCTGATGTCCCTGCAACGGGTCAATCGCTAGAAACCATACGCTGGGTTTTTGGGGTCGAAGTCGGCTTCCGTCAGCCCGACATTGAGTGTTAGTTTCTCGTAAAAGTACTCCTCCTCCAACTCGGGCGTCCCACCTGCGGACTTGGGCCACAAATAGCTAGCGTAGCGTAGCGGGATTTGCCGCTCTGTATCCATGTGGATTTGAGCCAGATAAAACTCGTACTCGACTTCTTTGCCATCGACGAGTGCTGTCGGCGATTCGTGAATGATCTCTAGCAAACTACAAGATAGCTCTCCAAACAGTACGCCCTCGCTGACTTTTACAATGGCTGGACCAAGCAAACGGTCCCTCTCTCCTTTTTCGATCAGCTTGAGAAGGAGTTTTTCAATCCCGATCTCGGTTATCGGGTAGCGATTGTCGCGCATGGCCATTTTGCTCAACGGAGCCATTTCAACTGCAATCATCCCCAACAACCCTCCTTCATGAGCGGCGAGTTTGTTGTTGTTTCGGCCCTGGCTCCAGATTACTTCACGCCCCGATTGGGCTTTGGGTTCTAATGTTTTCAGGTAGACACATACCGGGCGGCCGACGGAATCCTCCGGGGTTGCTTGGCGATACATGAGTTTGAGGCTCATGCGAGTGGGTGGCAGTAATTTGCCATGAATCCGTTCCCTTTTAACTAGTTCGGCTGTGTAGTCTCGGTGGTGCATTCGATGGTTTGCCAACGCTGACTTGGCAAGCGTCAAGACCGGATCTAGCTCATGAACCGCATCGGTTCCAGGCTTTTCTCGATCCAACGGGAACGGGGCATCCAGCCCACCTGACTGATCAATAATGTTCGGAGGCGTATCCATTTGCAGCCGAAACCAACGGATCGTCAAACCACCTGCCAACGCAACAACGAAACCCGCGATGGCTAGTCGTGCAATCCAAACTCGGTACCCTTGTCGAGCCACGGTTGCACCTCTTCCTTGGAAATAGATCTTGCCAGCTCGAAACCGCGGCTGGTGAGGGAAAAATCACGATGAATATGATGCATCACGAGCCCTTGTTCGCAAAGCGTTCGAAAACCTTCCAAAAATCGGACGGTCACTTCGGGAGCATGCGGATCCCGAAAAGCGATGGTCTGAGTTTCGTCAAGTTCGACATAGACGGCCAACATTCTTGATGGGGCTTCGAAGGCTGCATTGACCGCCTTGAGTTCGATCACTCCGCGGTCTCGAGCTGCTACCAGAATCGCCTGCGCCTCTCGCGACAAAGCAGAAACAGGAAGTGCCTTTGCGGTGTCGAAATTCACCATAGCACCGCTGCTAAGCTGAGCAAGTGCGACTAGGATGGGGGCGCCTGCTCCCAACGCATCCCAGCTACCACTCAAATAGTTATCGAGCGGTTGGAGCTTGGTGACGCTCCGAATGGGCTTGCTGAAATCTTGCTCCATGGCGTGTTCGGCTTTGTGCGTGGTAAATTACGGATTGTCTGGGGTCGCAAAGAGAACCATAATCCTAAGCATTCTTGGTGGGGGAAATAGAGTCTTTTGAGTTTATCTTCCCGCCAATCCAAATGTTTCCTTTTCGGAGAATCTTCACATGGCCTTGGTTCCGCTTCGCAAAGTTCTTGATCATGCCGCCGAAAACGGGTATGGAGTGGCTGCATTCAATGTCAACAATATGGAGCAAATCCAATCCATCATGGAAGCCGCGCAGGAAACGAATTCGCCTGTGATTATCCAAGCGTCTCGAGGGGCTCGTTCGTACTCACAGGATGCATACCTGCGGCATTTGATGCTGGCAGCGGTGGAACTCTATCCGAATATCCCTATCGTGATGCACCAGGATCACGGTAACTCCCCCGCGACCTGTCTGTCCGCCATCGAAAATGGTTTTACCTCCGTCATGATGGATGGTTCACTGAAGGAAGATGGCAAAACTCCTGCTCCCTACGAGTACAACGTGGCGGTAACCAAGGAGGTTGTTAAGTTAGCACACGCGAAGAATGTTTCGGTCGAGGGAGAACTCGGTTGCCTCGGATCGCTGGAGACCGGTGGCGGAGAAGCTGAGGATGGTCACGGAGCCGAAGGGGTCTTGAGCCACGACCAACTGCTGACCGATCCTGAGGAAGCTTGCCGATTTGTTGCGGAAACCAAAGTGGATGCTTTGGCCGTTGCAATCGGAACCAGCCATGGTGCGTATAAGTTCACGCGTAAACCGGACGGTGAAGTCCTGGCCATGTCACGCATCGAAGCGATCAATAAACTACTGCCCAACACCCACCTGGTTATGCATGGCAGCAGCAGCGTACCTCAAGAACTGCAGGACATTATCAATAAATTCGGCGGTCAGATGAAACAGACATGGGGAGTGCCGGTTGAAGAAATCCAGCGAGGAATCAAGAGCGGTGTTCGAAAAATTAATGTCGATACCGATTGCAGGATGGCCATCACCGGCGCGATACGACAAGTGCTATCGCAACATCCCGACAAGTTTGATCCACGCGATTACTTGAAGCCAGCTCGAACCGCCATGAAAGAGGTCTGCAAGGCTCGCATGATCTCGTTCGGGCAAGCAGGCAACGCTAGCAAGATCAAGTAAAGACGATGCTGGCAAGCAATGGATTGCCTCACGCTCTGGGTTTAGTTGTACTTTGCAAGCGACACACTTTTGTACGTCGTCTCCCTCATTTTCAGGAACTCAAAACGATGCGTCAAGTTCTCTCCACTTTGACTTTGGGCTTGGCTTGGGCTGTAGGCCTGGCTGCGTGGTTGCAAAATCCTTCCATCAACGCGCAGGACTTTCCCGGTGCCGGCAAAGCTCTGAAAGTCCACGGTGGCTTTCAGTTCACCGAGGGGCCAACGTACAACGGCAAGCATTTGTACTTTACCGACATTCCCAACGATCGAATCATGCGAACCGATCTCAAAGGGAATCTCGAAATATTTTTGGAAGCTTGTGGCCATTGCAACGGACTGATGTTCGATGGCAACACCCGCCTTATAGCTTGTCGCATGGACGGCGAACTGATTTCGGTCGATACGACCTCCAAAGCAGTTAAAACGCTTGCGTCGAACTACAACGGCAAACGCTTTAACGCCTGCAATGATTTAGTTATCGACAAGACTGGTGGTATCTACTTCACCGACCCTCGCTATCGCGCCCCTGAGCCCTGGCCACAGACGCAGGAAGCGTTCTATTATCGATCCACCAAAGGGGTTGTCACTCGACTTGGGGACGATCTAGCAGCCCCCAACGGCATCATCCTGTCACCCGACGAATCCACTCTATACGTTCTGCCTAGCATGCAGAAACAACTTCACGCCTACACCGTGAAATCGCCAGGCGATCTTGCGGGCAAACGAGTGCTATTTGAAGTAAAGCAGCCTGCGGACAAAGAAAACTCTGGTGGTGACGGCATGTCCGTCGACGTACAGGGAAACCTGTATCTCACAACCGATATCGGTGTTCAAGTGGTCTCGGCCCAAGGCAAGTTGCTCGGAGTTATCCCCTTCCCTGAACAACCCGCCAACTGCTCGTTTGGTGGCCCTGAAATGAAGACCCTGTTTGCAACTTGCCGAACCGGACTTTATGCGGTGGATATGCCGATTCCCGGTCATCTCTTTTCCGGCAAAGTAGAATAGATCGGTTTCCGGCAAAGTAGAATAGAACAGGTAAAGCACAATAGACCCATTTTCAGTTTTCCGTCTGCGATCGACAGTTGCTTGGTTGGATCGCGGGCACTTTTACCTTTTGATTTGTAACCTATCGGAGCTCGGCATGTCCTTTGTCCGTTCAATAATTCTGGCTTCTATCCCGGCGGTGGTGATCATTGCTCTCGTTTCAGCGTGGATGGGTCAGCCATCCACGGCTGTTGCTGCAGATAAGCTTGACGTTGGCTCCAAGGCTCCGAAACTCGATATCGAGCACTGGGTCCAGACCGGGGGAGGCAAATTGCCAAAGACGACCGAGTTTGAAAGCGGCAAAGTCTACGTTGTCGAGTTTTGGGCGACTTGGTGCGGTCCGTGTGTTCAAACGATGCCTCATTTAGCCGAACTGCAAACGCTCTATGGGGAGAAAGGGTTGCAAATCATCAGCATCAGTAGCGAGAAGCTGGATGTCGTCGAGCAATTTATGGACAACGAGATTGCGGACGCATCCGGTAAAAAGCAAAAGGTATCGGAAATTACCAAGGCATAT
>Ga0105048_10010238_pt1 | contig 14868 bp, 12 predicted proteins | sample MAT05_FD_78382 | JGI IMG/M metagenome (GOLD analysis project Ga0105048, IMG submission 78382) | Freshwater microbial communities from Lake Fryxell liftoff mats and glacier meltwater in Antarctica - MAT-05 | ecosystem: Environmental > Aquatic > Freshwater > Ice > Liftoff microbial mat | place... | reverse complement strand
GCGGAACTGGACGCTCTTGCGAAAAAGGACTTTGAAACATCCATTCAGTTAGATCCGTCCCGCTGGCGGGCCCACCACAATATCGGCATCATTCGAGCGCTGCAGGGCAACAACAAAGCCGCTCTGGAAAGTTTCGAAAAAGTCATTGCACTCAATCCAGAATTTCCCGACGCCTACTTCAATCGAGGCGAAATCTATTTTCGGTCCAACGCATTCGAATTGGCGATCGAAGACCAGAACAAGGTGATTCAACTAAAACCGACCGATTCGACCGCTTTTAGCGCACGGGCGCATTCGTTGTATGCCACGGGAAAAAATCAGGAAGCGCTTGCAGACTACGCAAAAGCCATGGAGCTTGCGCCTAGTTCTTCCGAAGCGGCCACGGAGTACGCCGACACTTGCCAAGCGCTCGGAAAGTGGAAAGAAGCCGCCACTGCGTACCAACTTGCAATGAAACTAGATGGAGAAAATGTTCGGACATTGCAAAACGCGGCCTGGATGATGGCAACTTGCCCGGATGAGTTTTTCCGGAATGGCGATTCCGCCTTGGAAACGGCCCAGCGGGCCGTTCAGTTGGCGTCTTCTCCAGCCTCAGTCCATGTCCTCGACGTGTTGGCGGCCGCACAAGCTGCCTCGGGCGACTATGTTTCTGCGCAAAGCACGATTGCAGAAGCCCTGCGATCCACCACGGATGCTGCCTTGCGCAGTGAACTTCAACTGCGAGCCCGGCAATACCAACGAAAACGTCCCTACGTTCAACCCAGCGCTGTCAGCAAACGCAAGTAAAGAAACCTAGGTCCGCACCTGAGGTTTCGCCGCGGTTACGTGACAGTTACAAGTTTGACAGCGGCCCCCTTTTTTACAGCCCCTCAGAAATGACGACCCTGACTCAATGTAATCTAAGCAAACGTTTGATCGTAGGAATATCCGCCTCATCTTTCTCTCGACCAGTGGACGATTTGTTAATCAGTAGTTCTCTCAACCCTAGAATCCAAACTGACATTCCATCAATCTCCACCACCATGCGTGAATTCCAACCTTTATGAAAATCAACGCCAGAGATCATAGTCAGATAATTAACTCGCCCGTCGTCCAACGCGAGCAACATGTCTATGAAATTCTCGTTTAACATCGTTCCCGGTACGCTGGAACACCGGAGTCGTTGGCTCAAGAAGCGATTTTTCGAGGGCGAAGTGGCTACCGAACGGGAAGTTCGCTGTTGCCAAGTGCCAGCTAGCGATTCTTTCGCTGGCAAGTTGATCGGAACACAGGTTGGTTACCCGCGACGTTGCGCGGAGTCGCGACTTTACGCCCGAGCGCATCAAACAACACTCCGACGATTGTGTACCACTGGCTACGACCTAAGGGCCAAGGTGAACCGCAGTCGCGACCGCGTAGTGTACGACACCGCAGTCCGCCACTTTGGTAGTTGGCGCGAGGCTCTCACCGCCGCCGGCATCAATCTGGGCAACGTCACCCATCGCCGGCCAAAACACCTCAACCGCGAGACCATGCGTGCGTTTCGAAACCTTTTCGTAGTAGTCGCGTTTTTTGGTGGCTTGGCAGTTCTTTCCGATTCTGCCCGAGCAACTGACTGTTACAAGCCGAAGTACTCCTACAAAACGGTAGCTACTGATCTGAAATAGCGTTGCCAAAAATGGCGAGACACTTTTACAGCCTATATTGGCGAATTGGAAGCAGGCGCGACAGAGAATTCGGTGCGAAAAAGAGCGGATGAGACGGTGCAGAAACTGGTAATCGCTATCGAAAAACTCAGCTAATTGAAGCCCCAGCGTCAATTTCTGCGGCTGGCGTTTGTTGCCTGGCTGGATGCTCGAAAAAAATGGTTGCTAATCCATGTCGAAGTACAATCGCAGCATTCTGTAGATTTCGAAGAACGGCTATTTCTTTGCTTCTGCCGCATTCGGGACAAGTACACCACCGGAAGAAGTTTCGTAACGTGCGTACCGATCCTGAAGGGATCGCAGAATCTTTGACCCTTTCAGGGCCATTCGCTTGTGCTTCCGTTGTCCGGGGGTGCGCCGCGTCGCGGCGACCCCCGGCTTCTTGCTGTGATCCCTATCGGGATATCCGGCCGCCTGTAATCCCTATCGGGATACCCCGTTGCTTGCTGAGCCTGCTTCTTTTTATGTGGCTCGGTGGTCTTCTCCGAGTTGTTCGTTTCAGCGAATTTGGAGGGCTCCGATTCATCGGAGCTTTTAGAATGATAGATATGGAATCATAATCTCCAAATGTTCCGAGGTTTGTCGCTGCCTATGTGACTCAACGGTCCTGCATTCGACACCAACTCAAAAAGCCCGAACAAGCGGTACAAGTGTCACCGACGGGAACGAAGTATTCCTCGTTCCGAAGGCATCCTGGCCGAAAAATATGGATTATCTCATCGCTTGCGACAAGATTTATCCCCCGATACACGATTCAGTGGCCAAAATTGATCGTCGATCGAGAAGCAGTCTTCATCCGTTTTCGTGATCCGGGCGAAGTTGCTATTGCAAGCGGCCATGGCTTCGAAATACTCGGCACTCGTTTCACCGTATCGGCAATGGGTTAGGAAGCAACAGGATGCAGTGGATTTGCGGACGATCATTATGCCCAACCCAGACCGAATTGATCGAGATCTAGTGGTAGAAATCGCTGAACTCATTTTCCCAGGTGCCGGAGCCGAATTGCTAGAATTTATGGACCTAGCCATCAACAATAAACCTTTTCCGATCTAGCATCTGCCCACTGCCCACTGCCCACTGCCCACTGCCAACTATCCACTATCCATATGTCCCTTACACTCCTTGAACAACGTGACGACCGAGCTGCATTCGATCAGGAAGTACTTCGTCACGAGGTCGTCAACAAGTTACGTCAGGCATTAAAACTACATCTTCCGAATCAAGCGGTCTGGGTTTACGGTTCCATAATCGTGCCTAACAAATTTAGTATTCGATCCGACATCGATATCGCTTTGGTGCAAACGCCAAAGTACGTATCGATCTACCTTTTGCAAAGTCTCTTGACCGAAGCGACAGGTCATGAAGTCGACGTATGTTTCCTCGAGGAAACGCGATTGCGTAAGAAAATAGAGTCGCACGGTGAACGATGGATCTAATCGGCTTAGAAATTCTTTATCAGGAATTGTTAGCTGACGCTAAGGTTCTCCAAGACGCTGCGCGAACAGCAAGAGAACGCTTGACATTGGAAACTCCTAGTTCTTTGGAAGGCTGTGGGTATCAGTTGAATCGGTTTTACAACGTTTTGGAACGGAGCTTCGAGAACGTTTGCGAGTCGTTCGAAAATCACTTCGAGAAACGCGGTGATTACCACGAGAAACTGATTCAACGGATGGCGTTGAATCTTCCAGGCGTTCGCCCCGCATTTCTATCCACCGAGGACCTCGATGGACTCCGAGAGCTAAAGGGTTTCCGACATATTTTTCGGCACGCATACGACCTTACCCTGAAACCAGACCGCCTAGAATCACTAGTCAGCCAAGCGGAAACAATCGCCGCCATCCATCTACAACGTATCGAATGGTTTACAAGCGAGATTCGCAGCAACCTCAAAAGATAGACTAAACATCATCGTAAGCACTAGTAACCAGCGAGAGTGGGAGAGGAAACAGCACTGCAGTCCTTAGTTCCGGATAGACCGCTCAACTCATGGTTCACCGAAATTTTCGCCGCTGGAACGGGAAGAGTGTTCGAGATGATCCACAACGAAAACTGGCGGGCAGAGACCCAGCCGATTTTGGAGGCTTTTTTCCATGCACGCTACTTCCTCGAAATGGCGTGTCGATACGCGATTGAATTTGATAGCCCGCCCACCATTCTTCCCAGCGGATGGGCTAGCTTGCTGTATCTCTACGATTTGAGATAATACAACACGAAGTCGAGTCCCTGCCACCCCCCACTTGCCACTCCCCACTCCCCACTCCCCACTAGCCAGTAGCCATTCAAAAAATGCCTTCTTCAGATCCAGTCATTGAAGCTTACAAGGTCGATGTCGATCGGTCGCTTTTGCTTGAAAATTTGAAGCTGACTCCCCAGCAAAGATTCGATAAGTTTGCAGGCGTCATGCGAAATTTGATGAATCTCCGAGCGGCGGGTCAGAGAGAGCGCGATCGGCGTAGCGAGCGTCCGACCTCCAACGACTCTTCCGGAACTAGTTCAGAACCAGAATCATGACGCCAGGCAACTTCGAACAATTTTTACCTCGGCTTTCTTCGTGCGGCGTCAACTACATTTTAATCGGTGGGGGGGCGGCGATTGCGCACGGTTTAGCAAGAGCGACGTATGATGTCGACATCGTCTACGATCGCCGCCCAGAAAATTTGGAAGCGCTGGTTAAAGCGATGCGGAACCTCAACCCTTATTACCGGGGTGCGCCTCCAGGGCTCCCATTCCGCTTTAATGTTCGGACGCTCGAACTAGGGTTAAATTTCACATTGACGTGCGACTGGGGCGACATCGATCTGCTGGGGGAGGTTGCCGGCGATGGATCTTATCCGACTTTGATTGGACACGTCGATACGATCGAACTTTACGGCCATCAAGTTGCGGTAGTTACCCTACCTAAATTGATCGCCCTTAAACGAGCCGCAGGTCGCCCCAAAGACTTCGAAACGCTAGCGGAGTTAGAAACGCTCGAAGAAGAAAGAAATCGCTGAGCTTTCCACGCATGACCATCGTACAACTGCGCACTGCCAACTTTGTAACTAGAAGCTGCAAATGCCCCCGAGTTTTACTCGGGGGATATTTACCATGCCTCTAGAAATAGATGGTCATAACCCCTGGCGTGAAACCAGGGGCATGCAGAACACTAGCTTCTAGCCACTAGCTTCTAACGACTAGCTACTTGCCGATACCCAAACCACTTTCCCCACACCCGTAACCCTATTTGCCGTTCTCGATTAGGCTAGAACCGTGCTCTCCACCGAAGAAAGAAACGCCAGGATACTAGCCACGCTAAAGCAGACGATGCCTCACGTGACTAACTTCACCCACGATATTGGCTTACCAACGCAGCCCGTTGGTCATTCCAGTGGTATCATGACCTCAACCTCAGGCGAAGATGAAATGGATCACGTGATACAAGCCATCTGCCAGCGATGGCCACAGTTGATTGTGGACAAGCAATAAGTCGTAGTACGATTTCGAGATCCAGGCGAAGTTGCCATCACGGGCGAAATGAAGCAGGTCATCAATGCGATGTTGCCGTCGAATCCATGTTACGAAGCCATATTGGATCGCTACCACACGGTTGACCCAACAACCGGTCACCGCATCCCAATCATTGAGGCCGCTTGTGCCAGCAAGTTTGCCGCCTTGGTATCTCCTTACCGAGAGTGGGAGAGGAAACAGCAAGACGCGGTAGACCTGCGGAGCATCATGGTTCCGAATCACGCGACGCTCGACCGGCGGTTGCTGCAACTGCTTGGTGACCTCGTCTATCCAGATGGCGGCAAGGAACTGCTGAAGTATCTCCAGCTAGCCATCGATAAGAAACCTTTTCCTGTTTAGCAAACCGTAATCCCGTAATCCGATTTTTGAAGCGGTAGAGCAAAAGGTCAAAACCCTCGGCATAAAGCGTTTGAAACCGACGGGGAGCCAATTGGATAATGCTTCCACCAGTCGCAATTTTAGTCAATTTATACTATGCTGGTCGGCCTTCACTGTGGCTCCGACGCTCCTAGGTTGTGATTTAACTATTGTCGCCTTTCGCTCCGCGGCGAGGAGAAAAAACACACCAGCGTCACGGAGTGCCGCTGCTACGATTCTTCGCCATGAAACTGATTTCGTGAAAAACGTTTACTCGACCTACTCCAAATGCAAGCCGCTACTGCTGATTTGCATTTGCTGCTTCGCCTTTCTCGGTTGCCAAGATCCTGCTGAAATGCCAGCCGCCTCCAAAACGCTCAAGGTCGTGGCGACGACCGGTATGGTTGCCGACTTGGTCCGACAGATCGGCGGCGACCAAGTCCAAGTCGAGCAACTGATGAGCAGCGGTGTGGACCCACACTTGTATCGACCCAATACGAACGATGTAAAAGCCATTCGGGCCGCCGACGTCGTCTTCTACAACGGCTTTAAACTGGAAGGTCGCATGGGCGACCTGCTAGGCATCAAAACAACCGGTACGAAAAAGCATATCGCACTCGTGGATGCTCTCCCCGCGGACGCTGCCCTCGGCGACCCGGAACATGAGACGGCTGATCCCCATGTTTGGATGGATGTCCAGCTTTGGTCCTCTACAACCCATCTCATCGAACAAGAACTTAAATCTCGAATCCCAGCTCACGCCGAACAGTTTTCGCAACGAGCTACCGATTTGCGGGATCGATTGCAGAAACTCGATTCGCTCGGGAAACGCTGGATCGAGTCCATTCCACCCGACCAACGTATCTTGATCACGTCCCATGACGCGTTTCGTTATTTTGGAAAGCGATACGGGCTACAGGTTGAAGGCATCCAGGGCGTTTCGACTTCGTCCGAGGCCGGCTTGCGTCGCATTACCCAGTTGGTTGACTTGCTCGTCGAGAAAAAAGTTCCAGCCGCATTCGTGGAATCAAGTGTCCCCGAAAAATCCATTCGTTCCATTATCGAGGGAGCAGAAAAAAAGGGTGCTATCGTTGCCATTGGCGGTGAACTCTATTCGGATGCGATGGGACCAACCGGCAGTGGTGCGGCTACTTACGAAGGCATGATGAGGCATAATTTCAGGACCATTGTCAAAGCTCTTGGGGGCGATCCTTCGGAGTGACTTGGAGTGCAAGACATGCAGAAGCAAAGTATCTATTGTCGCCTTTCGCTCTGCGAAAGTGTGTTGAATCAACGCACTTTCGCAGAGCGAAAGGCGACAATTCACAACTATGAATGACATTATCACTGCGATTCGAATTGCTGATTTGACGGTTGCGTATCAACGCAAACCGGTTCTCTGGGAAATCAATCTTTCCATTCCGTCTGGGGCTTTGGTTGGCTTGGTCGGTCCCAACGGAGCCGGCAAGAGCACCCTCATTAAATCCATTATGGACATGGTGCCCCGCATCTCGGGCACAGTAGAAATTCACGGTGAGCCGCTGGCTAAACAACGACACAACATCGCCTATGTTCCGCAACGCGAGTCGGTCGATTGGGATTTCCCAGCGACCGTGTTGGATGTCGTAACGATGGGTCTTTACCGTGAAATCGGTTGGTTCATGCCCGTCCGCAAGGAACATCGCAAGCGTTCGATGGAAGCGCTTGAGCAAGTCGGAATCGCAGAACTTGCCAGCAGGCAAATCAGCCAACTTTCGGGTGGCCAACAGCAGCGTACCTTCCTAGCGCGAGCCCTCGTCCAATCGGCAAACGTCTTCCTAATGGACGAACCCTTTGCTGCAGTCGATGCAGCAACCGAACAGTCCATCATCCATGTGCTGCGACAGCAACAGTCGCAAGGCAAAACCATCTTGGTCGTTCACCATGACTTGCATACGGTACCTGAGTACTTCGACCACCTCATTTTGTTAAACGTGCGAACCGTTGCTTGGGGAACCATGCAAACCACGTTTACACCCGAGAATCTGCGGCGAACGTATGGCGGTCGACTGACCTTGCTCGAAGAAGTGACCGAGGCGATGCGCCGCCGCAGCAGCTTGACGAAGTAGGAAGATTGCAGTGGCTTACCAGTTATAACCAACGCCAAGCGAAAGGGCTTGAATCCACATGTCGCTGCTGGCACCTCGAAAAGAGGGTCGCGACAAGCCTGACAAAGTCCCACCCCCGATTTGCGATTCATTAACGGTGAAATCCACTTGTTCTGCCGCTCGCCATGTTTGAGGGACCAGCAGAAAAGTGTAGCCGAAGTTGAGCGCTAACCGTTGCGTCACCAACCGATTGGCAAACAACCGCAGTTCTGGAATCGCTACGAACTTAGTTGTTTGATAGGAACCTATGTTCGTCGGCAGGGCAAGCAATCCGCCTGCGCTCGAATCCGTGAGGAGTCCAGGAATGGTCACGTCCGTTGAGCCCCTCGTTCTCAGTTTTCTACTCAGGCCCCCTATGGAAACACTTGTGAAAATTCCGAAGTCCCATTCTTTAGCCCGGGCTTTGAGAGTAGCACCGAACGAACCGCCGTGGAATTGATTCAATGTGGCGAATGAATCTTGCACTACGAACGTTGTATTGACAGGAATGAAACCGCCCTGATCAATCGAGCGAAGATCTTCCCGAATGATTAGTCCGTCTCGAAACGACAGATAGCGATAACCGGCGTGTAGATCGAGGTCGAATTTTTCGTCTCGAAGCATGGCTCGCGAGATTCCTAATTCGCCAAGATAGAGTTCGCTTGCGGTATCCACTGCGACTTGGCCGACAAGCACGTTGGGATACGACACGAGCTGTGCATCTTGAGTTTGCGTATTTGCGTTAAAGAACGGACGGCCCAGAACAGGCAATCCCGTGGCATCGGAGCCAAAGACCGCCGGGTCGCTAGCGTTAGCCAAGTACATGCCACCGAAGTAGCTTCCGTAATCTCCCTCACACGCAAGATTTCTTTGAAGTCGAAATCTCGTGCCGGTACGATGTCCGGTATCGAGAAGCCCGTCTCCAAAGATGCTGGAGGTCGTCGCGTTCGAAAGTACCCCGGCTTCATTTCGCGGAACCGTGCTAGCGCTGGTACTGACCAACGGCGGTGCACTCGAACCCCGAATCCATCCTTTGAGTAGCTCCGCCTCAAAGAGCCAATTATCTTTTTCATCGGCGCACGCTCGACCGCCAAAACTGTTTAGGGCTACAAGCGCGAGGAAGGCTAGGAAAGCGAGGATCGCGTTGTAATTGAAATTACGGATGAAATTTGGATAACGGGACATTGATGTCGGCTCAGAAATGGCGATCTCTAGGTGCAGCTTGTTTCCACACGCGTCAAATATCGTCGCTTTTTATTGCGTTTGGTCGGAAGAAATAGTCCTCGCCCGTCATCTTTCCTAAGTTCTGGCAAATCGCTATCCTTCCAAAACCGCCCGAACCCCCTCAGCCAACTTGAATGATGTACATTACGGAGTTTAAATGGTTCCCGCCCTAAACTTGGCAATCTAGCGAGTAAGTAGGGATTCCGAAAACCACCCCGCATGTTCGGACATCGAGATGAAAAAACGCCCTGGTTCACGCCCCTCCCGTCATGTTCAACGTTCCAATTCCGTTCGCCGTTCAAGACAACGACATCTTCAAATAGAAAAGCTAGAGCAACGACAATTGCTCGCAAAAGTCATTTGGGACGGTGGAGGTGACGGCTCCTCCTGGCATGATCGGCTCAATTGGCAAGGAGATTCTACGCCCATTTCCGGCGATGACGCTGAAATAAATGCTCCCACGTCCCGCATCACTGTTTCGCAAAATATCGACCTGAAAAGTCTAGCCGCGAATTCGGCTTTGTTGATTTCCAACAACGCAGTCCTCACTCTTCGAGGCATTAGTTCCGTCTCAAAAGAATTTACACTCTCCGCGGGGAGCTCGTTCATTGTCACAGGTAGCGGTGCTACCTTTTCTGCAATAGCTTCGTCTTTCATCTCCGGTGCAAATTTGACCGCATCCGCGGGTGGCGTCATCCAGTTGCCACTTGCAACCGTCTATGAGCATGTTGGTACATCAAACGACCTGCAGCGCCGAATTCTCGCCGATGGCAGCGGAAGTCGAATTGAATTGAATGGACTCAAAGAGATCACTGGCGGCACTCAATACAATAGCAAGATAGACATCTCGGCAGTCAATAGTGGATCAATCCTCTTTCCGAACCTAACAACAATCTTTGATCCAGAAGTGGGCGATCTGCGACTTAGGCAGATAAATCTTAATGCGAGAGGAATCTCCAGCGTAATTAGTTTCCCCAAACTCGAAAGTGCGATTGACCAATCGAGTGATTCGGTTTGGTCGGTCTCGGACGGGGCCACACTAAATACCCCAATGCTCAAGTATTTGGGAGGCACCGAGATATCGGTTGACAGCGCTGCCATCCCAATGCCGGAACTGACGACCATCTTCGATAGCACCGTCAGGCTCGATAAGAATGCTTCTCTAACGGCGGCCAAACTTTCGGTTGTCAACGGTTCTAACTTGCTTGCAAGCGGTGGCAGTGTCCTCTCCCTGCCTGCTGTGAAATCTTACTTCCATGCTTCCGACCAAAACGATCGGCACCGCACCTTCCGTGCAAAGGGCGCCAACAGTCGAATAGAGCTTCCGAACTTGGAGAGTATCACGGGCGGCACGCATACCAACTCTCGCATTTTTGTTCAGGCCGAAGGTGGCGGCGTTGTCGATTTGTCCAAGGTGAAACAGATTGTTGATCCTGTGGATGGTGACACACGTTATCGCTCCATCGACGTCTCGGCCAAGGATCCAGGAAGTTTGGTTCGGCTGGATGAATTAAGCTACTTTTCAGATGAGAGTTCGTACGACTTTGGATGGGGACTCTATTCGAGCTTAATGGTTCAAGCTGGCGGAGAAGTGCGGATTCCTAAGTTGACTTCGGCCAAAGGTGTGAATGTCGACGTTGATGGAACGGGAACGCTTGTCGTGGGTCAATTCCAGCGATTTACCGCAGGGCGTGTATCCATCGCTGGCGTAGACAGAACCTTTAGTGCACTTGTGGATGCAACGGATACAGATTTTATCGTGGCGGGGGGCAATGTCTCGTTGCCTCTACTAGAAATCTTGCGCTATGGTGGCCTAACCCTGAATACCGGAGGAAGAGTCAGTGCTCCGCAGGTGTACGATATCGATGGCTCAAGCATCTATGTCAATTCAGGAGTGGCTCTCACTCTCCCGTTGGTTACCTCCTACAACCACGCTTCCACGGGCAATGATCAACATCGCTTCTTAAACGCCAAGGGTGCGAACAGTCGGATAGAACTTCCGAACTTAGAGAGTATCACGGGCGGTACGCATTACAACTCTCGGATCTTTGTTCAGGCTGAGGGTGGCGGTGTTGTCGATTTGTCCAAGGTAAAGCAGATCGTTGATCCTGTGGATGGCGACACTCGCTATCGCTCCATCGACGTCTCGGCCAAGGATGCGGGAAGTTTGGTTCGGCTGGATGAATTGAACTATTTCTCAGATGAGAGTTCGTACGATTTTGGATGGGGACTCTATTCGAGCATTGTGGTTCAAGCAAGCGGAGAAGTGCGGATTCCCAAGTTGACTTCTGCCAAGGGGGTCAACGTTGACATTGATGGGACAGGCACGCTTGTGGTGAGTCAATTCCAACGATTTACCGCAGGGCGTGTATCCATCGCTGGCGTTGACAGAACGTTCAGTGCCCTTGTGGATGCAACGGATACAGATTTTATCGTGGCGGGGGGCAATGTCTCTTTGCCTCTGCTAGAAGTCTTGCGGTACGGCAGCCTAACATTGAATACAGGAGGTAGAGTCAGTGCTCCGCAAGTGTACGATATCGATGGCTCAAGCATTTATGTCAATTCAGGAGTATCCCTGACGCTGCCGTTGGTTACGACCTACAACCACGCTTCCACCGGTAACGATCAACATCGGTTCTTAAATGCCAAGGGTGTTAACAGTCGGATAGAACTTCCGAACTTGGAGAGTATCACAGGTGGCACGCATTACAACTCTCGGATCTTTGTTCAGGCAGAGGGTGGCGGCGTTATCGATTTGTCCAAGGTGAAGCAGATCGTTGACCCCGTGGATGGCGACACTCGTTATCGCTCGGTTGACGTCTCGGCCAAGGATGTAGGAAGTTTGGTTAGGCTGGATGACTTGAACTATTTTTCGGATGAGAGTTCGTACGACTTCGGATGGGGACTCTATTCGAGCATCGTGGTTCAAGCTGGCGGAGAAGTGCGGATCCCTAAGTTGACTTCGGCCAGGGGAGTGAACTTAGAAGTTGATGGAACGGGCACGCTCGTCGTGAGTCAATTCCAACGATTTACGTCGGGGCGTGTTTCCATTGCGGGCGTTGATAAAAGCTTCAGTGCACTTGTGGATGCAACGGATACAGATTTCATTGTCGCTGGAGGCAATGGTTCGTTGCCGTTACTAGAAGTATTGCGGTATGGCAGCCTAACGCTGAATGCCGGCGGTAGATTCAGTGCTCCCAAGTTGTACGATATCGATAGCTCAAGCATCTATGTCAATTCAGGTGTGGCTCTTACTTTCCCGTTGGTTACCACCTACAACCACGCTTCCAACGGCAATGATCAACATCGGTTCCTAAGCGCGAAGGGTGCGAACAGTCGGATAGAGCTTCCAAATTTGGAGAGTATCACAGGCGGTACGCATTACAACTCTCGGATCTTTGTTCAGGCGGAGGGTGGCGGCGTTATCGACTTGTCCAAGGTGAAGCAGATCGTTGACCCCGTGGACGGCGACACTCGCTATCGCTCCATCGACGTCTCGGCCAAGGATGCCGGAAGTTTGGTAAGGCTGGATGACTTGAACTATTTCTCGGATGAGAGTTCGTACGATTTTGGATGGGGACTCTTTTCGAGCATTGTGGTTCTAGCAAGCGGAGAAGTGCGGATTCCTAAGTTGACCTCTGCCAAGGGCGTGAACTTAGAAGTGGATGGGACCGGCACGCTTGTCGTGAGTCAATTTCAACGCTTCACGACCGGACGTGTATCCATTACTGGCGTTGACAGAACCTTCATCGCACTCGTGGATGCAGCGGATACCGATTTCATTGTAGCGGGAGGCAATGTCTCCTTGCCACTGCTTAAGGTCTTTCGCTATGGTAGCCTAACACTCAATACAGGAGGAAAAGTCAGTGCGCCGCAGGTGTTCGATATCGATGGATCGAGCTTCTACGTCAATTCGGGAGTGGCTCTTACTCTCCCGTTGGTTACCTCCTACAACCACGCTTCCAACGGCAATGATCAGCAGCGGTTCTTAAACGCCAAGGGTGTTAACAGTCGGCTAGAACTTCCGAACTTGGAAAGTATCACAGGCGGAACGCATTACAATTCTCGGATCTTTGTACAGGCTGAGAGTGGAGGAGTTGTCGATTTGTCCAAGGTGAAGCAGATCGTTGATCCCGTGGATGGCGACAATCGCTATCGCTCCATTGACGTCTCGGCTAAGGATTCCGGCAGTTTCGTCAGGCTGAATTTACTTTCCAACTTCATTGATCGAGACGGCACAAGCGATTCTTCAACGTCGCTGTATTCCTACCTCCGCGAATACGAGTTGGGAAAAGTCATTTACCCTTCGAGTATTTTCACGCTGGGAGTAAAGACCGACGGAACTGCAGGAACCTTATCTGGTGGTGGTGGCGGTGGCGGTAGTGGCGGAGGGGGTGGGGCAACCACACAAAACGCAACCCCTAGAACAGCTCGGTGGATCGGTAGCGGTGGGAATTGGTCCAGCCCCAATAACTGGGAAGGTGGTTTGCTTCCACGTGAAAACGACACAGTCATCTTGCAAGGTTTGGGCGCCGCAAAAACGATCGCAATCGACATTGACGTAACGATTGGGTCACTTGCCTCAGATGCGTCCATCTCAATCAGCGAAAGTCGTCGACTGACAGTCAATGGAAAGGCATCGCTTACCGCCAATTTTTCGATGTCCGCTTCATCCACGATTGAGATGCGAGGACTCGGTTCGGATTTCACGGTTACGGGTTCGGCGTCGATCAACGGTGGAAGTTTAATCGCGTCATCGGGTGCTAAAATTGTCCTCCCTCAGGTGACAGAGTATCAGCACGCATCGACAGGCAATGATCAGCATCGAACGATCCGAGCCGACGGAGCTGGCTCGTCGATCAATTTGTCTGGCGTCACGAGTATCTCCGGTGGAGCGCATTACAACTCGCGTGTCTTCATTCGGTCCGTTAACGCTGGAGTGATCAATCTGTCAAAAGTAGCGACCATCAGCGATCCGACGAGTGGCGACGCACGCTATCGATCGATTGACGTGTCGGCAGAAGGATCTGCAAGTTTGGTGCAGTTAGATGCTTTAACAAGTTACTCCGATGAGTCTTCCTACGACTTTGGCTGGGGGCTTTATTCGACCCTGAAAGCCAACCAAGGAGGCGAGGTTCGAGTACCGCAACTGAAAACACTCAAAGGGGTCAACCTAGTGCTAGATAGCACTGGCGTTGTGTCGCAACAGCAGATAGAGAGTTTCACGAACGGGCGTTTGGAGATCGCGGATGGTCAAACCTGGAATTTCCCATTCTTGACCAATGCCTCCGATACCGATATTGAGATCCAGCGAGGTTTCGGAAAATTCCCAGTTTTGACATCGTTGCAGTTCGGTTCGGTACGGCTCACAGGCCGCGGCCAAGTTGCACTGCCTGTTGTTTCGAATATCAATGGAGCTAGCCTATACGCTGGTCCATCCAGCACCATCTCGTTACCTCAAGTGACAGAGTATCAGCATGCATCGACAGGCAACGATCAACATCGAACGATCCGCGCCGAAGGTGTTGGCTCGTCGATCAATCTGTCCGGTGTCACGGCTATCTCCGGTAGCACGCATTACAACTCGCGCCTGTTCATTCAATCCAGCAACGGTGGTTTGATCAATCTGTCGAAGGCAACAACGATTAGCGAACCGAACAGTGGCGATACACGCTATCGATCGATTGATGTGTCAGCCGAAGGATCCGCAAGCTTGGTGCAACTGGATGCGTTGACAAGTTACTCAGACGAGTCTTCCTACGATTTTGGCTGGGGGCTTTATTCGACGTTGAAAGCCAGGCAGGGTGGTGAGGTGCGAGTTCCGCAACTCAAGACGCTCAAGGGGGTTAACCTAGTGCTAGATAGCACTGGCGTTGTGTCGCAACAGCAGATACAGAGTTTCACGAACGGGCGTTTGGAGATCGCGGATGGTCAAACCTGGAATTTCCCATTCTTGACGAATGCCTCCG
>Ga0105048_10010234_pt1 | contig 14871 bp, 15 predicted proteins | sample MAT05_FD_78382 | JGI IMG/M metagenome (GOLD analysis project Ga0105048, IMG submission 78382) | Freshwater microbial communities from Lake Fryxell liftoff mats and glacier meltwater in Antarctica - MAT-05 | ecosystem: Environmental > Aquatic > Freshwater > Ice > Liftoff microbial mat | place... | reverse complement strand
TTACAGATAATTATAAACCAAAAAACTCAAATCATTTCAAGTCGTTTGAATTTAAAAAGGGCTATAACCCTTATCCAGCAATATTTTCAAAGAACTAAACTATATTTAAACAAGACACTAGTGATTTTGTATTATAAATTTTTTAACGCTTGAATTTATTTAATTTCAAGTTCATCTAAAAAAGTTTTTATCACACTTATATTCTGGGTTTTGTTATCATGCATGGTGCCGTGGCCAGCACCGTCAATCATTACATATTTGGCACCAGGTATTAAACGCTGAAAATATTTTACCGTTACCGGACGGGCTTCATCAAATTCGCCGGTTATAAAAAGTGTAGGGACTTTAATAGCTTTTAAACTTTGTACACGATTGTAATTAATCAAGGTGCCGGCTGCTGTAAATTCAGTTGGCCCCCACATATAATTATAAATAAACTCATTGCCTTTTGATAATGCGGTATCCAATTCACTTGTTAGCTTTGTGTTTCGTATACCAAAATTTTTGTAGTAAACTTCATTTGCATTTTTATACCCCGGCGATTTATAGTCATGGTTTTTTTCTCCGGTTTTTATTGCCAATTGAATAGAATCCGGTAACGTGCTGATAAGTGTATCGGCATCGGCTTTCCATAATGAAGTGCTAAAATAAGGGCTGTTAAAAATGATGGCCTTAATGCCTTTTGGATATTTCAGGTAATATTCTAAAGCTAAAGCAGTTCCCCATGAATGACCATGCAAATAAAACTTATCCAATCCAAGTGAAGTTTTCAGAGCTTCTACTTGCTCAACAAAATTTTCAACTTTTAGTAAGGTGGTATCTGTGTGATAACCGGATCTGCCGCTGCCCAACTGGTCAAAAATAATTACTGGTCTGTCTGCACCTAAAGAAGCAAATTGATAAAAAGATTTACTGGTACCACCCGGTCCGCCATGCAGCATAAGGATAGGCGTTTTTTTTCCTTCGCCTAAAATGCGATACCATATTTTACCTCCTTTTACAGTAACGTAACCTTCTCCGGCTTTTAATTGAGGTAATGATCTGCAGCTTGAAAAAACAGCAACCACAATAAAAGTAAATAAGCTGATAAATAGTTTAGAACTGTTGACATATTTCATGTGATTCATTTGATGAATAAATATACGTAAGTTGTTTTTCTCAAAGTTGATTCAGCAAAACACAATTAAAGGCACCAAGACGCAAGCCAATTAATGGATTGATTCTATATTCTTTTTACTAAAAAGAAAATAGAAAAGAAAAGTTTGCAGCAATGATGCCATGACCACTTCGACTTCGCTATGTGCTAATGCTGGTATCAAATCAATATTCCAACTTTCTCAACTTCGGAAATTTAAGCCAGGTGGCAGTTACAACCAATACAGACATAGCACCGCCAAAAATAACAGCCGGTAAAGTGCCAAACATTCGGGAAGTAACACCGCTTTCAAACTGGCCCAGTTCGTTACTGCTGTTTATAAAAATTAAATTGATGGAAGCAACACGGCCTCTTAATTCGTCGGGGGTGTAAAGCTGCATAATGGTGCCACGTACCACCACGCTAACAGCATCAAACAGGCCCGCAACCAGCAGGGCCATAAAACTTAGCCAGTAAACTTTTGACAAGCCAAAAATGATAATGCAGATACCAAAGCCTGCAACCGCCAATAACATTTTTAAACCCTGTTTTTGTTTCATGGGGTATTTTACCAAAATACCAATACTGATGAGGCTGCCCAAATCCATCGCTGCGTTTAAAAAGCCATAACCAATGGCACCGGTATGCAAAATAGTGGATGCTATTTCGGGAATAAAAGCAACGGCGCCGCCAAAAAGAACTGCAAACAAATCTAATGAAAGTACGCCCAGTAAATTTTTATTATTGAATACATAAGAAAAACCTTTTTTAATAGATGTGAACATGGGTTCTTTTTCCAGGTTAATTGCCGGTGGTTTGGGATATAATTGTAAAGCAAAAATACCGGCAGTTAATATTAGTGCAGCAGTTACAAAGTAAGCACCCGAAATGCCTGTAATTGCAATTAATAATCCGCCCACTGCATGGCCGCCAATGGATGAAATTAGCCAGGTAGATGAATTGTACGAAATAGCTTTCTGCAATTGTTCACGGGATACAATGGCCGCAATCATGCTATTTGCTGCAGGCCCGGCAAATGAGCGGATGATGCCAGTGCAAAAAACTACAGATAAAATTACCGTTAGCTGGGTTGTGTTGCTGAAATTGAACCATGGCAGACTAATCAGCGCAAGTATAATACCGCAAACCATATAAAAAGCATACGACCAAACAAGAATTTTTTTTTTATTGTGTTTATCAATATAATGTCCGGCATACAATGCCGCAACCACTGCCGGTAAAAACTCTGCAAGGCCTGCAAAGCCAACCATATAGGTATTTGCAAGATGAAACACCTGGTATATTACAATGGTGGTTATCATACGTAACCCCAAAACAAAAAATAACCTGGCAAAAATAAAATGTTGAAATTCTTTAGGGAGCTTGTCGCTGTTCATTTGTAAAGATTAGGGCAAAGTTATATAATGTTGCCCATCCTCATATTCTTTATCCAGTGCGTCAATAATTACTTTCATGTGATCTTCGTTTCCCAGGAAATCAGCATTGCCTGCATCTACATAGAGGGTTTTTATGTTATGCTGTTTAATGTATTGTGTGTAGGTTTCCTGCAAAGTAAAAAGGTAATCGCTAGGTATTGATTGCTCATAGTCACGATTACGTTTTTTTATGTTTTCCTGTAATTTTTTTACTGGTGTATGTAGGTAGATAAGAATGTCTGGCTGAACTATCTGGGGATTGATGATCTCGAAAAGTTTTTGGTAAAGCCTAAACTCCTCATCGGCCAGGTTTACTTTTGCAAATAACAGGCATTTGGTAAAAAGATAGTCGGAAATGGTTATGTTTTGAAACATATCTTTTGTCTGCAGCAGATCTTTCAATTGTTTATAGCGCTCTGCCATAAAAAACAATTCCAGCGGAAATGCATACTGCGAAGGGTTTTGATAAAACTTTGGCAGGAAGGGGTTGTCAGCAAATTCTTCTAATATAAGCCGGGCATTAAAATGCTTGCTTAGCAAATGAGCCAGGGTGGTTTTGCCGGCACCAATATTTCCCTCTATGGTAACAAAATTATATTTCATGCAGTTGTATAAATGAGCAGCATCCTGCGCAACAAACTGCAAAATAAGTGGAAACAACTTTTGGGGGCTTAAAACTTTTTAACATCTAGCTTGTCCGGGCAGTGCATTAGCAATTGATGAACCGTTTTTTTAAGCCCGGGATGTTTCATGTTAGGCGATAACTGATTGAGTGGTACCAATACAAAGCGCCGGTTTTGAATTTGCGGATGTGGTACGGTTAGTTGGGGCTCTTCAATTATTTGTTTGTTGAAAAATAAAATGTCAATATCTATAATTCGTGGAGCATTTTTAATTGTTCTTACTCGTCCCATCTTTTTTTCGATGCTTAAAATGGCTTGCATCGTTTCAGCAGCAGTTAGTTTTGTTTCAATAACAATCACCTGGTTTAAAAAATCCGGTTGCTTGGTATTGCCCCAGGCTGCAGTACTGTAAAGGCCTGATTGACGGGTTACCCTGCCGATTTGTTTTTCTATTTTAGTTATGGCTTTTCCCAAACTGGCTTTGCTGTTGCCGATATTGCTGCCAAGGAGTAGGTAGGTTTTATTCATCAGATTGTAAAAAGCCGTTCATCTGGCCAGAATGATTTTGTTTCAATAAGGTTGACTTTTTTAAAATCTTCATGAAATGGATTTACCAGGTAATTATGTTCGTCTTGTATAACTGCAGATGGCACTTTTAGAATTAATGATTTTTTCTGTTTAAAAAATTCATCGCCAATATAGCGTGTATATTCAAAATCATCCTTCCAGTCATTTTTTAAATTTTTTAGGTCAATGGCAGCAATAGAGTGACCATCCGGAAAATTAATGTACATCAGGTCCAGCGCAATTGCATAATCTTTAAAATTGGTGTTTACAAGCATTTCTAAAACTGCAAGAGAAATAAACTGCGAAGTGTACAGTGCCGGAACACCCTTTGAGTTCCAACGGGCGCCATATAGCTTTGCCCCCGTGCCGCTGATATCATCACTGAAAGCAGCATTACTGATACGGTAAACCATCATGCAAAAATACCGTGTTGAATGCGCCCCAATTGGGTTAATACTTTTTGGATGCCTTCGTAACTGGTTAGTGAGTTGAGAGATAAATTTCCCTCCAACATGTGAGGCTCTCGTTTTATCCAGTTGTAAAAGTTTTCAATTTTGCCAAAGGTAATTTTGCCTTCTTTTAAAACTTTGTCTATTTGTAATGCACGCTCAGCATTGATTGGGGCAAAGCTGCCATTGTTTTTTGCATAGCGTTGTAAAGTACGTTCACTTACATGAAGTATGGCAGCCCATTCTGACTGTGTAAACGGACTTTTATCGGCAATTTTCTTAAATTCGTTATAGGTAAAATCCTTTACCTGTGGTAATGCCTTAACGCTTCGGTAAACAGGCATTGGCTCTTCTGCTTTTGAAATAGCTGCATTTAGCCTGTACGGACCGTTTTTTTCTTTTCTTTTCATGATTCTGACATTTGTCATACAAACTTACGACACTTGTCGTTACTATGCAAATTTTTTAAAACCCTTTTTTACCTATAGCTTTGCGCCCAAATTAAACCCCAATGCGAAAATATAGCCAGTTGAAAGCTTTTTTGGCCATTGTTAAAGCAAGTTTTCGATCAATACTCAGTAATCCGAGTGCGCTGGTTTTTAGCTTTTTATTTCCGGTTATATTCATTTTTATTTTTGGGTCGTTTGGTAAGGGTGGCGGAGCCGTTTATCGTATTGCATTGTCAGATAATGCTGATACCACCAATGAAGTGTTCGACAGTATTAAAACCAGCCCCCTGATTAAAATTAATTATTTTAAAAACGCTGATGGAACCACCGACTTAAAAGCCCGCAAAAAAGCGCTGGAAAGAGGCAATATTTCGGCAGTTGTAAACATAAAAAGAAACAGCGATATCGCAAGCACCAACCAATACATAATACTGGATACCCTTACAAACGCAAGTGGCAATGCGATAGTAGCTTTGCAGCAAATATTTTCAAATATCACCAACACCATTAGCCACAAAGGAGAAGTAAGGCAGGCTAGTTCATCAGTATATCCTTATGTTTATACCATCCGGGAATATAGAAATATTGATTTTGTATTGCCAGGCATGCTGGGCTTTTCTATTTTGTTTTCAACGCTTTTTGGTATATCATTCATCTTCTTTCAATTCCGCCAGCAACTTATTCTCAAGCGCTTTTATGCAACACCCGTAAGCAAAATAAATATCTTATTAGGCATAGGAATAAGCCGCTTGGTTTTTCAACTGGTAAACGTTGTAATGCTGATTGCACTTGGTTATTTTTTCATGGATTTTACACTAGTACATGGCTTTGCCACATTTTTAGAAATGACCCTGCTTACTGTATATATGTTGTTGCTGCTGTTGGGTGTGGGATTGATATTCAGCAGTATCGTAAAGTCAGACACTTCTATCCCGCTGTTTATAAACCTGTTTGCATTTCCACAAATGTTACTAGCCGGCACATTTTTTTCAATAGATGTTTTTCCCGGCTGGCTGCAAACTATTTGCCGCTACGTTTTGCCATTAACACAGTATAACGATGCCATGCGTAAAATTTCTTTCACAGGGCTTCACCTGTGGGATTGCGGAAAAGAATTGGGAATACTGACAATCTGGATGATCATCATTTACGTTATAACCATCAAAGTTTTTAAATGGGAATAAAATATAAGTATGCGTTTATTTAAAGGTTTTTTTATAGTGCTGACAGGCCTGTTCATTTTTATAACAATCCTTTCTTTGTTTATTCCTTCGAAACTCATGGTGACCAAGGCTGTTGTGATTAACAGCAATGCCGTTAATGTTTTTAATGAAGTAAGCAACCTGCAAAACTGGAAGCATTGGCAGCCGGTTTTTATGAGCGATTCTTCGAAAATAAATTTTAAAACAGATGCAAGCGGCATCAGTAATTACTGCGAATGGAATTCAAAGGGTAAAAAAAATAGTATTGAAATAACAAGCAAAAATAATAATGCAATTTTAGCTATTTTAAAAAGAACGGGAGAGAATGATGTACAGAATACCATCAGCATTTTGCCTTTATCAGATAGCAACCAGATTCAGGCAGAATGGAATGTACTGATAAAATTAAAATGGTATCCCTGGGAAAAATTTTATGGAATTTTTATTGAAAAGATAAGCGGACAGGGATATGAAGATGCTTTGAACAGCTTAAAGAACCATGTAGAAAATCATTAAGAAGGGAAACTGATTTTACCCATCGAAACCTTTGAGATACCTGTGATTGCCTTTTCCGAATCACTATTTCCACATACAGTTTCGTTGGCTAGTATAGCAAATAAAATAGCTTCTTTGGCATCGGGGTTCATACCAATTGATTCAATATTTACAAAATTACATTCACATAACATTTCCTGAATTTGCTGCATCATCAGTGGATTATGAATACCGCCACCGCTTCCAAAAATTTTAACTCCTGCTTTGTTTTTTATGCAATCTTTTATTGAAGAGACAATCGTATCAGCAGAAAATTTATTTAGCGTAGACATGGTATCTTCAACTGATAACAGCTGCGTTTCGCTTTGCAGTTTTGCTTTTTGCAGGTATTCCATATTAAACAACTCAGGCCCAGTAGTTTTTGGAAAACTATGCTTAAAGAAATCATTTTCTTTTAAAGCGAGTAATAAGTTCTCGTTTACAATGCCCGATTTTGCAATTGCCGCATCTTTATCATAGAATTTACCAGGGAATTGTTGCTGTATAAAAGCATCCATCAAGGTATTCCCCGGCCCAACATCGGTACATAAAATATTTGCTTCATTGCCGGGTAAAAAAGTAAAATTGGCAATGCCGCCAATATTCAGCAAAATCCGGTCTTCGCCTTTTTTCCCAAATAAGATAAGATCTCCGTAAACCGCCAGTGGCGCTCCTTCGCCGCCTGCGGCAATATTTTTTTGCCTGAAATCGCTGATAGTTATTATTCCGGTTGCAAATGCCAGATGGTCACCATCTCCAATTTGCAAAGTTGCATTACCAAATTTTGACTGCTGATGTAAATGATGCGGAGCATGGTAAATAGTCTGCCCATGACTCGCAATCAAATCAACCTCAATATTTTTTATACCCCATTTTTGTAAACAATTATTTATCATGTTAGCATGCCGAAGTGCTATCCAGGGATTTAACAAACAAAGTTTTTCAAGGTCAATTTCTTTTTTAGAGAAAACAGTTTTTACTTCATATTTAAAATCATCATCATAGGCAACCGTCTCAAATTTTAGAAGCGCATGTTTTGTTTCATTTCCACAGCTTTCCATGCTGCACAATGCAATATCCAATCCATCCAGCGAAGTGCCGCTCATTAAACCAATAATAAGCCGCCGTGGCTTTTTAGCAATATCATATAGTTTTTGAATGTTGCGGTTCATGCTATCGCTTGATGAAATTAAGGTTGCGTTTTATGCCTTCAAACTTAGCTCTTTTGAGCGGAGAATTTTTAAAAATGCTTTTAAAAGATTCCTCTGTCATAGCTTCCCAATCACTTGTTGATAAATTTAATACTTCAGGTATTGGCGTAAAATTGATTTCATTTGTTGGTTTTGAAAACCGGTTCCACGGACAAACATCCTGGCAAACATCGCAACCAAACATCCAGTTTTCAAATTTACCTTTCTGAGCTTCCGGTATCAGCGTATCCTTCAGCTCTATGGTAAAATATGAGATACATTTACTCCCATCAATAACTTTGTCGGGCAATATAGCATCGGTGGGGCACTCATCAATGCACCTCGTGCAGGTGCCGCAATAATCTTTTGCAATGGTACAATCATATAGCAATTCCAGGTCAACAATTAATGTAGCTATAAAAAAGAAAGAGCCGCTTTGTTTGGTTATCAGGTTGCCGTTTTTGCCGATCCATCCTATGCCAGCTTTTTGTGCCCAGGCACGTTCTAAAACCGGAGCGCTGTCAACAAAACCACGGCCATGCACTTCTCCTATTTTTTCATTTATCTCCCCTAAAAATAATTTTAGTTTACTTCTTATCACTTCGTGATAATCGTTTCCAAACGCATATTTTGAAATCTTTGGTACAAGTTTGGATTGCTTCTTTTCAGGAAAATAATTAAGCAATAAGGTAATAACTGATTTTGCACCGGGCACCAGCTTGGCTGGGTCTATCCTCAAGTCAAAATAATTTTCCATATATTGCATCGTTCCATGAAATCCTTTGCTGAGCCATGCTTCCAGGCGGCGGGCATCTTCATTTAATAAAGTGGCTTTAGCAATACCACAGTAATCAAATCCATAGTTTGATGCAATGCTTTTAATGAGGGCGGTATTTTTTTCAGAAGTATTCATTCATTAAAAGAATCATCCTCAATATGCAGCTTGTGAAAAAAACGGTGTGCAATGGGAGCTATCAATAAACCAATAGTACTTATGAAGGCAACACCACTGAATAATGCATACATTGAAGCAAATACCTTTGCAGTATTTGTAAGATTTATTTCAGGGGAAATCATCGGCCCCATGCCACTTAATATCATGGATGCATTTAAAAGGCTGTCGTACCAATCCAGTTCTGGTATCGTAAATTTATATCCTACAACCCCAATCAGTAGGCACACTAGCATGATGGAAGTACCAAAAAGTGCATTCTTCCAAAGGCGTTGGTAGTAGACTTTAACCGGAGCTAGTTTTTGTTTTTTGCGATCAACCATACATTTATAGTTTATATAAAAATACGAAAGCCCTGTACATTTAACAGGGCTTAATAAATAAATAACAACCCGGTTTAGAAATTTATTTCGTAGCCAAGGGTGCCAATAAGTTCAATGTATCCAAAACTATGCCTTGCCCGTATTCCCTTTATGGCATTGGTATTTGATAATGCGTTCAAATATTTTACATAGCCTGTTTTACCGGTAAATTCAAAAAAGAATTTTTTCAGCGGGTAAAGTCTGGCTCCGGCTTCCACACTGATATTATACCCTGCCACATGAAAATCATTATTAAACCGGTCACCTCGCCATGTAAAATCAGTTCGGGGTATGTTGATACCAGCTCCGGCTTTCCATAAAAAAGTAATCAGCGGAGTTTTATTCCTCTTCATTAATAATGTTTGTTGTTGCACATAATTGATGTGAAGCCAGTTTGCACCATCTGTATGTTCAAAATGTAAAAATGTATTTGGATTTAAAACGCTGTCTCCATTAACAGGAATTCCTTCAATAGTACCGGTAACACGAACCGTTTGCCAATTGGTTACAATGTATTTAGCATGGTCAAAATTCAGTTCTACGGCTCTTGAATGCTTTTTATTCAGGTAAAATCCAATCCGGTAATTGTACTGTGGTATTGAAATGTCTTTTGGCTTTTTATATATGGCATCCAGGTCGGGACGGTCTTGTGCCTTAACGCGGTGAAGTGTAAAATCAGTTCCGCCAGGCATTCTAAAATGAATATTACTTTTAGTATACCATTCAGTATTGTAACCCCATTGAAGGTACATACCTGAGAATAATTTACCTTTTTTTTGGGCCGATACTATAAATACGAAACTGCTGAATATAATGCAGCAAATCAGGTTTTTCATTTGTGTTGTTTTCCAAAAGAGTACAATCTCTTTACTTTCTTAATAATCTTAATTATTTGTTATTTTCTGCAAATTTAATTGATATAAGCAGATATGAATAAACTCTTTTGTTAAACAGTTATTAGCCGGAGTTTTACTCAAAACAGATGAGCCGAAACTGAATTGTCTGCAACAATAGCATAAAAGCCATGGAAGGGCTGCTTATGAGTCAGTTTAGCTTATCCACACATGCCAGAATAGCGGGTTTTTTTTTATTGGATTGACTTTTGTGTTTATTTATTAAAATCAAGAAAATGAGTTTACAAAATTTAACCATAAAATCGCAGGAGATATTACAACAAGCGCAGCAACTGGCTTTTACTGCCGGCAATGCAAATATTGAAACGGAGCATATTTTAAAGGCGATGTTGAATGATAAAGACTCGCCGATTGAATATCTTCTTAAAAAAAATAACGTCAACGTGAATTATGTTGATGAAAAACTGCAGACTGCCATTGGTAAACTTCCGAAAATTTCAACAGGCGAACCAGCTCAGGCGTTAAGCCGCGATGGCAATAATGTATTGTTGAGATCAACGGCCACACTGAAAATATTTCAGGATGAATTTGTAAGCGTTGAGCATTTGCTACTTGCGCTTTTGCAGGGAAGCGATAACACCGCCAAATTATTGAAAGACGCAGGACTGAATGAAAAGGGGCTGATTGCAGCTATAAAAGACCTTAAAAAAGGTTCTACAGTTTCTTCCCAAACAGGCGAAACACAATTTAACGCATTGAATAAGTACGCAAAAAACCTGATTGAAATGGCGGGTGCCGGTAAGCTTGATCCTGTAATTGGCAGGGATGAAGAAATCAGGAGAACGCTGCATATTTTATCGAGAAGAAGCAAAAATAATCCTATATTGGTTGGTGAGCCTGGTGTTGGTAAAACCGCTATAGCAGAGGGTTTGGCCATGCGTATTGTTAATGGCGATGTGCCTGAAAATTTAAAATCAAAAATTATTTACGCATTGGATATGGGCTTGCTTATAGCCGGGGCCAAATATAAAGGCGAGTTTGAAGAGCGTTTAAAATCTGTAGTGAAAGAAGTGAGCGGTAGCGATGGTCAAATTATTTTGTTCATTGATGAGATACATACTTTGGTTGGTGCCGGCGGTGGCGATGGTGCTATGGATGCAGCGAATATTTTGAAACCTGCATTGGCCCGTGGAGAACTTAGAGCCATTGGTGCAACCACGCTAAGTGAGTATCAAAAATTCTTCGAAAAGGATAAGGCTTTGGAACGCCGTTTTCAAAAAGTAATGATTGATGAACCTTCGGTTGAAGATGCGGTTTCTATTTTGCGTGGCCTGAAAGACAGGTATGAATCTTATCATCATGTTTTGATAAAAGATGAAGCCATTATTGCTGCAGTTGAATTATCCAGCAGGTACATCACCGACCGTTTTTTACCCGATAAGGCTATTGATTTGATTGATGAAAGTGCCGCAAAACTGCGCCTGGAAATGAATAGCATGCCGGAGGAGCTGGACGAACTTGACAGGAGAATCCGTCAATTGGAGATAGAAAGAGAAGCAATTAAGCGGGAGAAAGACGAACAAAAACTAAAGCAGTTAAATACCGATATATCCAACCTTTCGGTAGAAAGAGATACGTTTAAAGCTAAATGGCAGCAGGAAAAGGAAATTGTAGAAAAAATACAGAATGCCAAGGCTGAAATTGAACATTTAAAGCTGGCAGCCGATAAAGCAGAACGTGAAGGAGATTATGGTAAGGTTGCCGAGATCAGGTATGGAAAAGTGCAAGAGCAGGAAAAAATTGTTGATGAATTTACCCAGCAGTTAACCGACAGTACAGAAAAACGCCTGTTAAAGGAAGAAGTGGATGCGGAAGATATTGCAGAAAATGTTGCTAAAGCCACAGGCATTCCGGTAGCTAAAATGCTGCAGAGCGAAAGGGTAAAATTGTTGATGCTGGAAGATGAATTGCATAAAAGGGTAGTTGGACAGGAAGAGGCTATTGCAGCTGTTTCTGATGCCATCCGCCGCAGCAGGGCAGGCCTGCAGGACCCCAAAAAACCGATTGGTTCCTTCATTTTCCTGGGAACTACAGGCGTTGGTAAAACCGAATTGGCAAAAGCACTGGCTGATTATCTGTTTGACGACGATAATATGATGACCCGGATAGATATGAGCGAATACCAGGAAAAACACGCTGTCAGCAGGCTTTTAGGAGCTCCTCCCGGCTATATTGGGTACGAGGAAGGTGGGCAACTGACAGAAGCGGTAAGACGTAAGCCATATAGTGTTATCTTATTAGATGAAATTGAAAAAGCACATCCTGACGTTTTTAACGTACTTTTGCAGGTATTGGACGATGGAAGGCTGACCGATAACAAAGGTCGTATTGTTAATTTCAAAAATACGATCATCATCATGACTTCAAATATGGGCAGCCATATTATTCAGGATAATTTTGAAAACGTTACCGAAGATAATAAGGAAGAAGTAGTAGAAAAGACCAAGGCAGAGGTAATGGTCTTGTTAAGGCAAACCATACGTCCTGAGTTCTTAAACAGGATTGATGAAGTGATTATGTTTCAGCCGCTGATGAAGAAAGAGATCAAAGGCATTATCAAAATGCAATTAGACGGTCTGAAGCAACTGGTGGCGCAAAACGGTATTAACCTGCAATTCAGCGATTATGTACTTGACTTTTTAGCTGAAAATGGGTACGATCCTCAGTTTGGTGCCAGGCCTTTAAAACGCCTGATTCAAAAGGAAATTGTAAATCAACTCAGCAAGCGTATTCTGGCTGCGGATATTGATAAAACGAGGCCGGTTTTAGTTGATGTATTTGACGGAACGGTTGTTTTTAGAAATGAGCCAATTAAGGATGCTGCAAAAAAAGAAAAGCAACAATAAGAGGAATATATATTTATAACAGTTGTTTATACAACAGGTAAAAGACACATACTATGGCAATGAAAGCAAAAGAAGTGGTAGAGATCATCCCACCCAAAGACATTTTTGTAGGTAACCCCGACGCAGCAGTAACCCTGATGGAATTTGGAGAATACGAAAGCGAAGACTGTGCAAAGGCAAATGAAGTGGTTAAAAAATTACTCGAAGAATTTGAAGGAAAGATCAGGTTTCAGTTCCGTCATTTTCCCATGACTAGGATTCACCAGCGCTCTATGAAGGCGGGCGAGGCGGCTGTTGCAGCATCACAGGTTGGTAAGTTTTGGGAAATGCACAATATTCTTTTTGAAAACCGCCGCCAACTGGGCACCACCAGTTTAAAACTATATTCAAAAGAGGCAGGTGTGGTTAACAAAAGTTTTCTGGAAGAGTTAATTAACTCAACCTATGGCTGGCAGGTGCGTAACGACCTGAACGAAGGCATTGAAAAAGGCGTAAGGGATGTACCTACTTTTTTCGTTAATGGCGAGCTGGTTGAAGGCAAACCTACTTACGAAAACCTGAGCAAGGACATTAATGCTGCTTTGAAAAAAGTAAAGAAAAAAGTTGTTCCCCCTGCAAAACAAAGGGCATAAAAAATTAAAAAAGCTTCAATGAAAATTGAAGCTTTTTTAATAAGTTGTCTGGCCACTATAGACACTCCATAAATTTAAAATCTTTTAGCATAGCTAATACTTTTTGCTATAAAGACTTTAAGTAGTGGCCTGACAACTATAAACACTCCATAAATTTAAAATCTTTTAGTGTAGCTAATACTTTTTGCTATAAAGACTGTTAGTTGCCTGACAACTACTCAACCTCCACATAATACTGTGCAAATTCTTTTCCGTTTACAAAAACAATTACCGGGCCCGAATCTGTATCTTTAAACTTATAGGTAAAACTCAGCACCGTAGCCGAGTTGGAGTATTGAATTTCTACAAGCTTGTATTTTTTCTTCTCTCCAATACCCAGCGCTACTTTGGTAATACTTTCGGTGCTTTTTACAGTAAAGCTGAACTTTATATTTTTATCAGCCTTGGTATTTATTTTGCCATCATTGGGGCTGCATTTTTTTATTTCCAGCTCTATGGCAGCATTTTTTACAACGGGCATATCAAAAAAATCTTTTTTATTTTTTGGGGCACTGCCCAGTTTCCATGCCTGGTTATCGGGGTAATGCTGCTGGTTAAATGTTGCTTTGTCTGTAAAAAAATAAGCATCGGTATAAGCCCTGGTAAATTCCTTCATATCAGCATTCAGGTAACCGCTGCCAAATGCCGGATCCACATAATACCAGTCTTCGGGGCTTTGCCCCAATTGTACCACAGCCCAGCTATGATTAATTTCCTGGTCTTTTTCTCCTATTTGTTGCGTATTATATTTTACAAAACCATCCACAGTAAGGCAGCGTATATCGGCACTGCTGCACATATCCTGAAAAAGGCTGGCAAACCCAATGCCCACCGCTCTACGGGTTTGCAAAACTTCGGCCGGGGTATTTTTAGCGGTACTGTTGCTGCGAATCAGTTTGGTGTCGTACACTATATTATGGGCAACCCAATAATAAATGGCTCTAGCTTTATCCATTTTATCGGTAAACTTGTTGCTTACCACATTGTTGATGGTACCCATGCTCATGTTCTCTAAGGGGCCAAGGCTTTTAACGTAATCATCAATTTTGGTAAAATCGCGGCCGTTAGTTTGGGCAGATGCAGTGAAACCGGCAAATAGTATAAATGCGGGTAACAGTTTTTTTAAGGTAATCTTCATTTGTTAAAATTAAGGATCAAAAAGTTAATAAAATGGCAAAGCATTTTTTTTGCCGGTAAGTCGGGAAGACGTTATTAATATAGAAATTGGTTTTTAAAATTTACCGCCTTCCCGTCTTCCCGGCAAATATTCCGGTTGCTACTTAAAATCAAAAAGTGTAGCAGTAAAGATGCCTCTTTCCCTTGGTTTAAAAATTGCTTTCCAGTTACCAATATAGCGTATGAGTGATGGAACGAGGTATTCACCAAATTTTGTCATCTCCACTTCCATTCTAACCTTAAAATCGTACACAGCGGCGCTGTAGCTTAAGGTGTAATTGCGGGCAACCACTTCATACGTCTGGTCGTTAAACCAGGTTCTCATTTCATCAACCACCACATCATTTTTATTTTCGGGTTTTACT
>Ga0105048_10010233_pt1 | contig 14871 bp, 11 predicted proteins | sample MAT05_FD_78382 | JGI IMG/M metagenome (GOLD analysis project Ga0105048, IMG submission 78382) | Freshwater microbial communities from Lake Fryxell liftoff mats and glacier meltwater in Antarctica - MAT-05 | ecosystem: Environmental > Aquatic > Freshwater > Ice > Liftoff microbial mat | place... | reverse complement strand
GGGCGCCTCCATCCCCAAGGCCAGCGGCGGCTGGGCCGGGACCAAGGCCGGCTACCGTCTGTTTGGCAACGCGGCCTGCGATCCCACGAAGGTGCTCGCGGCGCAGCGCAATGCGACCCTGGAGCGCGCGCGCGGCCAAACCCGATACGCGGCAGACGGATGAACTTCAGCCAAGACGCACCGTTGCGCGCATCGCATGCTTGGCTCCCGGTTCGAGTGTCACGGAGTTCTCCGCGGCGTTCACAGTCTCGATGCAGATCATCCCGGGCCAGTCGTCGCCGAGGTCTGTCAGCCTTGCCGCCTTGGCCGACCACGGGTTCCAGAGGACCGTGGAATCGGATCCGGATTTTTCCACGATGATCCGCCGCGACATGCCAGGGTCTTCGACGACGCAGGTCGTGCGGGTGTTGAGGTAAAGGCGATCCGTTTCCCCGGTGATTCGGATGGGGGCACGGTCCTGCGTTTTCCGCCGGGCGGCATCGACTTTGTCGAGGTATTCCGCGCCTTCGAAGCCTGTCACAATCACGTCGTGGATGTCGGAGATCGTGAAGTACGTGTGCAGCGCTTCCTCAAATGTGAATGGCCCGTCCGAGCGATTCGTGACCTCAAGAACCATCGTGAGTTCCGGCCCTGCGGAAATGCTGTGGCGCAGGGTGAAGTCGTGCGGCCACTCCGCGCGTGTGGCATCGTTCGATTCCAGGACGAGGACGAGATCGACCGATGCATCGTCCGCGGATGTCAGCGACTCGAGTTCCCAAGGCAGCGTGCGCGCGAAACCGTGCGAGGGCGAATCCGGATGCCCGGCCCGCGGACCGAACCACGGGAAGATCACCGGCACGCCACCGCGAATCGGTTTGTCTTCTGCAAACTGGCTCAGCTTGCTGAGGAATAGCACGGGCTGTGCGTCGGCAGGCTGAAAGGACGCCACGTGTGCGCCGTGGAGATAGACCTGCGCTTGCGAGCTCGAAGTGGTGAGATCGATGCGCACGAGTCCGCCCGGTCCGTCGGTGAAGGCAGCAATGCCGGGGATTTCCCAGCGACGGAAATCTGCAGCGATGTGGTTCATCGGGGGATGCCGGGGAATGTGATGCGCCAGGAAATTCGCCGATTCCCGGCACCCGCTGCTCAGCTCGCGAGGCAATCGTCGAGCGCGGCGAGCAGCTCGCCTTCGGTCGCCAATGTCTCGTCGCCCATGTTCGAAAGCCGGAAGGTCTTTCCCTTCAGCTTGCCGTAGCCGCCGTCGATTACGAAGCCGTGCCGCTCCTTCGCCTTCCTGGCGAGGTCGGCGACGTCGATGCCTTTGTTGTTCGCGATGCAGGTGAGCGATTTCGAGCGGTAGTCTTTCGGTGCGAAAAACTCGAAGCCGTGTTTGCGCACCCAGTCGTGGACCAGCGCGTTGGTCTCGGCGTGGCGGCGGTAACGGTTCTCGACGCCTTCGGTGAAAATGTCGTCGAGCTTGGATTCGAGCGCGTAGATGTGACTGATGCTCGGCGTGCTCGGCGTCATGTCCTCGGCCTGGTTCTTCGCGAATTCGAGGAAGTCGAAGTAGTATCCGCGTCCCTTCACTGTGGCGGCGCGGTCCATCGCCTTCTTGCTGGCGCTGAACAGCGCGAGGCCCGGCGGCATCGCGAGCGCCTTCTGCGAGCCGGTGAGCAGGACGTCGATGCCGAGCGCATCCATCGGAATCGGGACGACGCTGAAGGACGAGACCGTATCCACGATCAGGCACACCTCGGGGAACTCGCGCATGACCTCGGAGATTTCCTGGATGTTCGACATCACGCCGGTGGAGGTTTCATTGTGGATGAGCGTCACGGCGTCGAAGCCGCCCTGTCTGAGCTGGGCGCGGAGCTGCTCGCCGCGGATCGGGTGCCCCCACTCGACGGCGAGGGACGCCGCGTCCTTCCCGCACTTTTTCGAAACGTCGAACCACTTGTCGGAAAATGCGCCGCACATGCAGTTCAACACCTTGCCGGTGCCGACGAGGTTGCGGACGGCGCCTTCCATCACGCCCCATGCGCTTGAGGTGCTGAGGAAGACCGGCTGCGTGGTGCCGAAGAGTTCCTTCAGCCGCGGCTGGATTCCGCCATAGAGCTTTTTGAAATCGCCACTGCGATGGCCGATCATCGGCCGGCAGAATGCCTGGAAGGTTTTGAGAGAGACTGCGACTGGCCCGGGAATGAAGAGTTTCGGCATTTTTGTGTGATCAGGATTATTTGGTCATCGTGGAGTCCCGAAGGGAGCGGGGGAGATACGTGGAAAAGCCCGCGGTGGAAACTGAAAACTGAAGCTGCGAGGTAAAGCGCGTCGCTCCGCGGGCTTGCGGCTGGCAGGCAGGGCGTTCATGCGAACCTTTGCGAGCACGACAGCCTTGCCTTGCCCAGAACGCCATGCGTCGTGCTCTCTAGCAGACTGAGATGTTCAAAGCCCAGCCGGACTTCCGGCTTTCCTGGCAGCAATACAGACTGTGGGTGCAATAATCTCTCAACAGTTTCCTCGGCTCGCGTCCTCCGAAATACCGGCGGCATTCGAAATCGCGCTCTTCAGCCGCGTTCTTTTCGACGGTCTGTGTGATGAGCGATTCCAATAAAGCAAAGTCAATTTCGTCGCAGATGGGTTCCAATCTGCTCAAGGTCGCAGGGCTTAACAGATGAACGTAATCCTGCGTTCCGTAGTCATTGCGTCGATGTTCACAGAAGTCGAACGGCTGCACAAAATCGAGGAGGCTCCGGGCTGACGCTTTGGTAGCCGGGCACGCAAGCCCTCAGGCTGGGAAATGGTGGCTGCCACAGCCTGAATCAGGCGGCTAATACAGGCGTACCAGGTGTCTCCGTCAGGAAAATCTGCTTCTCTGCAAACGAGCATCTTGCGAAATTGCTCCGGCCAGTCGTATGGCGAATTCGATAGATACACGAGGGTTCGCTCGGGATCGGGCCAGCGCACGGCGGGAATCGGCTGTTTCGCATCGCGTGCGGTCCATGCCGCGACGAGTTCCCGAATCCAATTTTCATCCACAAGATCCGTGCAGAAATCGACGCCCATTCGGCATTCTGCAAATCAGTTTGCCCCGTTTTCAAGCAGTTTTTCCTGATCCTCCTCGCATTGGCATGGCGCAGACGTTCTGAATCATTTGAGGCGATTCTCATCCGCAACGCTCTGGTGCTTCTCACCCCGCCACAGGCTGGAAAGCCTGTGTCCCTTTCCGCGTTCCGCGTTTCTTTAATCCCAGAGAAAATGTTCGAGCCTGAGCCTCCTCATGCGCTGTTTGGCCTGCTCGGTGTGCGGTCCCGGGACCGCCGCCATCTTCTCATAGATGCCGACGGCGCTTTTCCACTGCTGGCGGCGCTCGGCGATCTCGACGGCGTCGTAGCCGGCCTTGGCAAACCAGAATGTTTCCCGCGGGCCGGTTTTCGCCTTGTCGAGGATCTCGTAGAGGAGCGTGAAGGCCTCGTCCTCCTTCTTCTGCTGCACGAGCACCTTTGCCTTCTTGTAGGCTGCCTGGTTGCGCCATGTGGGCGACGCTTTCTCGATGGCGACGATCTGGTCGTAGGAGGCAATGGCGGCATCGAGTTGCTTCGGGTCGTTTTTCCCGAGAATGACGAGGTTGTCCGCCCTCCCGGTCATCGCCGCCAGGCGGAGTTCGAGGTCCACGGGCGGTTGTGTGTCGAGGATGCTGTCGTAGATCTTCACCGCGTCGTCCGGTGCGCCGAGTTTGTTCTTGATGATGGCCTGGTGCAGACGTGCGTGCGGCTCCAGGGGGCCGTGCTTTTCCACGACTGCGCCGAAGAGTTCGAGGGCGCGGTTCAGCGAATCGGTGTTGAGGAGTCGCATCGAGCACTGGCCGGCGAGGAACAGCGCCGGGCCGGCATGCGGGCCCGCGGGCAGCGCCTTTGCGAGCGTCTCGAATTGCTCCTGCGCCTTGAGGTAATCCTCGCGGCGGAAATAGATCTCCCCGAGTTTCATCCGCACCTCGCCGAGCACGTCGGAGGCGGGAAACTGGCGGATGAACTCGCGTGCGCGCGCGATGGTCTGCTCGTCATCCCGCGGCATCTTCGCGTCATCGAGGAAGACGCCGAGGTATTCCGCCCGCTCGCGCATCTCGGGCGTTGCATCCGCGGACGCCACGGTCTGCCGGAGCTTCTCGGCCCCCGCGGTGTCGCCGGCTGCGAGTGAGATCTCCGCGAGCGCGAGTTGCGCCTCGGCGCGGCGGGGGTGCGCCGGGAACTGCGTGAGAAATTGCCGCAGCGTGGGCGGCGCCTGCGGGTCGCCCGTGCGCGCGCGGGTGAGGCCCTCCTCGAGCCGGAGATTCCCGCTGAGCGTGGGCTCGGTGAACTCCGAGCTGAACGCCGTGAACTCCTCCTCGAAGTGCTCGAAGTTCTTTTGTTTGAGCCATGCCAGCGCCGAGTCGTAGCGCGCGCTGATCTTCAGCGTCGGCGACCGCAGTGCGGCCGTGCGGAAGCCGGTCGATGCGCGCACAAATTCACCCTGCTGGAGATTGAGGAGTGCCGTTTGCAGCGCGAGTTCGCCGCGCAGACCGTCCGTGAGCGCCGTGCGGGATGCCGCATCGAGCGCCACTTCCGCAGCGGTGAGATTGCCACGGGCCTGCGCGGTCTCGGCGAGCGCGGCGTGGACGTACGGAGTCAGTGGATGGTCGGCGAACCGGTCCAGGAATTTCCTCAGCGATTCATCCGCGAGATCATGGCGCCTGGCGCGGATGTGGACGCGCGCGTGGTAGAACTGCGCCAGCGCCGCGGCTTCGCGGGGCAACTCGGCCGCCATGCGGCTGAGCGGGCCCTCGTCGGTGTTGGGATCCTTCTCGTAGATCCGGTCCAGCCGACGGAAGACTGTCTCCAAGTGGGGGCTTCCGGGATTCTGGCGGATGAATGCTTCGAGGATCTTCTCCGCAATCTCCGGCCCTTTTGCGGCGAAACGTGCCTCGGCCTCCGCGACTGTCGCCGCGGCATGGAGGCCCGGTGTCAGCCCCTCGGGCGGCGAATTCGGCGCGCCGCCAAGCAGTGGAACGAGTGCCGCGAGTGCCGCGGCTGGCCTTTGCTCGCGGAGGTGGATCCGCGCCTCGAGGTATGTCTGCCAGAGCCGGTCCGCCGCGGTGGCCGCTGTGGTGGAGGTGAGGATGGCCCGCGCTTGCTTGATGCGATCCATTTCAATGAGCAGCGCTCCCAGCCTGAGGTGAAGCGTCGCGGGGACATCGCCGCCGCGCACCGCGAGCCTGAGGACTTCGACTGCCTCCGCCGCGCGTCCCATCGCTTGCAGGCACTCCGCCTCGCCGGCCAGCGCGGCCATGTCAGCGTCGCCGTCGCGAAGTGCATGGAAATGCGGGAGCGCGTCCTGCCAGCGGCCGAGGTGCATCGCTGCCATCGCGCGCAGCCGGGTGGTGGTCCTGTCGTCGGCAGCAGAAATCTTTCCCAGCGTTTCTAGCGCCTCGGCGGGTTGATTTGCATCCAGTTGCGCCTCCGCCAGCAATCGCAGTCCGTCGATCCGGCTGTCGCCTCCCAGCGTCTGCGATTCGAGGGCGGGCTTGAGCTTCTCGATTGCCGCCAGCGGGATGTTCTCTGCGAGGGCGCGTCGCGCGCCGGCGATCCAGTCCGGCTCCGCTGCCGCGAGGGCTGGCATGCATGCAGCGATCGCGAAAACCGCCGCGGCCATCGATTGTCGGCGTCCGGTATTCATGGCGTGAGCATCCGCTGCAGATAGCGCCCGGTGTGGCTTTGCTCAACCTTCGCGACTTCCTCCGGCGGGCCTTGCGCCAGCAGTCGCCCGCCGCCGGTTCCGCCCTCAGGGCCGAGATCGAGGATCCAGTCCGCGCATTTGATGACCTCGAGATTGTGCTCGATGATGATGAGCGTGTTGCCCGCGTCGCGCAGTTTCATGAGGACTTCGAGCAGCTTTTGGATGTCCGCGAAATGCAGGCCGGTCGTCGGTTCGTCGAGGATATACACCGTGCGCCCCGTCGCTTTCTTCGCGAGTTCGCCCGCGAGTTTGATGCGTTGGGCTTCGCCGCCGCTCAGCGTCGTTCCGCTCTGGCCGAGGTGGAGATAGCCGAGGCCCACGCTGTCGAGGGCGAGAAGTTTGTCGGAGACACCGGGGATGTTCCGGAAAAAGCGAAACGCTTCATCCACCGTCATGTCCAGGATGTCGGCGATGTTCTTACCCTTGTAGGTGATTTCGAGCGTCTCGCGGTTGTAACGGCGACCGCGGCAGACTTCGCATTCGACGTACACGTCGGCCATGAAGTGCATCTCGATGCGCTTCATCCCGTCGCCTTCGCACGCTTCGCAGCGACCGCCTTTCACATTGAATGAGAACCGGCCGCTGTCGTAGCCGCGCACACGCGCAGCGGGGAGACCAGCGAAGAGATCGCGCATTCCGCCGAACGCGCCGGTATAGGTCACCGGGTTGCTCCGCGGAGTGCGGCCAATCGGCGTCTGGTCGATGACGATGGCCTTGTCGATGTGTTCCAGCCCGAGGATCGTCCGATGTCGTCCCGGCTTGTCCTTTGCCCGGTAGAAATGGCGGAACAATGCGCGCCGCAGGATGTCATCCACGAGCGTGCTCTTGCCGCTGCCGCTGACGCCGGTGACGCACGTGATGCAGCCGAGGGGAAAATTCGCCGTCACGTTCTGCAGGTTGTTCTCGCCTGCGCCGACGACGGTGATCCAGCCGGGATCGGATTTCAGATTTGGGCTTTCGGATTTGAGATTCGTCCTTGGTGCGACGCGCTTTTTGGGAACGGGAATCTTTGTCGTGCCGGCGAGGTACTGCCCGGTGAGGGATGCGGGCTCGCGGGCGATCTCATCCGGCGTGCCTTGCGCGATGAGATAGCCGCCGCGGATTCCCGCGCCGGGGCCGAGGTCGAGCACGTGGTCGGCGGCGCGGATAGTATCCTCGTCATGCTCGACCACGATGACGCTGTTCCCGAGATCGCGGAGCCGGCGCAGCGTGCCGATGAGGCGGTCGTTGTCGCGCTGGTGGAGGCCGATGCTCGGTTCGTCGAGGACGTATAGGCAGCCTGCGAGGCCCGAGCCGATCTGCGTCGCGAGCCGGATGCGCTGCGCCTCGCCGCCGCTGAGCGTGCCGCTTTCGCGATCGAGGGAGAGATAGCCGAGGCCCACCTCTTCCATGAATGCGAGGCGATTCCGGACTTCGCGGGTGACCTCAGTGACCACGATTCGCTCGGTCGCGGACAGCGCGAGGTGTTCGATGAACCAGCGCGCATCCGCGACGGTCAACTGGCAGAACTGATGGATGTTTTTTTCGCTCTCAGCGCTGGCGACCGTCACGCCGAGGATCTCCGGACGCAGGCGCGCGCCTCCGCATGCGACGCAGGTGCGCCGGCCCATGTAGGCACGGAGGCGCTGGCGCGAGAGTTCGCTGTCGGTCGTCTCGTAGAGGTTCTGCAAATGTGCGGCGACACCTTCGAAGACTTTCGTCACCGTCTCGCGCTTGCTGCGTTCGCCCCACGCGAGTTCGATTTCGCCCTCGCCCGTTCCCGCGAGCACGGCCTGCTGGAATTTCTCCGGCAAATCGCGCCACGGGGTGTCGATGCTCACCTTGAACGCGCGGCACAGCGAATCGAGGATGCCGGTGTAGTAGCCCTGCATGCGTTTGTTGGCCTTCGCCCACGGTGCGATGGCGCCGCCGGCGAGCGAGCGGGCGGGATCGGGGACGAGGAGTTCGGCGTCGATGTATTGCTCGCTGCCGAGCCCCTGGCAGGCGGGGCAGGCGCCGAAGTGGCTGTTGAAGGAGAAGTGCTTCGGTGTGAGTTCGGGTAGCGTGAAGCCGGTGTCGGGATCGGCGAAGTGAACGCTGAAGTTCTGCGTGACCGCGGCGTCTGCCTCGTGCCGGAGCACGACGAGTTTGCCCTGACCCCACTTCAACGTCGTGGCGACGCTGTCGCTCAAGCGCTGGCGGATGTCCTCGCGGATCACGAGTCGATCCACGACTGCTTCGATCCGGTGCTTCTTTCCTTTGTCGAGCCGGACCGGGGGAGTGCCGCCGAGTTCGGTGATCTCGCCATCGATGCGGACGCGGACGAATCCTTCCCTGCGCAGCTTTTCGAGCACGTCGCGGAATTCGCCCGCCTCGTCGCTGATGATCGGTGCCAGCAGACTGATGCGACTTTCCGCCGGCATCGCGAGGATGGCATCCGCGATCTGCTGCGGCGTCATGCGCCGGATGAGCCGGCCGGTCGTCGGATCGTGCGGCTTGCCGATGGCGGAGAAAAGGACGCGCAGGTAGTCGTAGATCTCTGTCGTCGTCGCGATGGTCGAGCGGGGGCTGCCGCCCGAAATGCGCTGTTCGATGGCGATGGCCGGCGAGAGCCCTTCGATGAAGTCCACGTCCGGCTTCTGCATCTGGTCGAGGAATTGCCGGGCGTAGGCCGAAAGGCTCTCGACGTAGCGCCGCTGGCCTTCCGCGTAGAGGGTGTCGAAGGCGAGCGACGACTTCCCCGAGCCGCTGAGGCCGGTGATGACGACCAGCTTCCCGCGCGGGATCTCCAGCGTCAGGTTCTTGAGATTGTGCTGGCGGGCACCAGCGATGCGGATCACTTCAGCAGGCATTCGGGGCGGATTTCAGTAACCGGCCAGCAAAGCGGGTGGCGGGCATTCGGAAAAGGGGAATCTCCGGCGGACCGGGCCACCGGGCGTGGTTGAACGTGAGTCTCCAGTGGATGAGCGAAATGGTGGCGCAGAGCGTGGCGCCAGCCTTTGGACTGCGCGCGGCTTGACGCTGCTTTTCCCTCGTCTCGGGTCCGACGCGCAGATTCACCGTTGCCCCGCAAAGCAACCCGGGGCATCTCCTCCGCGCGGCGGATGCCGCGATTTCGCCGATCGCTCCTGCGCAAAGCCTAAGCGGGGTCAAGCCTCCGCAGTCCAAAGCCTCGCGGCACTCACGCGCCGCTCGGCTTTGGCCGGCAACCAGCCTTTGGACTCACATTGAATCACGCGCCGGGCCGCCGGGTGATTGAAGCCGTAGGATCGCACGTGGAAACCCTGCGTCCCACGCAGCCGGGCAGTTCCCGAGAAAGAGAAGGGCGTGGCATTCTTCCTGCGAACATTGCAGTCTGAAAATCAGTCCGGCCATGACACCAGTCCCAATCTCAACATCGACCCTTGCGGAGCCCAGCGAGCCCCTCCTCACGCGCGGCGAACTCGAGGAACTTCATGGGAAGTTCCGCGAGATGAAGCACGCGATCAATAACACCTTCGCCGTCATCATGGCGCTCAGCGAACTCGGGCAGCGGAATCCCGCCCATCTCGAGAAACTGGCGAAGGCGGTGCTGCAGCGCAGTCCCGAAGTCGTGAACCAGCTCACGACTTTCGGCGAGCAGCTCGGCGCGAAGCTCAAGCAGCGGGTCGCCACGATGTAGCTTTTGGGAACTGCAGGCGGAAGTCAGCCGAGCGCTGCCGCCACCCAGCGCCCGATTTCAGTTCGCGGCAACGGAGTGCCGGAGGGGAAGTCTTCCATTTTTCCAATTCTGCCGTCTTTCCAGACGATCGCATCGGGCCGGAAGGGTCCGACTTTTCGCGGGTCCGACCATGTGTGAATCGAGAGCAGTCCTGGCGAAACGGCCGCGGCGATGTGCGCCGGCCCGCTGTCCACGCTGACGACAAATCGCGCCTGCCGGAGCAGCCAGCAGAGTTCGGTGAGATCCGTCCGGTTCAGGAGATTGACGATGTTCGGCGCGGGTGAAATGGAGGTCGCGTTCCGACCGGCGATCACCACGGGTGTGGGGGCAAGATCCCGGCAGAAGGTCGCGACCTCGTCTGTGCTGAGCGACTTCTCCGGGCCGCGGGAAAAGGGATGCAGGAGGACGAACTCGGAAGGGCAATCGGCCGGACGTGTGCCCCCGGGAATCCGCCACTCCAAGGGTTCCGCGATGTCACATCCCACGGCTGCGACGAGAGCAAGGCAGCGCCGCACGGCGTGGACGGGCTCCGGGCGCGGGGGAACCGGCACGACGTGCCGGTGCAGGAAGCGCGCGCATTCCCGCGAATCGGAAGTCCCCCAGCATTCGCCACCGAAGCCGCGTGAGACAATGGCGCTGCGCAGCAGGCCTTGAAAGTCGAGCGTCAGATCCGGCTGCACCCGCCCGCGTTGCTGTCCGATCCAGCGCCGGAGCCGCATCCAGCCGGGCAGTCCGCTGAACTGTTTCCGCGGGAATTCAATCACTGCGTCGATGTCGGGATTGCCCGCGAGGATCGGTGCCCACTCCGGATTCACCAGCCAATGAATGCGCGCATCCGGCCAGCGACGCCGGACGCGGGCGACGGCGGGCAGCGTGTGGACGACGTCACCGAGGGAGCTCGGCTTGACGATGAGGATCGAACGCGGGTCCGTCACCATGGGGATTCCCCTCCGACCGGCGCACTTTGCCTAGCGACCTTCGCGAAGTCTCGATGCGAGGCGGTGGGGGAGGCCGGCATCGATGATCTTTTGCTGGGTCCGTTCGATGTCGTATTCGAGCCGGCGCAATTCGATGCGGTGCTCCTTGGCGTGGTAGATCACGTAGCCCGCACGCCAATCGCCATCGCGCGGCTGCCCGACGCTGCCTGCATTGATGAAGTATTTCTTCCCGGGTTCGACGGAGATATTCTCCCAGTGATCGAGCGTGAGGACGTGGTGGTCGCGGACGTATGCGCGCGGAACATGGGTGTGACCGTAGAAGCAAACCTGTGTGTGCTGATAGCTGAAGCTCGCGCCGGCATCGAGCTGGTTGAGGACGTAGCCCCACTTGTGCGGCGTATCGAGGGTGGCGTGGACGACCGTGAAATCGCGCACCTGGCGCACGAACTTGAGCGCATCCAGCCACTGCACGTCCGCAGGTTCCAGCTTGGTCCGCGTATAGGCGATGCCCTCATTGGCGAGGCCCGAGACGTTGGTGGGATGGGTGTCGAGGCAGGCCAGTTCGTCGTGATTGCCCTTCACCGTGGGGCAGTCCAGCGCACGGACGATGTCGAGGCATTCCTTCGGGTTCGCATTGTAGCCGACGATGTCGCCGAGGCAGACATGGTGCGTGCATTGGCGCGCCTTTGCGTCCGTCAGGACTGCGTCAAGGCCCTCGAGGTTTGAGTGGATGTCTCCGAAGATGGCTACTCGCATGCGTTATTCCGGGGGAAGTCGATACTTGGGAGGTATATCGACTCTTTTCTCGGGGGGAATTCTTAATTTTCGTTCCATGAGCTGCAGGCGTTTGAGGAGCGTATCCAGCCATTCCTGTTCCCCTTCATTGTAAAGTGCGAGCAGTCTTTCATAGGCCTCGCGCTCCCGCCCGGGGACCTCGGTGAGGAGATAGGCGGCGAAGCGCCGGGTGTAGTCGAGCCGCCCGGGGCGCTTCGATGCTTCGTCGTATGCGGCGGCGGCCTTTTCCGGGTCTTTGAACTTGTCGCGATAGAGCATCCCGAGCCGGTCGCAGAGTTCCCAGTTGTCCGGATTGTTCTCGATGCCCCGAAGCAGGAAATCCTCTCCAAGCTTGAAAAACTCGAGCATCTGCCGGCGACGATCGACTTCGTCCTCCACGTGATTCTGGACGTGCGCGGCTCCATTCCACGCCATGTGCCATGCGCTGATGTCCCAGAAAAGTACCCGGCGCGGCTGCATCGCGGTGCAGGTGTCGAAGAGCAGCTTCATCCTGCCATACTGCACATCCTGCCAGGCGATGTGCGCGCGAATCCACAGCAGATCGGCGACCGCCGCCCGCAGTCCGCCGAGTGCCGCGATGAATCCGGCCTGCCCGGCCTGCTGCCGGAGACTTGCGCTCGCCTTGAATCCGCCCAGTCGCGCGTTCTGCATGCTCCTCTCAAGGCGCGCTTCCAGCGGGAGCTTGATGATTCCCCACACCAGCAGCACGAGGATGGCGAGGATGCGGCCCTTCATTGCGTGGGTTGAGAGGCGAGAGGCGGCAGCAACGCCCAACGTCCAGGGAGGACGAGGCATCGGGCTTGGGTTTCCGTCCTTGGGCGTTGGGAGTTGGGCGTTGGACGTTGGGCGTTGAAATTCCCGCGCCTCTCAGCCTTCACCTCCAAACTCTCAACGACCGCTCTCATAGTTCTCGCCACGCGAAGAGCAGGTAGCCGACCAGCAGATAGATCGCCACATATCCAGCGCCCAGCGCCGCGACACGGAGGAAGATCTCGCCGCCCACCGTCACCCCGACAGCGATGTCATCCACGACATTGAAAAGCTGCATGTCCGGGAAGAACACCGTGACGATCCGCAGCAGGATCGCGAAGTGAAACGGCACATCCGCTGCGCCGAACGGCCCCTGCCAGACGCTGCGCGCAATCGGCACGAGATGACCGACGATGATCATCATCAGCGCCGAGATCACCGTGAACAGCCACGACGTGGCGAAACAGGACAGCATCAGCGTGAGCCCCGCGCAGACGAGCGCGCGGACGAAAAGCACCCCGATGCCGCCGAAGAGCGTCGGAGTGAAAGTCCCCGCCTTGATCGCCGCAATCTGCGCCACGGCGCGCTGCGCGGACTCGTTCATCTCGATGCCCGCAATCTCGCGCCCCTGCCAGTAGGCGAGGACGGCGGTAAAGACCGCGGTCATCAAGAGCGTCGCGATGAACAGCATCAGCGCCACGCCGATGAGTTTGCCCACGAGATACTCGAAGCGCGCGACCGGCTTCGCGAGGATCGTGTAGAGCGTGCGATCCTCCATGTCCTTTGGCAGCAGCATCGCAGTCGAGAGCACGGCGAGCAGCATGGTGAAAACGGACATCGCACCCAGGCAGACATCCATCACGGTCTGGAGCTGTCCCTGGAACGAAAGTGACGCCAGCGCCAGCGATGCGCCGATCAGAATCACCGCAAACAGCACCATGAAATAAAACACCTTCTGCCGCACCAGATCGCGGAACGTATTGCCCGCGATGGCGCCGACGCGCCGGAACGAGAAGAGCTTGTGTGCGGAGGCGTGGACGGCGTCGGCGGTCGTGGGGTCGGCGGTGCTCATTTCTTTTCTCCGGTCACTTCCAGGAAGTAGCGCTCCAGATTCTGCTGCGGTTTGTGCGTGCCGATCACCCGCGCACCGGACGACTCCGCGCGCTGGCGCAATTCGGCGAGCAGTGCGGGAGTCGCATTCTCCAGCACCAGTTCGGTCTGGTTCTCGATGGAGATCAATTCTTCCAGCGCGCCTTCGCGGAGCAGTTCGCCGTGATGCATGATCCCGATCCGGTCGCAAATCTCCTGCACCTGGCTGAGCAAGTGCGAACACAGCATCACCGTGATTCCCCGTTCCTTCAGTCGCAGGATCAGGTCGCGGATTTGCCGCGAGCCGGCGGGATCGACTCCCGCCGTCGGTTCATCCAGCACGAGCAGCCGCGGTTCCTGCACGAGCGCCTGTGCGAGTCCGATGCGCTGGAGCATTCCCTTCGAATATCCTCCCACGCGGCGGTCCGCGGCATCTTCGAGCCCGACGAGGGCCAGCAATTCGCGGGAGCGCTCGCGCAGCATTTTTCCTCCGAGCCCGCAGAGCTTGCCGTAGAAGGCGAGCGTCTCGGAACCCGTGAGGAACTTATAGAAGTACGGGTTCTCCGGCAGGAATCCCACCGCCTCGCGGCTCTCCACATCGCTGCTGTCGCGGCCAAAAATGAACGTCTTCCCCGAGGTCGGCGTCACCAGCCCGAGCACGATTTTCATTGTCGTGCTTTTGCCCGAGCCATTCGGTCCGAGCAGCCCATACACATGCCCGGCCTCCACCGTCAGATTCAGGTTCCTCACGGCCGTGACCGTGCTCCGGTCAAAGACAGACGGATTCCTGAACTCCTTCGTCAGGTTCTCGATCGAGATGGCAGGGGTGGACATCAGCCTCGGATTCGCCGTCGCGGGGCAGTCCTGCGGGTCAACCTTGCAGCGTCTTGAAGCGTGCGCCGACAAACTCCCAGTGGATCACATCCTGGAAGGCCTTCACGTAGTCCGCGCGCCGGTTCTGATACTTGAGATAGTACGCGTGCTCCCACACGTCGATACCCAGCAGCGGCTTGCCGCCTGTGCTCAGCGGTGAGTCCTGGTTCGGCGAATTTTCGATTGCGAGCTTGCCACCGCGCAACACCAGCCACGTCCAGCCGCTCCCGAAAACCTTCATCGCACTTTCCGCAAAGTGTTCCTGCCACTTCGCCACCGAGCCGAATCCCTTCTCGATCGCCTTCAGCACATCGCCCTGCGGTCCGCCCGCGCCTTTTTTCAGAAGCTGCCAGAAGAGCGTGTGATTGAAGTGTCCGCCGCCCTGATTCCGGATGTCGTTCCGCACGGCCTCAGGCACGGCATCGAGATGCTCGATGAGATCCTCGATGCTCTTGCTCGCGAGCGACGGCTCCTTGGCGGCCGCCGCATTCAATTTCGCCACGTAGGCAGCGTGATGCTTGTCGTGATGAATCTTCATCGTCTCCGCGTCGATCAGCGGTTCGAGCGCTTCGTAATCGTAGCCGAGCGGCGGTAACTTGAAGACCTCCGGCGGAGTGGCGACCGTTTGAGCGAGCGCCGCCGAGGCGGCGAATGCTCCAGTGGTCAGGGCGATGGTCTTGATGGCTTCGCGGCGGGTGAAGGTATGCATGTTGGAGGATCGAGTGGGACGTTCCGTATAATCCGCCAGTCGGAAAAATACCAGTGCGAAGCTTGGCCGGTCTCCGGCGGGGTGTGCTTGCAAGACGGTCCACAGTCAGCCGAGGCGAGGCGGGGGAAAGTGGCACAGCCCGTCCCGGCTGTGGGTCCAGCGGGCGTCCCCGCCCGCTGCCCGAATGAAGCCGCGGGACCGCTGCCCGCGAAGCTGCCGGAGAGTGCGCCGCACTGCGGGCAGGATGCCCGCAGGCCCCACAGCCGGGACGGACTGTGCCACTTTCCGCG
>Ga0105048_10010232_pt1 | contig 14871 bp, 10 predicted proteins | sample MAT05_FD_78382 | JGI IMG/M metagenome (GOLD analysis project Ga0105048, IMG submission 78382) | Freshwater microbial communities from Lake Fryxell liftoff mats and glacier meltwater in Antarctica - MAT-05 | ecosystem: Environmental > Aquatic > Freshwater > Ice > Liftoff microbial mat | place... | reverse complement strand
GAGATCAACGGCGTGCCGAGATCAACGGCGTGCCGAGATCAACGGCGTGCCGAGATCAACGGCGTGCCGAGATCAACGGCGTGCCGAGATCAACGGCGTGCCGAGATAAACGGCACGGAGTGCCGTTCTACACTGGTTGTACCCACCCACTTTCCAGGAGTCCATCCGTGCGATATCGCCTTCCTCTCCTCTTCGTTTGTATGCTAAGTTTGCTGCTGGTATGGACCTCCGTTGCATCCGCAGAAGAAAAAATCGATTTCAATCGCGATGTCCGTCCGATTCTGTCCGACAAGTGCCTCGCTTGCCACGGGGCCGATGCCAAAAATGTCGAAGCGGGCCTGCGTTTAGACCAATTCGACATTGCAACTGCTAAGCTTGAGAGCGGCGATCGCGCCATCGTTCCGGGCAACCCCGAAGCCAGCGAACTGATTCGGCGTATCCAATTGGCAAACGAAGATGATCTTCGAATGCCCCCCGTTCGTTCCCACAAAAACCTATCGGCAGCCGAAAAACAAACCCTGCAGAGCTGGATCGCCCAAGGAGCGGTGTACAAAAAGCACTGGGCCTTTGATGCTCCAGTCAGGCCAAACCTGCCAGTCTCGGAACGGAAGTGGGGCGTCAACGAGATCGATACGTTCGTGCTTGCCAAACTCACTTCGGAGCGACTATCGCCTTCGCAAGACGCGCCGCGCGAAACGCTCATTCGACGTGCTTCCCTCGATCTGACTGGCCTGCCCCCAACTCTAGCGGAGGTCGAGTCGTTTGTGACCGATCCAAGGCCGACGAACAATGCTTTCGAAAATGTTATCGACCGTTTGCTGGAATCCCCTCGCTACGCGGAACGCATGACCATGTGGTGGCTAGACGGCTCACGCTACGCCGATAGCAACGGCTTTCAATCGGACGACCAACGCTACATGCATGGCTGGCGAGATTGGGTGCTCAACGCCTTTCGCGACAACATGCCGTTCGATCAGTTCACCATCGAGCAACTGGCAGGTGACTTGCTCCCGGATGCGACGCTGAACCAAAAGATCGCGACCGGCTTCAATCGCAACAATCGACAAAACAGTGAGGGAGGATTGATCGCAGAAGAATGGCGTATCGAAGGGGTCATCGATCGTGTCGAAGCCACGTCGGCCGTGTGGATGGCATTGACGATCGGCTGCGCTCGTTGCCATGACCACAAGTACGACCCCATCTCACAAAAAGAAATGTACCAGTTCTTTTCCTTTTTCAACAATGTCCCTGAAACCGGCGTTGCCTCGACAGGAAATACTGCGCCGCTGGTTCGAATTCCACGTCCACAAGACGACGCCAAGGCTTCAGAACTCGAGGCAGCCGTTGCTACTGCGGAGAAAGCAAACCAAGAAGCGGAGGCTCTGCTGATTCCAGCCGCAGAGACTTGGGCAACGGAAGTCGGACCCAAGTTGCTGGAGCAAGGCAACGCATGGCGCGTACTTGAGGGTGAACTTTCCAGTAGCGGTGGTTCAAAATTGACGAGACAAGCGGACGGCACTATTAAGGTGGGCGGCAAGTCACCTGCCAAGGATGTGTACTCGATCGTCATCGCCATCGCCGCCTCGCAACCAAAAACAATCTCCGCTATCCAGTTAGAAGCCATTCCGCATTCGAACAACGCGGCCAATGGCTTCGGTCGAAAAGGGAACGGCAACATCGTCTTGGGTGAACTGGAGGCTGAGCTATCCGACTCGTCTACGCCCAAAAACACATCGGCATTGAAATTCGCGAAAGCGTTTGCCGATTATTCGCAAGCGGATTGGAACATAACTGCGGCCATCGACGGCAACCCATCCACCGGTTGGGCGCTCGATGGGTTAGATCCCGCCAAGCAAATCGCGAGGCACGCCGTGTTTGTCTTCACGGAACCGGTGAAGCTTGAGGCTGGCCAGACGTTGACGATTCGATTGAAACAGGAAGCGCTCGCCAACCACAATCTAAGCATGTTCCGATTGTCTTCCACCGACGAACCCAACGTGAGTGAATCGGTAGCTGGTCCGTTGCCGGAGTCACTTGCGGTAGCACTTTCCACATCGGCGGTGGAACGATCTGAGGTGCAAAAGAAAGCCATCATCGATCACTTCCGGACGCTTACCGAGAGCCCTACGAGCAAGTCCGCGGGCAAGCTAGATGCCGCAAAAAAGGCCAAGGCGGATTACGAAAAGAATATGCCAACGGTCATGGTCATGCAGGAGACGCCGCAACCTCGCGATTGCTTTGTGCTGGTGCGTGGCCAATACGATAAACCTGGCGAAAAGGTGACCGCTGCTCTGCCATCGGCCTTGCCACCATTGCCGGCAGGTGCCCCCAACAATCGGCTGGGTGTCGCCAAATGGCTAGTCGATCCCTCGCACCCGCTTACCGCTCGCGTCCAAGTCAATCGATACTGGGAGTTGTTCTTCGGTGTTGGCATCGTCAAGTCGAGTGAGAACCTCGGGATGCAGTCACAATATCCAAGCCACCCGGATCTGCTCGATTGGTTGGCGACGGAATACATCCGACTTGGTTGGGATACCAAAGCCATCCTCAAAACAATCCTAATGAGCGCGACCTATCGTCAGTCGTCCGTAGTCTCTAGCGAGTCGATTGCCCGTGACCCCGAGAATCGTTTGCTCGGTCGCGGTCCAAGATTCCGGTTGCAAGCGGAATTGGTTCGTGACAACGCATTGGCCATCAGCGGGCTATTGGTAGAAAAATTAGGCGGCCCTCCCGTTCGACCCTATCAACCCGAAGGGATTTGGGACGAAATGAATGTCTACGGCAATCTGCGAAACTACAAACACGACAAAGACACTGGACTCTATCGCCGGAGCATGTACACGATTTGGAAGCGGACCAGCGCGCCGCCAAACATGCTGATCTTTGATATGCCTGGCCGCGAACTGTGCGTTGTTCGTCGGTCTCGAACCAACACACCACTGCAAGCCTTGTCGCTGCTCAACGAAATCACGTATGTCGAAGCGTCGCGTGCCCTGGCCGAACGCATGCTGACCGAGGGTGGTGACACCCCCTCGGAACGTATTCGATTCGCTTTCCAATTGGCGACGGCACGTACACCGACGGACCGTGAACTGAAAACTCTACAAACCGGGATGGAACGAAGGCTCGTTAGCTTCCAGGCCGATCCCGAATCCGCCCAAAAACTGTTGAGTGTCGGTGAAAAAAAGCCTTTAACGACCCTGAATCCGACCGAGCTTGCCGCATACACCATGACGGCCAGCGTGATTTTGAATTTAGACGAAACGGTTACCAAGGAATAGCATGAACCAACAACATCAAATGCTACGTCTTCAGGATGCGTTGAATCGCCGCTCGTTCCTATCCAACAGCGCTGGCGGCCTTGGGCTCGCAGCCTTGGCTGGGCTTGGAGCGGGCAAGGCAATGGGCGACCTAGCCACTCGCGCGGCCGGAGGGCTTGTCGACCTGCCGCACATGGCAGCTAAAGCCAAGCGTGTGATCTATTTGTTCCAGTCCGGTGCTCCCTCGCAAATGGAGTTGTTCGACTACAAGCCGACACTGGAAAAGTACCGCGGCCAAAATTTGCCCGACAGCATTCGCAACGGACAACGGTTGACCGGTATGTCGTCCGGCCAAGCAAACTTTCCAGTCGCTCCGTCCATCTTCAAGTTTACGAAGAAGGGCAAATGCGGTGCTGACTGGAGCGAGTTGATGCCACACACCGGCGAAATGGTCGACGAGTTTGCCATCATACGCACCATGTACACCGAAGCCATCAATCACGACCCAGCCATTACTTTCTTCCAAACCGGAAATCAGTTGCCAGGCCGACCAAGCATTGGATCATGGCTGGCGTATGGACTTGGTAGCGAGAATCAAGACTTGCCCGCTTACGTTGTATTGACGAGTAAAGGGACGGGACGCACAGACGACCAACCGCTTTACGATCGACTTTGGGGTAGTGGTTTCTTGCCAACCCAATACCAAGGGGTTAAGTTCCGTAACGCAGGCGATCCCGTCCTTTATTTGTCGAACCCGCCCGGCGTGGATCGCGATCTTCGTCGTTCGATGCTCGACGAAGTGCGTGACCTGAATGAACAAAAGCTAGCTCAAGCTGGCGATCCGGAAATCGCAACTCGCATTGCACAGTACGAAATGGCATTTCGGATGCAAACCAGCGTGCCCGAGTTGGCCAATCTCAAGAGTGAGCCGCAGCACGTGCTCGATCTTTATGGCCCTGAAGTAAACATGCCCGGCAAATACGCAGCCAATTGCTTGCTGGCTAGGCGATTGGCGGAACGTGGGGTTCGGTTCATCCAGTTGTTTCATATGGGTTGGGATCATCACGGGAACTTGCCCAACGCGCTGCGAGGCCAATGCAAAGACACGGATCAACCGACGGCGGCGCTGATCCAGGACTTAAAGCAGCACGGACTCCTAGACGACACGCTCATCGTATGGGGCGGTGAGTTTGGTCGTACGGTCTATACGCAAGGGGCACTGACGGAGAACTACGGTCGAGACCACCACCCTCGATGCTTTAGCCTGTTCTTGGCAGGCGGTGGCATCAAACCGGGGGTCACGCACGGCGAAACGGACGACTACTGCTACAACATTGTTAAGGACGGAGTGCACGTTCGCGATTTGCATGCGACCATCTTGCACCAACTGGGAGTCGACCACGAACGATTCACTTATCCATTCAACGGTTTGGATGCAAAGCTGACAGGAGTTGAACCCGCTCGTGTGGTGTCGGAGATCTTGGCGTAATGATGCTTCGCATCTTCTTCCAAACGGCCTGGTTGCTGTTTGCAATTGGTCTGGTTCCCACCCTGAGCGCCCAAAATACCGCTTCGGCGCAAGACGACAGCCAAAAGAATCCTGTCGGCCTTGCTTTCTTCGAAGAGCACATACGACCGCTCCTCGAAAACCGTTGCTACAAATGCCATAGCGCCAAAGCCACCGAACTGCACGCCAACTTGTACTTGGATAGCCGACCAGGTTGGCAAAAAGGAGGCGACAGTGGTCCCGCCATCGTGCCTGGAAAACCTCTTGAAAGTTTGCTGATACAGGTCACCGGTTATTCGGAAAGTGCAACCACCCAGATGCCGCCCGAAGGCAAACTGCCACCTAGCGAGATTGCCCTTCTTACACAGTGGATCGAAATGGGAGCGCCCGACCCACGCGGTCAAGCGGCCCTGCACGCCAAACAACGCACCATCGATCTCGAATCGGAACGCAATCATTGGGCTTACCAACCGCTGTTAAAAATTCAGCCTCCCGAACCGTTGGCGGGCAGCGATCCGAATTGGCTTCAATCCCCCATCGATCGTTTTCTACTGGCTCGACTCCAGGAGCGTTCCATTGCACCCAACGGACCGGCAGACAAAATTAAACGGATGCGACGGGCCTATTTTGATTTGATTGGACTGCCACCGACACCGGCAGAAGTGGATGCTTTTCTGAACGATAGGGATCCGTTGGCTTTTGAAAAGGTGATCGATCGATTGCTCGCGAGCCCGCATTATGGCGAGCGATGGGGGCGGCACTGGCTCGATATCGCTCGTTTCGCAGAAAGCCATGGCTTCGAACAGGATTACGACCGACCCAATGCATTTCACTATCGCGATTTTGTCATCCGTGCCCTCAACGATGATATGCCCTACGACCAATTTCTCAAGTGGCAATTGGCGGGCGATGAGCTATCGCCGCGCGACCCACAAGCCCTAGCCGCCACCGGTTTCTTAGCGGCAGGTGTGCATGCAACCCAAATCACCGCCAACCAAGCGGAAAAGGAACGCTACGATGAACTGGACGACATGGCCAGAACGGTTGGGACGACCATGCTTGGACTGACCGTCGGTTGTGCACGTTGCCACGACCACAAATTCGATCCCATTCCCAATGCAGACTACTATGGCATGGTGAGTGCCTTCACCACTACGGTCCGAAGCGATTTCGATGTCCCAACGGATCCGGACGGTGACAAGACTCGCCAATCCAACTACGAAACCGAACACATTCCGCTGATCGCACAGCTAGACGCGTTTGACCAGAAGCAACTGAGTCCCCGGTTCGATGCTTGGCGAAAAAACCACGCTGAAGGAGCCAGTTCCAATTGGCTTATCCTGCAACCGACCGCCGCAACCTCCTCCGGTGGTGCCACCCTTACGAAGCAAAGCGACGGTTCGTTCCTCGCCTCGGGCAAGAACCCTAAATTCGATACCTACAAGTTTACTGCACGAACCGAACAACGGAATATCACGGCCATACGCATCGAAGCCTTAGCCGACGCTTCGATGGACAAAAGTGGACCAGGTCGCGCACCCAATGGCAACTTTGATTTGACACACCTGCGCGTCGTTGCCCGACCGGCCAACGGGAGCGGCTCACCCGTGGATGTGATTCTCAAGAATCCACAGGCGACCTTCGAACAAGGGGCTCATTTGAGCGTGGCCATGACCATCGATGACGATCGCAAAAGTGGTTGGGCTGTCGATCCTCAGTTTGGAAAGGACCATGCGGCCGTTTTTGAAACCAGCGTGAACATCGGGTTCGACGGTGGAACGGAATTGGAGTTCTACTTAGAGTTCCAGGGGAATGACCAGCACAATTTCGGCCGGACAAGGCTCAGTATCTCAACCGCTCCGAGGCCCGCCCGTGTGGAAATTGGGGGTGATTTGGTCGCAGTTCAAGAAGCGTTGGCCGCGATGGGTACCAAGCCAATTGCCGAAGCAACGGAGGTACAGCGCAAGTTACTACTCGATTGGTACAAGCCACGGGACGAGGTTCGAAAAGGCCTATCGGAAGCCGTGGATAAGCATGCGGCAACAAAACCGAAACCGACTCTGGTAACGATGCTTATTTGCAGTGAAGGGGTGCCTGCCGTTCGACTTCATACCCAAGGCCCAGATTTCTACGAAAAGACGTTCATCCTCAAACGAGGGGATCCGAATCAAAAATCGACGGAAGCGGAACAGCGATTCTTAACCGTGTTGATGAAACATCCAGATGGACCGAAGTATTGGCTTGTTCCGCCTCCAACAGGTGCGACCACGAGCTTTCGCCGCGCCGCTATGGCCAATTGGATTACCGATATCGAGTATGGAGCGGGTGCACTCGCCGCCAGAGTCATCGTCAATCGACTGTGGCAACATCACTTCGGTCGAGGGCTGGTTGCTACGCCGAGCGATTTTGGAACGCAAGGCGCGCGACCATCTCATCCAGAGCTGCTGGACTACCTCGCAACCGAATTGATCCGCAGTGGCTGGAAACTCAAGAGTATTCACAGACAAATGATGCTGACGGCAGCTTACGGGCAATCGTCCAAGGGGGACGCAACCCGTATGCTTGTGGACCACGACAACACTCTGCTTTGGCGTTACTCGCCTCGACGAATGGAGGCAGAGACCCTACGCGATTCGCTCTTGTTCGTCAGTGGGAAACTAGACCCGAAGCAGTTCGGGGCTGGAACGCTTGACATGAAAATGAACCGTCGGAGCATTTACTTTTTCGTGAAACGGAGTCAATTGATTCCGATGCTAAGCCTGTTTGATTCCCCCGACACCTTGCAGGATCTAGCGCAGCGAAGCAACACAACCATTGCCCCGCAAGCATTGCTCATGATGAATAGCCCAATCGTCCGGAGCTATGCCGAAGGCCTGGCCAGTAAAGCCACGGGGCAAGCAGGCAGCACCCTCGATGCGCAAGTGCGTGGAGTGTATCGCGAGTGTTTCTCGCGAGAGCCTTCGGTAGAGGAAGTCGCCATAGCCCGTGAATTTATTGGTCAACAGCAGGTCGACTATGCCGCGAGCGGCAATGCCAATGCCACTGAGCTAGCGCTGGTCGACTGGTGTCAAGCAATGTTGAGTTTGAACGAGTTCGTTTTTGTAGATTGATCGTTTAACCCGTAGCCGCAGGCGATGGCGTAACGCCGAAGTATGCCCTAACGCCGGAGTATGCAATGTCTTTCGACTCCAATTTTCATCAAACGCTTAGTGTCCGACGCGACTTCTTGCGCCGTGCCGGCAGTGGCTTTGGATTACTCGGCCTAGCATCCTTGCTCGATGAAGCGGGCCTACTGACCCCAAGCTTAAGTGCAGGTCCCAATGACATCCTCGTCGATCGTTCGCTTGCTCCGCTTGCTCCACGCCCATCGCATTTCCCCGCCAAGGCCAAGAGCGTCATCTGGCTCTTCATGAATGGAGGGCAAAGCCAAGTCGACACCTGGGACTACAAACCGGAGCTTGAGAAGAGGGACGGAAAGACGCTCGAAGGGTTCGACAACAAAACCGGTTTTTTTGTCGATGCGGTGGGTGGCCTGATGAAGTCACCGTTTAAGTTTCAGCAGCACGGTCAGAGCGGTACATGGGTCAGCGAGATCTTCCCGGCATTGTCAAAGCACGTCGATGACATGGCCTTCATCCACAGTTGTTTTACGGAGACGAACAACCATGCACCGGCCTTGTTTCAGATGAACACAGGCATGAGTCGCATGGGGTTTCCGGGCGTTGGCTCGTGGGTAACTTATGGTTTGGGGAGCGAAAGTCAGAATTTGCCCGGGTACGTAGTTATGTGCGATACCAAGGGGCGAGGGCTTCCTAAAGGGCACGCTACCAACTGGGGAGCAGGTTTTTTGCCCGGCGTTTACCAAGGGACATTTCTGGCGGCGCAGGGAGATCCGATTGCGAACCTTTCGCGACTACCGCACATGTCGACCGGGGAACAGCGGCGGCAATTGGATCTCATCGCCAGGCTCAACAAGCAACATCAAGAACAAAGCCCAGCCGAAGCGGAATTGGCCGCACGTATCGAGAGCTTTGAGCTCGCTTATCGCATGCAAACCGCGGCACCAGAAGCATTCGATATCGAGAGCGAATCGGAACAGGTGAAAAAACTTTATGGACTCGACAACGACAAGTGTGCGCACTTCGGTAAGCAAGCGCTAATGGCTCGTCGCTTAGTGGAGCGCGGCACGCGGTTTGTGCAGATCTTTTCGGGTGGCATGGACAACCAGCTATCGTGGGACGGCCACGTGGACATTGACGGCAACCACCGTCAGTTCGCTGGAGAGACGGACATACCGATTGCGGGTCTTTTGTCTGACCTTAAACAACGTGGTTTGCTCGAAAGCACACTCGTGATCTGCGCTGGTGAGTTTGGACGATTACCGTTAGCACAAAAGGGCGCGAAGCCTGGCCGGGATCACAATCCGAACGCCTTTACAGCTTGGTTTGCGGGTGGCGGCGTCAAGGGTGGAACGCACTATGGCGAGACGGATGAAATCGGCAACAAGGCGAGTGTGAATCGAGTCAGCATTAACGACTTGCACGCCACGATCCTGGCGCTCTTGGGTATGGATCACACCAAGCTCACCTACTTATTCAACGGCCGCAACTTCCGGTTAACAGACGTAGCAGGCGAGGTGGTCCAAGGAATCATTGCGTAGCAAAGCCGCGTGAAGTTGCAAGTTGGACGGATCTGATGGTAAGATAAACTAATTCACAAAGGAACCAACAAAGTGATTCAAGAACTACCCGGTGATATCGAAGAAGCGATTAGCGCGAAAGTTGCATCTGGTAAGTATGCAGATCGAAACGAAGTCCTTAGAGAAGCATTGGCAAGCCTTGATGAGTTTGACGAAGACGCGGTGGCACTTCAACGGGCAATCGATCGTTGGAGAGCAGGAGACAAAGGAATTCCACTCCAAGCGGCTTTCGAAATAATTCGTCGCGAGATATCGAATCCTTAAAGATGATCGATGATATCCACGAAATCATAGTTCATAGTGATGCTTTGGTATCCTTTTCGTGATCGATAACCAGACCGTCCGTATCCTGAAGATTATCCGAGCACAGCGGCGCAGTCCTACTTGGCAAAGTATCGAAGCTTCCTATTGGAATGAGTAACTAAAGTCGCAAACGCCAAAATTGGGTACCACTTTGTTGTACTTCATTCAGTTGCTGTCGGCTCTTGGGTGGTGTGCCGTGCCTCATCCGTTGAAAGACGGCATGGAGGAGTGCTTCCGCTTTGGCAAAGTAAGAATGCCCCATCATGTTTTGGAATCCGTACGTCAGAGCGTTCTTCGCGGTACACCGTACGGCCCGGAGTCGTGGGTAATACAATCGGTCGTGAAACTCCAATTGCAACACAAATTTCGCCCAAAGGGGCGTCCGAAAGAGTCGGCACTAACGATCAACCGCAATGGATGAGCTGCGTCGCCTTTTTACCAGCCCCCTGTTTACCGGCCTCCGTTCAACGATCTTGTTCGATATCGGTGGCGTCAGTGTCGTCGTCGTTTGGCTCGGGTGCGAAGCGAGTGTTGAGCGATTAGTCTTGAGTCTACAGGTGCGAAGAAAAGCATCCGGATTGACCTCATGCCTCAAGTCTCGCGCCTCAGGTCTATGCCCGCGCGAATCGATTGGCCGAGCGTCACGAAATTGACCGCGTGCGGATTGGGGTCTAGTTGGCAAGCTTCGCTAGCCTTCGCAGATGCGAGTACTTTGCACTCAGCGACTTGCGATGCGACACGGCATTTGTTATTCGACATCAGGTGCGGGCAATGGATCGTGCAGCCACGTCCATGACCGTTCCGTCGAAGCTGCCGGAATCTTCAGGATCGGGATATTAGCAATCCGAATCGAGTAGTTCCCAACCGCACGACCAAATCCATGTGCTAGTGCAACCGCTACTGGAACTTCCTGGTGGCGGTTCGCTTGGTGGTTCCGATCCGGAATTTATTGGTCGGCTTCCGTCGGATTCGGATGGGTTGTGCGAATCCGATCGATTGGCGTCCGATGGCTGCGAATCCGAACCGCTGTCAGATGTGCCTTGGATTTGGCAACTGCCCTACCCACTCGCTAAGCCGATCGTCACGCCGATCGAGGTTCATCAGGACGCATCATTCAACGGCGTTGCTCGATCGGTGTCGTCAGACTCATCGTCGTTTGGCTTGGGTGTATCGCCTGGGAAATTCCGCTCGACGCGATGGAGTGGCGAGAGCGACTTTGCTCGAAACTAGCTAATCTGGGTGATAGGTTTGCCACCTAAGATTGACGCCGATCGCATATTCAAAAGCATTTTCCGCCCAATTTATGTGGAAATCCGTATGTTCTGACAAAAGTCGAGCACCGGAGCTTGACGATCAATCAACACAACGATATTGTTGTGTTGAAATGATTCCTACATTCAATAGCGACGGAATTTTGCCAGCCGGCATCCATTTGGTGGATTGGGATGTGTTCTCAAACGCTTTTGGAAGCTCCACGCACCGACGGAAGCTCATCGGCGGCTTATCGTACGCGATGGCATTTTTGCGGAATGCCGGATGCAGGAGAGTTTATGTGGATGGCAGTTTTGTAACCACCAAAACTGTTCCAAATGACTTTGACGTTGCATGGGATCCTGCAGGAGTTGACCTGCGACAGCTGCACTCTCTCGAACCAGTATTTTTCGAGTTCGACAACGATCGAGCTGCTCAGAAAGCGAAATTCTTTGGCGAGTTCTTTCCATCGAGTGCAAATGCGGATCCCGCAGGCAATACCTTTTTGGAGTTTTTCCAAATCGACAAGCACACAGGAAACCAGAAAGGGATCATAGCCCTTGATCTATAAGGAAGGGTTTAAGCGATGATTAAGAACGAACGACAATACCGAATTACAAATGCACAAGCGGAGAAATTTTCCGAAGCATTGAATTCATTGCGTACGGATAGTTCAAAGGATCCAATGCTTGCCGAGCTTGAGGGTAACGCTTTGGCCAGTGAACTTGAAATCTTGCGAGGCCAGCTGCATGAATACGACTCGCTTCGCTCTGGAAAGCACAGCGTGATTGAGGTTGGATCTTTTGACGAGCTTCCTAAAGCACTGGTAAAGTCCAGAATTGCTTTAGGTCTTAGTCAAAAAGACCTTGCAGAACGCCTTGGTATGAAAGAACAGCAACTTCAGCGATACGAGTCCACGGACTATCGGACGGCAAGTATGGCTCGACTTCGCGAAGTAGTTGAGGCGCTCGGGATAACCGTACGTGAAGAAGTGTTCCTGCCGACGCAAGCAGAAAGCGTGCCCGCTTTGTTCGATCGGCTTGAATCGGTCGGTATCGAACGAGCTTTTTTAATGAATCGGGTTTTCCCACCCGCTATCGCTGCACGTTTTACGACGTCAGCAACGGTCCCAACCCATGAAGATTATTGGCTCGCTGCATCGACGGTTAGCCGAGTGTTTGGCTGGCAGACCGATGAACTAGCAAGTTCATCACCACTAAGACTGCGATCAGAGGCTGCGGGAATCGCTCGCTTCAAAGTCCCAGGTGGTATAAATCAAAAGAAAGTAAGTGCGTATACGGTGTATGCTCATTACCTTGCTCTGCTAGTTCTACAAGCTACGCCTAGACTAGAGCCAACGCCGATTCCCGTTGACGCGGATGATTGCCGAGATCAGATTTTGTCGAAATACGGCGAAGTGTGTTTTGAGTCGGCACTTTCGTACTTGTGGGATTTAGGAGTGCCTGTATTGCCGTTGTGCGATAGCGGTGCATTTCACGGCGCGTTCTGGCGAGCAGACGGTCGAAACATCGTTGTATTGAAGCAGAAAACAAAGTCGTTGGCTCGTTGGCTAAACGACATGTTGCATGAGTTTTATCATGCTGGACAAGAGCCTGAACAATCACAAAGAACGGTCATCGAAGAGAGCGAAACTTCAGTGGAAAGGCGCAACTCCGACGAAGAGCAGGAGGCTACTGCTTTCGCCGGTGAAGTCTCACTGGACTGTAGGGCAGAAGATCTTGCAGCCATGTGCGTAGACCTTGCCGGAGGAAGAGTTGAACGATTGAAGGCATCGGTAGCGTCGGTTGCGGAAATGGAGGGAGTTGACGTAGGGTCTCTAGCGAATTACATGGCTTTTCGATTGTCACTTTCAGACGTGAATTGGTGGGGCGCGGCGACGAATTTACAACCCCCAGGAAAAGATCCTTGGGAGCTTGCGAGGAACGTATTGCTATCCCGTATTGATCTGCAACAGCTCAATCAAAATGATCGCGAAATACTTTTGCTCGCCCTTTCAAACCCAGTGACATAAGAAGTGAATATGGAAAAGCTCAAGTTAAATTTGCTAAAGCCACTAAAGGTCAAATGCACCGATACCGACTGCAAAAAAGATCTGCATTGCTTCAAAGCAACAACAGAGATGAAGAAGCGAGATGAGGTCGGTGTATGTCGTGAGTGCGGCGTCAACCTTGTAGACTGGCATCGATTGCACAGCCGCGACTTGCACGACGTTGAATACACGTTTGATGCGTTGAAGCATGAGTTGATTCGCCACCATTTTTGGCATGTCGAGATTGACCAACGGGCCCTCAACTATGCGAAACGAAAAGGAAGAACAGCGCTTCGGGCAGCTGTAAGGTCAAGAATCAAGACTTCGATCGCCGCGCCAAACAATGCTTACGATGGACGACAAACCCCCATGGAGGGCTCTGGGAATCCCATTCATTACGCCCAGCATGCAACAGCGTCGTGCTGCCGTAAATGCGTGGAGTATTGGCATAACATTCCTGTGACGGTTACTCTTTCGACCGAGGAAATCGAATACCTCACAAACCTAGCCATGATGTTTTTTGAAGAACGACTTCCAGACTTGCAGGACGGTGGCCAACATGTGCCATCGGTTCGAAAGGATTAGAGGAAATGGGCAAGACGATCGACACGGATAAGTTCTCTACAATACTTCGCCAAAAGTCTGTTGACCTTTCGTCGAATCGATTGCTCGTGACACGATTGGCCGGTAGCGAGCAAGAATCTGACCTTTCGGCACCGACGAACTGCAATGGATTTGGAAGGATAAGGCATTTTCGGCGATTGACTTCCGATGGTTGGCCTTCAAATCCACTTCCAATTGATCCTGCGTGCAAAGCACTCGGCTTGAACACGACAGACGATTTGACGGCACAAGTATTTCAAAACGCGAGTTGCAATTGGCGATGCTGGTACTGCTACGTCCCCTTCGCGCTCCTGAACGCCAACCTGTCCCATTCGAGTTTTTTGTCCCCGTCCGAATTGATCGACCTTTATCTGAGTGAAGTCAACCGGCCGATCGTAATTGACTTGACGGGAGGTCAGCCAGATTTAGTTCCCGAGTGGGTACCTTGGATGATGAAAGAGTTAACAGATCGCGGTTTGGCTGATCAAGTTTACCTTTGGTCGGACGACAATTTGAGTAACGACTATTTCTGGAAGTACCTTTCGGAAAACGAACGCAGAGTTGTCTCCGAATACAAAAACTACGGAAAGGTCTGCTGCTTTAAAGGATTTAGCGCGAGTTCCTTTTCGTTCAATACTCGCGCCTCTTCTGAAATGTTCGATCGTCAGTTCGCTCTAATGGAACGCTATATTTCATCTGGAATCGATGTCTATGCATATGCCACATTCACAACGTTGACTAGTGATGGGGTTGCAGACGACATGAAATCGTTCCTTGATCGACTACAGTCGATTCACCCGAACTTGCCACTTCGCGTCGTCCCCCTTGAAATCCAAGCTTTTTCACCAGTTATCGATCGAATGGATGAAACGCACGAAGTATCCATTCGCAAACAGCAGTTTGCGATTAATGCTTGGTTGGATGAGCTAAAAAGACGATTCAGTTTTTCCGAACTTGCAACGAGGATCTGTGACGTTTCCATCGAGATGGGAGCGTTGGCATGATTAGTGTCGGTCGAAAACAAACTACCTTCGAACATACAATCGATGATTGGGTCTCGCGTTCACTTCGAGATGAGCGCAAGGATTTTCGACCTGTACGATTGAAATGGTGATAAGTCGGAATGCTAGCGTGATTCGCTTGTGATATCGTGACGTTTTTAGGGTTCGTCACTTTTTTTTGAGGATCAAAACGATGG
>Ga0105048_10010231_pt1 | contig 14872 bp, 11 predicted proteins | sample MAT05_FD_78382 | JGI IMG/M metagenome (GOLD analysis project Ga0105048, IMG submission 78382) | Freshwater microbial communities from Lake Fryxell liftoff mats and glacier meltwater in Antarctica - MAT-05 | ecosystem: Environmental > Aquatic > Freshwater > Ice > Liftoff microbial mat | place... | reverse complement strand
TCAGAAAACTAGATTGCGTGCATTGCAAGCGCCACCCTTGTTCCCGAACAGCACTCCCACCCGGGGTTAAAACCCCGGGCTCCTCTTACAAAGTCCGCCGCAACGGCGGACTTTCGCGCGCACCGCACCGGGCAAATGCCGTTCCGTCCGGCAATGACGGTCCAGCCGGCGAAATTCCCATCGGTTCGCTCCAGATCGAGTTCCACGCGACGCTCGTCGGCGCCGAAGCAGCGGATGTTCTCGATCCAGATCTTGCGGATGTACAGGGTGTCCTCGTCGCGCTTCTTCCGGTCTTGGATTGAACCAGGGCTGTTTTCGATCAGGCCGGCGGCGCGTGGGTGGCTCGCGACCCTAGTGCATTCGCGGTGGGTCGTTCCAGAACCAGATAGCGGACGAACGCAACGCCGGGCTCGCGCGGCGATCGGCCGGGACGAGGAATCTGTTTATGGGCATACAAAATTGTAGGCGGCGGAGGGCATGGAGCTACCTGCCGCATACAAGTTTGTAAGCTGCAAAACTCGCGGGCCCTCCGCAGCACACGGTTGTGTATGAATTGAAACGCTTCGGGCGGCCTCGTCGGGCAGCTCCGGCTCTGGTGGGGGGCATGCTCCGCGCACGGCTGGCTGCCGGGGTTGCCGCGATCGAGCGGCACCCTGTGCGCGCACGCGCAGCGAACGCTAGTGGCGAAAGGTGTGCGCGTCAGGACTGTCCTTCGAAGGCGCGGCGCAGTACTTCGTCTGGGGAGTGGAGCGCCAGAGCCGCCTCATCGAGTCCGTGCTGATGCGTATTCCGCTCCCCGTCTTCTACCTGGCCGAGAATCCGGACGGGAAGCTGGTCGTCGTCGACGGCCTCCAGCGATTGACAACCTTTCAACGATTCCTTGAGAACAAGCTCCCTCTCCAGCTGGAGAACTCCGAGCTCAAGGGCAAGACGTTCGATGATCTGCCGCCCAAGCTTCAGAACCGCATTGAGGATACGCAGATCACGCTCTACATCATCGATGCCAAGGTGCCCGACCGGGCTCGGCTCGACATCTTCGAGCGCGTGAACGGCGGCGTGGCCCTCTCGCGGCAGCAGATGCGTAACGCCATCTATCAAGGGAAGGCCACGGTGCTCCTGAGAGACCTGGCCCGGGATCCCACGTTTTTGAACGCCACGGGGAAGAGCCTTCACTCCACCACGATGCGCGATCGTGAAGCCATCAACAGATTTTGCGCGTTCTTTCTGCTCGGGTGGGCCGACTATCGCGATGATATGGATCAGTTCCTGGGTGATGCGTTAAATCGCATGAATCGCATGACGGAGGACGAGATCGAGGCGTTAAAATCTTCGTTCTTGCGAAGTATGCGCAACAGCATTGCCGTCTTTGGCAAGCACGCCTTCAGGAAGCGCGAGAGCGGTCAGGAGAATCGGAAGCAGCTCAATATGTCGCTCTTCGATGTGTTCTCGACAGGCCTCGCGCGCTACAATGAGACGGTGGTCAGCAACAACCAGACTCTTCTTCAAGAGGGGTTCTACAAGCTGATGCAGCAGGCGGAGTTCCTGAAGGACATCACCTACGGAACGAATGGCCGACTGCGGGTGGTCGGTCGATTCCAGGCAACCCAGAAGCTGCTCGTGGAGGTGCTCGGTGCTGTCTGAGCTCCGACTTGATCTCTTCAAGTGCTTCCGGGCCTTGCACCTCCCCCTCGCGCCCTTCACTCTGCTCACAGGGCCCAATGCTTCGGGGAAGTCCACGGTTATCCAGGCTCTCACGCTGCTCCACCAGACGGCGGTTGACACGAGCTGGGGTGCAAATCTGCTCCTCGACGGATCCATCCTTTCCCTTGGCACGCTCGGCGACGTGGTCGATAAGGTCAACGGGAGGCGCGGATTTTCCATCGGTCTGACCGGTGAAGGTCCAGCTGGTGAAGACTTCACCTGCCTCTGGACCTTCGAAAGCAGTGCGCTCAGCGCTGAAGATGTTCGATCCGCCGACCGCGAGGACATCGCCGTCCCGCTCCATGACTTGAGCCTCAGAGTGGGCTCGATGGAGCTGTTCGTGGACCCTCCCGGGTCTCTTTTGCCGGACCACCCGTCCCCCGTCCGCAAGTCGCTGGCCAGGCTCATCGAACGCATCACTTATGTCAGCGCGGAGCGAATGGGCCCGCGAGAGACCTACCCGCTTTTCGATCCTTCTCGGCACGGCACGGTTGGCCCACGGGGCGAGCGCGCCCCCGGCATGCTCCACTGGTATGAGGACGACGAGGTCCTGCCGGGCTTGCGCTTCGAAGGGGAAACAGCTCCCTTTCTCTACAAGCAGACGCAGGCGTGGCTCGCGGATTTCTTTCCCGGCGCCTCGCTCGACGTGCAACGCGTCCAGCGCGCCAACCTCGTCACGCTCGGAATCCGGACCAGCTCGGATACCAATCACCATCGCCCGCAGCACGTCGGATTTGGGCTCACCCATGTTCTCCCGATCCTCGTCGCCTGCCTGCATGGGCGTAAGGGAGATTTAATCATCGTGGAGAATCCCGAAGTCCACCTCCATCCGATGGGCCAGATGAAAATGGGCCTCTTCCTCGCCCGTGTTGCCGCGGCCGGCATCCAGGTGCTCGTCGAAACGCATTCCGACCATGTGCCCAATGGTCTCCGCCGGGCAGTGAAGACCGAGCTTCTCGCCCCGGACCAAGCGGCTCTGCACTTCTTCCAGGCCCGGACCCTCGCCGAGGCACGCGGGGAAGCTCAGGTGATTTCGCCTCGCCTCGATCGCGAGGGGAACATCGACTACTGGCCCGATGGATTCTTCGATCAGTTCGACAAAGATATGGGCTACTTCGCCGGGCTGGGCGGGTAAATGGAATTCATCATCAACGACTGCTCGTTGCATGGACAGTTCCCTACCACTGCGCAACTCCTCGAGGCGTTGAAGCCCCTGCTTGCGATTCGTACCCGCATCGAGCAGAGCCGGCGCGTCGTCCGTTGCCCGCGGACGCTGCTCGATACCCCCATCGGATCAGGTATGACGCCCGGCCGTCGAGCAACACCTTCGCGAGACTCGGCCGCCGCTGACTTCCTGGGAGGCCCTCGTGCAGTGGGCTCGGGAGGAGTGTCCGCGCCTCACGCTGACCGGAGATGTCATCCGGGGGCTGGACGGCCATCCCTTCCTTCCTGGGGCCGCCGAACGCTTCCAGGTGCTGCTCACGGCTCTTGATCGACTCAAGAGGAATATGACAGGGAGCGGCGCCTACACAGAGGAGGGCATGCGCCTCTACCAGGACCACTTCGTCGGGAAAAAAGTCTGGTTCACGGATTCGTCCGACGGCGAGAAGATCGATTTCAAGAACGAGCTGACGTTCCCGCATCCAGAGGAAGACGGGTCAACCCTCTTCTGCCCGTGGCACGGCAAGGTGAAGATCGAGCAGATGCGTATGCACTTTACCTTCCCGCTTCGGTTCGATGCTCCGCTGTACATCGTGTACATCGGTCCCAAGCTCACCAAGCGGTGAAGTCGTTCACGGCGCCGCGAGCACCTCAATCGCCGCCGCGCTCTTCGCCACCGCCTTCTTCGCCGGCGCAAGCCGCCCTGTCGCCACGTCGAAGCGCTCCTCCACCGCGTCGATCAAGCGCTTCGTCGCCGCCCCATCCACGCTGCCGCCCTTGACCACGCTCACGCGCAGCGACGACCGCTCGAACGCATCCGCGAAGAAGGCCGCCGAGTTGATCAGATCCCCCTCATCAAACTTCGTCTCCGCCTGGCGATAGGTGATCATCACCCGCAGCGAATCGAGCGCGCTCGTCGCCTTCCCTCCTCCCCCACCGGGCGCTGTGCGCGCTCCGCCTGCCGACGGCGTGATCAGCTCCGGGTTGGAATGCACGAGCGCGGCGATCACGCTCGTGGCGATCGGCGCGGCCTCGGGGGCGGGCGTGGCGAGCAGGCCCGAGGCGCGCCAGATGCGCCAGGTGCGCTGGAAGAGCGCGTCGAGGGTCACGGCGCCGCGGCCCGAGAGGCCGGCGACGCGGGCGTTGTCGGTGAGCGAGGCGTTCCCGGTTTGGCCGAGGCGCTTCAGCAGCGCGATCGGCTCGGGGGCGCCGGGCGAGGCGGCGATCTGGCGCGCGGCGGTCGGCGGATCCGAGGCGAGCTTCTTGGTTCCGTCGAGCCAGACGCGGGCCCAGACGGCGAGGGCTTTTTTGCTTTTTTCGAGCAGGCCGTGCTGCGCCACCGCGACGAAGGGGACGAGGTGCGAGGCGTCGGCGGTGGTGAGCAGGATGTTGCGGCGCGCGGCGTCCGCGGGTGCGGCGTCGCGATCGACGGCGGCGAGCGCGGCGTCTTCGGGGCGCGCGTCGGGGGCGACGAAGCGCACCGAGCTCGCGGGGATCCCGGCGGCGTCGAGGGCGAAGAGAGCGAGGAACGCGGCGGGATCGCCGGGGTTGCCGATCATCTTCACCTCTTTGGGCTCGCCCTTTTCGTTGAGGGTGGGGAGCGCGTCCTTCGCCGAGATCAGCGCCTCGCGGCCGTGCGACCAGCCGAGGACGAAGAAGGCCTCGGGCGTGAGCGCGCGCAGGCGCTCGTACGAGGCGACGAACTGGCTGAAGGGGAGGATGGCGATGTCAGCGCCGTCCTTGTCGGCGCCGCCGCGCGCGAGGGCGCCTTCGACGACGCTCATCGCGTCGGTGGCGAGGATGCGCGTGTCCACGCCCGCGGCGACGAAATCGCTGCTGGGCGAGGGCTCGAGGCCGCCGTTGGCGAGCACGCCGGGCGCGGCGAGATCCCACCCCAGAGCGACGACGCGGAGCGGGCGATCGAGGAGCTTGGTCGGGCCCGCGTCGGGCGGCGCTGAGCTGCCCGACGTCGCGGGCGCGCCGCTCGCCGAGGCCGCAGCCGCGGCGGAGGCGCTCGCGGAGGTTGTGGCGACCGCGACCGGAGCGGGCGGAGCCGGCGCTTGGTGCGGCGTCATGCCGCGGAGGATCGTCATCACCCCGAAGGCGGCGAAGAGGCCGAAGAGCAACCCGAAGACGACTTTGACGCGCACGCTGGTCACCCCGACGTGATGGTGGAAAAACTGACGATGGTACGAGCGTGAACGATCACCACTGCGTGGGACCGCTGCCGGATCCGAACTTGCGGCGGCCCGGGTACACCGGGCGAAAGAGCTTCTTCAGCTCGTTCACCGGGACGGCGAGGTTGAGGTTCTGCGCGACGCCGTAGCCGGTGAGCGTGGCGGTGCTGATCCCGATCACCTCGCCGCGCATGTTGAAGAGCGGGCCGCCGGAGTTGCCCGGCGAGATCGGCGCGGAGAACTGGATCCAGGCCTTGTTCTCGTAGACGCGGCGCGAGGAGATCAGCCCGTCGGTGAGGGTGTGCTCGAGGCCGAGCGGGTTGCCGATCGAGATCGCGTGCTCGCCGACGACGACGGCGTCCGAGTCGGCGAGGTGCATCGGCACGACCTCGGGGCGCGCGCCGCCGTCGACGGGCGCCGCGAGGTTGATGTGGATCAGCGCGAGATCGGCCGCGCTCTCGTCGAGGAGCAGCTCGACGTCCTCGTAGACGGTGCCGTTCTGAAACTTCACGCGCACCGCCGTGACCGCGTCGATGACGTGGTGGTTGGTGGCGATCGTCCCGTCGCTGTCGACGAGGAAACCAGTGCCGCCACCCTCGCTGCCGCCCTTCTTGACCGTGACGGTGACGACCGAGGGCGCGAGCTCTTTGAAGAGATCGGCCGGTGTCTTCTCGCTCTTCGGCGGCGCGACTTGCTTGCCCGCGTCGACGATGACCGGCTCGATGACAGGGATGGGCCCGCCGGCGTCCACGGGCGCAGCGGAGAGCGCGGCCGAAGCGCTCGTCGAGGCGGAGGCGACGGGCGCAGGATCGGGGCTCGGGATCGTGGCGTCGAGCCCGGCGAGGAGGAACGCGCCGCGGGCGACATCCGGATAGCCCGCTTTTACAAGGCGATCGCCCTCGCGTCCGATCATCGGTCGCGTCGTCCCGCCGAGGGCGGCGGCGATCACGAACGTCGTCAGCGTCCACGAGACGGCGAGGACGTCGCTGACGAGGCCGCGCGCGCGGGTGGGATCGTGGTTCGGGAGCAGGCGATCGGCGATGAAGAGCGGGACGCCGAGCACCAGCACAAGCGCACCGAGGAAGCGGACGTAACCGTTCTCGGTGGCGCCGCCGATCATCGCCATCACGCAGAGCATCGCCGCGGGGAGGCCGACGACGAAGCCCGCGAGCTTGAGGACTTTGTGTCCGAGCACGATCAGCGGCCCCGGCGGCGCGGCAGCTCGGGGCGGCGCGGGCCTGGGCGCCGGCTTTTTCGCGGGCTTGTCCGCCTTTTCGGAGGGCTCGGACTTCTCGGCGGACGATTCGATTTTGGCCATGGGGACGCCCTTCGCGAGGATGGGAGCCTGCGCTTCCAGGGGCGTCAAGAGAAGGGGATCGCCGCGACCCGCGCTGCCAGCTGCTTGCGGCGCTAGCCGGTGAAATCTACAACGGGTGGGCGTGGTGACCGAAAACGATAGCCCGGCCGTGAACGACGCGGCTCTTGCGAGCCCCGGTGAATCCACGGGTCTGCTCGAAGCGAAGATCGAGTCGCTCCCGAAATCGCCCGGCTGTTACCTGTTCAAGGACAAGGCCGGCACCGTCGTCTACATCGGCAAGGCCAAGAGCCTGCGCTCCCGCGTTCACAGCTACTTTCAGGAGTCGGGGAGCGACTCGCGCTACTTCATCCCGATCCTCCGGCGCATCGTCCGCGACCTCGAGACGGTGGTGACGGGGAGCGAAAAAGAGGCGGCCGTCCTCGAGAACGAGCTGATCAAGCAGCATCAGCCGCGCTTCAACGTGAAGCTCCGCGACGACAAGGATTTCCTCTGTCTGCGCCTCGACACCAGCAAGGCCTGGCCGCGGATCGAGACGGTGCGGCGGCCCTCGCCGGACGGGGCGCGCTACTTCGGCCCGTACCACTCGGCCACGAGCGCGCGGCGCACGCTCCACCTCGTCAACAAGCACTTTCAGCTCCGCACCTGCAGCGACGCCGAGCTCGCGTCGCGGCGTCGGCCGTGCCTCCAGTACCAGATCAAGCGCTGCCCCGCGCCCTGCGTGATCGACATCGACAAGGCCTGGTACGGCGAGCAGGTGCGCTCGGTCGCGCTCTTCCTCGAAGGCCGCCACGACGAGCTCAGCGGCGAGCTGACGCAGCGGATGCGCGACGCCTCGCGCGCGATGGAGTTCGAGCTCGCCGCGATCTACCGCGACCAGCTCCGCGCCGTGGACGCGGTGCGCGAGAGCCAGCGCGTCGTGGCGATGAAGGACGTGGACCAGGACGTGATCGGCCTCTACCGCGAGGGGAGCCTGATCGAGATCCTGGTGCTCGAGGTGCGCTCGGGGCGCGTCAACGACACCGCCTCGTTCTCGCTCCGCGGCGTCGAGCTGCCCGACGACGAGGTGCTCGCCGGCTTCCTCAACCAGTACTACGCCGGCCAGGAGCGCTTTGCGCCGCTGATCCCCGACGAGATCCTCGTCTCGCTCTTGCCCGACGGCGCCGAGGGCGTGGCCGAGTGGCTCGGCGAGCTGCGCGGGAAGAAGGTGCTGCTCTTCGTGCCGCAGCGCGGGCCGAAGGTGGACCTCCTGGCGATGGCGACCGAGAACGCGGCGCACTCGTTCCGCGAGAAGCAGCGGAGCAACGACGACATCGAGTCGCGCCTCGAAGAGCTGCGTGATCGCCTGCGATTGCCGTCGCTCCCGCACCGGATCGAGTGCTGCGACATCTCGCACCTCGGCGGCGGGGACACGGTGGGATCGATCGTCTCGCTCCTCGACGGGCAGCTCGACAAGAAGCACTACCGGAGCTTCCACGTGAAGACGGTGGCCGACGGCGACGACTACGCGGCGATGTACGAGGTCCTCGGGCGGCGCTTCCGACGCGGCCGCACGGCGCGCATCGAGGCGGCCGCCGCCGAAGAGGCAGCCGCCGCGGCTCCGGAGAGCGACAGCGAGCCGGAGCCCGGCGAAAAATCAGCCGTAAAGCCCGAGCAAGAGTGGAATTTGCCCGATCTGTTCGTCGTCGACGGCGGCCGCGGGCAGCTCGGCGTCGCGCTGCAAGCGGCGCGCGATCTCGGGCTCCACGATCTTCCCATCGTCGGACTCGCCAAGGAGCGCGAGACGGTGACCGGCGAGAAGATGGTCGACCGCGTCTACCTGCCTGGCCAGAAGAACGGCATCCCTCTGCGCTCGACAAGCTCGGCGCTGTTCTTCCTCGCCCGCGCCCGCGACGAGGCCCACCGCTTCGCCAACCACATGCGAAAGAAGCTCGGCAAGGCGCGCCGGCTCCGCTCCGACATCGACGATGTGCCCGGGATCGGGGCCGAGGTGAAGAAGGCGCTGCTGCGTGAGCTCGGCTCGATGGTGGGGATCCGCGAGGCCACGGACGAGAAGATCCTGGCGGTCACTGGTGTCACGAAACGGCACCTCACCGCGCTGCGCAAGGCGATTCCTGCCCCGGAATAAAGCGTGAAGACGTTTGCCACCACGCGCGAAGTTTCCCCCGCGGCTCGCGCTTGGGTAGGCTAGCCTTCCGGCTCCAATCGGGGAGCCAGATCCGCTCTGTGTCGCGAGGGTATCGATGGACGATCAGGAACTCCGCGCCGGACTCACGCTCGGCCGCTACGAGCTCCTGGTACCAATCGCGACCGGTGGTACCGCGGCGGTGTGGGCCGCGCGGATGAAGGGGCCCCGCGGCTTCGAGAAGATCGTCGCCGCCAAGGTGATGCTCGCGGAGCTGCTCGACGATCCCGACGCCGAAGTGATGTTCCTCGACGAGGCCCGCACCGTGGCGCGGATCCGTCACCCCAACGTGGCCGAGGTGCTCGACCTCGGCGAAGAGGGGGGGATCCTCTTCTTGGTGATGGAGTGGGTCGACGGCGAGCCGCTCACGGTCATCGCGCGCGAGGCGCGGGCGCTCGGCGGGGTGCCGCTCTCGATCGCGCTCAAGATCGCCAAGCAGGCCTGCGCCGGCCTCCACGCCGCGCACGAGCTGCTCGACGATCACGGGCAGCCCATGGGCCTCGTCCACCGCGACGTCTCGCCGCAGAACGTGCTCGTCGGGCACGACGGGCAGGTGAAGGTGATCGACTTCGGCGTGGCCAAGGCCGCCTCGAATCAGCTCCGCACCAACGTCGGTCACCTCAAGGGCAAAGTCGCGTACATGGCCCCGGAGCAGGCCCTCGGCGATCCGGTGGACCGGCGCACTGACATCTTCGCGCTCGGGATCGTGCTCTATCAGCTGCTCACGGGGAAGCACCCGTTCCGCGGAGACAACGAGTTCGTGACGCTGGGGCGCATCCGCAACAAGGAGGTGATCGAGCCGCCGAAGCTGCTCTTGCCCTCGCTCCCGGACGAGGTGAACGCGATCATCGTCAAGGCGATCTCCAAGCCGCGCGAGGGCCGCTACCAGACGATGCTCGAGCTCCAGCGCGCGATCGAGAAGGTCTGCCCGACGAAGGAGAGCGGGAACGACGAGCTCGCGGCGTTCATGAAGTCGCTCCTCGGCAGCCGGGGCGAGAAGAAGCGCTTGGCGATCCGCGAGGCGATGGTGCGCGTCGACGAGCACCGGCCGGTGGAGGCCCGCGTCCCTCCGGCGTTCACCGAGTCGAAGACGCTCGACTCCGAGTCCTTCGCGCCGATGATCACGGGGCTGTCGAAGGAGGCGCGCGAGGTTGATCTGCTCTCGCCGCAGGATCCGCTCTCCGCGCGCGCCCCGCTCTCTGCGCCGCCGCCGCTCTCTGCGCCGCTGCCCTCTCCGCCGTCGGCGCTCACGCCCGACCCGGCGCCGCAATCGAAGCGACCCTCGGCCCCGTTCGAGATCCCCAACTTTCGTCGACGCGGCTCGCCGATGACCCTCATCGCCGCGGTGGCGGCGATCGTGCTCGGGATCGTGCTGGCGATCTGGAGCTTCAGCGGCGACTCCAGCGATCCCGGGTCGCCCTCGGGCGGGCACCCCGTGAAGAAGCCCTGGTAGCGCCTGTTCAACGAGCTGCTGCGCGCCCCGAGTCGTCGGTCGACCTCGGTCAGCGTGCTTCAGCACGCCTCCCTCGGTCTCCCTAGCCTCGGGTCGCTCGCGACGCTCGTTGAGCAGGCGCTAGCGCGCTCCGGCGCGGCTTGACTCGCTCGCCCGTGCTTTCCAAGATGCGCGCCACCATGCGCTTCCGCCCTTCGTCCGAGCACCTCCGCTTTGCTGCGATGGTGGGCGTGCTCGTCGTTGGTGGGCTCGGGATCACCTACTTCGTCCTGCCGCCCGCCCCGGAGGACGACGCGAAGCCCAAGCCCGCGCCGGTGCTGCGCGTCGCCGGCGTCGACGTCTCGCCCAAGGGCGACCTCGTCGCCAACGCGCTCGATCTCGTCCGCCGCTACGCCACCGGCGAGGTGACGCTCAAGCTCCCCGACGGGTCGACGCGCAAGATCCGCCGCGGCTCGTTCGGCGCGGAGATCGACCGCGTGCGCCTCGCCGACTTCGTGCGCGAGGCGATGCGCCCGGCGAGCGCGGTGCGCCGCGCCCACGAGCGCGGCACCCACGCGAAGGAGCCGCTCGACGTGCCGCTCCCGGTGACGCTCGATCCCGAGACCGCGGTGAGCAAGCTGCTCGATCTGAAGGCTGAGCTCGACGCGCCGGCCACCGACGCCTTCATCGATCTCGAGGGCAAGAAGCTCAAGCCCGAGAAGATCGGCCTCCGCCTCGACGTGTACGGCACGCTCGCGCGCCTCGACGCCGCCTTCCGCCGCGGCGAAGAGACGGTGGAGGCGAGCGTCGAGAAGATCATCCCCAAGCTCACCGCCGCCGAGCTCGGCAACGTGAAGTTCGATCAGGTGCTCGGCTACTTCGAGACCCGCTACAACGCCGCCGGCAAGGGCAAGGAGCGCACATACAACCTCCGCCTCGCGGCCTCGCGCCTCGACGGCGCGGTGGTGATGCCCGGCCAGGTGTTCGACTTCAACGGCACGGTGGGCCCGCGCGACGAGGCCCACGGCTACCGCGTGGCGACGGTGATCTCGGAGGGCGAGCTCGTCGACGGCCTCGGCGGCGGCACCTGCCAGATCTCGGGCACGCTCCACGGCGCCGCGTTCTTCTCGGGCCTCGACATCGTCGAGCGCTACCCCCACTCGCGGCCGAGCTACTACATCAAGCTCGGGCTCGACGCGACGGTGGTGTACCCGACGATCAACTTCCGCTTTCGCAACCCGTTCGACTTCCCGATCGTCCTCCACGAGACGGTCGCCAACGGCCTCGTCCGCGCGGAGATCCTCGGCCCCTCGCGCAAGCTCACGGTCACGTACTTCCGACGGATCGAGGGGTACGTGCCCTTCGAAGAGGTGGAGCGAAAGACGCCGAAGCTCCCCGAAGGCGTGCGCTCACTGGCCCAGCGCGGCATCCCCGGCTTCAAGACGGCGAGCTCGCGCGTGGTCCGCGACGGCGCCTACGCCGTGCGGGAAAAATGGAGCGACACCTACCCGCCGACGACGCAGATCCTCCACGTCGGCTCGGGCCCGAAGGATCCTGACTACAAGCCGCTCGACGACACCCACCCGGAGTACGTCGTCGACGAGTACCTCGTGGTGACGCAAGGCCCGGAGATCCACACCCAGGGCGTGAGCGGCCCCGAGGCCGGCGGCGGCACGACCGAGAGCCGCGAGCCCGGGAAGACCGGCGACTACGGCTGGACCGAGAAGGCGGGCTTCATCGCGTACCAGGGCAAGGGCGACAAGAGCCGCGCGGAAGACGGCGCCCAGGCCGAGGGGACGCCGGCGAAGAAGGCGACGGCGTCGCGGGACGAGAAGGGCGACGACAAGGCGGTCAAGGACGAGAAGGGCGATAAGCCCGAGAAGCCGAAGAAGAAAAAGAAGAAGAAAAAGGCCGTTGACGGCTGAGCCGCTCAGCCCGGAGCACGCGCCCGCTTCTTCGAGGAGGCTTTCTTTGCAGCCCCCTTCTTCACGACAGGCTTCTTGGCGCCGGGCTTCCTGGCAACAGGCTTCCTGGCGCCGGCCTTCTTCGCCGGTTTCCTCTTCTTCACCGGCTCTTCCCGCCCGCTGATCATCGTCCCCCGGCAGGTCGCCGCGCCGCATTTGCAGCCATAAAGCTCCTTCCAGGACTCCTGATGCGGCTCGTTCCGCTCCAGGCCGTAATTGTAGAACAGCTCTGCTCCAGACTCGATGTCTGCGATCGCCTCGATGAAGATCCGTTTGTCCTCGAGCAGGGCCTCGCAGTTGGGCTCGCACGAGTGGTTGATGAAGCGCGCCTCGTTCCCCCCGAAGGAGGCGTCGATCACCGTCTTGGCGTCCACCGTGAAGAGGAACGTGTGGTGGTGATCCATCGCGTCGTCGTCGTAGCGGGCGTCGGCCTCCGACTGGCGGATGCGCTCGCCGACGTACTCGATGAGGCGCGTCCCCTTGCGGATGGGGCGGGTGGCGAAGGCGCCCATGCCCGCCACGGGCGATCGGCGGATCTCGAACGAGAGCGAGGGGGTGGAGGTCTGGGCGCGGGCCATGGCTCTGATTATGGATCGGGTGGCGCGGACGCGTCTCAGCTTGTTCGTCGACGACGTCGGCGATCGGTCGGGGCGTGATGTACTGCCGCCCGATTTCGTGGGAAGGTCGCTGCCCGATGCCTGGTCCCTCGGCTCCGCCGCCGCCCTCGCGAAGCATCCCTCCGGCCGCATCCGCCGGGCCCACCGTCGCGCTCGCGGTCTCCGGGAGCATCGCTGCCTACAAGGCGGCTGAGGTCGCGCGCCTCCTGATCAAGGACGGCGCGCGCGTGCTCCCGATCATGACGCGGTCGGCGCAGCAGTTCCTCGGCGCGACGACGCTGAGCGGCCTCTGCGGCGAAAAAGTCCACGAGGACATGTGGGATCCGTCCTTCGCGGGCGAGCTCCACGTGGATCTCGCGCGGCGCGCTGACGTGGTCGCGCTCGTCCCCACGACGGCCGATCTCCTCGCCCGCCTCGCCCAGGGCCGCGCCGACGACCTGGTGACGGCGCTCGCGCTCTGCGCCCGGGGGCCGGTCCTCGCCGCGCCGGCGATGCACCCGCGGATGTGGTCGCACCCCGCGGTGCAGCGCAACGTCGCGCTGCTGGCCGAGCAGGGCCGCGTCGAGCTCATCGGCCCCGTCGACGGCGAGGTCGCCTCGGGCGAGTCGGGCCTCGGGCGGATGGCCGATCCCGCGCAGATCGCCGCGGCGATCCTCGCGCGCGCGACGCGGCGCGATCTCGCCGCGCTCAAGATCGTGATCACCGCCGGCCCGACGGTGGAAGATTTCGATCCGGTCCGCTTCCTCGGCAACCGATCGACCGGGAAAATGGGCTTTGCCCTCGCCGCGCGCGCGGCCGCCCGCGGCGCCGAGGTGACGCTGATCGCCGGGCCGGTCACGCTCGCGACGCCGTACGGCGTGCGCCGCGTCGACGTCCGCTCCGCGCTGGCGATGCGCGGCGCCCTCTGGCAAGCGATGGGGCCCAGCCTCGAGAACGCCGACGCCCTGATCATGAGCGCCGCGGTGGCCGACTACCGGCCCGCGCAGGAGCACGCGACGAAGATGAAGCGCGACCTCAACTCGCTCGCGCTCGAGCTCGTGCCCAACCCGGATCTGCTCGCCGAGATCGGCGCCGCGCGCACCGATCGATCCCCGGTCCTGATCGGCTTCGCGGTCGAGACCGACACCGCCGATCGCGTCGTCGCCGCCGCGCTGAACAAGCTGGAAAAGAAGCGCGTCGACCTCGTCGTCGCCAACCACGCGCAGGACGCGTTCGGCAAGGACGACAACCGCGCGACCCTGGTCACGCGCGGGGGCGCCGACGCGCTCGGCGTGCTCACCAAGCGCGATCTCGCCGATCGGATCCTCGATCGCGTCGCGACGATGTGCCGCCGATGAGCGACGATCACGACGCCTCCGAGGCCGCCACGGAGGAGGTCGTCGCTGCGCCGGAGGACGAGATCGTCGACAGCGCCCCCGTCGTCTCGTCGCGCCTCTCTTCGCCGGGCGAAGCGATCAGCGTCTCCGTCGGCGTCACGCTCGCCACCGGCATCGTGATGACGTTCGCCTTCGATCTCCGGCGCGCGGGGACGCCGGCGATGCTGATCGCGATCGGCCTTCTTTACGCGCTGATCGGCGCCTTCGCGCTCCGCCGCCTCGACCAGCGCGGCGAGCTGCGGAGCCGCTTTCGCCCGGCCAGCGGGGACTTCACCCTCGGCGCCGCCGTCGCCGGCGTCCTCTACGGCTGCGCGCACCTCGCCGATCAAACCATCGCCGCGCACGGCTCGATCCGCGAAGCGTGGATCATGCGCGTCTACCTGCAGATCGGGGATCCGGACGCGCCCAACCGCGTCCTCGTCGGCGGCGCTGTCTTCGTGGTCGCGGCGCTGGAGGAGCTGGTCTGGCGCGGCCTGGTGATGCGCACGCTCGAGGCCGTCCTCGGCCCTCGGCGCGCGCTGGTGATCACCTCGCTCCTCTTCGCGACGGCGCACCTCCCCACGCTGTACTTGCTCGGCGATCCGACGGCGGGGCTGAACCCGCTCATCGTCCTCGCCGCCCTCGGCTGCGGCACCGTGTGGGGCCTCGTGTACCTGCGCACGAACCGCCTGCTCCCGGCGCTCTTCGCGCACGCGCTCTTCAGCTGGGCGGTCGTCGAGTTCCCGATCTGGCGGCCCTGAGCGTTTTCACCAGCCTGCTGCGCGTCCCGAGTCGTCGGTCACCCTCGGTCAGCGTGCTGAAGCACGCCTCCCTCGGGCTCCCTAGAGCACCGAACAGGTTGAAATGCCCAGATTTCAACGCAAAGGCGCGGAGACGCAAAGGCGCAAAAAATCGGATTTCTTTTTTTGCGTCCCTGCGTCTCTGCGCCTTTGCGCCTTTGCGTT
>Ga0105048_10010230_pt1 | contig 14872 bp, 14 predicted proteins | sample MAT05_FD_78382 | JGI IMG/M metagenome (GOLD analysis project Ga0105048, IMG submission 78382) | Freshwater microbial communities from Lake Fryxell liftoff mats and glacier meltwater in Antarctica - MAT-05 | ecosystem: Environmental > Aquatic > Freshwater > Ice > Liftoff microbial mat | place... | reverse complement strand
TATTGAGGCGATTTCTCAAGGCCCACTTTGCCCGTCCACCAGCCCTGAATGCCGGCGACATATGCCATCCCCCTCTTGTTCTCTTGCAGCAACCACTCACCGTTCCACATCACATCGATATCATGGGTGGATGGCAGCACCGTGCGGGCCTCGAATTCAACCATCACGTTGCCAGGGAAGTCGGCTTTTAAGATCGCCATGCCGGGCGCGTTCTCAGCGTTCTTGCCGCAAAGCCATCCATCTTCAACCCACCAAGTCGAGTTGTGCACGGTCCAATCCGCCTCGAAGTGCCCTTGGGTCATGGGCTGAGCGTGAAGGACCATCGACGCTCCAACGTCGATGGACTTGCGCATGAGGGACAGTTCATTCGCGTGCATGGCGTGGGAGTGGGGGCTGGGTTGATGACAATGCTGAAGTTGTGAAATCTATTTCCTGAAATCGTTCGGATCCATCTCGAAGCTTTTCATACGGGCCCAGATCGAACGGCGGCTGACGCCCAGCAATTCGGCTGCCAAGGTGACGTTTCCGCCAGCTTCTTTCATGGCCGCGCGAACTTCCTTCTGTACGACTTTGTCGATCGCTGCTTGCAACCGTCCAAATGTCCGTGGGCCACCCAAAAGTTTCTTTGTCTTCTTGCGTTTTGCCATGTGAAATCCCTGGAGAGTTCGTCGTTGTGCGTTTACGTCTCAAGATCAATGGGCTGACTTACGGCGTAGTCAATGATCCCCGGTAATTCAGGCGGATCGATGCCGTACCAATAGACGTGCCAATCCAACAACCGCACCATTCCGTCACACTTGCGGTTGTACCAAGGGTCAATCGGGTTGTCGGGCCGACCTCGCCAGAAGAAGCGCGAATAGTCTCTTACCATCACGTTCCAAATGTCGCCGCCGATGCCTTCGCCTTGTGCTTGTCGTTCAACGGCAAACTTCGATAAATAAACACCCACAGGTGAATTCACCAACAAGGCCGCGCCCCGATAGTTTTCCTCGACGTAGATTCGTTCCCAAGGTTGCTCTAGCGCCCCGGTTCGCAGCTTTCTGCCGAACGCCGATTCAATGAGCCCTTCAAGCCGAGGCCTATCAAGTGTATCCAAATGCTTGTGCGTCTCAATGCGAGAGCCCTTGCGCACCAATGTGCCAGCTCCCGAAACCGTGAACAGATCTCGAAGCAAGTGCAATGGGTTCACCACGGTCACCGTCATCCGGTGTGGAACCGCATCAAGCAGCGCTTTGGTTCTTCGCAACACCTGTTGATGTCGCCGCGGCAACGCCGGACTTGTGAGCAGGTGATCGTAATCGGTGTTTAGATTGACAACGTCAATCCGGGGCGAACCTTGCCGTTCAAGTCCTGCGCTGGTTGAAAGGAAGACCACCTTTCGCGTTTCAAGCGCTGTCGAAAGTTTCGTCAGAACGCTGAAGCGCGCTTCCGTGGAATCTCCCCGCGCAGCCTGCAACGACACAATTGGGATCTGCTGTAACCCAATGGTCGCTCTGACTTCTGCGATGTTTTCTATTGAAAGGTCAGCGGTGGCTTCAATGATTCGTGCGGGCACTTGATCTTCGTGCAGCCATTCGAACACCCGCCGCGCGTTGTCGTTTGCTTCCTTGGCGTCGGTAAGTCCAATCAGCACTACCGGAACAAGGCCAAGGCCCGTCAGGATGCGCAAATCGAAATGAAGTGGGTCGAGCGCGGTCTTTAAGATCTGGGCGTCCGCCGTGATGATGGCGAAGCTTTCCTTGCGCTGCCCTCGGAACAGTTTGAGGTAAAGCTCAACGTCAGCCTTCTTGCCAACGCTTTCGATGAATCGCTGTATTACCTCTGTGTCCAAGGCTACAAAATGGAGCCAACCTTGGTGCTCGTCAATGGGCGTTTGTGTCGATGATTCTGACCAGAGGCCCGTGAGTGCTACTCTAGGCGCAGTGTCAGATCCTGAAACCCTTGCCGAGTCGCGCCGCAAATCGGGTATCCCTGTGCCTGGCGACCGCGCGACTATGCCCGCAGACCGGCAAAAAACGGCAGCTACAGCGCCTCCAGCCGATCCCTATATCGGCCAGTTGATTGGCGAACGGTACCGCATTTTAGACCGCTTGGGAGAAGGCGGTATGGGCCTTGTGTTCCGTGGTGAACACGTATTGATGAAGAAGGCCGTGGCCATAAAGCTGCTTCACCGCGACCTTGGGAACATTGACGACGCCACGAAACGCTTCGAGCGGGAGGCTCAATCTGCCTCACGGCTGTCGCACCCCAGCATCGTGGGCGTTACTGATTTCGGTCGCTCAGACAGTGGCGAGCTGTTTTTGGTGATGGAATACGTTCCCGGATCACACCTGGGAGAACACCTTGCCAAGAACGGACGGTTGTCTCCTTCGAAGGCGATTCTGGTCACCCGGTTGATGTTGCGAGGCCTTGCACACGCACACCAGTGTGGGGTTGTTCACCGCGATTTAAAGCCTGCCAACGTCATGTTGCTTGAATCTGAAGCAGAGCCAGGCCGGATCGAGGGCGTAAAGATCTTGGACTTCGGAATCGCCAAGATGACTGAAGCGGCCTCCGGCCCCCCTGACATTGCGTTGACCCGTGGTGGCATGATCTTCGGCACCCCCAGTTACATGTCTCCAGAGCAAGCCACGGGCGAAGAAGTTGATCTGCGGACGGATATTTACGCTTGCGGCGTGATGCTCTACGAAATGTTGGTGGGGCGAAAACCCTTCATTGCCGACGATCTGGTGAAGGTTATGGCGCAACAAGTGACGGCGCGGCCTCCGGCTTTTGCAACTGTCGCTCCCAAACTTCGCATTCCTGAGGTTCTGGAAGCGGTCGTCATGAAGGCGCTGCAGAAAGACCGAAGCAGCCGATACCAATCGGCCATTGCGTTCTTAGAAGCCTTGGATGCCGCCGAGGAACAATTGGCGCACCACGGCCGCCGACCTGCAGGCGCGACCCACGGCGAAGGTCTTGCCCTGCAGGTTTGGCAGCGTGCCAGTGCGCGTGCAACTGACGCGTGGGCCGATCAAAAACAGCGCCGGATCCTCTTGGGCGCTTCATCTGTGGTGTTGGTGGCTATCTTGATCTCGTCTTTGTTTGGTGGGGATCCTATTAAACCCAAGCCAGTGGCCCCAGACATGAAAGTGCCGTTGCAATTGGCCGAAGCGGCGTTGAACGAGGGCAAGCTCGCACAGGCCAAAGGCATCTTGATTCAGCAGTTAACCAAGCACCCTGACAGCGGACGCGTGCACTTGCTGTTGGCCACGATCGCGTTTTCGGAAGGCGATCCCGATGTTGGCATTTCAGGCTATAAAGATGCTTTGAAACGAGACCGCGGTTTGCGTGGCGATGCTGCGTTGCTGCTGAACGTGAAGGCCTTGCTTGTTGACAAAAAGCGCGCTGACGGAGCTTTGGCTTTTCTTGCGAATGATGTTGGCGAACCAGCCGCCGCGATTCTTGCAGACATTGCCAGCCGCGACACACGAGTCAATTTTCGGCAGATCGCGCGGGACGGTTGCAAGGCTCACGGCTGTGTAGAAAAAGTAGATCAAGTGGCAAGTTACGACTTGGATTTGCGACAAGCCAAGACTTGCGACACCAAACGACAAGCCATCACGGAGCTTGCAGGCACGCGAGACAAGCGTGCGGTAGACGTTCTTAAGAAGGCAAAACGAAACCGCGGCGGGGGCGCTTTAGGGCGCTTTTTAGGCCTTGACGGCGGTTACGATTGCGTGCGCAAAGACATTGACGAAGCGCTTAAAACCTTGGGTGAATCGGGATCCTAAAGAGAGTAACTTTCCAGTGTGATGGGATCGATGACCACAGGGGATCTGGTGACTTTCGACCACGAAAATCCCGCCACCAAATCGCGCGCCGTCATTCGTTGTCCAGGGTTGCACAAACCCGCTGAGGCAGCCAAAGAGCCAACCAAGGCTTGCACGTCGACGCCTCTGCCAAGCACCTCGCGCATCGTTTCGGGTCGGCTGCGCTTTGCCAATCGTTCACCGGTAGGCGAGAGCACGAGGGGAACATGGATGAACGCAGGGGGCTGCAACCCCAGAGCTTGGTGAAGCGCGATCTGCCGTCCGGTGGATGACAACAGATCGTCACCGCGCACAACTTCTGTGACGCCCATCGCCGCGTCGTCTACCACCACGGCAAGCTGGTACGCGTGCAAGCCATCGGCGCGGCGAAGAACGAAATCGTCCACAGTTTGCGTCACCGCGCCCATCAAACCATCCACAAAATGGATTTGCTGCGAACCGCGAAAGCGGATGGCTGGCAACTTGCCCGCGCGGGCGGCTTCTTTGGCCACGATGTTGGCGGCCTTGCCTTTGCAAATGCCAGGATAGCGAGGGCCTTCTTCCCCCTCGTGCGGGGCGCTGGCCAACCGAGCGAGATCCGCCCTTGAACACGCGCATCCAAACGTTAGCCCGTCGTTGGCTAGTTTATCTAAAGCCGCGTCATAAAGCACAGTCCGCTGGCTTTGGACAAAGGGCCCAACAGCAGAGTCAATCCCTGGTCCTAGATCCCAGTCGAGTCCCAATAACGCGAGATCTTCCTGTAGCGCTTGCGTTGCTCCCGTTACAACTCGCTGCGTATCGATATCCTCAATGCGCAGAATCACCGTGCCATGGCCCGATCGTGCGGACAGCCAGGCCAACATGGCTGTTCGCGCGTTGCCCAAGTGCATGAAACCCGTAGGACTAGGGGCAATCCGGGCAACCGGGGCAGCGTTTTGAGGGTGGCTTATTTCGTCGACGAGTGGCATCGGACACTTCAAGGACATGGACGGGGCGGCTTAAGTTGTAAATGACTAACGAAAGTTATTGCCAAACCGACTGAGAAACCACAAAACTCCTGAGCACCTAACTCAGGTTCCAATAGGGGGAGCTCCGAAAGGGGCGGGAGCCAATGAACACCACAATCGATACAACAAGTAAGGTCCTCTTCATCGGAGGTAGCCAGCGGAGCGAGTCGTACGTGCGCGCTCTCGAGACCGCAGGCTATACATGCGAACACACACTTTCACCTGATTCGGGGATGGCACGTCTCCGCGACCCAGACAAAAACTATGATCTGGTGATTTGGGACACCGAGCTACAGTCTCGGGAGTTGGATGAAGCGTTCGACAAGGGGCGTTACCGCGCTCGTATGCCGACCCTTCTTCTGCTTGAGCGACTGTACCCATGGGTTGCGGCCCAGGGGCGAAGGCCAGGATCTCTTGATTACTTGATCAAGCCGGCAACGCCGGACGACGTGGCTGCGGCTGCGGATCAGAACGTGCGGTTGGTGAAAGCCAAACGCTACGTGGAGTACATGCGGCAACAGGCTCTTGAGCTTGCTGACCTATTGGGCAAAACTGTCGATCTCCTTGGCCCCACAGGCTTTGGTTTCGAGAATAAGGAAGAAGCCCAACGCATGCCTCTGTCTGATCGTGAGGAGGAAATTGCTCGATGGCTGGCGAAGGGTCACCGTGTGACTCAAATCGCCAAGATGCTGCAAATCAGCCCTCACACAGTACGCAACCACTTCAAGTCAATCTTCCGCAAGATGCAGGTGCACTCACAAGTTGAGTTGCTTGCACGCCTGCGCGAAGAATTCGAAGCGTCCTAAGGGCCGCGACGACAAAGTCGCTCGCGTGCGAGGGATACGCCCGCGGGCTGTTTTGTCTGCTCAAAACTGAATTTGCAAAGCCGGTCGATCTGGGGGGATCGACTGGCTGAGCAAACCAAGAAAATGGGCGTTTTGACCGAGTGTTTTTTAGGCGGCTCTTGCGGATCCCGGCTGTTTGCGCGTAGATCCTTGCGGATGAGCCATGACCCACAAGCCCCACTTAAAGCCCACAAACCTGGATACGGTTTCTTTGTGGGAATCGACTCTGACGGATGCGCCTTCAATTCGATGGAGGTGAAGCACAACGATTGCTTCAGCGTGAACGTCGTGAAGTATTTCGGCTTGTCTGCCGTATCAAGGCAGGTGCATCTGGTTTGGGACTTTGTGAATTTGTATTCGCAATCCCGAGGGTGCAACCGCTTCAAGGCGCTTCTAGATTCGATGGATCTGCTGCGCGAAATGCCTAAGGTGAAAGCCACAGGCGTTATAGTGCCGGTATTGCCCGCCATGCGCGCCTGGGTCAAAGAAGAATCGGCATTGGGCCACCCAACACTCGCGACAAGGATTGAAATAGCAACGGGAGACGCCAAAGCAGAACTCGAGCGCGTGATGGCGTGGAGCTTAGGCGTCAACACCTTCGTGAAAGACATCGTCAAAGAGTTGCCGCCTTTCGCTGGCACACGCCGTGTTTTGAACGCGTTGCAAGGTAAAGCAGATGTGTTGGTACTTTCGGCCACGCCGGCGGAGGCCTTGGCGCGCGAATGGTCAGAGCACGGCATCGATAAGTTCGTTAGCATCATTGCCGGCCAAGAAATGGGCTCGAAGGTTGAGCACCTGACGCTTGCCGCGAAAGGGCAGTACCCTGCAGATGCCGTGCTGATGGTGGGCGACGCCCCGGGCGATCTGAACGCCGCTCGCGCTGTGGGTGCCTTGTTCTTTCCTATTAACCCAGGCGACGAGGAAGAGTCGTGGGCGCTGTTGGAATCCGAAGGTCTGCCCAAGTTCTTCAGCAAGCAATACGCAGGTGAATACGAAAAGAAGTTGGTGGACGATTTCATGAAGCGACTTCCATCGACACCGCATTGGGTCGAGTAGAACGAGCACTTACCAGGCAACAAGGAAAACCCTATGAGCGAAGCAAAAGCGAATTTCGGGATGATAGGTTTAGCCGTGATGGGCCGCAACCTCGCGTTGAACGTAGCCGATCATGGTTTTAAGGTTGCCGTGTGGAATCTAGAAACGCCGGTGACCGAAGCCTTTATAAAAGAGCACGGCGAAGTTCGCTTCGTTGGCACCAAATCGTTGCCCGAGTTTGTGGCTTCGTTGGAGCGACCACGGCGAATCATGATGATGATCATGGCGGGCAAACCGGTTGATTCGGTTTTGACACAACTCAAGCCGTTGCTGGAGCCAGGTGACATTGTAATCGACGGCGGCAACACGCACTTTGCAGAGACCCGTCGCCGCGAAGCCGATTTGGCGCAGTCGCAAATTCGATTTGTGGGTATGGGGGTTTCAGGCGGTGAAGAAGGGGCTCGTCGGGGGCCCTCTTTGATGCCGGGTGGCCATATAGACGCATGGACAGCACTGCAGCCGGTGTTAGAAGCAATCGCCGCAAAGACGGATTCGGGACCTTGTGTTGCCCACGTTGGTCCGGATGGAGCAGGCCATTTCGTGAAGATGGTTCACAACGGCATTGAATACGGCGATATGCAGTTGATTGCCGAGGCCTACGACATTCTCGGCAGGGGTTTGGGAATCCAAGCGCCAGAACTCTCGCAGATCTTCGGTCGTTGGAACGAAGGCGATTTGGCATCGTTTCTGGTTGAACTTACGGGCAAAGTTTTTGCGAAGAAGGACGCCGAAACCGGCAAATCGTTGGTCGATGTTGTGCAGGACAAAGCTGGCCAAAAGGGCACCGGCAAGTGGACCGCCGAGTTGGCTTTGGATCTGGGTGTTTCAATTCCCACGGTTGTTGCCGCGCTTGATGGTCGTGTGCTTTCCAGCATGAAGGCAGAACGCGTGGCGGCCGAGCCAAAGATTCGTGGTGTGGTTGCAAGCGTTGCGCCCGCCTCAGAAAAAGAGGCATTGGTTGCGGCGGTTCACGATGCGCTGTTGGCGTCGAAGATTTGTTCATACGCACAAGGTCTAGTGCTCATGCGCAAGGCCAGCGACGAATACAAATGGAACATTCGTTTGGATGAAATGGCCCGCATTTGGAAAGGAGGGTGTATCATTCGCGCGCGTCTGCTTGATCCAATCATGCGCGCCTACCAACGCACGCCTCAGTTGGCGAACTTGTTGTTGGATCCGGATTTTGAAGGCCGCATGTTTGCCGCGCAAACCGGATGGCGAAAAGCCATCAACTACGCACAAAGCTTAGGCATTCCTGTGCCAGCCATGTCGGCTAGCCTTGCGTATTTCGATAGCTACCGCACGGCACGCTTGCCGCAAAATCTTACACAAGCGCAACGTGATGCCTTCGGTGCTCACACCTACGAGCGATGGGACAAGCCAGAACTTGGCTTTGTTCACAGCGAATGGTTGAAGTAGGCATCGAAGCGTAACAAAAGGAAAAGCCCCCGCCGTTGAATTGGTGGGGGCTTTCTTCGACTGTGTTTTTTTAGCCGTTGATAGCGTCGGAGATTCGGCGTGCCATCTCAGAGGCTACGTTGTTTGCCAATGCGGTTGGCTTCCACCCAATGCCCAATCCGGCGTCGGAACGATGATCGTCGAACTTTGGAATGATGTGGAAATGAACGTGGAAAACAGCTTGGTGCGCGCCTTTTCCGTTGTTCTGCAGGACATTGAAGGCCTTGGCACCCGTGGCGGCCAACACGGCGCGGCTGATGCGCGGCAGAACGCGCCCGATGGCTGCGGCCGCTTCATCAGAAAGTTGATCGAGGGTTGCTGCGGCTTCTTTTGGTATCACCAGAGTGTGGCCAGCGCTGATCGGGTTGATGTCCAAGAACGCCAAAACGTATTGGTCCTCGTATACTCGATGGCAGGGAATGGCCCCTGAGATGATCTTGCTAAAGATCGTGTCTGACATGCGCCGAAGTTTAGCACCTGCCGGCGCACATTGGTTCAACCTTCGGCGACAGCTTCTTGGTCTCCGGACGAGGTGTTGCTGTTGCTAACAGGAAACATTAGGCGAAAGGTTGTACCCACGCCAAGCCGTGAATCCACGGCAACAGTTCCGCCATTTTGGATCACGACCCCTTCGACCACAGCCAACCCTAGTCCCGTGCCGTGACCAGGACCCTTGGTGGTAAAGAAGGGTTCAAACATCTTCGCTTTAACTTCGTCCGAAATTCCGGTGCCGTTGTCGTGAACAATGATCTCGATTTTTTCGTTGCTGCCGCCCACAGAAGGAATGCGCTTCGTGCAAATGGTGATCGTGCCACCTTCCGGCATAGCGTCGCGTGCATTGGCCACGAGATTCGTCAGTAACTGATCGAGTTGGCTGGGATCAATGCGAATCTGGCCGCAGTTGTCGTCGAGTGATACGTCGATCTTTACCAATCGGCCCGCAAGGGATTCAAGCAAACCTTTCAGATCAGCAATGGCAGCGTTTGCTGACATGCGCCGCGGGGTAACAACTTGCCGGCGCGCATAGGCGAGAAGTTGTTGGGTCAGCACGCGCGCTCTGTCGGCGGCCTTTAGGATCTGCGCCACTTGGCTTTTGGGCTGCGCCGCGAGTTCTTGTAAAAGCAACAGTTCGCTTTGGCCCATGATCACGGTGAGCAGGTTATTGAAATCGTGCGCAACGCCGCCCGCAAGTCGACCGATGGTTTCCATCTTCTGCGCCTCGCGCAGTTGCTCATCCAGCTTCGCAGCAGCTTGTTCAGCGCGGACGCGTTCGGAAAAGTCTCGAATCGTGTATTCCACACCAACTGTTCCGTCGTTCAATTGCACGCGATGGCTGTTCACTTCAACAGGAACCGGATGCCCATTTTTGTGCATGATGACGGCTCTGCGCGGACCCGGATCCGCTTGACCCTGTACCAAGGCCAAAAACGCCTTCCATACGTGTTCGCGCGCGGGTGGGGGAAACATCGGAAGTTCCGAAAATCGCATCCCGAAACATTCTGACAAGCTGTAACCGCTGAGTTTCTCTGATGCGTGATTCATAAACTGGACGATTCCGCGATCATCCATGAACACCAAGGAGTCTGGCGAATGTTGTACCAGCGCTACGATGCGCGCTTCATTCGCTCGCACCATCCGCTCTTTTGATTTGAGGTCTCGTTGTTGAACCACCATACATACCAAAACCACAACGATGAGCGCGCTGGTCGTAAATGCCATTTGCAAGGGCGACACTGCCAATTGCGTTGTTGGAATCATGCCCGTGTTGTCTGCAACTTGGATGGCAAGCATCGCAACGATGGACATCGCGCCGAAAACGGTCGCCGCGCGAACAGACCAGACGATGGCTGCTGCGACCACCAACACAACGTACCCGTCGCTGGCGCGGCTCGACATGCCACCGAGGTTGATCAAAGACAAAGTGATGGTGAGCCATATGGCGGTGGTTCCAAACTTCACAGCCGATGCGACGCGGCCCGCGCGCAACATGACCAAGATAGCGATTGCTATAAGGCTGACAGGCCCGAAAAGGGCCCACAACTTCGTGCCTCCTGGTCCGAGGTACGGTGCAGCAATCGACAACAACAGGGCGAGCACTGCCGTGCTGGCCACGATCCATTGCACCGAGCGGCGGCGAGACCAGGTTTCGCGTGCCCCCAACGCAATGCTCTGCGATTCAACATCGAGGTCGGGAGGGTTAGGCACTTTCTTCTGTTCCACTCGCTTGCAAGAGTACCAGTCAATTGCCCCCGCCGCGCCGATGGTCCCCTTGTATGTCAGAGTGTCGCGCCACTATGGATTACAGCACCGAAACCGAAGCGCTTTACGGAACCATCGTTTGGAAAAACGACGCTTTGGTGCTGTTCGACAAGAATCCCTGTGTTCTGACGGTGCCTGGCCGCCAAGGAGATGGAGATCCTCGCCCCTGCTTAGGCCGATGGTTGCAAGAAAGCCTCAAGACCCGGTTGTTCCCTGTGCACCGTTTGGACTTTGAAGTCTCAGGCGCCGTGGTATTCGCTTTGTCCTCGCAGGCGCACCGGACCGCGTCGTTGGCCTTCGAAGGTCGGGCTGTCAGAAAGCGATACCAGGCGATTGCGGCACTGCCCGGCGTGGTACCCAACGATGGCACTGTGTTCGTTTGGGAAAGCCGCTTGGTGCGAGGCAAACGCCGCAGTTTTGAAGCGCCTCATGGGCAGTTGGCGCGCACGCACGCACGCTTCGTTGGCCGCATTGACAACGACAAAGCCGGTGGGTTTGCCTCCGATGCACCGTTGGGACTTTGGGAGCTAACCCCGGAGACGGGCAAACCCCACCAGCTGCGCGTACATCTTACAAACGCTGGCTTCCCTATTGCGGGCGATCTGCTTTACGGAGGGCCTCCGGCTGCGGCAGAGCAGCCAGGCATTGCGTTGCGGGCCGTGTCACTCATGTTTCAGGACGAGGCGACCCGTACAGCATTGGGCACCCCGACCACTTTCGATCTGCCGCTGTTGGTGGCTCGCACTTAACCGCAAATCGCATTGCCTTAGATAGTCAGAGAATCAACCCAAACACGAACAGTGTCACCCAGGCGAGGCAAGCCCGCCGCCGTAGCATCGCTGGGGTTGGCCACGGGATGAGCCCACTGGCGTTCGCGACGGTATAGCGAAGCTGCCATTTTGGTTGCCATATGCGCGATGGTTGCGTGGGGAGAGTCCGTGACGCGAAATGCGGGGTGGTGGCTTTGAATTGCAGGCGCAAGCGGGGCTTCCAATGCCCACGCTTCCACGACACATGCGCCCGCCAAGGGCGACAACGCTTTGCTGACTTCGAGCACTGTGTTGCGCATGCTGTTGGCCGTTGGAGAAAGGCCCAGTTCTTTCGCCTGTGCAGTTGTAGCCAACAACGCCATAGGAAAACCAATTTCATGCAGAAGCCCGCAAGGAAAGGTTTCGGAATCGGGCAGGCTGCATGAATGGCCGAGGTCTTTCGCGAAGAGACCCGCAGCCAGTGCACCACGCCAAAAACCGCGCAGCTCATTTTGAAATCCATCCACAGCGAACACATTGAGTTGCAGTGCGGCAGCCAAAGCAATTTCGCTCAGCGCGGCAAGCCCAAGGCGGTTTGCGGCTTGTGAAATTGAAACCAAGGGCGTGCGTGGTTGGTAAGTTGGCGAATTGCAGATGCGCAGCACTGCGCTTGCCAAGGCGTCGTCACTAGATAGGTCGCCAAGCAGATGGTAGCCCGGGCTCAACGTTCGTTCGTCTGAAAGCAGACTGGAAGCTGCCCACGGCAATGGGGGCACCACGGATTGTCCCGATTCCAACGTGGCTACGGTCGACTTACGAAGGGTATCAAAGGTACAGGTTGCCGAAGCAAGGTACCCGGACTGTGTTAACGAAGTCTGCATTGCGCTCGAAACTCCATCGGCGGCTTCTTGAGATAGATAAAGCCGCGAGAAGTGACATGTTTTTGACGATCACGCGCAGTGCATGAAGCTCATTGCGTCACTGCCAGCCACCGTGGACGGCGAGGCCCACGCTTTGCTGGTCAGCGAACGGTGCGATGGCCACTTGGCTCGTCTGTTTTGGCGGCGGCGCTTGCAAAATCCACCACGCTGTTGCTGTTCCAAGCCCTGCCAACCCAACAATACCCAGACCTATTGCGGTGGCTTTGTGATCCTTGGGTGAACTACCGACGTTGCTGTTGGCAAAAAGAATACCTGAGATTCCCAAGGTAACGGCGCTGCCGCCTGCCAACCACAAAGGGCCTGTACTTAACGCGGGGGATGAAGATTCCTCCACCGCGTAAACGCGCGGAGGGGCAAAACTTGGTGCAGTTATTGGAGCAATCTGGGACGCCATTGGGGGCGTGGGCGATGCCAGCACGATGGGATCTGGCGCGGGTGCGGAGGCCAAATCATTCATTCGTGATCGAACTTTTCGTGCGGCTTCTTTCGCTAGGCGCTGCACGGTTTGAGGCATGGGCGGACATAGGTCGTCGGCGCCGCACTTGATGCGATCAACGGTCATTGTTTCGGCTGTGGCAGCTGAAACAACGCGGATCTGCACTTCGTAATTTTGTGGAGAACTTTGAACCGTGGCCCAAGCAAGAAGGTCGGCTTTGTACTTCTTAGCCAGCGGCGCTAGGCAATCGATTTGCTTGCAGTCATCGGCACTAGCGTCTAACGGCAAGCTGCCCACTGCAAATCCACCTGCGGTGAATCCCCTTCGCAGGGCAACGGATAGATCGCTGGGTGATTGTGTTTCGCCCTGCAAGCTGACGTTCACAATGGCCATAGCGTCCGCAGCGAAGGCCGATGCGGACGCAAGACCAACAACGCTGGATAAACACAGCGTTGCGACCACCGAAAGCCGCAGACCGTTAATTGTCGTGCGGCCTTGATGATAAAGAGACATGTTTCGACCTGGATTAACCACCAGCAAGTTCGTTATCAATCAGTTCTTTGAACTTTTCAAACGGCTGCGCACCCGAGATCATGCGGCCATTGATAAAGAATGCAGGCGTACCGGTAACGCCAACAGCTTCGCCCGCCTTTTTGGAGGCTTCGACTTTGCTTGCGGTACGACCGGAATCAAGGCACTCGCTGAACTTCTTTTCATCAAGGGTTAACTTCTTGGCATGATCTTTCAAAGCAGGAATGTCGAGGGCTTGTTGGTTGGCAAAAAGCTTCTCGTGCATTTCCCAGAACTTACCTTGCTCAGCTGCACACAACGCAGCTTCTGCGGCCTTTTGAGCCTTGCTGTGGAATGGCAATGGGAAGTCGCGGAAGTACAATCGAACCTTGCCCTTGTAGGCTTCCATGACCTGCGTAACCGCAGCTTCCGCGCGGCTGCAGAAAGGGCACTCGAAATCGGAGAATTCCACGATTGTGATCGGAGCGTTGGCGTCGCCTTTGAGTTGTCCTTCTGCGGCCACTTCAACCTTGGGAACGAGCAAAGGAGGCAACTTCATTTCGACCTTTGACGCGGCCTTAAGGCCCGTCATGAAGGCTTGCTGAATGTCCTGCGACTTTCGGGCAGTGAGGAACTTGGTGATGTCCTCACGCACCTGGTCGATAGGCGGCAAAGGACGACCGCTTGCCTTGGTTTTATCGTACAGGTCTTGAATCTCTGCGTCCGTTGGCTTGGGTGCCTTCGAGGTGACTTCCCGTTCGACTAACTTCTCAGGCGTGAGGTTTTCGGCTTTTGCCTTCTTGTCGATGAGGCGCTTGTCGACCAGAGCGTTCAGCGCCTGGGAACGAACGCCATGGATGCGTTCCGATTGCTCGGCAACGGCGCGGGCAAGGTCGGCCTTCGCAGCTTCATCAACTTCAGCCATCGTGATTTGCTGACCGTCAACGGTTGCTACCACTTTGGTGGGATCAATACCGCCTAAAGCGCCAGAAGTAGCTGCCTTCGGGGCGGAAAGGGCTGGAGGTGCTGGGGGCGCTTGTTTTTGGCAGGCGAGTCCAAGAACGGACGACAGGGCGAGGGTGCAAATAATACGTTTGTGCATGGTTTACGGCTTTCAACAGTTGTAGGCGGTCTTTTGACCACAGAATCGTTGGGAAGACGACGAAAAAACAGCCCGCTGTGACGCGAGCCGTTCTTATTTTTACGGGTTGATTGGGTATCGCAGCGTGTTACCAGCGTCCGCGATCACGCCGGCCGCCACCCTCACCACCGCCGCGTTGACCTTCAAAGGCGTTGCGAACTTCGTCTTCTGTAGCGTCAAATGACAGATTGCCAACGTACAGCTTCTTTCCCATTTCCTGATTTCCAATTTGCGTGGGGCGTTTTGGAAGAACCGATAGACCGCATTAGAATACTTTTGGGACTGGAGCCTGTCCACTACGACGGAAGGGCTGCTTGTGCAGCGTCGACACCCTCGTCGCGGCCCTCGAAATTCTTAAGGTTTCGCCAGTTGGCTGCCCAACAGGATCCAATTGTTGGACACATCGGGGTCGCCGTCCCGGCTGCTTAGAAAAGCGCTGGTAAAGAAGGCGTCTGTGTCGCCCAAGTCGATGCCCACTTTCGCGCGCAACCGCATTTCCATCCAGGCCTGCCCGCCGCCGGGAATGCTGCTCATCTTCCATGAGAATGTCCGCTTGGCTGGCTGAGACATTCCCGCAAGTGTCATCGGGCCCGCGAACTCGACCCGAGGGTCTAACAGTCCCAACAAAAGCACGTCGTGG
>Ga0105048_10010228_pt1 | contig 14874 bp, 12 predicted proteins | sample MAT05_FD_78382 | JGI IMG/M metagenome (GOLD analysis project Ga0105048, IMG submission 78382) | Freshwater microbial communities from Lake Fryxell liftoff mats and glacier meltwater in Antarctica - MAT-05 | ecosystem: Environmental > Aquatic > Freshwater > Ice > Liftoff microbial mat | place... | reverse complement strand
CGGCGGCCGCGGTGAACTGCCCCCAGCGGGCCGAGAATTGTTTCGACGCCTCCTTGGGTTCGTCCGTCAAAATCAAAATCCGGCAGCGGTTGCAACTTTCGAAGTGGGCCAACTCCGCGAGGTGGGTCGCCAGCGTCTGCCCCATGACGCCGAAGCCGAACAATACGTAGAGCGCGACTTCGTCCGGTTCCTTCGGGCGAATCTTCGTCAGTTCCTTCACGATCAATTGCCGGGCGGTGTTCCGCGTGACGTTGAACGTCTGGACTTGGAACTTTTGATCGTTGGCCCGGAGGCTGGCGTCGAGTACGTCCCCCAGGGCCGGATCGATAATGTGGACGAAGCAGCGGAACGGCGGCACCCGCTCGGTTTTCGGCTTGTACGCCTCGCGCACATCCACGGCGGCTTCGATGTTCTCTTCGTCGCTCCCCGTGACGAGGTAGACCGCGGCGGCTTGATTCAAATGGGCGAGTTCGAAGTTCTTTTCGTCGGTCGCGTCGCCGTCCAACACGATGACGCCGAGTTCGCGGGCATTGTCGATCAACTCGTTGTCCGCGGCGCGCTCGATCACGACGACGCTACGGCACTCGTCGCAGAGTTGCTTCACGAGCGGCCAACCGACGCGGCCCAACCCGCAGACGATGTGGTGCCCGCCCCGGCACCACAGGTACAATAGTCGGAGGTTCTGCCACGACTCGGCCATGAGCTGGCCGATGGCCTGGATGCCGAGGACGAAGACGAACAGTACGGCGCAGATGCGTCCCAAAATGATGAACCCGTTGTTGCCGATGCGCGGCGACATATTCAGCAGCAGCACTTGGGCCGACTCGTAGATGACGTCGCTGGCGAGGTCCCAGTCTGAGATGGCGCATTTGTCGGCGCAGAGCGGGCAATCGGCGTCGATCGCGATCCCGACCACCGCGGCTTGGGCGTCCCGGCGCTCGGTCGCCTTCTTGAATTTGGCCCGACTTTCCTCGCGGACTTTCAGTTCTTCCATCGTCACGCCGATTGCGGTCAGCGCGAGCGTGGCGAAGGCCAGCCCGATCGCCAGCATCGCGGCGTTCCGCTTAAACCACTGGTAAATCAGAATCCAACGGCTCCGTTTCGCACTCGTTTTGGCCATGGTTCGGCTCCGGGAGAAGATGTCAGGCGGGGTCGCGGATTTCGTAGCCCAGTAGAAGGATCGCTTTCAACGTCTCGGCGGCGGTGTTGCGGTCGTAGACTTTCTCGCTCTCGGGCAAGTCGGCGTAGGGCACCAAACAGGGGTTGCGCTTCTGCTCGTCGTCGCGGGTCGGGCCGTGCGTCCAACCCGCCGCGATCCTCGTCGCGGACCAAACCTCATGGGTGTTCTCCGCGAGTTGTTCCAGCAGTTCGACCAGCGAGGGCGGCAGCGTCACGCCCGATGTTTCGAGCGGTTTGGGGGTGTAAGTCGTCATACGGTCGAATCCGGGGAGAGAAACGGAAACAGCGGCAAACCGGTGAACGCCTCGGCGCGGAATGCCGCGCCGAGGAGGCGGTAACCCTCGCCGAGGCGCCGCAATTGCGCGCCCATGCTTTGGGGGTGGTGATGGCTGCACTCGGGTTGGTTCAGGGCCGCGCGGTACCGTTCGACGGCGATTTCGATCTCGCCGAGGATCAGCGCCGCTTCGGCTTCGGTCGCCCGCATCCAGATCGCGTCGTCCGGTTGGGTGGGCCGCCATTCCGCCGCGCCGTCGAGCAACTCGCGGGCTTTCGCTTCGGCTCGCTTCCTGAGTGCGCGGGATTCTTCGCCGCGATCCAACTGGGCGCACAAACCGGCCCGCAGGAAAGTCAGTGTGGCGACGTTAATACCGGGGAAGAATCCGCCGTTCACCGCGCAGGCTTTTTCGTACTGCTCGACAGCCAGGCCGTATTCGACATCCGCTTCTTGGAACGCCGAGCGCCGCGCGGCCGAGCCGAGCGCCGAGCGCAGCGCCGCGTCGAGGAACCGGTCTCCGGGCTGCTTGTGGCAGCGACCCCAGAGCGAGAACGTATCTTCGTCGAGGTACGAATCGAACTCGGCGTGGATCGCTTTCAATACCCGCATCGCTTCGGGAACCCGGTTCTGTTTCGTCAAATTGAAGGCGCGTTCGCCGTGCACCTGCAACGACGCCGGGTAACGCCGGCACAATTCGATTAACAGCTTCTCACCGTCCGCACGCTCTTCGGCCGAGTTCCCCCGGCTCCATCGGCGGGCCACCGACAACGGCACTTGGTAGGTCGAATGCCGTTGGGCCAAGTCGTCCGGCCGAGGGCCGCGGAGCGCATCCAGAGCGGCCGCGGCGACACCCGCCGAGACGTAGGCCGCCGCGCGCTGCGGCTCCGTTTGATTATCGTAGCGCACCGTGCCAATGCCGTAGCAGCCGAGGAGGAACAGATATTCGCGCAGCCATTCGCGCGAATTCGCCCTCGGGCGGCCGAGGACGGGGAACGCCTGACCGCGGATCGTCAACAGGATACTCATGAGCCGATCGCGCGGTGAATCGCCCGCACCCGTTTCGGTTTGCCACGAGTTCGCCTCGAAACAGCGGAACGTTTTCGCGTTCAACTCCGTTTCGAATTTCTGCACGTTCCGGGCGAGTGCGATCGTGCTCCCCGAACCGAAGACCGACTCGCACACGCGGATCTTCAGTTCGGTTTCGAGTTCGACGAAATCCCAGCCGATGAGGTTGTCGTCGGTGATGCTGTCGTAGTCGAACAGCGTGGGGAAGGTGGCCCGTTCGTGTTCGTCGATCCCCACCAAGCAATTACGCCCGTGCAAATCGCCGTGGGCGAGTCCGCGTTGGACTTGCGGAATCACGTCGATCGGCTCGGTGCCCGCCCCGAGTTCCCCGTCGAGATACCGGTAGAAATCGACGGGGTCGATGAACGCCGAGCAGCCGACGGGGAACGCGGAATCGACCCGTTGGCGGATGCGGTGCGGCCCGGCGTCGCCCCAGCGCGCCAGCGATTCGGCGAGCCGGTGCCGTTCGCGCGTCGGCCCCTTCGACGGCATCGTTTCCACACCCGTGGACACGGGATCGACCGGGTGGCTCGATTCGTACACGCGCGCCAGTTGCCCGAACAGAGCGCGGATGGAATCGACGACCGAATCGAGCGACGGGCTACCGAAGCGGACGCAGCGCTGCACCGCCGTTTCGAGCCAGAGGGTCTCCTCGATGCCGATGTGCTTCCCGGCGTCTTGGTAAGCGATAGCCGCGAGGTCGCCCGCCGCCGGGCAGTCGATCAGCGGCATAAAGACCGGATTGGTGTCGTCGATGCGGAGCGACTGCCACGCGAGCCGTTCGCGTTGCAGTTTGTCCGCCCCGGCGAGTTTGACGACGTACGTCTTCGCGCGGTTCGGGTAACGCAGATCGACCCGCAGGATGTGCTCGTGCGGCCGGTGTTTGAATCCGACGAAATAGTTCAACACGATGGCGTCGCGAGCATCCGGGAACGCGAGGGCCAGCCGCGCCGAGATCGCGGCGAGTTCTTCCGCCGTGTCGCGAACCGCCGACGCCACAGGATGCACCGTCCGCTTCAGGGCGGTGCCCAAGCGGCTCTCGGCGTGACGCGTCCAGACGACATTCGGGGGCATCGCGCACCGCGGAAGAGGGTCGGAACCGCAGATCATCCTACGAATTCCGAGTTGAGCTTCACCGCGCCGTCGGTCTGCGATACAACTGCCCGGACGCGGACGGAAACGCCGTCCGCGAGGCAGGAGCCGGCGCATGATTCGCAAGCAGCAAGCGGCGGTCGGAGCGATCGTCAGTTTCGGGTTGGGCCTTTCGGCGTGGTTGACGTTCCTACCGGGCCGGTCGGACGCGGGGTGAACACCGGCGGGTTGCCCGCCGACGCTCGGCGGTTCGCCGAGCCCGTTCCCGCAGTCGCGCTACGACTACCCTTCATCCCCGCCGAGTTATCAGTGGGTGGCGCCGCCGCGCGCCGCACCCAAACCGGTACCGGTACCGGTCGCGCCGCAGCGGGTGAATTTCCCCAGCCCCGAAGACCTCGGTATTCGCTTGCCGGAGCAAGCCGAGGTGCCGCCGCCGGAGAAATTGGGGATCGAACTGAAGTGAACACCATCCGCGTCATCGACAGCCACACCGGCGGGGAACCGACGCGGGTCGTCGTCTCGGGCCTTCCCGATCTCGGCGACGGTTCCGTCGCTTCGCAAGCCCGCGTCTTCGCGGATCGGCACGATGCCTTCCGCTCGTGCGTCGTCAACGAGCCCCGCGGCTCGGACATCCTCGTCGGGGCGCTGTTGGTGCCGCCCGTCGATCCATCGGCGGCGTGCGGCGTCATCTTCTTCAACAACGTCGGCGTCCTCGGCATGTGCGGGCACGGCACCATCGGCTTGGCCGTGACTCTTCAGTACCTCGGTCGGATCGGGCCGGGCGTCCACCGCGTCGAAACGCCGGTCGGTGACATCGCCATGACACTGCACGCCGATCGCCGGGCGAGTGTCCGCAATGTGCCGAGCTATCGGCTGGCGAAAGGGGTCGCCGTGGAAGTGCCGGGAATTGGCCTCGTCACGGGCGACATCGCTTGGGGCGGGAACTGGTTCTACTTGGTGAGCGAGCACGGCGAAGAACTGACCGTGCGAAACGCGAAGCGGCTGACCGACGTGACCGAGCGCATCCGGGAGAGCCTGCGCTGCGAACGCATCACGGGTGCCGAAGGGGCGGAGATCGATCACATCGAACTATTCGGGCCACCGGGTGAGCCGGCGAACGATTGTCGCAATTTCGTGCTTTGCCCCGGACTCGCCTACGACCGCAGCCCCTGCGGCACCGGTACGAGCGCGAAACTGGCCTGCCTCGCGGCGGACGGGAAATTGAAACCGGGCGAAGTTTGGCGACAGGAGAGCATCTTGGGCAGCGTCTTCGAAGCGAGCTACGAAACCGGCGAAGCCGGGGCCATCATCCCCACGGTCGCGGGTCGGGCCTTTCTGACCGCCGACGCCCAGTTACTTGTCGAAGATGGCGACCCTTTCCGCCATGGCATCCGCTAGCGATAGACCCCGACCCGTCGGGCCATGCCGCGATTCCGCTTTCTTCACTGTGCTCTCGGCGTCGCTCCGGTTAATCTGCTTTCATGCATACGCAAGAAACTACAATCCGCCTCGGCGGCGGCGCCCAAGCCATCGAGCGGCAGCATGCCAAGGGCCGGCTCACGGCGCGCGAGCGAATCTCCAAGCTCTGCGATCCGGATTCATTCTTCGAACTCGGCCTCTGGGCCGCCTGGCAGATGTACGCCGAGTGGGGCGGGGCGCCGAGCGCCGGGGTCGTCACCGGCGTCGGTAGGGTCGAAGGCCGGCGGGTGATGATCGTCGCTAACGACGCCACCGTGAAGGCCGGGGCGTTCTTCCCGATGACGGCGAAAAAAGTCCTCCGCGCCCAACGCATCGCCACCGACAACCGCTTGCCACTGATCTACCTCGTCGATTCCGCCGGGGTGTTTCTGCCGCTCCAAGACGAAGTCTTCCCGGACGAAGACGACTTCGGCCGCATCTTCCGCAACAACGCGGTTATCAGCGCCTCGGGTATCCCGCAGTTCGCCGCCATCATGGGCAATTGCGTTGCCGGCGGCGGATACCTGCCGGTGCTCTGCGACAAACTGCTGATGACCGAAGGGAGCGGCCTTTACCTCGCGGGGCCGGCACTGGTGCGGGCCGCGATCGGGCAAGTGGTGGATTCCGAGGAACTCGGCGGCGCGAAGATGCACGCGGGGAGCAGCGGTACTATCGATTACCGCGAAGCGAATGATGACGCCTGCATCGAGAGACTGCGTCGGCTGGTGGGGGTCTTGGCCGTCGACAACAAACAGAACGAGCACTCGTCTTCGGAAGACTCCGACGGCTCAGGCCGCCGGCTCGCTTGGGAACCCTTCACCCAACCGGGTGAGTATGATGCCCGCGATCTGCTGAAGCTCATTCTGGACGATGCCCCCTTCGACGAATACAAGGCCGAGTACGGGCAGACGCTGATCTGTGGAACCGGGCGGCTCGGCGGCCGCGCCGTCGGCATCGTTATGAACCAACGCAAGCGCGTGAAGACGGCCGATGGCTTCCTCCAATTCGGCGGCGTGCTCTACGTCGATTCCGCCGAGAAGGCGGCGCGGTTCATCATGGATTGCAATCAGACGCGCATCCCCATCCTGTTCTTGCAGAACGTCAACGGCTTCATGGTCGGTAAAGATTCGGAGCAGGCCGGGATCATCAAAGCCGGGGCGAAGCTGGTGAACGCCATCAGCAATAGCGTGGTGCCGAAGATCACACTCATCACCGGCGGCAGCTTCGGCGCGGGGAACTACGCCCTCTGCGGGAAGGCGTTCGACCCGCGCTTCATCTTCGCTTGGCCCACGGCCCGCTACGCCGTCATGGGCGGCGACCAAGCGGCCAGCGTTCTGCTGGATGTGCAGGTGCAAGCGCTGAAACGCGCCGGCCAGGAACCGGAGGCCGACGAGCTCGCGAAGCTGCGCGACAAGACGAAGGCCGCGTATGAAGAGCAAACCGACATCCGCTACGCGGCGGCGCGGATGTGGGTCGATGCCATCGTGCAACCGGAGGATTCGCGCGAAGCGCTCCTGATGGCCCTCGCTGTTTCGACGCGGTTCGATGCCGGTCTGCCCTTTAAGACCGGCGTCTTCCAAGTGTGAAGCTTCGCTGACCCACTGTGCAAGAATTCACCTCGTTTCGCCGAAGTCTGCAGGTCAGCTTACACGCGCAAGTCGTTGGCCATCATAGTCTCTACATCGGTGGACGGTCTTTTTGCGATGGGGTGGGGGGGAAACCCGCAAAAAGACTTCCGCTCCGCTTGCCCGGTTCGGTCCGTCGCCTAAAACGCTGGCAACGTCCCCTCTCCGAAAGGTCTTCTACCATGGGCTTCCACCAAACCCCGACGCACAAAAATGGCAAAGGCAGCTTCCACCAGATCGGTCTCGTGCGGGGGCAGTTCGGCAACATCCCCGAAGCGCAGTGGATCAAGTTCATCGCCGATGCCGGGTTCGATGGCTGGGAAGAAGCGAGCTGGGAACTCGACTTGCGCCAGTGTGACACCGACGCCGGCGCGGCCGCATTCGCCGCGGAACGCGTGGCACTCGCCAAGAAGCACGGGTTGGAAATCTTCACCGTCGCCACGCACCTCCAAGGCCAAGTCCTCGGCGACGAACCGAGCGCCAAGACGCTGAACTTCTGTAGCGGCAAGGGCGAAGCGAAGGCCGCGTACAAAGCCTGGCGGGTCGCCGGGAATACTCCGCCGCGGACCGACCCGTACTTCGTGCCTGAAGAAGTGGCCAAGCTCGTCCGCGCCGAAGCGCAGAAAGATCTCGAAGCTTGCGTCCGCTACGCCGGGCACTTGAGCAAACTGCAAGGCCGCAAAGTAGCGCTGCCGGGGTTCGTCGGCAGCCCCGCGAATTGCTGGAGCCACTGGTTCCTCTTCCCACCGCTGCCCGGCGAGATCGAAGGCTACCAACTCCCCGACGTCCGCGAGCTTTCGCTGGAACTCTTGGTCGAGCGGTTCAGCCCCGTCTGGAAGCTCTGCAAGGAATACGGTGTGACCTTCGACCTCGAGTGCCATCCGAGCGAGCGGGCCATGGGGGACCTCGAAAGCGCGGCCGACTACATCAATCACATGAACAAAGCCGGGTTCGAAGGGACCGTCGGCTTCAACCTCGATGGCAGCCACATGGAATGGCAGAACGTTTCGGTGATTCAGTTCATCCGCGAGTTCGGCCAATACATCCATTGCGCCCACGTCAAGGGCGTGCAGGTGGAACGCGAGCATTGCCGGGGCGGCCGCTTGGGCGGGCACCGCAGCATGGGCCACTGGACCAACGGCTGGAAGTTCGTCACCGCCGGAACGGCGCGTGACGCGAACAGCTTGGAGGAGATCTTCATCGAACTCAACCGCGTCGGCTTCGACGGGGCCGTGAGCATCGAGTGGGAAGACAACGACGCGGATCAACTCGCCGGGGCGAAAGCAGCCTTGGCGAACTGCCGGAAGGCGGACCTGCCGCCGAGCGGGATGAAGCACGACGAGATGCTGAAGGGTTGACGATTGGGACAGCCGTGCGATTGTCACAACGGTGCGGGAGCACCGTTCCACTCCGGCCGGCACTTTCGTATAATGGCCGTCGGTGACACACGATCTACCATGCGGAGCGTATCATGAGTCTCGCTCGGTTCTTGCTGCCCGTGGCCGGGCTGGTACTAGTGATCGCGATCCCGTCGCTCCCGGCCGATCAGGTTCCGGCGCAGTTCGTTCGCATTCAGAAGATCCTCCCATTCCAACCCGGCGACCCGAACAATCCGACGGATAAATCGCCCGACGAAGCCCAGCTGGACAAGAAAGCCCTCGATTCGGCCAATCTGAAAGCGACCGATCCGGACGGCTTGCTGAAGTACTTGAAGGAACGGACACTCAGCGACGTCGAACTGACCAAGATCCAAGCCGTGATCAAGTTGCTGGGCAGCGAAGACTTCGACGGCCGATTGAAAGCGACCATCGAACTCGAACAAATGGGCCCGCCGGCGATCGCGCCGCTCCGGCTCGCGTCAAAGGACGGCAATAGCAGCGCCGAAGTCGTCTACCGCGCCGAGTACATCTTGAAGCGCATCGAGAAGGTTTCCACGCCGAAGTCGCCTCCGCGGCCATCCGCGCCCTGGCCAAATCGAAAAGCCCCGACCTCGTGCCGACACTCCTCGGATTCATGCCACTGTCCGACAACCTCGCCGTTACCGAACAGATACAAGCGACACTGACCGCCGCCGCCGTTGTCGACGGCAAGCCCGACCCGGCTTTGCTCGAGGCGCTCAAGAGTACGAACTCCCTGCGACGCATGGCGGCTGCCGTCGCGTTTGTGGAAGGGGCACCCGCGGCCGACAAGGGCCGCGTGAAAGACATCTACCCCAAGATTCTCGATCTCGCGAAGGCCGAGAAGGACACTGCTCAACGCTTCAAGCTCGTGAAGTCGCTGCTGCTGTTCGCCAAGGAAAACGAAGCCGTGGCGATGCTCATCGACATGATTCCCGATATGGTGCGTGGGCAGATCTGGCAGGCCGAAGACCTGCTCGGCCAAATCGCCGGGAAAGACACACCCAAGGCCAAGTGCCTGAAAACCAAGGACTCGATGGTGAAGGCCCAAACGGCGTGGAAAGAGTGGTGGGCGAAGTCGGAGAAGGCCATCGATCTGGCAAAACTCGAAGTGAAGCCGAAGCTCCAAGGGAATTTCGTGCTGATGACCATCGACTACCGCTTCGGCCAGAACAGCACAATCACCGAGTTCGGCTCGGATGAGAAAGAGCGCTGGAAGCTCACTGCTCCGGCCAACGTCTGGGACTTCGTTTTCGGGCCCGGCGACCGCATCCACATCGCGGATCAAAACACCATCAGCGAACGCGATCGTGCAGGCAAAGTGCTTTCGACAAAGCAAGTTCAATATGACAATCCCAACGGCGGCGGCAAACTTCCCGCCAATCCGATGTCGATCCAACTCCTCGACAACGGGAACAAGTTGGTGTTCTGCCGGCAATGTATTGTGGAGTACGGAAAAGACGGCAAAGAAGTGATGACCTACGTCCGGCCGATCAACATGAATTTCGGCAACGCCGACATTTGTTCCGCACTCCGTCTCAAAAGTGGCGAAACCCTCTTGCACGTGGCGAACAACGGCCCCAATGGCCCAGCTCCGCAGATGATCTACATCGATTCCAAAGGGAAAGAAATCAAGGAAAAAGCTTTCAAGACAGTCCAAGCGAATTACCAGTTTACAACCATGGTTCAGAGCGGGGAAGACAAGGTCATCGTCGCCGAACAAAACCAATTGATTGAATACAGCCTCAAGACGGGCAAAGCCGAAGAGAAAGGCTTCCGACGCCAGGTGAACAATACGCGGTCATTCCAGAAACTGCCTAACGGGAACATTTTGTTCGTCGACATGAATGTCTACCCGGCGCGAGTTGTCGAAATCACTCCCGAAGGCGAAGAAGCTTGGGTCTACCAGTCGAAGGATCCGCAAGTGACATTGGTGAAAGCGATGGTTCGTTGACCGGCGATCAGTTTCGTGCCGGTGACCAATCCGCCGTGACCCGATAGATGGTCACTGTCAATCGGGGGTGATCACGATTTAGAATCGGGACTGCTCCCCCGTAGAGGTTGGGAACCGTCTGAGCCATCAGGGAATCTTCCCAACTGACCGTGGCTATTTTCAACAAACGCATCGACGGTTTCGGCAAGTTCGGATCGTCCGGGCACGGGCGATAAAAGCCGTCGTCTCGGGGTAGATCCGGCAGTACGAGCCAATCGCCGGCGCGGAGCTCCGTCCGATGGGTAATCAGCGGGCGCATCCCGTTTCGCTCGGCGTAGTATTGAAATCCCCAGTGCCCGGAAAACCAAACGGTATGTTCGGGGGAAGGCATCGCAATCGCGGCGGCGCGATCCGCGAGCGACTTTTCCGGATAGGCATCCCAGATATCAACCCCGGAAACGAACATCCCGAAGACTGCCGCGATCGCGACGGCCCATCGTTCCGGCGAAACGCGCAAGTTCCCCGCCGAATTGGCCACCAACACCGCCGCGGCGAGATACACCCCCACCAGTCGGCGCGCCGCCGGAAATGGGGTCATCGCCAACATCCCCAAAATTTCGACGAGCAACCAAACGAGCACAAATGCGGTATCGGGGTTGAGGCCTTTTACGCGGATCGACCGTACCGAGAGTAAGCCGAGTGTGAGCGCCGCGCTGACTCCCAAGGCGAAGAAGCCCCAGTAAGCCAGTGCGAATGTTCCACCGATGAGCGTCGAGCTGTAAGGCCAATACGCGATCGCCGCGGCGAAGCCGAGTACGAACAGCCCGGCCAGCCCACGAATCGCAACCGGCCAGCCCGCCGCTCGGCCGCACGCGAGCGACAATCCGCAAGCCAACCCCCCGAACTGCACAAGCAAAGGTTCGGCGAATGTGAACTTTCGCAGAAAGCCCCCGTCTTCCACGGAGCTCGATTGGAAGTGGTGGAGGAAGTGCGATTCGCCGCAGTGCCGAATCAAATACAATTCCCAACCCCAAAACAGGCCGCCCGCCGTCAGCGCGGCCAAGAGAAGCCCGAACGCGGCGGCTCGGCCATTTCCACCGATGACCGCGTAGGCGGTCAAGATGGCCGGCACAACCAGCATGGAATACTTCGTCTGCATGGCCAAACCCGCCAGGAGTCCGGCGGCCGCGCAGATAATCGGCCTCCGAGCATCGCAACCCTTGATGAACGATGCGAGCGCCGCCGCGCCCAACGCCAATGCCGGGATATCGAGCATGACGCAGAAAAGCGGGAGTACCGCGGGCGAGATGGCGTAGACCAACAGCAGCGAGCGATGGTCTTGCCCGCTTCCGAAGCGATGCATCAGCGATGCGGCGGAACCGTACAGCAACAACGCGAACGGGAAGAGCCACAGCTTCAGTAGAAAAAGATTGTCTTCGCCGAGTACTCCGATACCGAGCGCCACCCAATACGGCAGCACTGGTGGCATCAGAATTTCCATGGCGGGCTGCGGGGCCGAATACCAATACAACTCCCAACCGTAGGGATCGGCGGGTTGAGCGGAGAGATGCCTCGCGAATTGGAGGTAGGCCGTATCGTCGATCACGGCGGGCTTCGCCGAGTTCAGTGCGGTCAAGATGAGCGCGGCCACAAACGGGAAGGCGAACCCGCTCGGCAGTATCAATCGCCCCATTATTCGCACCGCTTTCTGGTTCGTCGAGGCTCGGATCGGTAAAATGATTTCAGTCAGACTCCAGAGTCCACAATACCTTATGCGAACGCTCACCCTCATCGACAAGCCGGCCGAAGTGAAACCGCCGATCGCGAATCGCCGGTTGCCCGATTGGCTACGTCGCCCGCTGCCGTCGGGGAACGAGAACCACTTCACGAAGGGGTTGATCGAAGAACTGCAGCTCGAAACGGTCTGCGAAAGCGCCCGCTGCCCGAATCGATCCGAATGCTGGTCCCGCCGCACGGCCACGTTCATGATCCTCGGCAACGTCTGCACCCGCCCCTGCGGTTTCTGTTCGGTGCCGAAGGGGACGCCGGAATCGATCGCCGAAGATGAACCGGCCCGGTTGGCCGAAGCTGCGGTGCGGCTCGGACTGAAGCACGTCGTCATCACGTCCGTGACGCGGGACGATCTCCCCGATGGCGGGGCCGACCACTTCTACCGCTGCGTGCTCGCGGTGCGCGAACGCACCGGATCGGTCGTCGAAGTGCTGACGCCCGACTTTATGGGCAACACAGCTGCCATCGACCGGGTCATCGAAGCGAAGCCGGAAGTCTTCAACCACAACCTCGAAACGGTGCCGCGATTGTACGGTCGCGTCCGCGGTCGGGCCGAATACCGCCGCAGCCTCGATCTGCTGGATCGCGTGAAAACCCGGGCGCCGGAGTTGGTGACGAAGGCCGGGCTGATGCTCGGGATCGGCGAAACCATCGAGGAACTGTTCGATGTCCTCGCGGACTTGCGCGACATCCGCTGCGATGTGTTGACCCTCGGCCAGTACCTCGCCCCGACGCTGAAGCACATCCCGGTGGCGCGATTCGTTCCGCCGGCGGAGTTCGACGAGATCGCCGCGCGCGCTCGCACTCTAGGCTTCCGGCAGGTGGTAGCCGGGCCATTCGTGCGCTCCAGTTATCACGCCGCCGAGATGGTTCCCCACACGCACTGAGCGCGCCATGTTTTTCTCTTTGGATGGAATCGACGGCACCGGGAAATCGACGCAGGTGCGACTGCTAGCCGAGACTCTCCGGGCGTGGGGCTTCACCGTGGCGACCTGCGCCGATCCCGGTGGCACCGAGCTCGGCGCGAAGCTCCGCGAGATTCTGCTGCACGGCCGCCAGTCCGAAATGAGCCTGCTAACCGAGTGTCTGCTGTTCATGGCCAGCCGGGCCGAGTTGGTGAATCGAGTGATTGCCCCAGCGATGAATCGCGGGGAGATCGTGATCAGCGACCGCTATCTGCTGGCCAACGTGGTCTATCAGGGGCACGCCGGCGGATTGCCTGCCGAAGAAGTCTGGGCGATAGGCCGATTCACCACGTCGGGTGTTCTCCCCGATCTGACCATCGTACTCGATCTGCCGGTCGACGTCGCTCAAGCTCGCCGAAGCGGACTCACCGACCGTATCGAAAGCCGGGGGATCGAGTATTTCGAAAAGGTTCGGAGTGGGTTTCGCTTTGAAGCTGCGCGAGATCCCGTGCGATTCCGCATCGTCGATACTTCGCCGGGGATCGAGCAGGTCCAAGCCAGAATCGCCGAAATTGTCCTCGGGCATCTCCGTCAACGTGGCCTCCTCGCGGGATAACGCATGGGTTGGGAACGCATCCGCGGGCACGATGCCAACGTCGCCAAACTGCAATCGGCCTTCGCCCGCGGGAGGTTGGCGCACGCCTATCTCTTCGTCGGCCCGGACGGTATCGGCAAACGCCTCTTCGCCGAGGAGCTTACCAAGGCGATCCTGTGCGAGCATCCCCCGGCCGCGCTCGTGGCCTGCGACCGCTGCCCGAGTTGCGCACAAGTCTCGGCGAAGTCCCACCCCGATGTGACGATGGCGGCGAAGCCGGACGATAAGCTCGAATTGCCGGTCGAGGTCGTCCGGAGCTTCTGCATGCAACTCGGGTTGAAGCCCTCGCGCGGCAGCCGGAAGGTGGCGATCCTCGAAGACGCCGACAGTTTCAACGACGAATCGGCGAACTGCTTCCTGAAGACGCTCGAAGAGCCGCCCCCCGGTTCAGTGCTGATTCTGTTGGCGAATTCGACCGAACAGCAACTGCCGACGATCCTGTCGCGCGTGCAGATTCTGCGCTTCCACCCGCTGACGATCCCAGACCTCGAACGCGTGCTGACGCTCCATGAAATCGGCGACGAGGCCAAGATCGCCCGGCTCGCCCGCATCAGCGGCGGTAGTGTCGGCGTCGCGCTCAGCCTGGCCGACGCCGACCTCGGCGAGTTTCGCACGGTGTTGTTGAACGCGATGATCCAGACCCGGCCCGATTCCCCGGCACTCGCCGAGAAGTGGCTGCGCTTCACCGAAGAAGCGGGCAAAGATGGCGCCGCGCAACGGGGGCGCACCTCGGCCGTGTTGCGCGTCCTGATGTCTCAATTGCAGGCGTCGCTGCGTCTGGCATTCGGCAACGATGTGCCCGACTTGGATGCTGAGGAACGCGGGATGCTAAGTGTGTTGGCGAGGAACGCGGGCGCCGAGGGCTTGTTGGCGATGCTGGAAGCCTGCGTGGAAGCCGAGCGCCTGATCGACCGACGCGTGCAGCTCGCCCTGATTTTGGAACAACTCGCCGATAAGCTTTGCCCGGTGCGAGTGGCCTCGACAAGCCCGCGCTCCGCAGCGTAAAATTTCGACTCACCACGACAGGACGTCGCACCGCATGAACATCGTCCACCTCACGGCGAGTACCTTTTTCGGCGGCCCCGAGCGGCAAATGCTCGGCTTGGCGGATCACTCCGGTACCCACACGAGCACGTTCGTTTCGTACTCCGAGGGCGGACTCTGCACCGAGTTCTTGAGCGAAGCGCGCGAGCGCGGACACGGCGGTATCGAACTGTTCAGCGATTCCCCGGACCTCCGCGAGAATCTCCGGGAACTCTCGGATTTGCTCCGGGCTCGCGCCGCGGACGTACTTGTAACGCACACGTTCAAACCGAACATCCTCGGCCGCATCGCCGCCCGGCGGGCCGGCATCCCCATCGTCGCCGTATCGCGCGGCTGGACTTGGGAGAACTTGAAAGTCCGGGCCTACGAAGCGATGGATCGCGTGAACCTGCGCTTCGTCGATCACGTCGTGGCCGTGTCGGAAGGGCAGGGGGTCCGCGTAAAAAATGCCGGGGT
>Ga0105048_10010227_pt1 | contig 14875 bp, 16 predicted proteins | sample MAT05_FD_78382 | JGI IMG/M metagenome (GOLD analysis project Ga0105048, IMG submission 78382) | Freshwater microbial communities from Lake Fryxell liftoff mats and glacier meltwater in Antarctica - MAT-05 | ecosystem: Environmental > Aquatic > Freshwater > Ice > Liftoff microbial mat | place... | reverse complement strand
GCGCACGCGCAGTACACCGGCGGCGGCAGCATCCAGATGCCCACCACCGACACGATGGACCCGACCGCGCTCTACAAGCAGGCGGTCGACTACATCCAGGCCAAGGACTACGTGCGCGCCGTGCCCGTGCTGCGCCAGGTGTTGACGATGCGCGAGCAGGATCCAGCATCGAACCTGATGATGGGTGTCGCGCAGATCGGCCTTAACGACCTTCGCGAGGCTCATCGCTATCTGACGCGCGCCGTTTCCGGGAAGCCGGATCTGGCCGACGCGCTGGGGCGTCTCGGCTGGGTGGAGGCGCGTCTTGGCAATCCTGAGTCAGCCGCCAAGCAGCGCACCGTTCTGGTCGGTCTCAAGGCGAAGTGCAACGGCGCCTGCGCGGAAGCCGCCGCGATCGATAGCGGCATCGCCCTCATCGACGCCGCCGGCGCCGTACAGAAAGTGAGCGCCGCCGCACGTTTCAACCAAGGCATCGATTTCATCAATGCAAGCAACTGGTCCGAGGCCATTGCCGCCTTCAACGATGTGCTCTCAGTGAAGCCGGATGACTACGAAGCCGCATTCATGAAGGGGCAGGCGCAGACCGCCTCCGGGGACTACGCCGGAGCGAAGGTTTCGCTTGAAGCCGCGCTCAACCTGCAGCCGGGCCTCGTAGAAGCGAAGGGGCAACTTGGTTGGGTTGAGAAGAAGCTGGGCAATGCCGAAGCCTCAGCGAAAATCCGTACCGACCTCGTCGCGTTGAAGGAGAAGTCGCCTGCCGCCGCTGCGACGATCGATGCCGCGATCAAGGCGCTCGACGCGCCATAGCGGCTGAGGGTTCGCTGCGACCATCCATGGAGTTTGGCAAGGGGCTGGTGTTGAATCGTATTGTCTGCACCGCCCCGGCCCTTGCCGTTGTCATGCTTGGCGCAGCTGCCTGCCAGCCACCTCCGCCCACCCGTGAGGAGCGGCTGGCGAAGTGGGGCCCTACCTACACGGCCTGTCTTGCGAAATACGCCGGCGCGGATGGCGCGACGCCTGCTGAACAGGCCGGGGCGTGCAAATCGCAGTTTGAGCGATCGGAGGAGGTGTTCCAGCAGCTCGATACCAAGCTGCGGATCAAGCCGCCGGCCAATGGCGGCGACGGCAGCATGTCGCTGACCGCAACAAACGACACCGGCAACAGCCGCCTCTATCGCGAGTTCACCGTGCGTGTGATTTTCTATCCCGACACCGTGAAATTCATGGGCGAAGCTGGCGCGCGCAAGACGCACGAAGAGTTGTGGACCGTGCGCGCAGACATCGCGCCCGGCGAGACGAAGACTTTCCACAAGCAGCCAGAACGCCCGCTCAAGCAGGACAGCGAGCACTACTTTCATTTTTCCTACGCTGCGAAGTATGTGTCGCTGAAGTAGATCGGCGGGCGATTACGCCGCCGCTTGCTTGGTCTCGGCTTTGGATCCGCAACGCTTCAGCACCTCGACATAGCCTTTGGTGATGCGCATGCGCTCGCCAAGGCCCTTGAGCACCAGCATCCTGTGCGTCTTCTCGAGATTGTAGCACGGCACATACATGAAGCAGTGGTGCTCGCAGTGATAGTGCACCCAGAATGGCGCGATGAAGAGCCGCTCCAGCGAATTGGCCAGCGTCGTGCGTGCGTGCGTGAACGGATCGTCCTGCGTGTTGACCATCGCATGCTCGCCCATGGCGCGGAGGCGCGTCACCAACGGGAACCACGTCGCCATCGGCACGATCCATAGCGCGAGCCATGCCCACCAGTAGCCCAGCGCAGTCGTCGCGCCGAAGATCACGGCCTGCGCGACCCAGAAACGCACGGCGGGATTGTCCGGCACGCGAGGCGGCTTGCGCTTCTGCCCGCGCAGGAGCTCGATCGCTGGCTGTATGCGTTGCTTGAAGAATGTTTGTCCGGTGAGATCGCGTACGAATTTGCGGCTCAACGATCCCTTCGTAACGGGGAAGGGGCGCGAGAGGATGAGGTCGGGGTCTTCCGCCTGCTCGGTGTATTTGTGGTGGGTGAGGTGATACGGGCGATAGCGCTTCAGGCTGCCGCCCACCGGGCCGCCACAGAGCCATTCGGCCATCCAGTCATTCAGCCTGGCGTTGGGATGCAGCGTCCCGTGCGCCGCTTCATGCTCGAGAATGGCAAGTCCAAGCTGCCGCGTGCCGATCAGCATCACCGCCAGAATGTAGGTCAGCGGGTTGGGCCAAAGGATGAACAGCGCGCCCGCGCCGATGATCACAGCCCACGCGAACACGACGAGGGCGGGCCCAATCCATACCGACTGACGGGATACTTTCGCCCACTCCTCGGGCGTGAAAATGGTTTTCGGATCGACGCGTGTGACTGCAGGCATGGCCGAATAGTATCACAGCCCGCTCAGCGTGCGAGCCTCACGCAACGGCGCCTGCGACGACCCGACACGCAGCGGGGGCCACCTATTTTCCGCTGGTCAGTTCCCGCCGGGTCTCGCTAGGTTAGCCAACAACAGGATTACCGGAGAGAACCATGAAGCGGCTGATGCTTGTGCTTGGCAGCGTTTCAGCGCTGGCGCTCGCCGCCTGTGATCCTGCAAACGAGGAGCCGAAGCCCTCCGAACTCGGGCCGGATACGGCCTCTCTTGTTGGCCAGATCAATCTCGCGCAGGGCGATATCGCGGGCGACATAGTCTGAACTGGCGCGCGGAGGCAGCCAGACCTCGCTGGAACCGGCGGTTCCGCAATCCGGCGCCACCTGTGCATTTGCACGCCCAACCGTTAGTACAGCCCGACAGATTCGACCCAAGGACCAGCCCATGACCGCGCGCACGCTTCGCGAATTTCTGGCCGACCCAAAAGGCGACGGAAATCCCGCCTCGCGCGAGCTGTCAATCCTGATGGAAGCCATCGCGGATTCGTGCCGTACGATCTCCTCACTCGTCTCGCGCGGCGCGCTTGCGGGCGTGCTCGGCTCGGCCGGAACCGGCAACGTCCAAGGCGAGGAGCAGAAGCAACTCGATATTCTCGCCAATGACGAGTTGATGGCGATGGCCAAGGCCTCGGGAGTCGTCGCCGGCGCCGCTTCCGAAGAGGAAGATGACGCCCGCCCGATGACTGCCGGCGCGCCTTATCTCCTGCTTTTCGATCCGCTCGATGGGTCGTCAAACATTGAAGTGAACGTTTCCATCGGCACCATCTTCTCGATCCTGCCCGCCATCGCAGGCGAGGGCGCCGCGCCATACCTCCAGCCCGGCCGCAATCAGGTGGCGGCCGGTTACTGTGTTTATGGTCCGCAGACCACGCTGATCGTGACGCTGGGCTCAGGCGTCGTCGCCTTCACGATGGATCCGCCCACCGGTCAGTGGGTGCAGACTGCTGCGAACATCCAGGTCCCCGAGAAGACGAAAGAGTTCTCGATCAACATGTCGAACATGCGTCACTGGGCCGACCCGGTGCGCGCTTACATCGACGAATGTCTCGCGGGCGAGACCGGCCCAAGGGCCAAGAATTTCAATATGCGCTGGATCGCCTCGATGGTGGCCGACGTGCACCGCATTCTCTCGCGCGGCGGCGTCTTCCTCTATCCATGGGACAAGCGCGAGCCGGGCAAGCCGGGCAAGCTGCGCCTGATGTACGAAGCGAACCCGATGTCGATGCTGATCGAGCAGGCGGGCGGCAAATCGTTCGATGGCAACCAGCAGATCCTCGACGTGCGGCCCACCGGCCTCCACCAGCGTGTGTCGGTCATGCTCGGTTCGAAGGAAGAGGTTGAGCGTCTAGAGCAACTGCACACCGCATCATGAGCCCCGCCACGCACAGCGCCTGGCGCATGTGGGGCCGCGTTCTGGTCGTTGTATGGTTCCTTGTCGGCGGCATCGGCCACTTCGTCCTGACCAGCATGTTCACGTCGGTTGTCCCGCCTTACGTGCCGTTCGCGCGCGAGATGGTGTACTTCACCGGCGTCTGCGAAATCGCGGGCGCACTCGCCGTGCTCTACAAGCCCTGGCGGCACATTGCGGGCTGGGCTCTTATCGCGCTCACGATCTGCGTCACGCCCGTCCACATCGAGATGCTGATCGAGGGCGAGAAGTATGCGCGGCTCGGCCCCGCAGTGCTGTGGGGCAGGTTGCTGTTCCAGCCCGTGTTCATATGGATCATCTGGGCCTCAACACGCAGGCGCAGCCCCACAGCCTGACCGCGCCTATTTCAGCGGCAGCCGGATATCCGTCCGCAGCTGGTCCGGCGGCGTGTTGCGCGGATCGTTGACGTAGAGCTCAAACGGCGGCGCGTCGCGGGGCTCTTCCCCCGATTGCGGCAGCCACTTGCCGTAGAACCACTCCCACGCCGCGCCCAGCGTCGCATACGGGCCCTTGTGCTGCATGATCGCATGCTTGCCGCCAACCAGGTCGAAATACTCGAGCCCCTCGACCCCCGCCGGAAAGCCATCCGCCATGACCACCGCCGCATGCGCCCTCATTTCCGACTCCTGCTTCGCCTCCGGCGCGTCGTGATAGATCGCGACCATGCCTTTCGCATGCTGCAGCAGGTTTCGCGCAAACAGGATGCCGCCCAGTGTCTGGAAGGCGCGCCCGATATCGACCGGCGCCCCCACGTGCAGCACGCCAGCGGCGCGATAGGGGGGATGGGTTTCGATGATCACCGGATACATTCTGCTGTCTCCATTGTTGTTGTGAAGGTCGCTGGCGACCTGTGCGCCAAGCTCCCTGAAAGCTGCCGGCGATAAGCCATGCGCCGCGCTGAACGTGCGCGAGAAGCTGGCCGCGTTGGGATAGCCATGCCGCTCGGCCACGTCCGCCACCGGCGCGCCGCCGTCGCGCACCAGCGCGTTGGCCGCCTTCGCCATTCGGATACGACGGATGGCGTCCGCCATGGTCTCGCCTGTCATCGCGCGAAAGACCCGATGCCAGTGAAAGCGCGACATGCACGCGACATCCGCCAGCGTATCAAGGCTGAGGTCGCCATCGAGATTGTCATAGATATACGCCAGCACCCGATGCAATCGCGCTTCATAGGTTCTGGGGGTGCCCTCGGCCGACATGCGCTCACCTCTGTAATCCAGGGTGAAGGCAATCTGGCTCAGGTCGACTTTGCAAGTCTTGCTGACTTTGCGAGTTTAACCGCTGCGCGCCGCCTTCGCAAAGCGCTCAAGCGCCGCCATCGCATCATCATGCACGGCAACGCTCGGCTGCCGACGCGGCATGCGGTTCCATGCGTCCAGAGCCGCGATCTTGTAGGCTTCGGCCAGCGTCGGATAGTTGAACGTGTTTTCGACGAAGTAATCCAGCGTGCCGCCGAGATTGAGCACGGCCTGCCCGATGTGGATCAGTTCGGTGGCGCCTTCGCCGACGATGTGGACGCCCAGGAGTCGCCGCGTTTCCTGCGCGAAGATCATCTTCATGAAGCCCGAGTTGAGCCCCATGATCTGTCCGCGCGCCGTCTCGCGGAAGCGCGCGATGCCGCACTCATACGGGATGGCCTTCTGGCGCACCTGTTCCTCAGTCATGCCGATGATCGACATCTCGGGCACGGAGTAGATGCCATAAGGGAAGAATTCGGGCGGCGCCTGCGCGGGCGCATCGAACGCATGGCACGCTGCGATGCGGCCCTGTTCCATCGAGGTTGAAGCAAGACTGGGGAAGCCGATCACGTCGCCGACGGCGTGGATGTGCGGCTGCCTGGTGCGAAACGTGTTGCCGTCCACAGTGATCTTGCCGCGCTCGTCGGCGGAGAGGCCGGCATTCTCGAGTTCCAGCGAGTCTGTCGCGCCCCTGCGGCCCGCCGCGAAGAGAACCATCTCGCTCCAGATCTCGCGCATGTCTTCCAGCTCGATCAGGCAGGCGTCAGGCGCGGGCCGGCTCACGCGCTTCACTTTGGATTCCAGGCGCAGGCTCATGCCCCTGTCGCGCAGGTCGTGAGTGAACTCGTCCACAAGCTCGCGATCGATGAAGGGCAGCAGGCGCTCAGCAGGGTCGATCACCGTCACCTTCACATCGAGCGCGGAGAAGATGGTGGCGTATTCCATTCCGATGACGCCGCCGCCGATCACGGCGATGGAGCGGGGCAGGCGCTTCAGTTCGAGGATTTCGTCCGGATCGACGATAGCCTCGCCATCAAACGGAATGTGCGCGGGGCGGTGCGGCTCTGTGCCGACCGCTATGATGAAGCGTGGCGCGGTAAACCGCTGCGGCCCGGTTTCGGTGGCGACCTCCACATGCAGCGGATCGATGAAGCGCGCTTCGCCGCTCACCCAGCTCACGCCATTGCGCGAGAACTGATGCTCCAACACTTCAACCTCGTGGTCGAGTGTGATCGACAGTCTGCGCCGAAGATCCTCGGCGGTGATCTTCTGCTTGTTGCGATGGCCGCGCCCGTAGAAACCGCGCTCGCGCCAGCCGGACAGGTTCAGCACAGTCTCGCGCAATGTCTTCGACGGGATGGTGCCCGTGTGTACGCACACGCCGCCGACGCGCCGGCCCTTTTCGATCACCAGAACGGACTTCTTAAGCTTCGCAGCCTGCACGGCCGCGCGCCGTCCGGCGGGGCCGGAGCCGATCACGATGAGGTCGAACGCCTGCATTGCTGGCAGAATCCTCCAGCGCGGAGTCTGCCGCCGATTTGGTTAACGCCCCTTAACCGGCTCCCAGGACCATTGGCGCCAGTGTCATGCCGACAATGGTCAACACGATCAGGGCGCAGAAATTCATCAGCAGGCCCCGCCGGATCATGTCCGTCTGGCGCACCCTGCCGGTGCCATAGGCGATTGCGTTTGAGGCGGATCCCACTGGCATTGCAAAGCCCATCGACGCGGCCATGGCCGCTGGAACGATGAATGACGCTGCGCCGAGCGAGGGATGGCTCGATGCAACTGAAAACAGCACGGGCCCCATCAGCGAGATCGTCGCGATGTTCGAGGCGAACTCCGTGATGATGATCACCAGCAGGCCGATCAGGAAGATCACGATGGCCGGGTGCAGGTCGGACAGACCGGTCAGCCCGCCCGCGAGCCAGGGCGACAGGCCTGAAAGATCCGCCGCCGCCGCCAAAGCGAGGCCCCCGCCGAACAGCAACAGGATGCCCCACGGGATCTTCTGGGCGTCTTCCCAGATCAGCAATGGCCGTCTCTCGCGCACACCGGCCGGAACGATGAAGAGGAGTAGCGCACCGATGGTGGCGATGATTGTGTCGACATGCCCCCCATCAATCCTCCCGCCGGACAGCAGGTTGGCGCCAATCCGTTCGGCCACGAGTGTCGAGATCATCCAGAGTCCGGCGATCAGGAAGAAGATCATCGCCGTGCGCGCTTCCGGCGTAGACAGCGGCCCGAGCTTGGCCAGTTCCTCGCGCACGCGCGTCTGCGCGCCCGCGGCGCCCTTCGCATCAACCTTAAGCCCGCGCGAGAGGATGAACCACGCCACCGGCAGCAGCACCAGCACGACTGGCACGCCGACCGCCATCCATTGGCCGAAGGGAACCTCCACCCCCTGTTGTCGAAGCTGGGTGAGGGCGATGCCGTTCGGTGGTGTGCCGATCGGCGTTGCAAGTCCGCCGACAGTGGCAGCGTAGGCGACCGCCAGAACCAGGGCGGACGCGAACTTCGGATCCTCCCTGCCGTTGATCGCAGACCCCGCCGCAACCGACAGCGCCAGCGGCGTCAGGATCAGAGAGGTCGACGTGTTGGAAATCCACATCGAGATGAAGCCGGCCGCCGCGATGAACCCCGCCAGCATAAGCCCCGGTCGTGCGCCGCCACGCGCGACGAGCCCATAGGCAATGCGCGTGGAAAGCCCCCAGCGTTCGATCGCGATGCCGAGCAGGAACCCACCGATGTACAGCAGCACGACGGGATTGGAGTAATACGCGCCAAGATCGCCCAGCCCCAGCGTGCGAACAAAGTCCGGCGGCTCGCTGAAGCCCTCAAGGCATGTGCCGGCCGTGGCGCACACGAGCTGTCCGCGCGCCCCGACCGTCACCTCGATGCCGATCAATGGAATAGCGACGATTGGGACCAGGGCTGTAGCGGCCAGCGGTATCGCCTCGGTCACCCACCAGGTTCCCATCAGGACGAGAAGCGCCAGCACAAGCCGTCCTTCCCACGCCAGGCCGGCGATCGGCAGCGCAAGGATTGCCAGCGCCAGCACAGGCCCAAGCAGCAGGCCCCATCGCGCGACGCGGCCCTGTCCGGCAGACAGCTCCGATGGTGCAGGCGTGTTGGACATGCAGCTCCTCGCCTCTGGATTCGAACTGCCTACCTAACACGCGAGGCAGGGCGGGGAAGCCTTGGCCGTGCTTCGCCATTCCTGATCGGCGCGCATCCGCTCGATTTGCGCGGCGGAGTCTGCCAGAACAGTCGCAATGCTCGACGTGATGCTGTCCCTCGTTCCGGTTTTCACGCTTATCGCGCTGGGCGCCGTGCTGCGCCGCTATAGCCTGCTGCAGCCAGATGGCTGGGCTTCCCTGGAGCGGCTGACCTATTTCGTGCTGTTTCCGCCGCTGATGTTCATGAGCATCATGGAGGGCTCGTTCGCGGGCGCGGATGCGTTGATGCTGGGCCAGGTGCTGGCGGGCACGGTGCTGACGATGGCCGCGCTGATCGTGCTGGCGCGTCCCCTGCTCACGCGCGATGGCCCGCAATTCTCCAGCGTATTCCAGGCAGGCCTGCGCTGGAACGGTTACGTCGCGCTTGGCGTCATTTCCGGCCTGCACGGCGAGCCGGGTGTAGCGCTGTCCGCGGTCGGCTTCGCGGTGCTGGTGCCGATCAACAATATCCTGAGCGTGCTGGTGCTGAGCCGCTATGCCGGCTCGCGCCCCGCGCCCTTCCAGCAGGTGCTGCGTTCCATCGCCACAAACCCGCTGATCTTGTCCACGCTACTGGCGATCATCCTGATCCAGTCCGGCGTGCGTATCAGCGAACCGGTGGGCGACACGCTCAACCTGCTGGGAGACGCTACCATCTCGCTTGGCCTCATCTGTGTCGGCGCCGCGCTCGATTTCCGCGCCATGCGCGAAGCCAAGTGGCCGCTTGCGGCCGGCGTCATGCTTCGCCTGGCCGTGATGCCCGCCGTCACGTTCGGCCTCGCGTATGCCCTTGGCCTCGATGGCATGGCGCTGCAGATCGCGATGATCTGCGTCGCGGCCCCCGTCGCAACGTCCGCCTACATCCTCGCGCGACAGCTTGGCGGCGATGCGCGCCTGATGGCGAACATCATCACGCTCACCACGCTGTTAAGCCTCATTTCGATCCCTCTGACGTTGTGGCTGATGTCGCTGGTCCGGTAGGTCACAGCGCCTTCACCAGAAACGCCAGGTCCAGCCGCTTGCCGAACTTGCGGCCGACGCCTTTCAGCGAGCCCTGCAGCTCAAAACCCGCCTTTTCGTGCAGCGCGATCGAGCCGACATTGGCGGAGTCTACCGCGCCGACCATCGTGTCCATGCCCATCGCTCTTGCCCGCTTGATCAGTTCGGCGAGAATGGCGGCGCCGACCCCGCGTCGCTGCGAATCCGGCGAGACGTAGACCGAGTGCTCCACCGTCTTCACATAGCCGGGAAAGTCGCGAAACACGCCAAAGCTGCCATAGCCCAGCACGGCATTCCGGGCCGGATCGATAGCTGCCAGCACGGGAAAGCCCGCCTGCCGGCGACCTGCCATCCAGTTGCGCCGTTGCTCCACCGTGGTTTCCGTCTCCGACCAGATCGAGAACGTCTCTCGCACCGCGTGGTTGAAGATCGCGGTGATGCCCGCAAGATGAGCATCCTTTGCATCGATGATGGTGACGTCGCCCAACTTGTCCTCGCCCAATGCCGCGCTGCGGCGCGCCGCTATTCTATTGTCGCAAGACGCTGCGCGCGGCTAGTGTGCCGGTCAAGAAGACGCAAAAAGAAACGATCAGGGAGCTAACGTGATGACGGCCGAACGTCCATTTCCCGTGATGTCTGTCGCGCAGTGCAATGCAATGATGACGGCTCCCGGCGCGAAGTTCGAGCTTCAAGAAAAGACGATTAACGGCATACGCCTGAAGACGTACAAGAACGCCCCCGCCACACTTCGCGACATCGTCAACGGCTCGCAGGAATGGGCCGGCCGCGAATACATCGTATACGAGGACGAGCGGATCACCTTCGGCGCCAACTTCAAGGCCGCCGTCCATCTCGCCAACAAGCTGCGCAATGAGTTCGGCGTGAAGAAGGGCGATCGCGTCGCCGTCGTCATGCGCAACTATCCGCAATGGCCTGTGTCGTTCTTCGCGCCCCTTCTGATCGGCGCCGTCACCACGCCGCTCAATTCCTGGTGGACGGGGGAGGAGCTGGAATACGGCCTCGCCGACAGTGGCGCCAAAGTCGCCATCGTCGACCCCGAGAAGCTGGAGCGCATCCGCGATCACCTGCCAAAACTCCCACAGCTTAAGACGATCATTGTCGCGCGCGGCGGTGATGATGAAGCTGCGCCCAACATCATTTCGCTGGAAAAGCTGATCGGGCCAGCCAAAAGCTGGGCCAACCTGCCGGCTGTCTCGGCTCCGGATGCAGATGTGCAGCCCGACGACGACGCCACCATCATGTATACCTCCGGCACCACCGGCAAACCGAAGGGCGCGCTCGCCACGCACCGTGCGATCATCTCAAACGTGTTCAACGGCATGTCGTGCCAGGCCCGGCACTTCCTGCGCCAGGGCGAAGCGCCGCCCACACGCGATCCGAAGGTCGATCCGCAGCGTATCGCGCTGCTCGCGATCCCGTTCTTCCACGCCACCGGCGCGTTCTCGAATCTTGTCCCCGCGATCATGAACGCCGACAAGATCGTGACGATGTACAAATGGGATCCGGGTGATGCGCTCGGCATCATCCAGCGCGAGAAGATCACCACCATCGGAGGTGTTCCCGCCATCGCATGGCAGGTGCTCGAACATCCCGATCGCGACAAGTATGATCTTTCGTCAATCACCATCGTGGGTTATGGCGGCGCGCCGTCGGCGCCTGCGCTGGTCGCAACCATCAAGAAGCGCTTTCCGGATGCGATCCCCTCCAATGGCTGGGGCATGACGGAGACCTGCGCGGCGTCCTGCGTGAACTTCGGCAAGGACTACGAGATGCGGCCGGATTCCTGCGGCGCGCCATCCGTCGCGATGGATTTCAAGATCGTCGGCGCGGATGGCGAGAGCCTTGGACCAAACGAAGTGGGCGAGCTTTGGGTCAAGGGCCCCAACAACTGCACGCTCTACTGGAACAAGCCGGAAGCCACCGCGAAGACCTACATCGATGGCTGGGTCGTCACAGGCGACGTCGGCTACATGGATGAAGAGAACTTCGTCTTCCTCACCGACCGCGCGAAGGACATGCTGATCCGCGGCGGCGAGAACGTCTACAGCATCGAGGTCGAAACCGCGCTGTATGCGCACCCCGCAATCATGGACGCCGCCGTTGTCGGCATCCCGCACAAGGTGTTGGGCGAAGAAGTCGGCGCCGTGGTGCAGGTAAAGCCGGATATGAACACGACACAGGACGAACTGCGTGCGTTCGCGGCCCAGCGCATTGCCGGTTTCAAGGTGCCGGTCGAAATCCAGATCCAGCGTGATCCGCTGCCACGTAACGCGAACGGCAAGATCATGAAGAACGAGCTGCGCGGGCGGTTTGTCCCAAGGGTTTAGTTCCCGGAGTGGAACCCATTCACCATACCTGCGTTCCGTCCCCAGCAGCTGAGGGACAATGCTATGAGTAGGTCCACAATCTGGTCAGCCGCGGTTTTCGCAGTGTTTGCGTTCGCGACGCTGATCGTTTTCTTCTGGATCCGCGACGGGTCGCTGCAAGGCGCGGGCGCAACGATGGACAACCTGCTCGGCAAGGCCGGTAGCACTGTCGTCGAGACCACCGACCAGCTCGTCCAGAACACGGGCACAGCAATCGACAAGGCGACAGACGGCGACGACGCCACCTGAGCCAATTTAATTAGTCACAGAACTCGCTGGTCAACGCGCCAGCACCGGAGATTTCCATGCGCCTGCTCACAACAATCCTTGTCGTGCTTTGCATCGCCTTTATCGGCGTGATGGGCTTCTACTACTTCCGCGATGGATCGATGGAAGCGGCTGGAGCCAACCTCGACGAGGGTTTGGAAAAAGTCGATACCACGACCAAACCGCTGCAGGAATCGATCGGCAAGGTCGGTGAGGGCGTGAAGGACACAATCGACAACGCCACCGATGGCGACGACCGCACCTAGCCTCAGATCCACCGACGCCACTTCAGGAAGCCGACCACGCCGAGGCCGAGCACGGTAGTTACCGCGAGCACGACTCCAAACGACCACTCCTCGGTGTGGTAGGGAATGCCCGCCAGGTTCATGCCCAGCAGGCCCGTCACATACGACAGCGGCAGAAAGATCGCGGACACGATCGACAACGCGAGCAGCCGCTTGTTGACCTGCTCCTGCCGTTGCCCCGCCACCTGATCCTGAATAACCGCCGCGCGCTCGCGAATTGAGTCCAGCTCTTCGGCGATGCGCATGATGTGGTCGGTGGTGTCGCGCAGCGTGACCTGATCGTCATCCTCGAATCCAGGCGCGCCCTCGCGATGCATCCGCGCCTCGCGCTGAAGCTGCTGCATGGCTTCGGTCTGTGGCTGCACATAGCGGCGGAGCAGAAGGATCGTGCGCCGGAATTCAGCAAGCACGCGTGGCGTCAGTTGCCCATGCTCGCTCAGCATCACTTCCTCGAACTCGTCCACCTCGTCCTTCAGCTGCTCGACCACCGGGTCGATGTAGTCGACGAGCCGCGAGGCGATGCGCGCCAGCAGCGCTGCCGGAGTTGTCGGCACATCGCGCCCGATGCCATCGCGCACATCGTGGACCGCCTTGACCGGATAGGATCGCATCGACAGCACGAGGTTCTGCGTCGCCCAGATGCGCACCGAGATCATGTCCTCGGGCTCGGCGCCTGGATTGTGGTTGATGCCGCGCAGGTTCAGCAGCAGACCATCTTCGTAGGGGGCGCAGCGCGGCCGCGATTCAGTCTGCAGCAGCGCAGAGATCACGGCCTCGTTGAGATCGCTCGATGTCTCGAGCCAGTCGCGCGTCTCGGCAGCGAGCCGGTTGAAGTGCAACCACCGCCAGCCCTTTTCGGGGCAGGCTGCAGTGGGCTTGATCCTGTCCCAGTCGACTTTTGCAACCGACCCATCCGGCAGGAAATCGAATCCGAAGATGAATGCGTCGGCATTCGGTTCGGAGTGGTCGTTCCGTTCAATGGGCGAGACGGGCATGGGCGAGGACTTCGGCTGGCGCTGAATGCCTGCCTTCTAGCCTGCTTTGCGCCCGGATCGCCAGCCAGCTATTTCGCTCAGGAACGCAGCGCGGCGCAGGCCACGCGATCGCCGGAATTGCCGGTCGGCTGGGTCATGTGATCGTCCGGCCCGGCGTGGATCACAAAGCCCGAACCATCCGCGTCCTGCATTTCGCGCAGGCTGGTGAGGTTGGTGAACATCTCCGCCGATGCCGATCCGTCGCTTGCAGCCCACAGGTTCGGCAAGTCGCCATTCTCCGGCCCGGACGCGTAGAGCAGGCCATGGTTCGTGCCGTTCGCCTTGATGTGACTACCGGCATGCTCGAACTTCGCGGGGTCGGAACAATCGCCCACAGCATGCAGGTGAGTCCCGTGCCAACCCGGGGAAAGTCCGCCGGCATTCACCGTCAGGCGGATCAAAACGCCCGTCGGCGCCGGCGTGAAGCGAACCTGCCCGATCTCGGTCCCGGAATTGTTGACCAGCGTGGCCGTCACGGGAGGCCCGGCGGCCTGCGTTGTTGCGGGCGGCTGTCCCTGTGCTGGCGTCGTGCACGCCGCGAGAATTGCTACAGAGGAGAAGGCGATTGCGCGAAGCATGGGATGTCCTTTCGCTTGCCGCCGAAGCAGCGCTGCTTTCTAAAGGCGCGGACCGGGCTGCGGTTCCCCATCGGACCGCGCAGAGACGACAATGACCGAGCAGGACGACACGCGAAGACTGGATGTGGAACTGGTTCGACGCGGCCAGGCCGTCTCGCGGGCGCAGGCGCGCGCAGCCATCGAGGCCGGCAAGGTCGTGGTCGATGGAAGCGTCGCCGCCAAGCCTGGCATGATCGTCCGCAGAGACTCGCGGATAGAGGCAGAACCGGCGCATCCCTGGGTGTCGCGCGGCGGCCTGAAACTCGCGCATGCTCTTGATGTGTTTGCGATCGATTGCACGGGCAGGGCGTGTCTCGATGTCGGGGCCTCCACCGGCGGTTTCACGGATGCGCTGCTGGCGCGCGGTGCGCGGCGCGTAGTTGCCGTGGATGTCGGCCGGGACCAGCTAAATTCACGACTGCGTGAGGATCCGCGAGTCGTTTCACTTGAATCAACCGACGCGCGAAATCTGACTGACGAAATGCTCGGTGAGTCGCCCAGCCTCATCGTCTGCGACGCGAGCTTCATAGGCCTCGCCAAGCTGCTCGGCCCCGCGCTCCGGCTTGCCGCGCCCGATGCCGAGCTAGTGGCGCTGTTCAAGCCGCAGTTCGAGGTTGGCGCTGCCAATGTCGGCCGTGGGGGCATCGTCTCGAACGAGGCCGCGACGGATGCCGCTGCCCGCGAAATTGAGGCATGGCTCGACGCTTCCGGCTGGCCTGTTGGCAAGTGGACGGACAGTCCGATAGCGGGCGGAGATGGCAACCGGGAGCGCCTGTTACTGGCCCGAAACAACAGAGTTCGCGACTTGCCGGTACCATACCGCTCGTAGGATTTGTGGTTCGGTGAAGCACCCGCTAGTGGATTGCTTCCAACGTTTGGCGCCCCCGTGTTGCGGCGGCGATGATCCTGTCGGGGTCTGCGGTCCAGACGAAGGGCTTGGGCTGCTGGTTGTGCTCGGCGACGAAGCGGTTGAT
>Ga0105048_10010225_pt1 | contig 14876 bp, 6 predicted proteins | sample MAT05_FD_78382 | JGI IMG/M metagenome (GOLD analysis project Ga0105048, IMG submission 78382) | Freshwater microbial communities from Lake Fryxell liftoff mats and glacier meltwater in Antarctica - MAT-05 | ecosystem: Environmental > Aquatic > Freshwater > Ice > Liftoff microbial mat | place... | reverse complement strand
CGCGCCGGGTTCCACGGCGTGGCACCAACACGCAACGCGACGAATAATCGCTGCCCAACACCCGGCTCAAAATATCGGCCACGCGTCGCGTTGATCACCACCGCGCTGGCGAACGTGCGATTGAACACGTTGTCGATGCCAATGGTGGGTTCGAGCAGAAAGCGATGGTCCGACGGGGCGCGTCCGGCGCGGACGCCCAACGTGGTCCAGCTTGGCGCGAACACCGACGCGGCATCGTTCGCGCTCACGCGAGAGGCCGTGCTGGCTTCGCTGGTCAGAAACCACCCGCGCAAGCGCAGCGTGGCGTACGCCTGCGCCTGATGTTTGGGGACGCCCGGAATTGGATTGCCCGCAAAATTGGCGCTACCCGCAGAGTATGTCACGAAGTTGAATCGCGAGAGCGTGTATGCCGCGCCCGCCTCTCCCCACGTTGCGACAACATTCAGGTTGGCTTCCAGCCCATCGCGGCGTGTGCGGCCCGCGTTCCGAAACGCGCGCCGTCCCACGGCACCAGGGACGTCAAAACCCACCAACTCATCGCGCGCGCTGGCATGAAACACAGCGCCGTCGAATCGCAGGTGCGCACCAAACAGTGCCTGCATACCCACCTCCACGGTGCGCGTGCGCTGCGGTGCCACTTCCTGATTCAACCCCAGTTTCCCATCGGGCTGATTGGTGAGCTCCGTGATGGTCGGCGTCTCAAATGCGCTCGCCACGTTGGTGTACAGCGAAACGAGCGGTCGAACGCGCCACACCAACCCGAACATCGGACTTGCCGCATGCAGGCCGCGATCCCCTGAGTCGTCACCATTGGTGCCGGCAATAAAACGATCGACCAGACGAAAACGCACGCGGTCATATCGCAGGGACACGCTGCCCAACAATTTGCGCGGCACTTCCAGTTCATACCGGACGTACGCGCCCTCGCCCTGAATTTCTTCGCGCTGGTGAAGCCGCACCGCCCCACGCTCCTGTCCCGACGTCGGACAACGCGTGGTCACCGGCGCGGTGCGGGTCACATCGGAACAGTTTTCGTAGTTGAATCGTTCGTCCTGCTGTGTTTGCGCATCCAGCCCGGCCGTCAGGCGGAACGGCAGTCCGCCCAATGTGGTCTGGGCGCCACCGCGCAACGACCCGCCATAACTCGTGCGCTCAATCCCAACAATCGCAAATGGCAGCGGATTGTCGAGAGTGCGCGAACCCATGAACAACGACGCGCTGAATTCCGACGCGCCCCGGCCACGGGACGCGAGAATCGCCACTTGCGATTGCTCCACGGCTTTGCGCGAATGTTTCGTGATGTTGAGCGAATCCGAGAGGCGTGGGTTCCGCGAGAGTTCGGCCGCCGTCAATGCGCCGGGATTTTCGCCGGTTGGCGCATCGTATCTGACCCCTTGCACTTCCAGCCGAGTGTCCTTGATCGTGCCAAGGGCCCGCGCAAACACACTCGTCGTCTGTTGTCGCGAGTACTCGCGTGGCCCGGTGCCCTCGGTGCGCGTGCCGCTCACCAGATAGCCACTCTCGCGCAGGGCGGTCCAGGCGTCGGACCCCGATCCGGACAGCAGCACAGACGCCCGTTGCACGTTGCCGCCATCCCAGGCCCGTGCATTGATCGCGAAGGGGGCAGCGGCCGCGGGACGAGAGCGGACCGACACCACACCGCCAGCGGCATTGCCGTACAACGCAGCCGCGGTCCCACGAATCACTTCCACCGATCCCGCGCTCTCCAGGTCCATCCAATCCACCGGCGTCTGGCCGTCCGGCAGGGTGAGTGGAATGCCGTCACGCAAGACACGGACGCCACGCACCCCAAAGGCCGAGCGCGCACCAAAGCCGCGAATGGCGAGACGGGGATCCTGCGACGGATTGTTCCGCTCCTGCACCTGGACCCCCGGAATACCAAGCAGCAGCTCGCCCAGTGACGAACGGCGTTGCCCGGGATGCAGGGAGTCGGGCGTGATACGCGCGAGGGCGAAGGGCAGCTCGAGCACCGAGCGCGCAGCATCCCGCGTGACCGACACGGAAACGGGGCGCAGTGTCTGCGGGCCAACGCGCGAGCTGTCGCGGCTCTGCGCGGGCAGGTTGCCAGCCAGCGCAAGGAAAGCAGCGCCCGCTCGACGAATGACAGAATTGCTCATGCGCGCGATTTAACCCCCGCGATGGACGGACGCAAACTGGCCCCATCCCGGGCGCAGGTTCCCGCGCGCCTCTGGCCACCCGGATATCAGGCCGGCGCAACTCATCCAGCTTGCCCACGAATGGCTTCGCACTTCATGCAATGGCCATGTCGACGACACCGCGCCGTCATGTTCCAGCAAGGAAGACGTCATGGGTTCCATACAAAGCATTCATCATTGCATCACGATGGGTTCATGCCCCGGTCGCACTGTGCAGGTGAACACGTGCCCTGCACCCCACCTGGCAGTCCCGCCTCCGGAGAAACCATGTCGCTCCATCTCATTGAATCGCGCCGAATTGTTTCCAGGACCTCACGCAAGCGCGATGGGGTGTTGGTCAGTGTCGCGGTGCACGCGCTGCTGATTGTCAGCACGTTCACCCTGGCAACCGCCAGGCCCGTCGTGCGCCTCTCGCGCGTTGTGGAGGACATTGCATTCGTGGCACCACCACCAGTGGAGAGTGTGCGCCAACCCCTTGCACCCATTGCGCCCGTCAGCACGAGCGCCCACACCGCAGCCTTGCCTGTGGCAGCGGTGCTGACGGCCCCCGTCGAGATCCCCACCATTATTCCGAGTATCGATATTGCGCAAAGCGTCAGTCCCACAAACACCTTTGCCAATCGCGGCCACTCCTCCACGTCCGTTGGTGACGTTGGGGTTGGCACGCCGGGCACCGGCTTCGGCATTGGCGGCTCGGGCATTCTTGGCGAAGCGCAGGTAGACCGCCCGGTGTCCATCCTGTCGGGCTACCGTACGCCGCGTTATCCCGAAGCCCTGCGAGCGGCTGGTGTGCAACAAACCCTGCGCGTCGAATTCGTCGTCGACACCCTGGGCCGCATTGAAACTGGCTCGTTGACATTTCGGGACAGCCCGCACGAATCCTTCATGAACGCCGTGCGGGAAGCGTTGACCAACGCGAAGTTCCGGCCCGCCGAAGTGACCGGCCATCGCGTGCGGCAACGCGTGACCCAGGCCTTCGTCTTCTCTCTGAGCAAGTAGTTCGCATGCGTGCAGCTATTGCGGGGAGGGGCCGTGTCGCGGCTCGGCGAGCGTGGTGAGCGGCCTCGCCGCGAACCGTCTCGCCAAGCAGTGACACAACCCAGACCCTTGCACCAAATTCTGAACGCTACGGCGTGATCTTGGGTGCGGTCGCCCCTTTCGGCCACCCATTGTTGGCGCGATTGATATCGACGAGCCGGCCGTCCGGATCGAGCTCTATTTTAGAAAGTTTCTTGCCAGGAAATGTGTATTGCCGGACATAAAACACGCTGTTCGTGCTCCACACTTCGGCGGGATACACAAAATTCTCCGTCGTACCATCTGTGAACGTGAAGCGTGCGCGAATGGGCAGCACCCCGCGCTCACGGTTTCCGTATTGCACCGCTACTTCCAGCGTGTCACCCACCGTGCGTGTGGCCACCGTATCAATCGTCTGATCAAATCGCGCGTTCTCGACAAACCACTGGCGCCAGAACCAGTCCAGTCGTCGGCCAGACGCGTCCTCCATGGTGCGGAAGAAATCCGCGGGCGTTGGATGTTTGAATGCCCAACGTTTGATGTACGTGCGGAACGCATCATCGAAGACGTCGTGGCCCAGAATTTCCTCGCGCAACAGCTGCAGGCCCACACTCGGTTTCACGTAGGCCGAGAGCCCCAGCATGCGCGGGTCAATGCGGTCGGGCCGGATGTCCACCGGCTTGTCAATGCCGCGCGTCATGAAGGTCGTCACCTGGTTGCGTTCCTCTTTGGCCCGCGCCATCTGATCGCCCTTCTCGGGATACCGGCGCGCTTCCGCAAACGTGTTGATGAACGTGTTGAACCCTTCATCCTGCCACATGTAGTTGCGCTCGTTGCTACCCACGATCATGGGAAACCACATGTGCCCGATTTCGTGCGTCACGACGTTGAACAAGTCGTACGTGTCCTCGCTCTTGTTCTCCATGGCGATCATGGGATACTCCATGCCGCTGATGGGACCTTCCACTGCGGAAATCTGCGGCCACGGATACGGATACCACCGCTCCGAATACTCCTGAATGGACATCCGCGACTGATCGGCGGCGTCGTGCCAGTTGACGGCCGCAGAAGGACGATAATACGCCATGGCCAGCGCGCCCTTGTAGCTCGACGCGTCCCACTGATACTCGGGGGAGGCCGCAAACACCGCGTCGCGCACATTCTTCGCGGCAAACTTCCATGTCAACCTTCCCGTTTGTTTCGGGCGTGCCGAACCGTTCGCCAATTCGGCTTCGGTGACAATCCGAATCACGGTATCCGATTTCGCGGCCTTCGCGAGTCGCGCCACCTGTGTGGCGGGCAACACTTCCGCCGCATTCAGCAATGCCCCGGTAGCCGCTACGATGTACCCCGCCGGCACCGTGACCGACAAATGGTAGTCGCCGTAGTCGAGATAGAATTCGCCCTGTCCCAAATACGGTTCGATATTCCAGCCGCGCACATCATCGTACACCGCCACGCGCGGGTACCACTGCGCCAGTTCATACAGCGCGCCATCGCGACCCATGCGATCGGCGCCATGTTCGGGAATGAGAAAGTGCCACGCCATATCCAGCGTTGCGGATTTCCCTGGCGCCAACGGTTCGGCCAGATCGACACGCGTGACCGTTTCCTGCGAACGCGATGTCACGGTCACGCGCTTTGGCGCACTCGCCGCACCCAGCAGTTGGTCCAGCTTGTCGAACACATTTCCGCCTTCAAATCCGCGCGCCCCAAACCGCGATTCCTGCGGAAAAATGAACGAGTTGAGCGAATTGCTCCGGAACGCGTTCTGCTCGGTTTGTAGCCAGAGGTACCGCAGCGTGTCGGGCGAGTTATTGGTGTACTTGAGCACCAACTGGCCTTTCAGCGTGGTCGTGCCGGTATCCAGCGTCGCAGACAACGTATAGTCGGCCCGGTTCTGCCAATAGCCTGCGCCTGGTGCCCCGCTGCCCGCGCGAAACGTATTGGCCGCGGGTAACGCCAACGGCGCAAAGATTGATGTGTCCGCAACCGCACGTTGCGGTGCAATCGGTGTTGTGCCACCGGTGTTCTGGGCCAGAGCGGCCGTGGAAAGCACCGCGCTGGCCCACACGACGGCGGCCGTCCATCGCGAGGGGGCAACGAACAGTGCGGCAAACGGAGCCGCAGACGGTGCCGTAAACGGTGCCGTAAACGGAGCCGCAGACGGTGCCGTAAACGGTGCCGCAGACGGAGCCGTAAAGGGTACCGGGCGGGACGTCGGCACGAGCAGCGACTGAAAGTGCATAGTAGGCAGGTTGAGAGAACTTGAGTCGCTTCCCCGAACACTTGCGACGGGACATCGCGCCACCCGAGAGCCAGCGGGAAGTCGATACGCGTGGCACCTGGCGCACAGTGTACGGGGCGTGGGCCGAAATATGCGTTGGACAGCGTCAGGACGCGCTTTCGCTGGTTCCAGCCGTTCGTCCTGATACCCCACACGGCGGGATGTGGCGTCGTGGCATAGACCGTCGCATATGCCAAATCCCTCGCCGGGCGCGCGACGGTATTACCATTCCGGTCCCTTTGAAAGGCTGCCGGTTGCCACGGCCCGTCGTCCCCCCGCCACGCCGCTCATCAATGTTTCACGCCACACCGGAGTTCCCTCGCGGCTTTCGCTGCGCCAGCCGCAACGTGGGTCTCAAGCCAAGTGCCAAAGATCTGACGCTGTTCGCCAGCGATATCGATGCAACCGCAGTGGCGGTGTTCACGCGCAATCACTTTCCGGGCGCGCCTATCATCCTGGGTCGTGAAACCATGCGCGGCGGTTCACTGCGTGCGATTATCGCCAACAGCAAAGTGAGCAACGTGGCCACCGGGACGCGCGGTGTCGACCATGCGCGACGCATGGCAGCGGCCGCTGCTCAGGAACTGGGTACCGACGCGAGTCGCGTGCTGGTGAGTTCGACGGGGGTGATTGGGGTGCCACTGCCCATCGAGAAAATTGAGACCGGCATTGTGGGCATGGCCACCGAATTGCAACGCGACCCAATGGTGGGCGCAGAAGGTATCATGACCACCGACACGTTTCCGAAAGCGCTGTCGGCGCCCGTCGGCACCAGCGGGGCGACCATTACCTGGGTCGCAAAAGGCAGCGGCATGATCGAGCCGAATATGGCCACCATGCTGGCCTATATCTTCACCGATGCGCAGTTCGATGCCCCCACGCTCGACCGGTTGTTGCGCGCCGCCGTCAGCAGTTCGTTCAACATGTTGTCCGTCGACAGCGACACGAGCACGTCGGATACCTGCGCCATTCTGGCCAACGGACTCGCGGGCCCGGTCAGTGAATCGGAGTTCTTGAGCGTCCTGACCGCCGGTTGCATCAAGATGACGGAAACGCTGGCGCGCGATGGCGAAGGCGCAACGCGGCTTATTCGTGTGACCGTGCGTGAAGCGCTGAACGATGCAGAAGCGCGCACGGTTGCCAAGACCATCGTCAATTCGCCACTCATCAAAACCATGGTGCATGGCGCCGACCCGAACGTCGGTCGATTGCTGATGGCGGTTGGCAAGTGTTTCGATTGCACCGTGCATCCGGCCACCACCAACGCGTGGATTAACGGGTTTCCCGTCGTCGCGCGCGGCGAACGTCTCGAGTTCGACGATGCCGTGGTCCGCGCAACCTTGTCACGCGACGAAGTGGAACTCGAAATTTCATTGGGCGTCGGCCGCAGCACCGCGCGGGCCTTTGGCTGCGATCTCACCAAGGGCTACATCGAGGAGAACGCCTCGTACTATTCGAGCTGAAACACCGGGACTGGTGCATTCGTGGGCCGTCCTTGGAATTCTGATGGCGTTCGGTGCCAACCAGATTCCCTCTACGGCCCACGACCAATTGAACGGAACTATCGCTGCGCTAAAACCCTGGTTTCGATAACACCCCCACATCAAACGCCGCCAGGCCGACCGCGAGCGCATCATCCATACGCTCGGCCAGCGCGCGCAACATCGGCACCGGTTCGCCTCCCGCCGACTCCACCATCAGTCGCACATCCTTGCGTGCGACATCCAGCGTAAACGTGGCCTTGTAATCAGCGTTCAACATGCGCGTCGCGCGAGCGTTCAGAATGCCGTCCGTATTGAACTTGCGAAACACATCACCCACCGCTTCGCGCGGCATGCGCAGGGCATCGGCCATGTGAAACACGTCCGCCAGCGCGCCGGCCGTCATTAACAACATCGCGTTCGCGCACAACTTGTAACACGCGGCCAAATCTGCGCGTTCACCCAGAAAGTGCGCTTCGCCCGTCATCTCGGCCAACGCGTGTTTTACGCGTTCATAACGCTCGGTCGGACCCGCAATGAACATGATTCCCTTCGCTGCCCGGGCCGCCGGCGGTCCCATCATTACCGGACAGTGCAGATACTCAATACCTGCAGCATCCAGCGCGGCTGCCCGCGCAGCGGTGCGATCGGGACGTAGTGTCGTGTGATCAACAAGCACCGCACCGGGTCGCAATGATTCTCTGAATGCCTGAATGGTTTCGTCCACCGTATCGTCGTCCAGCAACACCAGATGCACACGCTCCGCATCGCGCACGGCATCGGCGGCAGTATCGGCCACGCGAGCCCCGGAGGCAGCCAGCGGTTCGGCTTTGGCGCGTGTGCGATTCCACACGGTGAGGGTCGTGCCACCACGCGCGAGAAACCCTTCAGAAAATGCGGAGCCCAGAAGGCCGGTGCCCAGTAGTGCGATTGGAGTGGTCATCCCCGTACGCTAATGGTCAAAACAAATGAGGCCAACCTTTCGGCTGGCCTCATGTCACAACAGGTGTCGTGATTGTTACGCGCCGCTCATCCCGAGCAATCGCGCCGCACCCTGACTACGGGCGCTTGTAGCGCTCAATGAACAGATTGCGGCCCTCGCGAACGGCAAGGTACATAATGCCGTTTGGTCCGAAACCAGCCAGCGTACGACCCGGTGGGAGCTGAATGCGCTCGGTAAGCTCGCCCTTGCGGTTCACAATGTCATAGTTGAGCGAAATGACCGGGCCCTGCGGAATCAGCGCTAGTAAGCCTGCGCTTGGCGCACCTGCACCCGGCGCGCCTCCACGACCGCCGCGTGCGCCACGATCCTCGCCCGCAGCAACAGCACCGGCCGCGGCCGCACCCGCAGCACTCGCACCTGCGGCGCCTGCACCGACAGCACCCGCACCCGCCCCTGCGGCGCCTGCACCCGCGGCACCCGCAGCTGCGGCGCCTGCTCCGACAGCCCCCGGAGGCCCACCAGCCCCACCACGATCACCACCTCCGCCGCCACCTCCGCCACGGCCGCCACGACCTGCGCCAGCCGCCGCCATGAAGTCATTCGCCGAGATGGTCGACGTCGCCGGGAGAATCCACAAATTCCCATCGGCGTCAGCGTGCGTACTGCCCTGACGGATTGGCGGGAAAAAGTCCGGCAGCTTTTCTGCGGCCACCGGCTCAAACGCAATGCGGAAGTTGTTGTTGCCCTGTGTCATGCCCTGCGCCTGGCGTGTGTAGATCTCGGCCGCCGCTTTCAGCGAATCGACAATCTTCACCTTGTCCTCATCCTTCAGCTGCTTCCAATCGAACGGCAGCTTTTCGGATGCCGCATGTTTGCCGTCGGCCGTATACCAGTCCACGTGATAGTCCAGCACACGAACCACCGCGACGGTGCCGTCGGACAACATGGCCCAGTCGTCGGCTTGTGGAAGCGGATTGATCTTCGTGACAACACGTGTGCCGCCTTCCGGCGTGGCGGATGTCGAAAATTCATTTTTCGGAACCCGAACAAAGGTCACGGTGTCGGTTTTGCGCGTGTCGAAATTGGCGCGGAGAATCGGCACAGAATCTGGCTGGACGTTGGTACCGCCGCGACCGCCCCGACCACCCGGCTGGTTTCCGCCAAAGCCCCCGCCAACTCCACCGCCGAAATCACCTCCACCAAAGCCGCCGCCGCCACCGCCACCGCCGAGCCGTTGCGCACCACCGCGGCCACCTTGGGCACCACCACCACCGGGAGCGCCCCCGCCACCGGGAGCGCCACCACCACCACCGCCTCCACCACCACCGCCTCCAAACGCCATGCCGCCCATACCGCCCATACCGCCACCGCCAGGTCCACCCTGTGCGCGATAGATCAGGCGACCCTGCGAATCAAATGCCGTGGTGCCAAAGTTGGCCGACGCGAGCGTATTGATGTCTTGAGGACGCGGCGCAGACATGATGCGCACCACTTCGCCGCTTTTGTTCAACACGACCAAGGCGAGCGTGGCGGGGTCGACAATGATGGTCGAGTCGGTCCCATATGGAAGCATGCCCGGCTGACGCTGACCATACGGCAGCCCGTTGCCCAGCGTATCCGCGACAATCTTGACTTGCTTGAGTGCGCCGTCGAATAACACGACGCGACGCATTTGAAAGTCATTGAGGAACACACTGCCGTCACTCAGCACGCGCATCGACGTGACCGCGCCCACCGGCTCGGCCGTGCGTGCCAACGCGGCACCAACTTTTTTGACGGGAATTTTCGTCGAGTCCTGCGCGGACACTGCCGTCGCGCCCAACGCGCCGATGGCAGTGACGGCGAGGAACATGCGGGATCTATTCATCACGGGACTCTTGATGGTCTGAGAAAACTTCTGCATTCGAAGATGAATCACGATGATCGTTCGACTTAGCCGCGACCGCCGCGTCCGCCGCCACCACCGCCACCACCACCGCCACCGCCCATGCCACCGCCCATGCCACCGCCTTGACCGGCAGTAGAGGAGCGCAGTGCCTTCAGCGTATTCTTGTCCATAAACGACGCCGTCTGGGCACTGACCAACCGGAACTGCTCGGCGGTCAACAACCCCTTGATCCCTGGTGCAATGCGGAGCAGAATGTCGACCTGCTGCTCGCGAGCGCGTTTTGATTTGTCGTACGCCCGGTCGCGATCGTACTTGTCTGGCAATGCCGCCAGCTCGCGAGCCACAGGTGCCCAGATGGAATCCTGTTTCAACACGTACAAGCGGTTCAGCACGGTGAGTGAATCCGCCTGCTTCCGCGTCAGCTTGAGCGAGTCAGACTGCACCAGGATTTGCTGCATGGGGTTGATCAGCCCGCCGTTGCCCGTCCCGCGCAACTGTTGCGCATTGGCCTTCTGACCCGGGCGACCACGGCCACGATCAAGTTGCTGCATGAGATTGAAACGTTCGCGAGCCACACCAAGATCGTAGCTCAGCACCGCCGTCAGTCCGAACACGTTGCGGCGCGTGATCTGCGCGGCGCTGGTCGAACCAAAGCGTTGGTTCACCTCATATTTGAACTTCTTGTTCGTGGCATCGAATCCACGCACGAACAGCAGTTGCTGATCGAGATTCGGCTGCTGGCCCCATCCGTGAATTTTGTCTTCGCCGTGGACCAGGCGATCGAGGCCAACCAGCGGGTTGGACACCTGCAATTGCAGACGGGCCCGCTGCGGCAGCCCGATGCGCAGGGAGTTGAAGGCAAAGTTGAGGTTCTGCGTGGCCGTCCACGTAGTCTGGCATGAGTTGCGCGACGCCAGCTGTCCAAGCTGTGCACGCAAACAATTGGATGCTTCGGCCGTGCCGTTGTCGAGGAGCGCTTGAATGCCGCTGGCAACCGGCGCATCGGTTGTGGGAAGCGATGGATCAAAAATGAACGCGCGATCGTTGCTGTAGCTGTCGCCGTTCACGTCGCCGCTGATGAGCGGCGTGTACCGCGTGCCTGAGCGGAAGTTCATGCCCATGCTTGCCGTCACGATATTGAAAAAATTCTTGTTGACCGACAGCTGAACCTGATGCCGCGAAAGACTGGCGGGTGAGAAGAACGACAGCGCCGGATCGCCAACCGTGCTGGAGAAGCCGAACTGCTCTTCCCGTACGTCCTGCAGAACGTAACTCAGGTTCCACGACAAGTTGGAGTTGAAGGCCACGGGGCGAATGCCCAGGGTCAACTGCTTGCTGGTGGACTGCAAATCTGACCGCTGCTCAGTGACGCGACCGAACTGCTGAAGCTTCCGCGCATTGCGCCAGGCAATTTGCCCGGTGCTCGGCACGATCACGGCGGGATCGACGAACACGGGCCGATTGCCCTCCAGCGGAAGCGCAAACTGCTCCGTTCCCGGGAAGTTCAGGTCGAACTGTCCCGCCTGTGCATAGTTGCGCGAAATCGTCACGTCGGCGTTGGCCGCGAACAGATCGCGCAGAATGGCGCCGCTCCAGGAAAGATTGGCGCGCAGTGAACGTTGCGCAGAAAAGTGCGGCGAGAACAACAAGACGTTGGGTGTGCTCTGGGCGAACACGGTTCCGTTCGTGCCGTCGGCGCAGGATGTCGGAATGTTGTTGGTGCTGACCTGATATTGCGACCAATTCGGAATGGGTGTCGCTCCACCAACACAGTTCAGCTGTTGAATACCCGTGGGCAAACCGGTGTTGTCAATCGCGCTGCCGATCAGTCCCGTGCCCGGGGTGTTCTGAAACACACCGACCCCGCCGCGGATAACGGCGCGCGGCGCGCGAACCATTCCCGGGGCAAGCGCCAGTTGGTTGGACGTGCCATAGGTCCAGGAAAACCCAACGCGCGGGCTCAAATAGAGCCGGCTCGGCACATCCGTATTGTTGACACCGAACGCCGAAATCACCTCACTGTTCTCTGTCGGGCCAACCAGAAATCTGTTGCCGTCCATCCGAAGGCCGTACTGAATCTGCAAGTCGTTGGTCGGGCGCCACGCGTCGCCCAGCGACACGGCGCCAACCAACTGACGGCTGTCCCGATTGCGAATACCCAGCAGGCGGTTGAACGAAGCCGGACGTCCGGCCGCCAGGTCTTCCAGCGAATTGAACGAGAACGAACCAAATTGATTGTTGATGATCGCCTGCGTGTTGTCCTCGCGGCGCAATTCGGACGTCAGTTTCACGCGGTGACGATTGTCGTTGCTGAACCACGACAGCGTATTCGCAAAGCCAATGGTCTGGTTGTTTGTCCGCCCTCCCAAGCTGGTGCTGCCACCAAAACTCAGATTGCGAACAGAGGATGAACCATCCGGCAATTGCGAGTTGACCTGCACCCGGCCGGACGGAAGCGTGACGAAGGGGGCACTGGAGTTGCGCGAAACACTGTAACCCAGATTGGTCTCGCTCAGAAGTCCAAAGAAACCGACCAGGCCACTGTGACGACCCTGCGCCGACACACTTAAGTTCGACTGCGTCCCACTCAACGAAGGCGTCGTCAGGATGTTCGAACCACCCCCACCAAAACCGCTTGCCGCCGGCTCCGTGCTGCTGAAATTGCTGGAAATCGCGAGCGAGTAGGTGTTGCCGCGGTTCGAATTGGCCTGGTTGTAATCCAGGCTGCTAAGAAACGAACCATTGGTGCGCAAATTCTGCGTCGGAAAACCGGAAACGGTTACCGGGACGTTCTGCGATCCCAGAATGTTCAACAGACGCGCCACGGAGTCAGCTGCAATGCCGGAAGTACTAAATCCAAGCGCATTGGTGTTCAACAACGTGTTCAGGTCGCTGGTACGGCGATCAAATTGGGCGGACGTGTTGTAGAACAGTCGGTCAAGCCGAATTGGACCAGACGCCGATCCGCCAATCGAAATGGCCGTCTGCTGGCTGGCCGTGGCCGCGCTGATGCGGTCGGGGAACTGCATCGTTGGCGAGTTGAGCGTCGAGCTAAAGGTACGGCGCGGGAAGTTGTTACCGCGGCCGGTACGCAATGTCAGACCGGCCCCCGAAAATCCTCCGCGGGACACATCGTACGGCGACGAATTCAACGTCGCGGTCACTGCCGCGTCGCGCGGAACCGTCGCATCACCAAACGACAGACCATTGAGCAGCGTGTTGTTCTGATCACTGCCCAGGCCAAGCACCGAAAATGCGTCCGCGGCGCCATCGGCACCAGGAATCAACTGTACGCCGGGAATGGCCGATGCCATCGCCGCAAGATCACCCATTTGCTCAGCCGTCAGCAGCGCCGGGTCGACCAGGTTGAGCGCCCGCTCAGACCCACCAACATCCGAGACTGTGTCCGCTCGATTTGCGGCAGTGCGCTCCTGCACATTGAATTGCGCGAGGTTCACAGCGGCCACGGCCATCCGCGCGTCCGCAATTAAAATTTCCTGATCGGCGGTGCGTTTCACCTGGCGCCGGACCGGAGAAAATCCAAGCGCCGTAAAAGTCACCCAGTAGTCGCCTTCACCGCCCGGGAACGTAATTGTATACCGCCCGTTCTTGTCCGTGCGTGATTGGCGGGTATTGTCGCCAGTCAACGTCGTCGCAACGACCAGCACACCCTGCACCGGCGTGGTGTCGTTACCCAGCACACGTCCGCGAATGATGTCTACCTGGGCGGAAACCGGCGTTGCGGCGAGAGACACAGCCAGCACACCGGCGAAAAGCAGCAGGGCCCGGAGGGCCAGGAATCGTATGGTTTTCACAATCGGGTTAGACGGAGCCGAAACTCAAGCGTTAAGGTCGCGATTCAAGGCCCAGACCAATGCTCGCGGCATGTTCGATAGTAGACGCACGACCGTCCAATTCGTTGAGGATTTGGCAATCAGAATAGCCATCGAAAGGCAGCCGTATTTCGGGTCGTAAGCCGTTATTCTGTATAACGTTGCAGGGCAACGCAAATTGGCTGAAAGCATATTGAGCGCCGTTTGGTTCGCTTTGAATGACTTGGTCAGTTCCGGCCGAGTAAATTGCTCACCCCATCGGCCGCCCGAACGCCATGCCACTGCGCCTCCTCGAATAACGAGAAACCACTCACGTCGGCGTGCGCCAAAAATAGTCCCGCGCCCGGCGACCATCGGCTGAGCTTCGCCGCTCGCTCGAGGGTGCCCGGAACGGGTCGTGCCATGGCATGCCCCCAGCGCTTCACATCGATACGGGTTACCGCATCCCCGATGTCCGGATGTGCCCGGGCCAGGTCGGCCAGGACATAATCGCGCCACCAGCTCCACGCCGTCTCGCGCAACCACGCCCGACCCGCAACAGACGGTCGATCGACCACGGCGTGATACCACGTCCACACGGTGCTCGACCCGGATTGTCCCAGCTGCTGGTGCGTCGCCACAACATACCCCAGCGACGGACTGTCATAGATGACGCTGTCCCACGAAGGCGGCGCCCCACGCTCGGACGGCCAATGGTCCAGCGTAATGTTGGCCACTACCCACGGTGCGTATTCCGTCGTCACCGGCACGCGCACATTGGCCATGACGCGCGGCAACACAAATACTGGGGCGGCCCAAATCACCGCCTCACACAACACATCCAGCTTCGGCGTGCGCACCAGCCACTGCGATCCCTGCTTCTGCACGCGATACGCGGGCGCGTTGGTTACCACGCGTTCGCCCGCGCGCCCAGCGAGATGTTGCACAATGAAGTGATTGCCCTCGGGCCAGGTCAGCGGTCCCTGCTCGTCTGCATCACGCCCCGCGAAATAATGCACGGCCGCCCACGCACTCGATTGTGCAAGCGACGCGCCGTAGTCGTCACGCGTTCCGTATTCCACCCACCAACGAAGCGCTGGCGAATTGAGACCCTGCGAGGACATCCACGATGCCGCGTTTTGTGCATCGAGTGCCCGAAGTTTCTGCTGCAGTGCCCGATTCAACTGATCGAAGCGCACGTCACCCATCGGCACCTGAAACGCGCCGCTCTCGCGCCACTCACCAATCATCGCATCAAACCGCGCGAATTG
>Ga0105048_10010223_pt1 | contig 14881 bp, 6 predicted proteins | sample MAT05_FD_78382 | JGI IMG/M metagenome (GOLD analysis project Ga0105048, IMG submission 78382) | Freshwater microbial communities from Lake Fryxell liftoff mats and glacier meltwater in Antarctica - MAT-05 | ecosystem: Environmental > Aquatic > Freshwater > Ice > Liftoff microbial mat | place... | reverse complement strand
TTGCTGAAGCAGACGCACAACCTGGCCGAGGGAGCCGGGGCCGCCACGCTGGCCGCGGCGATCACGATGCGCGATCGGCTCGCGGGCAAGAAAGTCGTCGCCATACTGAGCGGTGGGAATCTCGACCTGCGTGAGTTGGCGAAGATCGGTTAGTGACTTTCAGGATGCAAAAGCCGTGCGGCTGCGACCATCGTAGCGTACACGTCCACGTGTGCGATTCGGGCAACACGCATAAGCGCATTCCGAACGAGTATCGTGGTGCACGCGTCTCGCGTGCACGCAGCATCGCCGCGTTTCACGCACACGCGAGACGCGTATGCCACGAAGGGTTTAGCGTCCGCACGTTCAATTTCGCGCTCAGCGAATCAGTGCACACGTGGACGTGTACACTACGACGGTTGCCGTCACCAGCGGCTTTCCCATGCTGACGAGCTGTAGCCGCGATGCATGGGGTTACCGGAGCGGAGCGCGGTGCCACGCGAAACGCGCCGCCCTTCGCAAAGCCTTCGAATCGTGGCTAACATACATCGTATACACTCTTGGAGGATTCCCATGTCGGCAACATCAACTCCCGAAGTCGCCACGCTGGGCGGCGGCTGCTTCTGGTGCGTGGAAGCGGTGTTCGAACTGATTCGGGGCGTACATTCGGTCGAGTCCGGCTATGCCGGGGGCAAGGTGCCGGACCCCAGCTACCAGCAGGTGTGCGGCGGGGCGACCGGGCATGCGGAGGTGGTGAAGATCACCTTCGATCCTGCCGTGGTCAGCTTCCATGAACTGCTCGTTGTCTTTTTCTCAACGCACGATCCGACGACGCTGAATCGTCAGGGAGCAGACGTCGGCACGCAGTACCGCTCGGTGATTTACTATCACACGGAAGAACAGAAGCGGATCGCTGAAAATCTGATTCAGGAACTGAAGACCGATGCCGAGCGACCGTTGAAGATCGTGACGGAACTCACTGCCGTCCCGACCTTCTACAAGGCGGAGGAGTATCACCAGCACTACTTCAAAAACCATCCGGAGCAGGGGTACTGCCAGGCCGTCGTGGGGCCGAAGGTGGTGAAGTTGAAGAAGCTGTTTGCACAGATCCTGGCGAAGGTGTAAACGGCGATCACGCCCGACGATAGGCCGTGCGATAAACCGGCATCCCCTTGCGGCGGGCCTTGCGTTCGAAGTTGGTCATGTAGTCCATGTCGTGGGCGCCTTCGGTGGCCGGTCGCGGCGGAATCGGCGCGAACGCCGGTGCGGTTGCCATCAGCTTCTGCATCACACCGAAGTATTCTTCCACATCGGTCGCGATGTGGAACTCGCCGGCCGGCATCAGCACGCGCGCCACCTGCTCGACGAACTCGGCCGAGAACACCCGGCGCTTGCGATGCCGGCGTTTCCACCACGGGTCGGGGAAATAGACGTGCATGGCGGCGACCGACCCGGCGGGGACCTGATCGCGCAGCACGACGAACGCGTCGGCACAGGTCACTTTGACGTTGGGCAGTTCCCGGGCCGCAAGCCGGGCGGCGGTGTAGAGTTGGCACTTGCGGTCGATTTCGATGCCGAAGAAGTTCACCTCGGGCCGGGTCGTGCCCGCGTGCAGCAGGTGCATCCCTTTGCCGAAGCCGACTTCAATCTCGACTGGGTAATCGTTGGAGAACATCGCGCGCCAGTCGATCGCCGGCAGAGTGGACCCTTCCGGCACGGCGGGCAGCAGCCAGGGGGCCAGTTCGTCGACATTGAATCTCTGTCGCGCTCGCAATGGAGATCGTTTCCGATGGGCAGGGACGGGATGTCCGACAAGCGTGGAGTACGCAAGTCACGTCCTCCACAACTGTCAGTGGCTTCGACTCAAACCACAATCGCCTCGGCCGGGGCGGAATGCAACTTGGGTGCCGGGCCATGGATCGGCATGCCGATGATGACCAGGTGGAACGCCATCGTGGCACCCACGAAGCCCTGAATATCGAAGACCGTCTTGCGGCGGTCGACCTTCTGGCCTTTGCCGATGAGAACAAGCCGATCGCCGGGATAGACGGGGGCGCGGAATCGCGCTTCCTCAATACCACCCAGGCCCAGGTAGTTGGGCAGGTTGAAGCCGTGGGTGATGAAGTAGTAGCTGGCCATCTGCGCGGCGGCTTCGCACATCAGCACGCCGGGGAAGATCGGGAATCCAGGCATGTGGCCCTTCACCCAGAACTCATCGTCGCGGCAGTCGCGGTAGCCGGCAATAAGGTGCTGCTCGCGATCGACGAAGACAATCGCATCGAGCATGCGCATGCCATGACGATGGGGATTAACGGCCTCGATCGCGTTTACGTCCGCAACGACCGTGGTCAGATCCAGGGTGGTCGGGTCAAGAATCGTACTCGGCGGCATACGGCATTTCCCTCAGCCGATGACGTGTGCAATCTGGTCCAGTTCCGTGAGCATCACGTCGGGTCGTAACAGCGGGTCCTTCAACTGCTCGGCCGTGGCAGCCAGCGATTGGCGATCGCCGGCAAACAGGGCCGTCTTCATCCCCAGCTTGCGTGCGGGGGCAATGTCGCGCGTCAGGCTCGAGCCGACGTGCAAAATCTCGTCGGCTGTGATACCGTCGTCTTCCAGTTTTCGCAAGGCGGTTCGCATCAGCGAGTCGGACGGCTTCCGTGCTTTCTTATCGAATGACAGCCAGCGTGACCCGGCCGGAATCAGTTTATCCAATTCGGCATTGGCATCCTGCTGCTTCAAACCGCGCGAAAGTTGTACAGTGGTGAAGCATTGCCCGTCAGCCAGCAGTCCCTGGGCAAGCCCCGCCGCCGCGATCTGGCTCATCGCCGCCGCCGCACCTTCATAGCACGCGGTCCCTTGCAGGCTGGCGTGGAAGAAGTAGGCCACCTTGCGGCTGAACTCGTTCAACCCGCCGTACATTGTCGCATCGAACTTGTAGTCCTTCTGGAACAGCTTCTTGATGATATTTTCCCAGATGCGTTCGGTCAGGATCTCCGGATATTTCTCTCCACCAGAAGGGGCGAGGCGCAGTTCGGCCAAACCCTTCTGGTAGATCTCGCGCATGTAGGCCGATGGCTGGCCCGGCTTGCGGCTCATCGAGTTCCACATCTTGAATTCATGGATGGTTTTTTCGAGCGCGACCTCCATGATGTAGTCGTTCGCGACCTCGAACTTCAGGTCGCCTTCGCTGATGCGCAGAAGCGTCCCATAGACCGTCCACAGCACGGCACGCACACCCGACACCGGCTTGGCGTGTGGCTTCGCACGCGGTGGATCCGCATCCGGGGCCACCGGCCACGGCAAATCGCGCGTGTCGAGATACGACGCATATTGATCGAGCGAGAGAGGCATGTTCCGATCGTTCCTGCGCCGCGTTCCCAGTTTGACTCAACCTAGCAATGGGACGCCTACCCTGTCAAGAACTCATCGCAATTCAGCCACTTCGGCCCGGGATGTGCGGTTTTCGGACAATCGAGTCTCGATTTCCTTGAACTGCAGGGCGTTTGTACTACTGGTTACACTCGACAGGCTCTTGACCGTTCCCTCCGGATGATAGCCTTCCTCTGACCGGCAACATGCTTCGGAGCGGTTTCGTCATGACGACGAATGCCCATCGATTGCGCCATTTTCTCAAAGTAGCCGCCGGCAACGCGGCCACCCGCGTTCTCGAGGCGATGTCGCGCCGCGGCCGCGGGCCGGGTCAACGCGTCAGCCAGGCCGACAATCTCCGTCTGAACGACCTGTCGTATCGGCACGTCACGCCGTCGGTACCGCTGGCGCACGTGGCCCCGCGCTACTTCGCGGATGGTCCGGCCGAACGCAAGTATCTCGATATGTTTGCCGACATGGGCGACGGGTTAACGACGCGGGGCGGCATCATCACCGTCCGCAATGTCGATGTCACGCTTCCGTTCGGTATGCACCGCTGGAAGGGCCGGGTGTTCGAAGAGGCCCTGCTGGGCGTCGAACTGCTCACCAATCCCAAGTACGCGATCGATCTCGAATCGATCCCCTTTCGTCGCAAGAATCCGCATGGCGAAGCAGTGCTGCTGACCATGCCCTGGCATCACAACTTCTACCATTGGATGATCGAGATCCTGCCTCGCGTGATGCTGATCGATCAAGTGAAGGAACTGCAGCATCTGAAGCTGATTGTCCCCGATTCGGCCCCCGGCTTCATCCGTGAAAGTCTCGCCTGGGCAGGCTGCGCGCATCGCGTCGAGTTCCTGAATCAGGGGGTGCATCGCTTCGACCGGCTGCACATCCCCAGCCGGCTGTCGCGCACGGCCGATGTCTCGCCCCTGGCGATCGACTGGCTCAATCGCCGGTTGCCCTCCGCACCGGTCACGGGCAGGCGACGGCTGTACATCACCCGGGCCGATGCCCGCAACCGCTTCGTCAATAACGAACATGAAGTGATGGCCATCCTCGGCGATCATGGTTTCGAGAAAGTAACCCTGTCCGGCCTGCCACTGCAGCAGCAGATCGACCTGTTCCGCGAAGCGGAATTCATCGTCGGCAGTCACGGGGCCGGCTTTGCCCACTTGGCGTTCGCTCAACCGGGAACGCGGTTCATCGAGTTCTTCGAGCAGGGCCACTTCAACCGCTGCTTCTACCAGATTGCCGGCGTCCGCAAGCTGAACTATGGCTTTCTCGTCGGGCAACCCCGCGGCTTCGGGTTCGATGTGGATGCGAAGCAGTTGCGGGATGTGATGGAGTTGGCGCGCTAGCGCGCATGTCAGCCTGAAGCGCGAGCGAAGGCGTTTGCTCTTTTTCCAACGAACGAACCCCTTCGCTTTCGCATCAGGCTAACGAGCATTCGCCACCTGACTGTAAGCAACAATTCGCACCAACACGTGAAATCATGTCCACGCAATTGCAATTCTTACAATTCTAAGGTAAACTCTCTGACTGGCATGATGTCTCACGCCCGTCTGCATACCGACTACCGAGTTTTGCCTCGCCGAGACCGTTCATGCATCATCGTCTGCGCAAGGCTGCGATCCTGCTGATCGCGTCGATCTGCCTCTTCTATCTGCTTTATCGCGGGCTGTTCACGCTCAATCTCACGACCTGGTACGCCACGTCCGCTTCGCTGCTCCTGTATGTCGCGGAGATGTACGGCGTTGTCGTCGTGCTCCTCTTTTTTCTGCAGGTCTGGGACACCCGGGAGCCGCCGCAGCAACCGGTGCTGATGGGCCGCACTGTTGATGTCTTCGTACCGACCTACAACGAGGACCCGGACCTGCTGCGTACCACGTTGCAGGCCTGCGTGCGCATGGACTACCCGCACCATACCTTCCTGTGCGACGACGGCGGGACCGAAGCTCGTTGCAACGACCCGGAGAAGGGCCCGCCTTCCCTCGAGCGGCAGGCGAAGTTGCTTGCCATCTGCGAGGAGCTCGGCGTCACCTACGTGACCCGGCCGGACAATCGCCACGCCAAGGCCGGCAACCTGAACTACGCCTTCGAGAAAACCAATGGCGAGTTCATCATCATCTTTGACGCCGACCATGTGCCCGAACCGCAGTTCATCACCCGCCTGATCGGCTACTTCGCGGACGAGAAGTTGGCGTTCGTACAGACCCCCCATGCCTTCTACAACTTCGAGTCGTTCCAGTCGGTCTACGACCATCAGAAGGGGCTTTACTGGGAAGACGGGCAACTGTTCTACAAGGTGATTCAGCCGGGCCGCAACCGCTGGAACGCCGCCATCTTCGCCGGCAGTGCCGCGTTGTTCCGTCGCGAGGCCCTCGCGGAAGTCGGCTACATTGCCACCGAGACGATCACCGAGGACATGCACACCGGCCTGCGCATGCACTCGAAAGGCTGGAAGTCGATGGGCATCAGCCAACGGCTGATCGCCGGGCAGGCCGCCCCGGACGTGACGACGTTCCACACGCAGCGGCTGCGCTGGGGCGAAGGCAACCTCAGCATCATGGCCCACGATAACCCGCTGAACACGCGCGGGCTGAAGCTGGGGCAACGACTGTGCTACCTGGGGTCGATGATCCATTGGGCGGGGGGCGTCTTCAAGGCGGCCATCTATTTCACACCGCTGATGATGCTCATCTCCGGTGTGCCGCCGGTGAACCAGTTTACCTGGACGCTGTTCGTCATCATGGTGCTGTACGTGCTGGCCAGCGTCTACGGCGTGAAGTATGTCTCGAACGGGCACGGTTCATTCTGGCGCAATGAGATGTTCACCATGCTCGGCTTCTGGACGCAGATCCAGGGGACGATGCGCGCTTTGTTCATGCGCAAGTTGTCGAAGTTCGTGGTGACCAGCAAGCGCGGTCGGCAATCGAAGTCGATCTGGCCGTTCATTCGGCCGCATGTCTACTTCATCGCCCTGAGCGTGCTCGCCCTGTTCTGGGGCTGGGGTCGCGTGATCTTCGGCATCTCGACCGACTTCTACAAGCCGATTCTCGCTTCGTGCTGGACCGTCTTCCATATGACGCTGGCGTTCGCGTGCATCCGCCGCAGCATGTGGCCCGAGGATAAGCGCTACAGCTACCGCCACACGGTAAACCTGCCGGTCGAGTTTGAAATCGCCGGCGCGATCCCCGGCACGAGTGCGGAACTCGGCTGCACCATCGATCTGAGCGAAGGCGGGGCGGCGATCATCGTCTACCGCGAGTTCCCGGTGGAAAGCCTGCTGCACCTGCGCATCGCCGGCACCGATGAGTTGCTGCAGGTCGATGCCAGCGTGCGCTGGACGACCAAACTGTCGCGCGGCAGGACTTCACCCGAAGATGGGGCCGCCTATCGCCTGGGCCTGCGTTTCGAGGGGATCACGCCGCAGCAGTTCGATGTGCTCAATCGCATCATCATGCACTATGCCGTGCCGCGGTTGTACGAGAAGTATTACGCGCACAAGCGCAACTTGTTCGAACGCGTGTGGGCGACATTCCGCCGCGGCCCTGTACGCCGCCGGTCATCGCCGCGCGAGCCGTACCGGCTGCCGTTCCAGTTCACCTCCGATTCGATCATGGGGCAGGCCGTCACGGAGGATGTCAGCCGCGAGGCGGCAATCGCCATGCTGGCCGACCCGCTGCCGCCCGGTTCGCGCTGCGACTTCACAATGGCGCTGCCGACCGGCCCGATCACCGGTCAGGCCGACGTCATCCGCCATGAACAGCGCATCTACGCCAATCGCACCTACTACCGCACCGTTTTCGGCTATGTGCATTTCGAGGGTCAGGGCCGGGTCGAGTACGACGATCTGCTGACGCCGCATGAGAAGCGGATTCACAAGGAAGCGCTGACGCCGCAAAAAAAGCCGCTATCGGTCCCGATGGGCAAGCACACGCTTCTGGCAAGCGCCGCTTTGATACCGTTCGTGCTGATTCTCGCCTACACCTTCCAGGTACTGCATCGCGACGACATGTTCCTGCGCGACCTGATCGTTTCCAACGGCCCGACCACGGCGGAAGAGTACAGCAAGCTCGAACGGATCTACGGCGCGACGCTGCAGGAACGGCACCCGTCGACCGACCGGTTGGTGCTGCTCGTCAGTGCTCTCGCGAAGGCCGGGCGCGATGCGGACATGAACCAGGTGATCGACATCCTGGCGTCCCGCGACCGCAAGAACCTCGACCTGCAGATCGCGCGGGCCAACGGCTTTCTCAACTCGCGCAACTACTCCCGGGCACGCGAAGAGTACGAACGGCTGTTCCGCGAGTTCCAGGAAGGCACGCTGCCGCCCGAGCGCAAACGCGAGATGCTGATCGCACTCGCGCGCAGCACGTTTCATTCGGGCGATGTCGTCGAAGCCGACCGGTCGTTCCGCGACCTGATCCAGGCCTATCCCGACGACCGCGCGCTGCGCTATGAATATGCCGGGGCCATGGTCAGCGTTCACAAGTACGCCGAGGCGATGCGTGCCTACGACGGCATGACGCCCGACCGCGACGGCCGACTGCTGCTGGCCACCGCGGCCATGCTGGCCAACAAGCCTGAAGAGGCCGAGCGCCAGTGCGACCTGGTGCTGCGTGCCAGCCCCAACGATGCCGATGCGCAGTTGCTGAAGGCCGATATTCTGAACGCCCGCCAGAGTACGGTACAGGCCGAGGCGATCTACCAGCGGCTGCGGCGCATCAACCCCGGCGACCCGGCCATCCGCTCGCGCATCGCCTTCATCGCGCTGTCGGGCAAGAACTACGATCAGGCACTCGCCATCTTCCAGCAGCTTTACGACGAAGCCAGCACGCGCCCCGCCGACGTGAAGGGGCTCGTCGATGCCATGGCCGGGGCAACCGCCCTGGGCGAGTCGCACCGGGAACTGGCCATGCGCGTCTCCAAGGTCGCGCTGGCCGACTGGCAGGATGATGCCACGTACCTGTCGCGTCTGGCGTGGGTCCTGCAACGGGTCAAGGAGTACGAGAAGAGTCTGGAACTGATGCAATGGGCGATCGAGCGCGAACCGAACAACGTCGACATCACCAGGCAGTACGTCGGCGCACTGTTCGAATCGGGCGATCACGACCGGGCGCTGCCGTATCTCGAGAAGGCCGAGAAAACGCCGGAGAACCGCACGCTGCTGGCGACGATCTATCTCGAACATGGCCGTTTCGCGATGGCCGAGGCCGAGTGCAAGGCCGTCCTCAAGGAACGCCCCGACGACCTGCCTGCCCAGCAACTGCTTGCCGGTTGCTTCAGCGCACAGGGCAAACACAAGGAGGCGCTGGCCCTGCTGCGGGCACTGGCGGCCGATCGGCCCAACGATCCGCAGATCATCGTCTGGATGGCCGAAGCCCTGCTCGCCAGCGGCGACTACCCGGGCGCGATGGACCGCCTGCGCACCATGCTCGATACCTCCTTCGAGCAACCTCGCCTTTGGGAGCACTACGCCAATGCCGCATCGGGCCTGCGACAACTGCCGATCGAGCATCTTGCCATGCTGCGCCGCATTGCCGAGCGCGGTGCCGCCGGCGGCATCCCCAAGCCGGAGATCCTGTCGCGCCTGTCGTGGGTGCTGATCCTGAACAACGACAAGACGCTGGTCCCCCGGCTTCTGACGCTTGCCGTCGCGCTGAAGCCGAAGGACCCCGCCCAGCGCGTCGAGATCGCCGGCGTACTGGCCCTCGCGGGCCGCTACCGCGATGCACTCGCCATGTACGAGGGCGTACCACTCGAACTGCAGGACCCGGCACGGCTGATCGCCCTGCACAGCGCACTGAAGGAATGGGAACCCGCCGAGAAGCTCTGCTGGGCCACGCTCAAGAAGAACCCCAACGATCGCGTCACATGGCGCTGGCTGGCCGACGTTCTCAGTTGGAAGGGCGACTACGAACGCTCGCTGGAATGGTTCGCCAAGCTGCTCAAGGAGAAGCCCGACGATCGGGACATCCAGACGCGCATCGCGGAAGTCACCCTGTGGCGGCGCGAAGTCGCCAGCGCGCTGAAGCAGTTCGAAGGCCTGCTGGCGGGCACGTTCGAAGATGACCGGCTCTGGTCCGGGTTCCTGGCCGCGGCAGCGCAGAACAAGTCGCTGACTCCATCGCAGATTCGCCTCATCGAACGGATCCACGAACGCCTGCGCACGATGGATGCCGTGTCGCGCAAGCTTCGCGATGATGCGATGTTCCTCGCCCGGCTTGCCGATGGCCTGATCAAGGCCGGGCAGAAGACCGAGGCCGAAGCGCTGTTCAAGTGGGCACTCGATGCCGCCCCGATCGAGCAGGCCGATCGGCTGGAACTTGCGGATGTCCTCGTTTCCGCGGGGCGGTTCAAAGATGCGATCAACCTGTTTGAAGGCTTCCCGCTCGATCGCAACGCCCGCCTGCGGCTCATCAACATCCACGCCGCCGATGGCGACTTCGCCAAGGCGAAACTCCAGGCACAGGCCGTCCTTGAAGAAGCCCCGGACGATATCAATGCCCTGCGTCTGTTGGCCGACGTCCTGAGTTGGAACCGCGAGTACGCCGAAGCCCTGAAGATATACGACGCCCTGATCCGCCGCGAACCGGGCAACATCGACCACCGCGTCCGCCAGGCGGAGATCACGCTCTGGTCGCGGGAGTTCGCCAAGGCGCTCGCGCTGTTCCTCGCCCTGCCCGAGCGCACGCAGGAGGTCGCGGCCGTCCGCCGCGGCACCATCGACGCCGCCGCCGGCGCCGTGAAGCCGCTGACGCCCGTCGAGATGAAGCAGTTGCGCACGCTGGCCAATCGCTGCCTGACCGCCGACGACGAGATTCACGGCGATGCCGTGGCCCTGGCCCGTCTGGGAGGTGTGCTGGCCCGCAACGGCGACCGCGAATGGGCCGCCCGCGCTTTGGAACGCGCGATCGCGCTCGACCCGAAGGAACCTGCCATCCGCCTCGAACTTGGCGGAGCCCTGCAGTCGGCCGAGCGCTTCGACGATGCCCTGAAGATCTACGACACCACCGTCCTCGACGGCGATGCCCGCTTCCGCCGCATCGAAGTGCTGGCCGCCCTCAAGAAGTTCGACATCGCCCGCGATTCGATCGTGACCATCCTGCGGGCCGAGCCCGAGTCGCGCGTCGCGCGGCGCTGGTTGGCCGATGTCCTGAGTTGGAAGGGCGAACACGCCGCCGCCATCCGCCACTTCAACGACCTGCTGCGCGAAACGCCCGACGATGCCGACATCGCTGTACGGTTGGCTGAAACCACGCTCTGGTCCGGCGATGCCGGCCGCGCCGCCCGGCTGTTCCAGGCGCTGCCGCCGAAGGCGCTCGAGGCGTCCCGCGTGCGCCGGTCGTTCATCGACGCCGTCGCCGGCTGCGATGCCGATGCTGTCCCGCTGATTCAACCCGAGCCGCTGCTTCGCGCTTCGGAACTGGCCCTGCAGCCGCGCGACGACCTGCACACCGACACCACGCACCTGTCGCGCCTCGCGCTGAGCCTGCTGCGCGCGAACCGCAAGGCGGATGCGGGCCAGGTGCTGGATCAGGCGCTGGCCGTCGCGCCGCGCGATCCGGCCGTGCGTGCCGAGCTGGGCGGGGTCCTCGTTGCCGCAGGCCGGCATGCCGATGCGTTCAAGCTGTACGACGGCCTGAAGCTGGAAGGGCCGTACCGCTTCCGGCTGATCGAACTACACACCGCCCGCGGCGAGTGGGACAAGGCGATGCGCGAACTGCGCCTGATCCTCGAGCGCGACACCGCCGACATGGATGCCCGCCGCATGCTGGCCGACATCCTGAGTTGGCAGAAGCAGTACCCCCAGGCGATCGAGCTTCTGGACGAAGTCCTGCGTGCCCGGCCCGACGATGCCGAGACACAGATGCGCCTGGCCGAGGTCCTGCTCTGGTCCGGCGAGTACGCCAAGGCGCTGGCCCGCTTCCAGAAACTGCCCGAGGTGATGCGCGAACGCCCGGCAGTGCGCCGCGGCTTCATCGACGCCGCCGCCGGCATACCGCCGACGGAAGCCAACCGCATCGATCGCGCCATCGCCAAACAGGTTGGCGAACGAACGCTGCGCGATGGCGACCCGCTCTTGAGCGATGCTGTGCTGCTCGGTCGGCTCGGCCTGGTGCTGGCACGCGTTGACGAACAGGCACTGGCCGTTCGCGCACTCGACCTGGCAGAGAAGAACCTGCCCGCGACCGGGACCAACCGGCTGGAACTGGCCGGCATCATGGTTGCCGCCGGTCAGTACGCGCGGGCCGCGAAGCTGTACGAAGGCCTGAACCTGAAAGGCGAGAACCGCTTCCGCCTCGTCGAGTTGCACGCCGCGCAGAAGGATTGGGTAAATGCCCTGGCCGAGTGCAAGCGCCTGTTGACGCTCGATGCCGCCGACATGCGTGCCCTGCGCTGGCAGGCCGACATCACCAGTTGGAAGGGCGACCATGCCGACGCGATCGCCCTGTTCCGCAAGCTGATCGAGACCCGCGCTGATGATCTCGACTTGAAGATCCGCCTGGCCGAAGTCACTCTCTGGTCGAAGGACTACCCGGCCACGGTGACCGCCCTGATCGCGCTTCCGGATGCCGCCCTGTCGAGGCCTGAAGTTCGGCGGGCGTACATTGATGCCGCGTCGGCCATCGACAAACCACTTGATGCGGCCGCCATCGCTCGTGCCCGGCAGATCGCGCTGTTGACATTCGATGCCGCGGCTGACGACATGGTCCGGGCGAACGTGCTGTCGCTGTCCCGCCTGGCGTGGATCCTGCTGCGCGGCAGCGATGCCGAGACGGCCAACAAACTGCTCACGCTCGCCATCGCGCTGAAGCCGACCGACCCGGCCGGGCGCAAGGAACTGGGCGGTGTGCTCGCTGCCGCGATGCGTGTTCCCGAAGCGTTCGCGATGTACGAGGGGCTGACCTTCACCGGCGACGATCGCTTCCGGCTCATCGGCCTGCACTCCGCCGCGCGCGACTTCGTGAAGGCGGAAGAGGAAACACGCAAGATCCTGCGGGCCGAGCCCGAGAACCGCAAGGCGGTGCGCTGGCTGGCCGACGTTCTCAGTTGGAAGGGCGACTTCGAGGAATCGCTGCGCCTGTTCCGCGACCTGCTGATGCAGGACCCGGCCAACGAGGAACTCAAAGTCCGCATTGCCGAGACGACACTCTGGAGCAAGGACGGCAAGGCCGCGCTGCCGCTGTACGAAGCACTTCTGCTGAAGGAGTTTGACCGCCCACGCCTCTGGGAAGGCTTCGTCGCCGCGGCCGCCATGGTGCCGACTTTGTCTGACGACCAGAAGACGCTGGTGAAGCGCATCCGCACCGGGGCAGAGCGCGCCGACCTGCGCTCGGCCGTGTTCTGGTCGCGGTTGGCGTATGTCGTGTTCCGCGAAGGCGATGAACTGGCGGGGCGGCAGTACATGGAGAAGGCCCTGGCACTGAAGCCGACCGAGGCGATCGAACGCAAGGAACTGGCCGGCGTTCTTTCCTCCTTCAAACGCTACAAGGAAGCCGCGTCCCTGTACTCCGACTTCGTGCTGGATCGCGATGACCGCCTGCGCCTGGCGGAGCTTCACGCCGCCGCGGAGGACTTCCCCGCGGCCATCCGTGTACTCGAAGCGCTGACGCGCGACTTCCCGACCGATCGCCCGGCCCTGCGTTACTTCGCCGATGTGCTGAGTTGGCACAAGCAGTATGCCGCGTCGCTCGAGTTGTTCGATCGCCTGCTGAAAGACGAACCGGGTGATGCCGAACTGCAACTGCGCCAGGCCGAGGTGCGCCTCTGGAGCCGGGCTAACGATGCCGCGTTGGCGACGTTCGTGAACCTGCTGAATGCCGGCTCGATGGAACCGCGCGTCTGGAGCGGCTTCGTCGATGCCGCGGCCGGTGCGAAGAAAGTCGATGCCCTGGCCGGCAAGGCGGCCGTCGGCCTGGTGCGCGCTCTCGACGGCAACGCGAAGGCGAAGCCACTGACCGATGACCCGCTGTTCCTGGGCCGACTGGCGCTGGTGCTGCAACGGGGCGGCCAGGGAGCGCTGACGCCGCCGCTGGTTGCCCGCATCATGAAGAAACTGCCCGACTCGGCCATGGGCCGGCGTGAACTGGCGGGCATCTTCATCACGCTGGGGGCCAACGCCCAGGCCCGTGAAATGTATGCGAGCATCGACCGCAGCGTCGAGGATCAACTGCGGCTCATCGACATCGACACTGCCGAGAAACGCTTCGCCGAAGCGGAAAAACTGGCCCGCGACCTGCACGCCAGCAACCCGAATGATGTGGCCGTCGCCAGAAAGCTGGCCTCGGTTCTCTCCGCCGTGGAGAAGCATGCCGAAGCGCTGGTCATCCTGCTGGGCATTGAAAAGCTGAACACTGACGATCGCGAGCTACCCATCGACATCGCCCTGACCGCCCTCTGGGCCGGCCGCTACGACGACGCCCTGCGCCGCATCACCCCGCTGTTGAAGTCCGACCCCACCCCCGCCCTCATCGACGCCTACCTCGACGCCGCCGCCATGGTGAAAGCAATCAACCCCGCCCTGCACAAGGAAGCCGCCGCCGGCATCTACGACAAGCTGGCCGAGTTGAAACTGAGCACCAACAAGACAAGACAGTTGGCCTGGGTACTCCGGAGAGTCGGCGAAAAACAGAAAGCCGTCGCCCTGCTGACCCCCCTGGTCAACAGCGGCAACGGCTCAAGAGAAGCACGCCTGGAGTTGGCCCAAACGCTCGACGACCTGGGCAAGCCCGACGAGGCCGCAAGGCACTACCGGTGGCTGCTGAACAACCCGTAATCCGCAACCCTGTCGGGAATGCAACCCACGTCATTCATCAAGCCGTTGATGTCGTTATCATTTCACCCACACCCTCCGTGAGAGAGAGGTCGAACAGGTGATAATGACGCCCAAATGGTGATAATGAGGTCCAAACGGTGATAATGACTGCCCAAATGGTGATAATGACTGCCCTTCGGGTGAGAGAGACTGCCTGAAAGGTGATAATGACGCGCTGAAAAGTGATAATGACATTAGTCGTTCACCCGCGTTCTGGCGAACGCGGCTACGGGATTCGGCAACGTAGCCGCGTTCGCCAGAACGCGGGCAAGCCCTGTTTTTGGGTCTGCCCGTCTTCCGACAAAATAATCCCATCCTCGGGATGCTCTTCAGTATCACATTGATCACAGTGGGCGCCCGCTGGATCAACGGGAAGCGCATCGGGTGAAGCAATTCGGTGGTGTCGCCCCGGCCGGTTCTGCCGTAGAGTACGCGTCCCGCGTGCTCAATTTGTCAAGCACGCAAGACGCGCGCTCCACGATAGCCACTCCCGCCGAACGGCCTTTTCAACCTGACCGTCAGCAATTGCGGTTACCCGTGCGGCAATCAAAGTGCAGGCGTTCGTTGATCTCGGCAAAGATCGCAACATGCCGCTTAAGGATGGGTTTGTCTTGATCCCGGCAGGGGTCGCATCCATTAGCCGGTGGGTGAGCGCAGTCTTGACCCCGGCCGGGGTCGCATCCATTAGCCGGTGGTTGAGCGCAG
>Ga0105048_10010222_pt1 | contig 14882 bp, 9 predicted proteins | sample MAT05_FD_78382 | JGI IMG/M metagenome (GOLD analysis project Ga0105048, IMG submission 78382) | Freshwater microbial communities from Lake Fryxell liftoff mats and glacier meltwater in Antarctica - MAT-05 | ecosystem: Environmental > Aquatic > Freshwater > Ice > Liftoff microbial mat | place... | reverse complement strand
CGTTTTTGCTTGTGGCACGGGTCTCTGACCCGTGTGGCCTTCACGGGTCAGAGACCCGTGCCACAAGCAAAAGGAAGATCAGACACAACCAGCCGGACCGTGTATCAGACGGACCGATACGCTGTGGAATGGCAGCCGGGTGGGGGTGGGGGCCTTGCCCATTTGGGTATCGCTAGACCCCTCACCCGGCCCTTCGCCTGCGGCTCAGGGCCGCCCTCTCTCGCAAGGGTACCCTGTCGAAATCCTCCCGACGGCAAGCCTTCCGCCGGGAGGGCGAGGCTCCTGCCGAGCCGTCGCTTCGGCTCGGCAGGAGCCTCGCCCTCCCATCCCGAGGGCTGACACCCAGGATTTCGACAGAGCACCGCAAGGGGAGAGGGGAAGACCCGACCGCCGGGGAACGCCTCACGGCAGCCGCACGTTCTCCATCCGGAACGGCACCTCGACGTGGATCGTCGTCGGGCCGACGACGACGAGCTTCGCGGGGGCCGGGCCGGGCACCGTGAGTTGCACCACGGTCGCCAGCGTCGCCCCGTTGTCGCTCGTCTCGGTCAGGTGCGCGGCCGCGGCGCACGGCCCGCCGGCCGCGTCGAACGCCCGCACCTGGTTCCCCACCGCCAACGGGTTGATCTGGTCGGGCCACAGCGGACCCCACGGGTTGCGCCGCCGCTGGGCCAGCCACGGCGACGGCGATTCCAGCCGCACGCGGACGGTCGTTCGGCCCCCGGCCGCCGGGTCCACGGTGAGCACCGTCGCGGTCGTCCCGTTCGCCCCCTCGACGGCGACGCCCACCCGCCCGGCCGGGTTCTCGACCGTCGCCAGCGGTTGCTCCGGGATCACGACCCCGGCCACGACCACGCCTTCGAGCAGTCGCAGCGACCGGGCGGCGGGGGTGGCGAGCTTGAGCGGCACGGGGACGACCCGCGGGTTGGCGTGCGACCCGGGCAGAATCGGGTTGCCGTTGTTGTCCCAACGCATGGCGAACGGGTTCCGCCCGCCGCCGAGCATGAGGACTTGCTGCTGGCCTTCGTAATTGTTCTGCGGCGGGGCTTCGTCCCGGGCGACGCCGGCGCTGCCGAACCGCCCGGCGTCGTCGATCACCTTCGTCACCTTCACGCCCGCCACGTCGTGCCAGTTCATCCCCGGCGTCGGGGTCACGTCGAAGCAGAGGGTCACGTCGCCGGTGCCGAGCGTGACCCGGTGGCCGGTGAACGACGGCGGCAGGGCGAGGACGCGCACCGCCGTCGAACGGCTCCCGGGTAGCGGGTCGTACCTTCCGTCGGCGAGCGTGACCGCGACCGCGTCGGCGACCGGGGCCGGCGGCGGGGAGTAGTACGCCCGGCGGCGCTGCGGGTCCGGCGGCGGCACCGGCAGGTCGGTGGCGAACACCTCGCGCAGCCCCGCCGCCCGGCAGAACTCCGCCACCGCCTCCCACGCCGGCAGGTCGCCGGTCTGGCAGGTGACGGGGCGCAGCGGGTCGGCGACGCGGGCCAAGTCGAGCGCGAGCGGCAGGCCGGTGCGGGCTTTCAAGTCGGTGAGGGCGGCAGCGAGCGGTAGGGCGGCGTAGTCGAGGCGGACCGTCTTGGCGACGAGGTAGGTCTTGGAGTCGGCGGCGCGGCAGAACTTCGCCAGCACCCCGACCGCCCGCCGACTAACCTCGGGGTTGGGGTCGCGGGCGGCGGCTTCGAGGGCGGGAATCGCGTCCGGCCCGGCGGCTTCGAGGGCGCGGGTGGCGGCCTCGCGGTCGCCGTAGTACGCGGCCCCGAGTCGGGCGACGAGTTGGGCCGTCGCCGGGGGCGAAGCCGGCGGGTTCGCCGCCCACGCCGCGGCCGCCGCCGCACACGCGCCGACCGCCGCCAGGAACCGCTCCATGGTGTCGCCCTTCGAGTGGAGACGCGAACGCCCCCATCGTACCCGCCGCGTCTACCCCGACACAACGCGCCACGTGCCACAATTGCGGGCGAACCGGCCGGGCGCGGCAATTTGTGTCGCCCGGCGAGAGTAGTGGTAAATCGGGGTGTCGAACGGATGCGGAAATGTGCGTTGTCGCGCGTGCGAATTCAACTTAACCCGACATTCTTATCACTTCAAGGCGCTCACTTCCCATAGGTGAACGCCTTGAGCGCCTTGAACGCCTTGCTACGTTTCCAGCACGTTTCGAGGCACCCCGGGGTCGTCCCGGCGTCAGAGTGAGCGCCTTGTGCCGGTCGGTAATGTCGCTTTTCGCCGGGCGAGCGAACGTCCTTTCGCGGAGCGAAAGGCGACACCACTCAGGCGAGGTGGGCGGCGCGGAGGGCCTGGAGGCGGGCGAGGAGGAGGTGCGGGTGGCCGGCCGCATCGACCAGCCCGCCGAACGGCGTGAGGTGCGGGTCGGCGTCGGACCAGTGGTCCCACGTCACCGACCGGACCTGGGGCTTGCACAGGGCGAGGGCGGCGAACGACGCCCCCCACTCGGCCTGCCCCTCGGGGGTCGGCCCGCCGCGCCACGCCGGTGCCCACACCTCTTCGTTGTGGTCCTTCGTCGCCGGGTCCGGCCGGCCCGATGCCGGGTGGCTCAGCACGATTTCGAGCGGCAGCCCGAGCAGGCCGAACAGGTCGATCAGGCGCGAGGTGTCGAGCAGGTCGCGGGGCAGGCTGCCGCGCGGGGCGGTCGCGTTGCGCACCTCCAGCTCGACGCCCGAGAGCTTGAGGCCGGTGCGGACGAGGTCGTCGGCGAAGCCGAGCGGGGAGATCGTCTGGTCGGCGCGGACGAGGTAGTCGCCCCACGGCTGGGCGACGCCGAGGACGAGGTCGAGGCCGGGGTCGAGCTGCAGCGCCGCCTCGAACAGCCGGGCGGCCAGGCGGAGGCGGTCGTCGTCGGACAGGCCCAGCCCGGCGGAGTGGTTGAACCCGGCGCAGACGACCCACCGCTTGACCGACCCGCGGTAGCGCTTGACGACGGTTTCGAGGTAGTCGCACATGAAGGCGGCGAGGGTGGGCAGGTCGCCCTCCCAGCCGGCCGCCCAGAGGGGGAGCATGCCCGGGCCGATGTCGATGACCGGGCCGAAGGCGACCGGCAGGCCGGCGGTGGTGGCGGCGGCCACGGCGAGGTCGAGCGGCCCCCAGTTGTAGTGCGCCTCGGTCGGCTCCACGTCGCGCCACCGCGCCCCGATCCGGGCGGCGGTGAACGCCCCGCGGTAGTCGTCGGCCAAGGCCGGCACCGGCGGGGCGGCGGTGCGGGCGGCGAGCCACGTCGTCTGCTTCCCGTCCTCGTGTTCGCGGGTCGCCAGCATCTGCTCGATGAAGAGGCGGACGAGGCGGTCGGCGAGCCGGTAGCCGCGCTCGATCACCCGGCCGGCGGCGGCGTCGGCCTCGGCCGACGGGCCGGCCTGCACGGCCGTGCCGAACATGCGCACGGCGTCGGCGAGGTCGCGGTCGTAGTCGGCCGGGGTTTGCAGGCCGATGTCGCGCCACTCGGCCGTCTGGGTGCGGACCTGGTTCAGCTTGCCGCGGGCGAGTTCGACCACCAGCGAATACGGCTCGGCCCGCTCGCGGAGGGTGGACGTGGTGGTGACGAACGCCCCGGCCGGGCCGACCGGCCACGGGACGAGCAGGTACCCGCTCTCGTCCGTGCCGCGGGTGGCGACGAGGCGGCCGTTCTCGACGACGACCGTGGTCGGCACCGGAGTCTGGTCGTACCCGCCGGCGAAGCACGCCAGCCGCAACAACGGCACGGCCGCCGGCGGGACCGGGTTGGGCAGGAGGAACGACATCGACCCCATACGAGCGATACCGCCGGGAGCCGGTGGGACGGACGGGTTGGTGGATTATTTCGCGGCGCGGGGGCGGCGGAAAGGGGAATTCGCCCGCGCGGGGGCACAAAACCCGGCCGGGCGGCCGGTTTTACGCGGCCGCCGGGTCGCGGAGGGCGGTGACGGCGATCCCGTAGCGGTCGGCCAGGGCGATCGTGTCGGCCTCGTCGAGCAGGATCGTCCGCCCGGCCTCGATCGCCAGCACCCGCGCCCCGGCCGCGCGCATCGACTCGATCGTCTGGGTGCCGACGGTCGGCACGTCGAAGCGCATGTCCTGGGCCGGCTTCGCCACCTTGACGACGACGAACCCGGCCCGCCGGCACAGCTCGCCGGCCCGGAGGATGGCCCGGTCGGTCCCCTCGATGGCCTCGACCGCGAGCACCGCCCGGTCGCGGACCATGACGCTCTGGCCGATGTCGAGGCGGCCCATCTCGCGGGCCAGCACCCAACCCATCGCCACGTCCCGGTCCTCGGCCGCGGACGGCCGCCGGCGGGTGAGTACCCCTTCGCGCACGAGCAACTCCGGGCAGAGATCGAGGGCCGAGACGCATTCCAGCCGGTTCGCCCGGAACTCGCGGATCAGCCCGAGGAGGATCGAGTCGTCGTTGTTGCCCGCCCGGCGGCGCAAGTACCAGAACCGGAGCATCCGCCAGTCGGGGACGAACTGGACCCAGCGCCACGGGCGGAAGGCGAGGTGCTTGTGGAACTTCCCGGCCATCGTCCAGCGGGTGACGCCGGCCCGCCGGAAGGTGTGGATGATCCGCCCGAGGGACGCCCGCCGGAGCCAGCGGAATTCCGCGCACAGGTGGCGGAGCGCCGGGTCGGCCATGCCGCCCACCCCGAGGCAGACGACCGGGATGCCGCTCGCCCGGGCCTTCTCGGCGAAGACGACGGGGAACCGCCCGGCGCAGGCCAGCAGCCCGACCGGTTCGCGGGTCGAGAACGCGCCGGCGGCCCCGCCCATCAGGCGTCCCCCAGGCCGAGGCGGGTCTTGATGCGCTTGATGTCCTTGCGCATCTCGGGCAGGTGGTCGAGCGTCACCCAGAGGCGCTTGGTGGTCGTGTCCGGGCGGGCCGGGAAGCCGAGCATCCGGGCACCCGCCGGCACGTCGCGGGAGACGATCCCGGTCCGGGCCGCGATGACCGCCCCGTCGCCGACGTGGGCGTGGTCCGGGATGCCGACCTGCCCGGCGATGACGACGTAGTCGCCGGTCGTACACGACCCGGCCAGCCCGGTCTGCCCGGCGATGATGTTGTGCCGCCCGATCCGGCAGTTGTGGGCGATCATCACGAGGTTGTCGATCTTCGTCCCGGCCCCGATCCGGGTCGGGCCGAACGTCCCGCGGTCGATCGTCGTCACCGCCCCGATCTCCACGTCGTCCTCGACCTCGACCGTCCCGAGTTGCGGCACCTTGACGAACCGCCCGTCCTGGAGGCGGTAGCCGAACCCGTCGGCCCCGATCACCGCCCCGGCGTGGACGATCACCCGGTCGCCGAGGGTGCAGTCGTCGTAGATCACGACCCGCGGGTGGAGGACCGTGTCGGCCCCGATCCGGCACCCCACGCCGACGACGACGCCGGCGTGGACGACGGTATTCGCCCCCACCGTCGTCCCCGCGCCGACGACCGCGAACGGGCCGACCGTGACGTTCGCCCCGAGGACGGCCGTGGGGTGGACGGCGGCGGCGGGGTCGATGACCCCGGTCAGGGGGGCGGGGCGGCCGCGGAGTTCCTGGACGATCCGGGCGAACGCCATGAGCGGGTCGGCGACGCGGATGAGGGGCCGGCCGTTGACCGGGACCGAGGCGGGGGCGACGGCGGCCGACGCCCGGCTCGTGTGCCACGCCCCGACGTTCCGGTCCCCGTCCACGAAGGTGATGTCGCCCGGCTGGGCGTCGGCGAGGGCGCGGGCGTTCGCGATCGGCAGGTCGCCGTCCCCCAGGACTTCGCCCCCCACCCACGCCGCCAGCTGCCGGACGGTGACGATCACGGTGCGCCCCTTACTTCCCTGCACCCACGGCCCCCGGAACCCATCGGGGACGCGGAAGGTAGCGGATCGGGGAACCCCGGGCAAGTGCAACCGGCGACCCCGCCTACCAGGGGTATCGGCCCGGCGCGAAGGGCGGGAAGAGGGAGAACCGAGGCGGGCGGGGGCGGGCGGGGCGCGACGGGGGCGGTTATGCCGGTTCCAGGCCCGCGGACCGGGCGAAGGCGTCGGCCGCGAGCGGGCCGGCCGGCGTCTCGACGGCCCCGCCGCCGGCCGCGGCGCACGCCCAACACAGCTTGTCCCACGCCCGCGCGAGCGCCGGGTCGGCGTTGCCCCAGACGACGCACCGCAGCGCCGCCGGCTGCGCCCGGACCGTGACCATGCCGGTGACGGTGCCGACGCGGAGTTCCTTCCAGCCCGGTTCGGGGGCTTCGTCGGGGAACGCCGGCAGACCGTCGATCATGCGCAGCGGGGCGTCCTCGCCGACTCGGGCGAGGTGGGCGCGGATCGCGTCCCAGGTGGGGAGGAGCGAGTCCGGAAAGCGGATCGTGCGGTCCATGCCCATGAGAACGTCATCCCGTAAACGATCGCACGTGTGTTGGTGGGATGGCCCCGGACGGCCGGGGCAAAAATGCGGGAAAACCAGCAAGGGGATCAAGAGTATCAAGAGTATCACCTATCGGAAGTGATACCCTTGAACCGGTGAGAATGTCTACTTCGCCCGGCCCCGCCCGCGCGACAATGGCCAGTTTCCCGAACGCCCTCTTACTTGTCCTTGCCGGTGAGAATGTCGTCCAGCCGCTTCTTCTGCTCCGGGGTCAGCACGCCCTTCACTTCCTTGTCGCGGGTGGCCTTCAGCTCGTCCTCTTTCGCCCTCAACTGTCCCAACTCGGTCGCGTACTTGCCCTGGATTTTGTAGACCGATTGCACCTGCTCGTCGGTCAGGCCGAGTTTCTTGTAGTTGGCCGGCAGCTGCCCCTTGAACTTGGCCGCAGGGTCTTCCTTCTTCGTCGTCGTTCCCTTCGGGTCTTCCTTCTTGGTCGTCGTCTTCGGGTCTTCCTTCTTGGCCTCCTGCCCGACCAACCCGCCGGACAGGACGATCAGCCCGCCCAATAGCGCGAGCGTCGGCACACGGAACATGACGGCACCTCGGGAGCCTGCGACACGGGGGCGCGGGAGGGCGGGCACCCCGCCCTCCGAACGCGCTCCGTGTGTTGTGTTCCGGCGGCGGGCCGAACGCAAGCGAAAAACACCGACTTTCCCACGAAAGGGTCAGCCGCGGCCGCCCACGAAGACGCCGCCGAGGAACGCGGGGTCGAGTACGTCGAACTGGCTAAGCAACGCCCCGGTGGTCCCGTCGAATACCCGGGCCGTGGGCCGGACGCCCGCCCCGGTGGCGGTGACGAGGTCGGACAGTCCGTCCCCGACCCCGTCCGCGACCGCCACCCGGACTCCGCCGGTCTCCCCGGCGGCGGCGAAGAAGCTGAGCCGGGCGGCCCCGGTCCGGGCGTCGAACGTCCGGACGTGCGCCCCGCCGGTCCCGGCCCCGGTGACCAGGTCCAGCGCCCCGTCCGCGTCCACGTCCCCGGCTGCCACGAACACCCCGCCGCGCAGGTCGGAGCCGTAGGCGAAGAACGACCGCATTTCGGCCCCGGTCCCGCCGTCGAACACTTTGACGTGCGGCGCGCCGCCGGCCCCGGCCCCGGTGATGATGTCCGCCATCCCGTCGTCGTTCACGTCGCCGACCGCGACCGTTGCCCCGCCCCGCTGGGCTTCCGCGTAGGCGAAGAAGGAGCGGGTTTCCGCCCCGGTCGCCCCGTCGAACACCTTCACCTGCGGCCCCCCGCCCGGCCCGGCCGAGACGACGATGTCGTCGAACCCGTCCCCATCCACGTCCCCGGCGGCGACGAAGATGCCGCCCGCGAACCGCCCGTCGAAGGCGAAGAAGGAGCGGATCACGGCCCCGGTCGCCCCGTCGAACACTTTCACCTGCGGCCCCCCGCCCGGGCCGGCCGCCACGATGATGTCGTCCACGAAGTCGCCGTTCACGTCCCCGACGGCAGTGCGGACGCCGCCGCGGAACGCCGGGTCGAAGGCGGTGATCGACCGGACCAGCCGGCCGGTGGCCGCCTCGTACACGTCCACCACCGGACCGCCCCCCGGCCCGGCCCCGACGGCGGTCAGTTTCGTCGGGGTAAAGGCGTTCGGGAAGTCGTCCAGTTTCACCGGGGTGGTCCGCCGGGCTTCGGCCGGGGCGGGGGCCGGAGTCACGGCGGGCGGGGTGGTGGCGTCCCCCGCCGGGGCAGTCACGACCGGCGGCCCGGTCCGGCTGTCGGTCACAGTGAGGATGCGCTCGTAGGTGATCGCCAGCCCGACGGGAACGCCGTTCTGGATGGCGGCGGTGGTGGTGAACGGGGTCGCATTCGCGCCCGCCCCGACCAGCCGCAGCGAGGTCACGTCGGCCAGCGGCATCGACTGGTACACCACCCCGTTGACCACGAGTTCGAGGTTCGCCCCGGCCGCCCGGACGACGACGGCGTCGGCGGCGTTGTCCTGCCCGACCGCCTGGACTCGCAGGTCGAGGACCAGAGCGGCCGGGCCGGCCGTCTGCTGGTCGATGTACGCGGCGAAGAACGACACCCGGGTGTCCTGCGAGATCGACCCGAACCCGGACTTGACGGCCGGGTTCAGGACCGCCGGGTTCGGCGGGGTCGATTCCGACAGCCCGGCGGTGGTGGTGCCGGCGATGAACCGCTGCCCGCCGACCTCGACGAACACCGGGCCGCCCGAGTCGCCGCTCGCCCCGGTCCCCTCGTCCGCGAACCCGAGTTCGTTCAGCCCGAAGATGCGGCCGAAGGCGTCGTTCGCCGTCAGCCCGTTGTCCACGTCGTACAGGAGGACCGACCCGGTCCCGATCCCGAGCCGGTCGCCGAGGGCCTCGTACCGATTCCGGGCGATCCCCTTCGTGTCGTTCGTGTTCTCCATCTCCCCGGTCGTCCCGGACCCGATCGTCCCGTACCCGACGACGGTGAACGTCTGCCCGACCTCGTCGGCGTTCCGGTACAGGGGGTAGCGGTCGGCCCCCAGCCCGACCCCGCCGGACGGGGCCAGGACCGGCAGCGTGAGGATCGCCAGGTCGGCGACGCTGGTGCCCGTGTCGTAGTTCGGGTGGATGACGATGTTCGCGGCCGGCACGTCGATCGTGATGCGGCCGACGTTCGGCAGGTCGAACGCCACCTGCGCCGGGCCGGACACGGTGGCCGTGCCGGCGGTGGCGACGACGTGGGCGGCGGTCAGGACGTGCCGGCCGTCGAGAAGGAGGGAGCCGGTCCCTGACCCCCGCTCCGCCCCCGCCCCGGAAAAGACCTGGACCACGCCGTCGTACCCGGTCCCGGGGGTAACGACCGGGGCGAAGTCGAACTTGCCGACGACCGGGGTAATGCGGCTTTCGAGCGGCTCAATGGACAGGAGTGCGGGGCGGGGGCGAGCAGCCATCGGGGGCACCTTCGTACCGGGGCGTGGGGAAATAACGATTCCGCCCATTCTGGGCATTTCCCCCACCACAGCAAGTCCACCTACACTTACGCGAGCGAACGTACAGACACCCCGACGGCACGAGCGTCAACTGTCGAAATACAGGGCGAACTCGTAGGGGTGCGGCCGCACCCGGATGGCAGCAACCTCCTCCTTGCGCTTGTACTCGATCCACGTCTCGATCACGTCCTCGGTGAACACGCTGCCTTGCAAAAGAAACTCGTGGTCGCGTTCGAGGGCGGTGAGGGCCTCGTCGAGCGTCTGCGGGGTCTTGGGCAGGTCTTTCAACTCCTCCGGCGGCATGTCGTAGATGTCCTTGTCGAGCGGCGGGCCGGGGTGGGTCTTGTTGCGGATGCCGTCGAGCATCGCCATCAGCATCCCGGCGAACGACAGGTACGGGTTGGCCGCCCCGTCGGGCACGCGGTACTCCAGCCGCTTCGACTTGGCTCGCGACGAGTAGACCGGGATGCGCACCGCCGCCGACCGATTCCGCTGGCTGTACGCCAGGTTCACCGGGGCCTCGTACCCGGGGACGAGGCGCTTGTAGCTGTTCGTCGTCGGGTTGGTGATGGCGCACAGGGCCGGGGCGTGCTTGAGCAGCCCGCCGAGGGCGTACATGGCGAGGTCGCTCAGGTTCGAGTAGTCGCTGCCGGCGAACAGGTTGGTCCCGGCCTTCCAGAGCGAGACGTGGACGTGCATCCCGCTGCCGTAGTCCTCGAACAGCGGCTTCGGCATGAAGGTGGCCGTCTTGTCGTGCCGGCGGGCGACGTTCTTGACCACGTACTTGTACTTCAACACGTTGTCGGCCGCCGGCACCAGGTCGTCGTAGCGGATGTTGATGGCGCACTGCCCGGCCGTCGCCCGCTGGTGGTGGTGGCTCTCGACCGTCATCCCGCACTCCATCATGGCGAGCATCATCTCGCTGCGGAGGTCGTGGACGGCGTCGGTCGGCGGGCACGGGAAGTACCCCTGCTTGTACGGCACCTTGTACCCGAGGTTCGGCTTCTCGGCCCGGCCGGTGTTCCACGCGCCTTCGGCCGAATCGACCGAGTAGAACGCCGAGTGCGAGGTCTGGGCGAAGCGCACCTCGTCGAAGACGAAGAATTCGAGCGACGGGCCGAACACGGCGGCGTCGGCGACCCCCGTACTCTTCATGTAGTTGACGGCCTTGCGGGCGACGTTGCGCGGGTCTTTGCTGTAGTCCTCTTTGGTGAGCGGATCCTGAATGTTGCAGATCATCGCCAGGGTAATGTCGCGGGCGAACGGGTCGATGAACAGGGTGTCCGGCTGGGGGACGAGGAGCATGTCGGATTCGTTGAGCGGCATCCACCCGCGGATGCTCGACCCGTCGAACCCGATGCCGTCCTCGAAGACGTTCTCGTCCATCGCCCCGGCCGGGACGGTGAAGTGCTTCCACAGCCCGGGGAAGTCCATGAACCGCAGATCGACGGCCTTGACCTCGCGCTCGCGGAGGAAGGCCAGTACCTCGCGGGGGGTGCGGACGGGTTCGCGGGTAGGCACGGCGGACGGTCCCCCTGGCGGTGAAAGGTGGTACACTCGGGGCGCGAGCGGGGGAGAGGGGCCGCGCGTCCGTGGTGTTATACAAAGCCACGCCCGGGGACGGCCGGCCCCGGGGTGTTCCGACGCGCCCGGTCGAAAACCGACAAAAGCCGCGGGAGTGGTACCCACCTCCCCACCGGGGCGGCCCCCGACCACCTCGCAGAAAGTGCTAGAAACACAGGAAGGCGATCAGGTGGATCAGGTTGCTCACCTACGGGAAGTGAGCGCCTTTCCCCGGTAAGAATGTCTACTTTCGTCGTCCCCCGCCGCGCAATAATGGCGGGTGTTCAATCCCTCCTCCGGAGTACCTGATGGCCGACCTGCCGATCCGCCGGGTGGTGTTGTACAAGCACGGGGTCGGGTACTTCGAGCGCGAGGCCACCGTGACGGGCGACCAAACCCTGTCGCTGGCGTTCAAGCAGCGCGAGGTGAGCGACGTGCTAAAGTCGCTCACCGTCCTCGACCTCGGCGGCGGGACGGTCGCGGCCGTCTCCTACGACTCGACCACGCCGGTCGAACACCTGCTCGCCGAGATCGCCCTGAACATCCCGGACGCCGGCAGCTTCGTCGGCCTCGTCCCGCAGATCAAGGGTGCCCGCGTCGCCGTGCGGCCGACCGGGGCGGGCGCGGCCGTCGAGGGGACGGTGCTGGGCGTCGATACGGTCGAGACGAGTACCCCGGCGGGCGTGACCGGCCAGCGGCGGCTGTCGCTCCTGACCGACGCCGGCGAGGTCCGCACGTTCGACCTGTACGACATCGACTTCCAACTCCTCGACGACGGCCTCAAGCGCGACCTCGACTTCTACCTCAAGACGCAGCTCGCCTCGAAGAAGAAGGACGCCCGCACCTTCACCCTGTTCGCCCAGGGCGAGGGCGACCGCACCCTGCGCCTCAGCTACGTGCTGGAAGCGCCGGTGTGGAAGGCGACGTACCGCATCCTACTTGGGGAAGAAAGTGCCGCCCAAAGCCCACCCGTTGCAACGGGTGGGCTTGCACAGTCTCAACCCCTCATCCAGGGCTGGGCCGTCGTGGACAACACCTCCGACGAGGACTGGACCGACGTGGCCCTCACCCTCGTCGCCGGGCTGCCGGTGTCGTTCGTCCACGACCTGTACACCCCGCGCTACATCCGCCGCCCCGTCGTCGAGGTCCGCGAGACGACCGGCGTGCTGCCCCCGATGGCGGAAGCGGGGGCCGAAGATTTCGCCGAGGCCGAGATGCTATTCGCAGCGGCCCCGGCACAGCCCGCAATCGCGGCGAGGATGCGAAGAATGGCCGCTCCCGAGGGAGCGGGCTACGTGCGCGACGCGGGGCGTTCCGCCGTCTCGTCGGTCCAGGCGCAGACGCGCGAGCGGCAGGTCGGCGACCTGTTCGAGTACGGCATCGACCGGCCGGTCACGGTGCGGCGCAACCAGTCGGCGCTCGTGCCCATCGTCCTCAAGCCGTTCGCCGGGCGGTCGGTGCTGCTCTACCAGAAGGCGGCCCGGGCCGAGAACCCGATCCGCTGCGTCGAGTTCGAGAACACCACCGGGCTGACACTCGAAGGCGGGCCGGTCACGGTGCTCGACCAGGGCAGCTACGTCGGCGAGGCGATGCTCGACACACTCAAGCCGACGGAGAAGCGCCTCGTCGGGTACGCCGTCGAACTCGCCGTGCGGGTGCTCGACAACCTCGACTCGCACACCGACCGCGTGGCCCGCGTGACCGTCCGCAACGGGGCGCTGCGCACGCACTACGCGCAGGTGCAGAAGACGACGTACACCTTCAACAGCAAGGCCGACACGGAGCAGGTCGTCTACCTCGACCACCCGCGCGACGACGGCAAGTGGAAGCTGACCGACACCGCCAAGCCGCACGAGACGACCGAGAACTACTGGCGCTTCCGCTTCGCCCTGCCGCCGCACGCCGCCACCGCGTTCGTCGTCCGCCAGCAGCAGACGCTGGCCCAGGCGTTCGCCCTCACCGACATCACCGACAAGTCGTTCGCCGCGTGGGTGTCCGCGAAGTACCTCGACAAGGCGACCGAGAAGGCGCTCAAGGACGCGCTCGCCCAGCGCAAGCTGGTGGCCGCGGCCGAGGAACAACTGCTGCAGCGCAACGACGAGCGGACGAAGATTCACGCCGAGCAGAAGCGCGTCCGCGACAACCTCGGGTCGCTCGGCGAGCGGGCGAGCGAGAAGGAGTTGCGCGAGCGATTCGTCCGCACCCTGTCGCAGCAGGAAGACCGGCTCGAAGCGATCACCGCCGAGGAAGCCCGCCTCCGGGCCGAGTGCGACGCCGCCCGCGCCAAGCTCAACGAGCTGATCGGCCGGCTCGACTATGACGGAACGGTTCCGGAATAACTCGCCGCTCGCCTGTAAACCGTCGTTATAATCGGGCCGGCTTCCGCCCCGGCCGCATCATCGTTTTCTTCCCCGATCCTTCATCGGGGCTATTATCGCGTCGCAGACCGGGGCGGGTCCGCCGCGAGGAATCGTCCATGAGTATCGCGTGCCCGCACTGCAAGGCGGGGCTGACCCCCCGCGAATTGAAGCCCGGCAGGTATCAGCCGAAGTGCCTCAAGTGTTCGCAGACGTTCGTGCTGGAAGTTCAGTGGGTCATCACCACCGCGACCGCCCCGAAGCCGGTCGCCGCTCCGGACGCGACCGGCGACTTCACCGAGGCCGTCTCGCCGCCGCACGGCCTCCAGAAAACGTCTCTCACGATCAGCCCCCCGGCAACCCGTCGGGTGGCGGCCGCCGACCCGAACGCCACCGGCGACTTCACCGAGGTCGAAGCCACGCCGAAGCCGGTGCCGAAACCCGTCGCGCGACCCTCTCCGAAGCCCGCGGCGAAAGCCGACCCGGGGGCGACCGGGGACTTCACCGACGTGGACGCGAACCGCACCGGCGACTTCACCGAACCCGAGCGCGAGCCGTCGCGCACGCTCGCCGGGGCGGGGCCGGCGAACGGCGACTTCAGCGTCGATGAGCCGGCCGCGTCGAAGGCCGTGAGCCGTGGGAAGTCGGCGGCCGCGGTCGCCGACGTGCCGGACGACTACGAAGCCGGCAGCGACGGTACACCCCCCCGACTCGGCGGGTACGAAGTGTTGAAGGTGCTCGGCCGCGGCGGGATGGGGGCCGTCTTACTCGGCCGGCAGGTGTCGCTCGACCGCAAGGTGGCGCTCAAGGTGATGCACGCGAAGATCGCAAAGAATCCGACGTTCGTGGCCCGGTTCACCCGCGAGGCGTATGCGGCCGCCCAGCTCACCCACCACAACGTCGTCCAAATTTACGACATCGGCGAGGACAAGGGGCAGCACTTCTTCAGCATGGAGTTCGTCGCCGGCAAGTCGCTCGCCGACCTCGTCAAGACGGACGGCAAGGTCGCGCCCGACGTGGCCGTCGGCTACATCCTGCAAGCCGCCCGCGGGCTGCGCTTCGGGCACCTTCAGGGAATGGTCCACCGCGACATCAAGCCCGACAACCTGATGCTCAACACCGAGGGCGTCGTCAAAGTCGCCGACCTGGGGCTGGTGAAGCTGCCCGGCGGCGAACTCCCTCGGCAGGCCGGGGCGCTGGCCGAGGCCGACGAGGGGGAGCCGGGCGGCAGCCACCTCACGCGGGTCGGGGCGGTCATGGGCACCCCGGCGTACATGCCGCCGGAGCAGGCCCGCGACTCGGCGACCGTCGATCACCGGGCCGACATCTACTCGCTCGGCTGCACCCTGTACGTCCTCGTCACCGGCCGCCCGCCGTTCGAGGGGAAGACGGCGCTGGAGGTCATGAGCAAGCACCAGACCGAGGCGATCGTCCCGCCCGAAGTCGTCGTCAAGCGGGTGCCGAAGGCACTGTCGGCGATCCTCCTCACGATGCTCGCCAAAGACCCGACCGACCGCTACCAGACGATGGACGACGTGATCGCCGCCCTCGAAGGCCTCCTCGGCGTGGACCGCACCGGCCCGTTCAGCCCGACGGAGGAACAGGCCGACGCGCTGGAGAAGTTCACCTGTCAGTTCAACGTGCGCGGGCGGGG
>Ga0105048_10010219_pt1 | contig 14883 bp, 11 predicted proteins | sample MAT05_FD_78382 | JGI IMG/M metagenome (GOLD analysis project Ga0105048, IMG submission 78382) | Freshwater microbial communities from Lake Fryxell liftoff mats and glacier meltwater in Antarctica - MAT-05 | ecosystem: Environmental > Aquatic > Freshwater > Ice > Liftoff microbial mat | place... | reverse complement strand
TTGCGGATTAACCTCTACAGCTCTCGAACTGAATGTTGGAGAATTGGGTATTAATGAAGTTTAAAAAGCATTAACTTTTTCTTTTCTTAGCCAAATAAGATTTGGCGTCGCTGAGAAACTTAACTTCTTCTTTTCCCTTAACCGATCCCTGCGGATAGCCGAGAGAACCAAGAGCCTCGATATCATATTTAGCAGCATCGCTGCTTTGATTCAGGTAAAATAGCCAAACAGTTGGATAACCTGATACCTGAAATGTTTGTTGCAAACTATTATTTTGTTGCGTCAATTCAGGACTTAATGTTTTACCTCTAGGGAAATCGAGTTCTAACAGTATTACATTTTTTTTAGCCCAAGAAATAAACTCTGGCTTAGAAAAAACGTCGTTCTGTAATTTCCGGCACCAACCGCACCAATCGCTACCCGTAAAAAAAGCGAACAAAGGCTTGCCCGAAGTTTTTGAAATTTCGTTTGCTTTTAAAATATCGGTGTGCCATAACAGTCCGTTACTTTTATCTTCGGCTTTGTTTTGTGCCTTCAACAATGTTCCTAAAAAAAGAAACACTAATAAAGTAATTGTTTTAATTGTTTTAATTGTTTTCATGTTTTATGTTTTATGTTTTTCGGTAAAGTTTTTTAAAACGTTTCATGTAATATGCTAACTCCAATAAAAAAGACTTCAAACTTTGCACTGGAAACAACATTCATTTTATAAACGAGCCTGTATCCGCTGTAGCTTTTTGTAAAGAAAACGAAGGAAGATTGACCTGTGTTACCTTTATGAACCATTTTTAAAATAATTTTTTTTTAACATCAATCAAAGATAAAACATTCCCGCAACCGCTATTTCGATCGTGAGGCTGAAAGTGTTAAACAATTTTAAAAACTATTCGTGTATTTTCAATTAGAGAAAGTCTATCCCTTTAATTTCATTAGTAAATACGAATACTGCATGGCAGTTGATTTAGCCCTTTGCTCGTTGGTTGACGATCCTGCATGCCCCCCTTCAGTATTCTCATAATAATAAACGGGATAACCCAATTCCATCATTTTTGCAACCATTTTGCGTGCATGGCCAGGATGAACACGGTCGTCGCGGGTAGAAGTTGTAAAAAAAACTTCAGGATACTTCATGTCCTTTTTCAGATTCTGATAGGGAGAATATTTTTGTAAGTATGCCCATTCTTCTGTTTTGTCGGGATCACCGTATTCGCCCATCCAGCTGGCGCCTGCAAGCAGCTTGTTGTAACGTTTCATATCGAGCAGAGGAACTTGGCAAACCACGGCATTGTATAAATCTGGGCGCTGCGTAAAAGCAACACCGACCAACAAACCACCATTGCTTCCTCCCATAATCCCTAAGTGTTTGTTGGAGGTTATTTTTTTTGTAATGAGATCCTCGGCTACCGAATGAAAGTCGTTATAAATATTTTGACGCTTTTCTTTTAATCCTGCCTGATGCCATTTAGGCCCAAACTCACCTCCCCCACGGATGTTGGCAAGCACATAAACGCCACCGTTTTCTAGCCAGGCGTTTCCGATGGTGCCTGAGTAAAAAGGAACAGAAGAAGCCTCGAATCCACCGTAGGCATATAGCAAGGTTGGATTTTTACCATTAAACGCAACCGTTTTAGAAGACACCGCAAAATAGGGAATCATAGTACCATCTGTTGATTTAGCTTTAAACTGTTCGACCTTGTACTTGTTGGCATCAAAAAACGCTGGCAACGATTTATATACTTTGGCAGCATTGTTCTGGGCGTCTGCAATAAAAAGTTGTGAAGGGATTATGAAATTAGCGAAATTAAAAAAATACAGATCCGAAAATTCGTCGCTTGCACTCAAAGATATTGTGCCAAAGTCGGGCGCGTTTACTTTTGTTTTCGACCACTTGCCTTGCACAAAAGAATAAATATAAAGTTCGCTTTTTACATTACTTAATAAATTAACCAGTAGGGTATTTTTCGTTGCCGCAGTTGAAGAAATGCTGCTGAATTCATCGGGCTGGTAAATCAGCTGCGCATCTTTCTTTCCGTTTAGCAATGAAGTAAAATTGAGGCTGATAAGAGAACCCTGCTCAAAGTTTCTCCCATTTAAAAGCCAATCGGACTTTAATTCTAACACCAGTTGATCTTTCAAAAGGACGTCTATTTGGCTGTCGTCGGGAATGTCAAGTTTGACTAGTTTATTGTTGATCCATACAAAAGTGTTTGATGAATAAAAGGTGATTCCCCGCGACACAAATAAGTATTTAGCGTTGCCGTCCTGCATGACAAATCCCGAAGACGAAACATCTGTTGTTTCACCTTCGTAGATGAGTTTCGCGTCTTTAAGCGCTGAACCCCTTGTCCATAACTTTACTTGCCTTGGATAACCCGAAGTCGTCATTGAGTTTTCGCCAAAATTAGTTGTTACGATCAATGTATTTAAATCAAGATAACTCGCACCACCTTTTGCCTCAGGCAGATAAAAACCATCTTTCACGAAACTCTTCGTTTCTAAATCAAACTCTTTTACGACTACTGCATCGCCACCACCTTTCGACAGGTTAACAAGAAATTTTTTATATGCAGGATAAAGGCCAGAAGCACCTTTGTAAACCCATTTAACACTATCTGCTTTGCTCATGGCGTCCATGTCGAGAAGTGTCTCCCAAAGCGGATTCCCACTTACATAAGTCGCTTTTACCGATCTTCTCCAAATGCCCCTAGTATGATCTTTGTCCTGCCAAAAATTATAAATAAATTCTCCAGAAATGCTAGGATAAACAATGCGTTCGGTAGAATTGTAAATTTCAAGACTTTTGTCGTAAATATTTTTGTATTCTTTTTCTTTTGAAAGTTTGTCGATCGTTAATTGATTTTGCTTTTCAACAAAGGCGAGGGATTTTTTACTATCTACTTCTTCCAGCCACAGATAAGAATCTTCGCCCTGGCTTTTACCCGAGCTGTGGCAAAAAGCGATAAAAATAAAAAGCAAAGTTGTTTTTTTCATGGTTATTTATGTTTAAAATTGGGTAAAAATCAGGTTGTAAGATAGGTTTTTTCATCGTTAAAACGCTTTTAGATTAGAAGCTTTTGGAAAAGGCGAAACTTTTTTTTAATTCGGCTAACCCCGAAGCAATGGCGGTAAGGATTTCTTTGAACGATAATTAATCCGCCCGCGTTAAAAGGCGGTTAAGATACACAGTTGACTTTTCAAGTGTTTGTTCAGGGTTAAAAACCAAATAGGTAAAATCGATCGTAGGAAACTTGCATCAAAAAAGGCTGGAGCATCCAATTGGTTCCCTTTTTAGAAAAAAGTCCTTTAAAAGTTATTGGAGAAAGAATCGACATTTATTGACCGTTAACAATAATCTTTTTCCCAAAAAATTCGTAGCCAACATTTACTTTAATAAAATAAACACCTTTCGAAACATCATTTAAGTTGATACTTTTATTATAATCACCAGCCACTATTTCAGGTTTAGTTTCATAAATGAGTTCTCCTATTGCGTTATAAATACACAAGTACATGCTCGCGTTTACCCCTTTGAGACTGATATTAAATTCGCCGTTGTTAGGGTTTGGATATACCACCCATTCAATCTTAGAAGCTTCATTTAACAGGATGCCATTGACCAAAGATGGTTTAGTTACATTAATATACGCGAGGCCCATTTCTTCGGCATTAGTTTTGAATAAAGCGCCTGATGTGCAAGTAATTGCGGAAGCGCCACATGAAACACTTGCGCTGAGGCAAATGCTATAAACGCCGGCGGCCGAATAAGTATGTGATGTGTAGAGAATATTGCTTGACGCGCCATCACCCCAATTCCAGAGCACTGCCGTAAGGTTCCATGGGTAAGAAGGGGTTGCGGTCCAGTAAAGCGGAGTTTGGGTTGGGCTCAAATTAAAATTTGAATTTGCTACACACGCGGCATCGGTAACGTTCACAGAATAAACAATGCTATCTCTGCAGTTTGCAACTAAAGTATTTTTGATCTTCAGTTCTATATTGTAGGCACCATTAGCTATATAATTGTGACTGGTTGTAATTCCAGAACCATAGACACCATCGCCAAAATCCCAAGTATATGAATTGATAGTTCCTTGCGAAGAACTGTTTAAGTTGACAAGTCCCGAACTTAAAACGGTGTGTGTAAAATTTGGCGATAAGCTACAGGTAACTGGAACATTTACCGCTACAATTTTCGTGATGCTATCTCTGCAATTTGCTACCAATGTATTTGCTATCCTCAGTTTTACATTGTAAATACCGTTAGCTGTATAGGTATTGCTTGTGGAAATTCCGGAACCAAAAACACCATTTCCAAAATCCCAAAAATACGAATTGATAGTTCCTTGCGAAGAACTGATAAAGGTCACAAGGCCTGAACTATTCACGGTTTGCGTAAAATTCGGCAATAAACTGCAGGTTACAGGTGTGCCAAGGATAACCGATATTGTTTTTGTACTTTTTGATATACACGTTGGTGCATTATTGACTGTTAAAGTAGGCGCGTAAACCCCGCTCAATGTGTATTGGCGATTTAAAGAGCCGGAAGGTGGTGCGAACGCGCTTGTACCGTTCCCAAAACTATATAGATAGGTGCTTGCCCCTGTAGTGCCTACCGATGTATTTGAAAAAGAAATTATTCCTACTGTAGCGGTTGCAGCTGAGACAAAATTTGCCACAAGTGAGCATACGATAAAGGTCTGCGAAATAGCGGAGCAGCAATTGCCGCCACTTGAAGGCGAGGAAATATAGGCAGTATAAATAGTATTGGCGCACAAACCCGATACTGTGTTGCCTGTAGCGCCATTTGACCATGAATAGGAAGTAGGGCTGCAAATATTTACACCAATTACTGTTGCTGAACCATTGCAGGAAAAAGTGGAGTCAGGCATGTAAGAGACGATTGCGCTGCAACTAGGAGAGAAATTGAAAACAGAAATAACCTGCGTTGCCGTAGAAGTGCAAGAAGTTGCCGTATTGTTGACAAAAAGTGTGATAGTATAAGAGCCATTAACACTATAAGTAGATGAAGTACCGATGCCCGCTGATCCGGTAAAACTTACAGTAGAGGAATTACCATACTGCCAGGTATAAATTGTTGCAACACCGGTGTTTTGAGAAGTGCTTGAAAAAGTAACCAAGCCATTGGCCCCATAAGAAAAAGAAAAGCTTGCGGGGCATTGCGCTGCGCTCCTATTAACAGTAAAGATTAAACAAACCGCCAACAGTAATTTAAGCATTTGTTTGAAAAAACTTGTGTCCATTTTATTCATTATTTATTTATAAGCCATGCCAATTAAAGCGTCCACATTATCTATCGTGATTAAATTATTACCACTGTAGAGTTTTGCTTTAAAACGTAAACGAATTTTTTTGGTTTTCAAGCCATCTTCATTGGTTTCGCCATTTTCGACCGAAAGCACTTCTAAAAAGCTAACAGAAGGTTGCAAAGGATTATTGGAAGAATAAGTAACGCCGTTGGCATCTGTCCAGGTGATAATTGCTCCCGAAAGGTTTAAATAAAAGGGTGAATTAGTCGCTATTATTTCAGCGAACAGCTGATAGTTGGCCGCGCAGGAGGAGGCATCATTCTGTGTAATGGCATTATACCGCGCAATTGCCATATTTTTATTTGCGTCAGTAACTCGCAGGCTTATTGGATAACTTCCGTGTACAGGAAAGGTATGTGAAGGATTTGGCTGATTAGAACTGCTGCCGTCGCCGAAATCCCAAAAGTAATTTAAAGTGCCGGTGCCACTGGACATCTGGGCAAAAGTTATAACCTTTGCGTTAACACTGCTTACTGAAATGGATGTTTTACAAACATTTCCGGCAGCTCCTATTTTTTGTTCGCTGCAAATATTAGAGCTGCAGCCATTTGATCCTTTTATGTTTAAGCAGACGTTGTAATTGCCGTTTTTGTCGTAAATGTGAGAAGGGTTCGGCACAGTCGATGTTGTGCCATCTCCGAAATCCCACAAATAAGAAGCTGCTGTTTTGTTGTAAGCAGACTGAAAAACGGCCAGGTAAGGCAAAAATGGCCCTGAAGAAATGAGGGGATAGTGACGAACCATCAACGATGAATCCATATTGGCACCAGCACTTCCTGATGAAGCGCGATAATCATTGATTATAATCTGAAGACCAGGTGCGCATGTACTACAGTTGGCTTTTTTCAAATTACCAGCAAAGTTCACAACATTGCTTGATATTGAAGATGCTGATGTGGTGGTGTACATATAGTAGTCATCGTTACCCGCTTCGAGCAACACTTGGCTTCCGTTAACATCTCCTTTAAAATAATAAACAACACCATTCTCTATCGTTGATGACGGGTAACTTTTCTTTTTACAGGAAACAACTATTCCCGGCAAAAGTAAAATAATATAACAATGCTTTAGTCTCATTTATTTTTTAAATAAATTATAAATCAATGTAATTTTCGCGCCCGAATTTCTTTCAAATCCTCGCGTTCCGAAAAATGAATTTCCTTTTATATCAGTCAAACCGAAGAAAAATTCGGCGTTTACTGATAAATCTTGATAAAATTTTCTCCGATAAAAAACTGCCAATTGAGAGTCGAAAGTACTAAATCCCTCTTCGTATAATTTTGTTTTTGAAACTTTCTTAGCCAATTCGTTTGAACCAGTATTTAAACGCTGCGTATAATTTTCAACTTTATTATTTACAGCAAGGAGGTATCCAAAACTATAGCCTAAGCCCACGCTATTTTTGTAATCAATAGCATAGACAATCCGCAATGGCGCAAGCAGGTAGTGGATCTTTACAGGTGTGATAACAGTCACGTTTTTTTCAAGCCCAAATCCATATTTAGTGTTCGATGATTCGCTGCTGTAATCACTTAGACTTCCAATAGTAGCGTAAACCGCGCCCAAAGAAATTCCAATCTTGGAACCGAAAAGCCTTGTGTAATGAATTCCTAGAACAGGATTAAGCCCATTAGCGTCAACTCCCTTGGTGTTTTTCCAGCCTACATGATAATATGCGCCAGCCTCTACAGAAAAAATATTTTTAAACATTTCATTCTTCGTTATTTCTAAGTTATTTGTAATGCTGGCTGCAGTTACTGTATTCACTGCAGATGTGGAAAATGTGCCGACAGTTTCTAAAGACAAGGCGTTACTTGCAGGTAATTGCATTTCGTTTAGAATTGAATTAGTTTCAATAGGCTGTGCCGCTTGTTCTTCTTTTTTATTTGTAACAGGTGCTGACTCCCCGTTTTTGTCGGATCTATTATTTTTGCGCGACATATTTATAACAGCGCCGCGACTTTCATCTATTTTTGTGGCACTTGAATTAACGAGCGCTGAGTTGTTTTTCTTTTTCCCAGTACTCGCAATTATCGACCCCACTTTATTGTCAAAAGACGTTTCAGCAGTTTTTTGTTTTCGCTTTAATAATGACGAATTCCTATCGGCCGCAGCGAATATTTCAGCGGGTAACGAAGCTATTTTAGAAGTTTTTTTCATTTTTTCATTTGCTTTTGAAATGGTGCCTTTCCTTCCGATTTGTTCGGCAGTCGTTTTGCGATTTTTGATTGCCCTTGTACCTGAATGATCTGTTCCATTTTCGGGTGATTGTGGCTCATTCTTATTTATCTCAACAGGACTTTCCCGAACAGGAATTGCCAGAGTCGGCATATGGTCTGAAGAGTTCCGAGGATCCAATTTAGAAATAACAACACGCGAGCTATTGGTTGCACTAGTTGGGCTTTTTGATGAATTTTTTGATTCACCTGTAAATAATAGCGTGCATAAAATTCCAGTTATAATTAAGAGGATAGACGAAAAAATGAAAATGGTAAATCTTCTTCTTTTAGCGTGGGAAGTATCAATCATCTTCCGGGCTTTCTCCCAGTTCCCAACATTAAAAGGAAACTCATTTGAACCCAGCTTCTCGTTTAATAGACCTTTAAATTTATCTTCGTTGCTCATGGCTTTGCAATTATTAGGGGTAATTCAATATCTTCGAGCATTATTTTTAATTTCTTACGGGCTGAGTTCAAATGCCATTTAGACGTGCCTTCACTGATTTCTAACATTTCAGCGATTTCTTTGTGTTTAAATCCATCAATAAAATACAAATTAAACACCTGTTGGCAGGCCGCTGGTAATCTGGCAATAAGCGCATAAATTGAATCCGCATTCATCTTTGTTACAGCAGAATTCAAATCCGAAAATTCATCAGTTTCAAACAGCTCTTCGACATACATAACCGTTTCATGATGTTTTTTCTCCTTTTTGTATTCGTTAATAAGGGTGTTTATCATCACTTTCCGCGCCCAAGTTTTAAAGGGAAAAGCAGAATCGTATTTTTTTAAATGTGTTAATATTCTTAGAAAGCCAATGTTCAAAGCTTCATTTGCTTTGTCAGCGTTGCGCGTATACCTGAAACAAATGCTCATCAAATAGCTATAAGAAATTTTATACAATTCAAACTCCGCCTTACGGTCACGATCAATGCAATCGTTAATCAGTTCCGGCCGAACGTTCATGAATGTCTATAGGAGTTTATCATTATACCGTACAAAGTAAATTAATGGAAGGTTGGGTCGGGATTCTAAAATAATAAAAATTCTGGAAAAATAAATGCTAGAAAATTTTACAATGAAATAAGTTAAAAATAAGCCAGTTAATAACCTGATAATCAATTATCTGAATAAATTTATCTATCTATTTTTGAATTGAGATCTTTTTACTGGAAACTTCCTTAACCCCCCCAAAGCTAGTTTTTCAATCTTCAAAGAAGTACAATGTCAAATGGAAAAATAATTTAGTTCAATTATTTTCCTTCGGTGCAACACAATCTAGTGTCTGTCCGAAAACTAGTTGTTTTGATGGAAAAATTCAGTTTCGACACGTGTTAAAAAAAATGATTGTGAAGTATACTGGGGTAAATGAGCGACTATTTTTTTTGACACAACGACGAAAATGGAATTTTCGGCCAAACACTATCTAATGTTTGTTCATCGTCCTTTGGACTAATTTACAAATCAAAATAGTATAACGCCAAAAAACACAAATTTCGATCCATTGTAATGTTTGAGTGATAAGCAGCAGGACTTTTTTAAATAAATATCCAGCTTCGACCCGCCATATTTTTCTCCAACTGGATCAACTGAGGCACTGCTCGCCTATCCCACTGAAAGATACTTTTGAAGCTCGGTTTGAATTTTTGAGCAACCGAGAAAAATAGGTTTATCTGAGATTTTAATATTTATTGAAAAATTTTCGATGTTGTAAATTCCACTTACCATCCCTAGCGGTGTTGATAAAGCAAATGATCCCGACCGAGTATCACCACTAAAACTCCCATTTGCGTTTTTAATCGCAGTTTCTGCTTTTGAAATTACAGACTCGGCGCTTTCTAAAAAACTGATTGAAAAATTACATTTCGACATACTTTTATCTAATTGTTATAAAAAAAATCGTCTATATCATTAATTACTGTCTGTCCGAAAACAAGTTGTTTGCATGGAAAAATTCAGTTTCGAGGCTGTTAAAAAAATGATTTTTAGGTTTACTAAGGTAAATGAGCGATTATTTTTTTGACACGTCGACGAAAATGGAGTTTTCGGCAAAACACTAATTACCAAATATTAATGCCAGAAATTATTTGTGTAGCTGAAATACCAAAAGAAAAAATAATTTGATCCGATTATTCTCCTTCGGCGGAATATCATCTACGATTTGTGCATTGTACCGTGCGCTAAATTGCAAATCAAGGTGGTTTGATTTGAATTTTTTAAACAATAATTATTTTTTTCGGGCAGTTGTTTCCTCATATCGGGAAAATTTAAAATAACATCCAATTTTTAAGAACCCCCCCACCTGTGCTTGCGACGCTCGATTTTATTGAGATGTAGACCTTTCTCCCATCAAATTTGGTGAAACGTAAAACGTGGTACCAAAATATTTAGTCACAATTAATCAATAACTTAAACTTTATATATTATGAAAAAAATATTACTAGCCTGTGCGTGCTGTTTATTTGCACTAACAACATTCTCACAAACAGATGAAAAGAAATGGAATTTCGGCCTACACGGCGGACTAATGCAATATAGTGGCGACCTTGGGCAGGGCTTCTACCAAACCGATCAGGCAGCTTACGGTTTCGCAGCGGCTTCCTTTTCAAGATACCTTGGCAAACATTTCGACGTTTCGCTAATTTTTTCAAGAGGAGAGTTTGGATACGTCCAAAAAAATATACCGGTAAGCGAAATGAACAACCCGAATAGTTTTCTGGCGCGCACTAACACCTCTAACTTAATTACCAGATTTTATTTCACCAAACCAAACACAATTCTAAGACCTTACCTACTGGCCGGTGTTGGTGTAATTTGGTATGAAAAGGTTTACAAAATTCAGAGCGAGCGTTTCGAGTTTTCTGTTCCAACGTTTGGCGGAGGATTGAATATTAAAATGGGTTCAGTGGTGTCGTTAAACTTACAAGAAACTTTTTTATACACGAGTACGGACAATATAGACTATAAAAAAGCGAACGGCGATAACGACATGATCTTATTTCATACCGCCGGCCTTACTTTTAACCTCGGGAAAAAACGTGATGCGGATCAAGACGGCGTATCCGACAAAAATGACAAATGCCCGGCAACTCCAGCGGGTGCTGCTGTAGACAGCAAAGGTTGCCCAATTGACCGCGATGGTGATGGTGTAGCTGATTACATGGACAGCTGTCCAGAAGTTGCAGGCGTACCTACGCTAGGTGGCTGCCCGGATCAAGATATGGACGGCATTACCGATAAAGAAGACCGATGTCCCGACATCGTTGGTTCAAAAGAATCAAAAGGCTGTCCTGATTCAGATAAAGATGGCATCGTAGACATTGATGATAAATGTCCGGGTACGCAAACAGGATATAAAGTAGATGCGATGGGTTGCACATACGATAATGACAAAGACGGACTGGTAAACGAAGAAGATCGCTGCCCCGAACTAGCCGGTAGCTTAAGCTTAAAAGGCTGTCCCGATAAAGATGCAGATGGCATTTCTGATCTAGAAGACTTGTGTCCCGCTATTAAAGGCACTTTGGGAAACAAAGGCTGCCCAGAAATGGCGAAAGAAGACATTGTAAGAATTACTTTGATTGCCAGCAAGATTTATTTTGAAACCAATAGTGCCAAACTAAAACTGATATCAAATACGCAATTAGACGACCTTGCTGATATTCTTAAAAAATACGATGGTGTTAACTTAACCATCGAGGGACATACCGACAGCGATGCCGATGATGCCTACAACTTGACGCTATCTCAAAAAAGAACAGAGTCTGTAAAAGACTATCTTGTATCAAAAGGCATTGACACGATGAGACTAACTGCCGCTGGATTTGGCGAAACTAGGCCAATTGCTGATAATAAAAATGCCGCGGGAAAAGCTAAAAACAGAAGAGTAGAATTAAAAACTTCTTATTAGTAGCCCAAAATAAAGGAGGCGTTAATCGTTTCGGATTAGAACAAATTGTGTCGAAAAAAAGAACCTCCCTTGCGGAGGTTTTTTATGTTTTGAATATTTGAAACCATTGTTGCAAATTGAACATAAAGGATTTATTTATTTGAATCCCACAGGCAAATAAACCCTGATGCTGCAACCGAGGCCAAATACAGACACAAATATTAAAGCACTGGTTTTTTACAAAAAACAATATTTTTTACTTTATTCTAGACGTTCTGCTTTTGCGCTCAATCGCAAGCTAATCCAAAAAAAAATTAAACCAAAAACGTAAAAAAGCACGAAACGAAAGACTCGTTGTGGCTCTGTAAAAAACTAAAAAGTTTTCATACAGGCACAAATATTCGGGCATGGCTTACGACACGGCGTTCGTAGATCCAGAAACCAAAGAACACCCCAAACAGCCTGCTTCCGGTGAACTAAAAAATGTAAATCCCTATCTAAAATACTCCCGAAAAATCATTCGGAACGTAAATGTGTTGGTGTATGATCCATTTGGATACTTTGTTACTGACACAATTCAAAAAAACATAAACACGATACAAAAATTAGGCAATCATGTTCACCTTAAAAAACGCCGCTTTATTATGCAAAATCGTATACTTTTTAAAAACAACGAACCCCTTAATGCCCTAAAATTAAGTGAATCGGAACGAATTCTGAGGGAAGCTGTTTTTATAAATTACGCAAAAATTTACACCACAGAAACTAGAAATAAAGACAGTGTAGACGTGACGGGGCTTGTACACGACAAATGGCCAGTCGCCTTATCAATTGCGCTAAGCGACATTTCGGCAAAAGCAGACTTTCGAAATCAGAATCTCTTTGGCTGGGGGCAACAATTTCAAAACTCTGTGGGATATTATCGATCCGCCAACACCTTTGAATATGGGGGCTGCTATAACATTTCGAATCTCGAAAATACCTTCATCTCTTACCAAGCAACAAGAGATGGCACCAGGGCTGATCTTGTTTTTGACCGACCTTTCTATTCACCTCTTGCTAGATAAGCCGGCGGTACCCCCGCAAATAAAAACCAATTACATTACAGTTATTACGATCCTGCCGACAGCAGCAATATAAGTGCAAACCCCAACAATGCGTATTGTGATGTTTGAGCCTGCAAAAATATAAAATTAAGTAAAGACACGAGTTTGTTTAATCAAAGTACCAATTTTGTCATTTGTGGCAGGTACTTTCAAAATATTTACCAGCAAAGGCCTCCACGCGATGTTGATGGAGGTATCCGAAATTATGGCGCCTTTGTAGGGAACATTGGTTTTTCTATTCAACAATTTTACAAAGACAAATATATTTACAGATTTGGCGCCAACGAAGATGTGCCTGAAGGATTAATAGTGCAATTTATTTATGGTGGTTAAAAAAGAGAGTGGTTAAAAGTCCGATATTACGTCGGCACTGAAATTGCCAGGGCAAAACACTTCAATTTCGGTTACCTTTCCTCAACCTTTGGATATGGCGTGTCTTTCAACAAAGATGTAAACAACGACATTACTTTAAATTAAAAAATAAACTATTTCAGCGATCTTATTCGAAAAGGTAAGTGGTACTTCCGTGAGTTTATCAGTTATAATCTGGTACATGGAGAAAATAAACTTGCCGGCGAAACCATTACCCTCTCGTTGGAGGAGCTGTATGGGTTTAACCTCGGACTGAATTTAAATTGCATCACAAAAATGGTGATGAATTTTGAAACAGTTGTTTATATGCCTTATTACATTATTGGATTTCGTATGTCTCCGGTTTTCTGGTGGGCATCGGTGTGTTGGGAGATCCGACGAACCGAATCCAGAAAAGCAGGCTGTATCAATGATATTCACTTGGAATTCTTTTTAGAAATGAAAACTTGCTTAGCATTACGTTCCAATTCTTTTTTGGTTTGTATCCGTTTTTACCAGGGGACAAAATTATATGTTCAAATATAATCCTGTAACTAGTTTTACGCTTCGGGTGCGCGCTTTTAATGTCGCAAAGCCAGATTTTATCGATTATTAATTTGTTGTTATATTTCCTCATTCCACACTTTTATTCTACATAAGCCAAAAGAACGGGCATTTTTAAGAGAGTATGTTCTGGCATTAACTTTTGTTAAGTAAAAGTATAAAATTCTAAAATTAACACGTTGTTCTAAGAATTGCATCTGATAGTGTTTCACATTATCTCAAGTGGGTTGAAAAAATGTAAATTCTGCAACTGTGTTTGTAAAAAGGCGATGTCCGCATCGCCTTTTTTTTAATTTAAAAAATTATTATGGGAGATGTAAAAAATTTGTCGCGTGGCGACTCCGTCAAAAAACTTAAAGAATTAGCGGAGGACATTGGCGTTTGCATGTTCTGCACAAATACTGAACATACCCCTTTTCAAACAAGGCCAATGACCACGCAGCAGGTAGACGAAGAAGGGACGATCTGGTTTTTTAGTTCTTCTGAAAGCGAAAAAAATTTTGAAATAAAGAAAGACGAGCGTGTTCAATTGATATTTTCAAAAGTTTCCAACTCACATTACTTATCTGTAAGCGGAATTGCGAACATCAGCCGCGACAATAAAAAAATTGACGAACTATGGAATAAATTAGCAGAAGCTTGGTTTAAAGGCGGAAAAACCGACCCAGACCTAACTGTGATCAGTGTTAAGCCAGAAGAAGCCTACTACTGGGATACAAAAAACGGAAAGGTGATATCCCTTATTAAAATTGCGGTATCTGCCGTTTCCGGAAAACAAATGGGCGGCGGCGTTGAAGGGCAACTAAAACTTTAAAAAATTTAGAACTCAGGATTTGATCTTTGTTAAAGACTGAGACTACGAAAACCCTTGTGCTTTATTAAAAAGGGAGTCCCGTTTTTGAACATACGGGGCGCCCCAACTTCTATGCAAAAGTTAAGCTTCCAATAAGATTAATACCTATCTCCAAAACCATTATTCGAACCTTTTTAATTGCTTCGTAACTTGTGTCAAACAAATCTATAACTAATTCTTTCTTGTCTTCATTGAAAACCTGCGCCGTAATGTTGATTTTTTGCCAAAGACCAATTACCTCATCCCATTCTACTTAATGTCTGTCCGAAAACTAGTTGTTTATATGGAAAAATCCAGTCTCGAGGGGTGTTAAAAAAATGATTGTCAGGTTTACCAGGGTAAATGAGCGATTATTTTTTTTGACACAACGACGAAAATGGAGTTTTCGGCCAAACATCGCTTATTCTTGGTCATTATTTTTGTTATGGGTCGCTCAAAACACAATTTGGTTGACACTTGCAGTTTTCTGACGCAACACTATTTAGTGTCTATACGAAAACTAGTTGTTTGGATGGAAAAATTCAGTTTCGAGTCGTGCTAAAAAAATGATTGTGAGGTTTACTGGGGCAAATGAGCG
>Ga0105048_10010216_pt1 | contig 14885 bp, 11 predicted proteins | sample MAT05_FD_78382 | JGI IMG/M metagenome (GOLD analysis project Ga0105048, IMG submission 78382) | Freshwater microbial communities from Lake Fryxell liftoff mats and glacier meltwater in Antarctica - MAT-05 | ecosystem: Environmental > Aquatic > Freshwater > Ice > Liftoff microbial mat | place... | reverse complement strand
TGCGAAAAATCCATTGGTAGTATACTCTACTCCAGGTACCTATCCAGTGACCCTAATTTCCATTAATCCATCAGGTCGTGATACCTTCACTCGGATGAATTATATCGTGGTAAATACGACCCCAGCCGCAGGATTTAATAACTCGGCCAATGGACTTACGGTAACCTTTACCAACACGACCACTGGAGCAACCAGTTATGCTTGGGATTTTGGTGATGGCGGGACTAGTGTTGAAGCTAATCCTGTGTACACTTACGCTATAGAGGGCACCTACACGGTTACCTTGAGTGCAAGCAATGCTTGTGGAACAGTAACAAAGCCACAAACCATAACGGTTGCCTTATCACCATCAGCAGGCTTTACAGTTTCGAATAATTCGGGTTGTGCGCCATTTGCGGTACAATTCACGAATACTTCCAGCGCCAATGCGACCAGCTATGATTGGCAATTCCCAGGCGGCAACCCATCTAATTCTTCGGCACAGAATCCGCCGAGTATTTCCTATGATGTGCCTGGAACATATACCGTCACGCTTACCGCTTCTAATATTGCCGGAAGTAGCACCTTTACCCAGACTGTAGCAGTTACCCCTGATCCATCTGCAAATTTCACCTCAACGGTTTCTGGTCTTGCTGCCACCTTTACCAATACTTCTACAAATGGTACCACATACAGTTGGGCATTTGGGGACGGCAACAGCAGTAGCGACCCCAACCCAGTACACAGCTATCTTGCAGATGGAATGTACACCGTAATATTGACGGCAATTAACGAATGTGGCACAAGCACATTTACCCAAACCGTTCTGATCTCTACGGAGCCGGGAGCAGGTTTTTCCATAAGTACAACCAGCGGATGCGCAGTATTGACGGTTAATTTTACGGATATTTCTTCTGGAAATCCAGTAGGCTGGGCCTGGGATTTCCCTGGCGGAACTCCGAGTAGCTCTACCCAGCAAAACCCTACTGTCCAGTATTTCACCTCCGGAGTCTATGATGTGACTTTAATAGTTACTTCAATCGGGGGTAGTACTAGTTCGTTTACGCAGCCAAGTATTGTCACCGTGAATGGCGCCCCCAACGCTGGGTTTACCTCAAGCGTAAGCGGATCTACAGCCAATTTTACCAATACCTCCACGAATGCTACCTCATACATCTGGAATTTTGGGGATGGCAGCAATAGCATGGATGTAAGCCCGGATCATGCTTATGCTAATGATGGGATTTACACCGTTTCGCTTTCTGCAACAAACAACTGTGGTACGACCATTTTTGAACAAACAGTTACGATTGCTACACCACCTATTGCAGGCTTTAGCTTTAGCGGCGCTACAGGTTGTGCACCGTTTACGGTTCAATTTACCAATACTTCAAGTAGCAACGCAGGTACTTTGACTTGGAATTTTCCTGGCGGCTCACCGGCTGCTTCAATTGTAGAAAATCCGAGCGTAACCTGGAATACAGCAGGAGTATATGTTGTTACACTGACGGCCTCAAATCCTTCAGGTAGCAATATCAGTACGGCTACTATTACGGTAAATGCAGGTCCTACTGCAGGCTTTACTTATCAGATTGGAGGGCTTACAGCGGTATTTGATAATGTTTCTACAAACGGCAGTTCGTATGTTTGGAATTTTGGTGACGGATCCGCTCCAAGTTCAGAAGCAAATCCTAACCATAGCTATACTCAAGTAGGGACTTATGTGGTCACCTTGAGCACGACGAATGAATGTGGAACGGTAACCGTTACACAAACGGTTGTAGTGGAAGGCAATCCGCCAGTTCCAGCCATTAGTGCCAGCAGTGAAAGTGGTTGTATACCATTCTCCGTTCAATTCACCGATCAATCTGCCGGTGTTCCAACAGCTTGGACCTGGACTTTCCAAGGTGGAACTCCAAATGCCAGTACGCAACAAAACCCAGTAGTATTGTATAACACGCCGGGTACGTATGACGTAAAGTTGGAAGTAACGAATGCTTTTGGGCCTTCTTTGAAAGTATTCCCAGCGTTCATTACAGTAGAGGCCGCTCCAACGGCTGGCTTCACATTTGTTGCGAACCAAACAACGGTGGCGTTTACGAGCACGTCTCAAAATGCATCTGCTTATACCTGGAATTTTGGTGATGGAAGCTCAAGCAACGAAGAAAACCCAAGCCACACGTACACCAACCCAGGTACCTACACCGTTTCGCTAGCCACCTCAAACAATTGTGGTACCACAATTATTGAGCAAACAATTACAATTACTTCTGGCACAGGTGAAGCCACATGGATTGAAGGTTTCCGTCTTTTCCCAAACCCGAATACAGGGGTCTTTACCTTGGAAATGAATGGATTGCCGCAAGACGAAGTGGAATTCGTTCTGTTCAATGCCCTTGGCCAGTATATCAAACGCGAAACGGCTGATTTCGGTACGGGATCAATGCTCCACACTTTTGACTACGGAGATCTTGCAGCAGGGGTATATACCCTTCGGATTCAAGCTGCCGGACAAGCGATGTTTGTTAAAGTATTGGTAGGTAAATAGTGCTTTGCGAAATTTATTTCGCCATTAAATTACAGCGAGCTGCTCTGATTTTCAGAGCAGCTCGCTTTTTTAGGAACGCGGCACCAATAACTTAGCGTAAAAGGCTTGCTTACCTTCGCCAGGAATTCTCACCTTTTTTTATCCAATCTATGCGCCAGCAAATAGTAGCCGGAAACTGGAAAATGAACAAAACCCTTGAAGAAGGGGTCGAACTAACCAAGGCAATTTTAGAGAAAGTAGAAAAGCCAAATGGCCTTGTAATTATATCGCCACCATTTCCTTACTTGCGAGAGTTGGGTAAAATGCTCAAAGTGCGCAAATACTTTCATCTGGCGGCACAAAACTGTCATCATGAAGAGAAAGGTGCATATACAGGTGAAGTGTCGGCAGATATGATTGCATCAGTGGGCTGCGAATTCGTCATCATTGGTCACTCTGAACGACGTCAATATTTTAAAGAAAAGAATGATGTGCTGGCCGCTAAGGTGAATCTTTCTTTGGCTCGCGGGATGCGACCAATCTTTTGCTGTGGTGAACCTTTGCATATTCGTGAAGTAAATACTCATGTAGGATATGTAGCAAAGCAATTGAAAGCCAGCCTTTTCCATTTAAAGGAGGAAGATTTTAGAAAGGTCGTCATTGCCTACGAGCCCATTTGGGCGATAGGCACTGGTCGTACGGCTACCAGTCAGCAAGCCCAAGACATGCACCATGCTATCCGTGTATTGGTTGCAAAGAAATATGGAAAAAATGTGGCAGACTTAACGCCCATTCTTTACGGGGGCTCTTGCAATGCTCAAAATGCTGGAGAAATCTTTGCACAACCTGATGTGGATGGAGGACTCATTGGTGGTGCCGCGCTCAAAGCTGACGATTTTGCAGTAATAATAGCAGCTTTGAAAGTAACTGGTTAGGCCGTTTGACTTTTGCCACTAATTGCACTAATTTGCACAAATTAATACAAGCTTGTTATCCAAATTAGTGTAAATTAGTGCAATTAGTGGCAAAAAATACTTGGAGGCTAAGTTGTTACCTTTGAGATAAGGTCGGTTATAAAATTAGGCGAGTTGAAAACGTAGATTTATCGAGTAGTCACGCTATCTCTACCTTCAAAAATTAGGACAAGCATAGCGCTGTTTGCCAAGTTTACGATTTTTCAGTTTTTTAGCGGAGCCTTTTTTGCCTGCTTTTTTGGCCGATTTGTGTGCTTTGGCAGCTTTCCCCGTTGTCGAGGCTTTTGCCTTGACCCTTGTGTTTAAAAGCGACGATGCTGACGCTGCCTCAATTTGTGTGGCCTTATGCTCAGTTTTAACTTGCAGAGGTACTTCTGATGCCACTGTTTTAGCAGCAACGTTCAACTTTGGCCCGACAGCTTTTATGGGCACTGGAGTAGACTTTGGTGCGACCGGAATTGCCTTAACTTTGGCTTTAATCGCTATGTTAGATTTTATTGAAGCCGGCAAGTTGTCTGTAGACTTTGCAGAGGAGGGTAGCCAGGCGTCTTCGCCTTTGCTTTTGTCCGCATACACAGGTTCAGAAGCGGCCACCGCTGAAATGGGGGCTGGTGGCGGAGCAAAGGTTACACGTACCACATCTCCAATCCCAAAATCATTTTCAAGCGAAGCCAATACGTCCTTGTCCGAAGCTGCAGTGGTTTTGTACACTACTGTTGTGTAAGCGTATTTTTCGTCAATGTGGGTAGATTCCACAGGGCTTTGTGCATGGGCTTTGATGTCAATAGCCAGCATAAATAATACCGGGATTGCAACATGTTTGCCCAAATTCAAGATAGTGTTCATGATAAAAAAGATTATAAATTATGAATTTTGAACCATTTGATAAGCCGTGACACTTTTTGAAGAAGCGTCACGGCTTGTTCAATTATTTAGAAGGATTGGTCTGCGTTTTTTGACGCTTTTCCTGATCTATGATTTTTTTGTAGAGGTTTTTATCCTCAATGATTTGCTTCAATGACTTGCGCCAAAGCGGATCTTCATCCAGGATACCTGTGATTTTTATTTCAGTTCGGCGGTTCATCTGGTGTTCGTTTTCAGCACAAGATTGACCATCATCGCAGCGGTTCACAAGTTGAGTTTCGCCATAACCTTTCGAGGTAATCTTTTCGAAATCAATGCTTTGAGAAGTTACCAAGTAGTCTACTGCGGATTTTGCACGCTTGTCTGAAAGCGATAAATTATAGTCATCGCTACCACGAGCATCCGTGTGTGAGCCTAACTCGACTATAATACCCGGGTTGTCTTTCAAAAACACGGCAAGTTTATCTAAGGTATTGGCAGCTTCCGGGCGAATGGCCCATTTGTCGAAGTCGTAATAAATATTATTCAACTGGAAGCGCTTGCCAATCTGAATCGAATCGAGATCAACTGTGCCAAGGAAGTGGCCTATTTCATTGCCATGGGTCATAATCGGAACCAAATCTGGTTCTTTTATACCCATGCCATCCACACAAAGAATACAGCCATTCACATTCACATAAACTTCAACACGACGATTGAGGTAGCCTTGTTTGCGAACTAGCATAGTATAGTGGTTGCCTTCAGCGAAGGAAAAGTTGAATGCTGACTTCGGCAAACGCTCAATAGTCAATTCCTGCTGCTGCGTGGTGTTGTTGTAAATCTCGATCTTACAATCACGAAGTGTATTGATAGGATCGTGCTCGTAGGCTTTGTCAAATATCGTAATGTCAAACACATAGCCAGGTTTGCGCTCCATACCCAAATCAGCAGTCAGGGTACCCTCAAGATGTGTGACGACCACTTCTTGATCAAAATAAGTTGGCTTTTCTGCCAAAACTTGATAGCGCGCCACTTTTGGCACCGTTAAGGAGTAGGTGCCATTAGCATCGGTTTCAGTTTGGGCAAGTGAAGTAATCATCATGTCATCAAAGACCGTGACCGTGACTTGATTGAGCGGATTGCCAGACACTTGGTCATAAACTTTTCCTTCAACCGTAATGGTTTCAGGCGCTTTCACGTTTTTCATGGAAATCTGAGCAGATAAAAATATCGGAACGCAGATTAAGAGGCTGAGAAGTGAGATTGAGTTACGCATGGAATGATCAGTTTTTGAGTTTTGTGGAGGATGATTAAAAATGTTCAGATGAAACATAGACGTGCTAATGCTATGCCAGTCTTGTAAAACTTTTTCGTTTAACAAGAATTTAATGCTTTTTTGTTACCTAGCGTTAACATGTTTTTAGTAACTAAGCCCAGATGCTGTGACTTATTACCGCCCAGACCGTCGCAGTCTGGGGAGCTCGAATTATCTATTGATAATCAAGTTTTTAGAAAAAAAGCTAAGGTGATTTATTCGCCAAGTAAAGGATTGGGGGGAGTAACACGTTTGGCGCGGTATAATGCCTGATATTAGTTACATAACTACATTAAATATACGTTTTTACACCTAAAAGCACTGTTTCCCTCGTTTGTTTTGAAATGAAGGAGATGTTTTAATAAAAAAAATATTTTATTTCTAATATATATTTTTCAACTCGCACTCCTTTTATGAGAATCTGGCAAAATGGAGGCATAATCCGAGTGCTTTAGTTCCCCTCGCCCCAACGGTAGGTGGGCAGATCAAATCCAGCCAAATCCAGCACACGATCAATTACAGTTGCTGCAATAGCCTCTACCCCGATTGGGTTGGAATAAAACGAAGGACAAGCTGGGCAGATGATGCCACCAGCCTCGGTCACGATTTTCATGTTATTGATATGAATCAAACTTAATGGGGTGTCGCGAGTAAGCAGAATCAGGCGGCGGCGCTCCTTTAAAATGACATCTGCAGCGCGGGTCACCAGATCATTGCTGATGCCGGTAGCTACCCTGGCTAACATGCCCATAGAGCATGGACATACGATCATGGTTCCGTATTTAGCCGAACCAGAGGCAAAAGGCGCGTGAAAATTATTTTTTTCGTAGAAATCAAACTGCTGATATGCAGAGAAGTCCGGACTGCCGAGTTCAAGTTCCCAATTGATGCGGGCGTTATCCGAGAGAACCACACCGACTTTCTCCCACTGATCTTCCAAAAGTAAAAGTCGGTCAAGTAAAACTTTGGCATAAACGGCCCCAGAAGAGCCTGTGATGGCGATGACGAGTTTCATAGTACTTGAAACACAAAATAAGGCAGGTGGTTTGAAACGCTGCTCAAAACAACGTCCCCTCCTTCCTAGGCGGAACTGCCCCAATATGCTTGTAGGCCTTTTCTGTAGCGGTTCGGCCCCTGGGAGTACGCTGAATGAATCCTTCCATAATTAAGAATGGCTCATGTACCTCTTCTATCGTGCCAGCCTCTTCTCCAACGGCAGTAGCGATGGTGGTGAGTCCTACTGGCCCACCTTTGAATTTATGAATAATGGTGGTTAGGATCCGAATATCCATATCATCCAGGCCGGATTCATCGACATCAAGTGCAGAAAGTCCGTAACGGGCAATCTCCACATTTACAGAACCATCGCCTTTAATTTGAGCAAAGTCACGGATGCGCCGAAGTAAAGCATTGGCAATGCGCGGTGTACCACGACTACGCCGGGCAATTTCGTGCGCACCTTCATCAGAGATAGGAATTTCAAGAATGGCTGCGGAACGATGAAGAATGCGTTCCAAAGTTGGCACATCATAATAATCAAGGTGGCAGGTAATACCAAATCGAGCGCGAAGCGGAGAGGTTAGCAACCCCATACGGGTGGTTGCACCAATGAGCGTGAAGGGATTGAGGGTGATCTGGATGCTCCGGGCGTTTGGCCCAGAATCGATCATGATGTCAATCCGATAATCCTCCATGGCAGAATATAGATACTCTTCTACCACAGTATTCAGGCGGTGAATTTCATCAATGAATAGTACATCTCCTGGATCCAGATTGGTAAGCAAGCCAGCTAAATCTCCAGGTTTTTCTAGTACTGGACCGGAGGTGAGTTTGAGGCTCGCCCCAATTTCGTTGGTGATAATATGCGAAAGTGTCGTTTTTCCCAATCCTGGAGGCCCATGAAGCAATACGTGGTCCAGCGCATCACCGCGTTGTTTGGCTGCTTGGATGAAAATCTGGAGGTTGTCCACAATTTTACGTTGACCACTAAACTCTTCTAAGAGCTTGGGTCTCAGGGCTTTTTCTACGACTTTTTCTTCGCCGCCCGCAGATTCGGTTGCTAGTGTTTTTGACAAAGTTGATTTTTGAATTGGATCATGGCTCATAAAAGCCTCCGCAAAATTCAAATATTTTGTGTTGAAATAAAAATAAATTCACACAAATCAAAGTGTTGAACTGAAAGTGCCTTACTTCTGCGGTTAAATTTTAGCAAATCATCTCGTATGCACAATTTGCCAATCACCTTAACTCCGTCTTATCTTCGCCGCTATGGAAGTTTTACCGACCACAAATTTTCAACCCGACTTGATTGTAGCTGGTTTTCGACTTGGCGAACCCGTAATAGCATTAACCAGTATATTCGTTTCGTTGGTCTGTTTTTACGCTTGGGTACGCTTAGGGAGACCAACTAAGCAGGATGATACCCTAAAGCTTTCTCGTATTTTTTTCTTGCTCATGGCGGTTTCAAGCTTTATAGGCGCAGTGGCGGGGCATATTTTTTTATATTGCCTTCCCTTTATTGTCAAAGCCCCGGGCTGGTTATTGGGCATGGTGGCCGTTTCTGCACTTGAACAGGCTTCAATTGTTAGGGCAAGGCCATATATCGGAGTGGGGTGGGGCAGAGTCCTGAGTTGGTTGAATATAGTTACACTCACGGTGGCTTTATGGTTTTTAATAACCACTTTGTGGTTTCCTGTGGTAGAAATCCATTCTGCATTTGGATTTTTGCTCATTATCGCACCGCTGGAAACGTTGTTGTTTTTCAAAATAAAACACCCTGGCAGTCGATACTTTTTACAAGGTATTTTACTTCTGGTTGGAGGCGTGGTGATCCACATTTTAAAAATCTCGCTTGGGGTTTGGTTCTGCTATTTTGACCTCGCACATTTATTAATGGGCGCTGCGTTTTGGTCTTTTATGCTAGGGTCGGAAGCCAAGCAAGCAGATGTGGCCAAGATCAACTAAGCTTTAGAAACTGTCTGCCAGGAGCATGTTCCTTTGAAATTATCTGCGCAATAGCGTCAAAAGCAGACAGGTCTCGTTGAAAATCCGCTTCTCCGAGGTCAAGAATTAGTACAGGCGTTTCCGTTTCGGTGCTCAAATAATCAAAATAGGCATCCTGGATTTCTGTCAAATATTCTGGCGAGATATTTTGCTCTATGTTCCGACCGCGTTTTTTAATTTGTTTCAACAGAACCTCTACTGGCCGGTGCAGGTATAGCAAAAGATCTGGTTTAGGGAAAGTAGCGTTGAGGACCGAAAAAAGTCTTTGGAATAGCCTGAATTCCGCTTCACTCAGGTTATTTTTTGCAAATAGCAACGTTTTTACAAAAAAATAGTCCGCTACCGTAAACAATCGGAAAAGGTCTGGCTGAGAGAAATGTTCGAGCAATTGCTTGTGGCGCTCGGTCATAAAAAAGAGTTCAACCGGGAAAGCGTAACGCTCAGGCTGCTCGTAAAATGGCGGCAAAAAAGGATTGTCCGTAAATTGCTCCAACACCAACGCGCAACCGAATCGCTCTGCCAGCTGATGGCAAAGCGTGGTCTTCCCCGCACCAATATTGCCTTCAATGGCTATGAAATTGTAAATAGCCATAGGCCGTTGAGCGTTTTCCACCTTTGCCTGTTCAGGTTAATAGTCCAGCATGACCACATCTGAGTTGTCGTCGCAGTCCATATAAAGTTCGTCAATCTGCTTATTGAGCAATGGATGCTCAAAATCAGGTGCAATTTCCATCATTGGTGCGAGTACAAAACCGCGTTTTTGAAGCTCAGGATGTGGGATTTCAAGGCCCTTGTCGCGAATTACACGCTTACCATAAAACAGAATGTCGATGTCAATAACCCGTGGGCCCCATTTCTCTTTTCCCTCTCGATCTCGACCGAGTTCGCGTTCTGCACGACTGATCCGATCGAGTAAATCACGCGGGTCAAGGGTAGTATTGACCATCAAAACTTGATTGTAAAATGGATCTTGGTTTGGCTCTCCCCAGGGTTGAGTTTCGTAAACGTGGCTTTTTTTGGCAATTTTGCCTATGTTTTTTTCAATTAAGATAATGGCATCGCGGAGATTTGCGCCCCTGTTTCCTACATTACTGCCGAGGCATAGGAAAACATTGATGTATTTTTTTGTGGTAAATGTCTGCATGGTCAAAAAGTCAACAATCAAGTGTCAAAAGTCATAAAGTGCGCAAAGGTAGTAAAAGACTTTGGGGCGGGTAATATTTGGGAACAAGCTACCTTCACGCCGGCATCTAATTTCAAATATGAAAGAAAAAATCCTTGCTGCTTACCTCCGCTACGCAACAAATGTAGACGGATTACTCAATGCGCTCTCCCCGCTAAACGATGATCTGCTGAACCGGAAACCCGCGGAAGGGGGATGGTCGGCCATCCAAACCTTGCACCATTTAATTTTGGTAGAAGAAAATGCAATGGCTTACGCCGTCAAGAAACTGAGTTTTAATCCTCCTTTGGAAAAAGCTGGATTTAATGCCTGGGGCCGAAGCCTTTTGCTGCGGGTGGTTTTACAAAGCCCGATAAAATTTAAAGCCCCAAAATCAGCGGGTAATGAGCGCTTGCCTGACCGAGTAACTTTCGCCGAAACCGAAGCTCAATGGCAAAAAATACGTAAGGTGTGGATCGAGTTTTTCGAAAAAATGCCGGACGAATTAGCCAATAAAGCCGTCTTCAAACACCCTCGTGCCGGACGGATCAGTTGGTTGCAAACCATTGATTTTTTCAACGCACACTTTGAGAGGCATCAACGACAAGCGCACAGGGCCGTTTCGTAAGATGTTAGTCTTTGGGTTTTGTGAAATTAAATACTTTGCAGCCTGAAGTATCTTTTCACAAAACCAACATAGACTAACTTATGCGCCAAATAACACTCGCCCTGCTTGCTTTTCTTGCTTTTAGCCTTTCGGCTCAAAAAGTATATACACCAGACTGGGAATCAATCGACGCTCGCCCCACGCCCGACTGGTGGGTGGATGCCAAATTCGGCATTTTTATCCACTGGGGCGTATATTCCGTGCCCGCATTTACAGCCAAAGGCAACTATGCAGAATGGTATCAACATGCCTTAGAAAACAATTCTCATAAAGGAAGAGTACGGGCGTATCACGAAGCCAACTATGGCGACCGTACCTATTATGACCTCGCCGACGATTTTCACGCAGAACTTTACAATCCAGACGAATGGGCCAGGCTTTTTGAGCGTGCTGGCGCAAAATACGTGGTATTGACCTCCAAACACCATGATGGCTTCTGTCTTTGGCCAAATGAGGAGGCAAATCGGAGTTGGGGCATTCCTTGGAATTCCGAAGTACGCGGACCAGGGCGCGACCTCTTGGGCGAACTTTTCACAGCGCTCAATAAAACAAAGGTGAAGCCCGGACTCTATTTTTCGCTTTACGAATGGTTCAATCAAAGCTGGCTAGACGATCATGCCCAATATGCCCTGGATCACGCGATGCCTCAACTTTATGAAGTAGTGCAGCGATACGAGCCATCGGTCGTTTGGACGGATGGCGAATGGGAGGCCAGTTCTGACGTTTGGCAATCCAAACAATTCCTGAGTTGGTTGTATTCAGAGAGCAGTGTTCGCGACTTTGTGGTAGCCAACGACCGCTGGGGAAGTGATACCCGATTCAAACATGGAGGTATCTACACCCCTGAATATCAACCCGATTTGGATTTTGAAGATCATGCCTGGGAAGAAAGCAGGGGCATGGGCGCCTCCTATGGTTACAACCGCCATGAAGATGCCTGGGATTATAATTCAGCCCAATCCCTCGTGCTTCACCTTGTGGACAAGGTATCTCGCGGGGGCAACTTTCTACTAGACATTGGCCCTGATGCGCATGGAAAAATTCCGCCGATTATGCAGGAGCGTCTGATGGATATTGGCAAATGGTTGAGCATCAACGGGGAGGCCATTTATAGCACCCGACGTTGGCGCGCGCCAGTGCAGTGGAGCGAAGGTCGCAGGAATTGGAAACCTAATCCGGAGGCTTCAAAGGTTGTTGTAGATCCACTTTTGAAGCAAACCGTTGATCCAGATCCAGGTTTTGCGGTAAAAGAGATTTTTTACACTTGGAATCCAAAAACCAAGTCTGTTTACGCTATTTTTCCAAGGTACCCAAATGATAGAAAATTGATTTTGAAAGGGATGCAATTGCCAGTAACAGGCACAGAGGTTACATTTTTGGCTACTAAAGAAAAACTCAGAGCAGAAAATATTGCTGGTAATGTGGTAATCACCTTGCCAGAATACAACCCCAATAAAATCAAATCAGCCCTGGCGTATGCCGTGAAAATCAGTGGCTTTGGAGACTTTGTCGCAAAACCAACCGTGGACGTAAATTACGATCCAAAGACGGTGAAACCGATCGTAAAACTCAGTACTAAAACCCTGGGCGCTTCTATTCGCTACACCACAGATGGCAAAGAACCATCGGAAACTTCTTTGAGTTATACGGTTCCATTCACGCCGGTTGCAAATTGCACGGTACGCGCCAAGGCATTTAAAGTAGGACTGATTTCTAGCAATACTGATTCCAGCCAAGTGAAACTAGTCCGGCAACTACCCGCTCAAAATCTGCTCAGAGCACCCGCTGAAGGACTTCGAGCCGAGCTACGAACCATTGATGGTGAAGAATACACTTCAGACAAGGTAATTCGCGGCTTTTTGGAAAAAGCCGATGATGTAAATACCATCCAGCCCGACCCATATTGTTTAGAAAACAAATGTGGCATGATTTGGAAAGGGTATCTTGATATTCCTGAAACTGGAGGCTACCGTTTTTGGACGGAATCCGATGATGGTTCGCTCCTGTCCATCGATGGCGAAATGGTAGTCAATAACGATGGAGATCATGGCATGATAGAAAAAACGGGCATTGCCCATCTCCAAAAAGGATATCATTCAATACGCATTGTCTATTTCAATTCTGGCGGAGATGCTGGTCTAAAAGTTTACTATGCTCCACTGGGGGAAGATAAGCGGGAATTTGAAGAAGGGATGTTGGGGCATTAAGCATGCTGTATTGGCGATTTTAGTTGTAGGAATAACTTGGAACGTAATTTGTTCTGTTTCATACCATTCCTGCAACTAAAGTCACTAGTACAAGTTAGTATCTTCGCAACGATTTTAAAACATGCCACCTGTGCGAATTCCATTTTTAAAAACGATCTTCTTCAGCCTGTTCTTGCTAAGCAAGTCCATAGGCCTCTTCGCTCAAGCCGACAAAGTCCGTCAACTCGAGGAGCAGTTGCGCGGTACAGAATCTGCCAAACGCATAGAAATACTCATTGCTCTGGCCGACGCCAATCTTTATGCTGGGGACTACGCCAAAGCCATCACAGCCGCTGACGATGCCGGAGATCTGGCCGTTAAACTTAAACTTCCTGAACTTCGTGCAAACGCCCTCAACCGCGAAGGCAAGGCCATGATGCTTGGAGGCAAACGGAAAGCCGCGGCGCAATTTGAGCAAAGCATCAAAATTCTTCGCGAAATTCGCAGCTCGAATAAAGTCTTAGCCTTGGATAACCTGGATAACCTTCGCAACCTCGCGCAACGCGCTGGACAAGAGCGAGAGGTACAGGCGCTAGACGAACAAATCACCAAGCTTAAAAGTGGTGGAACCCTCTCTGAAAAACCAGCGGAATCTCGCCAGGCGGTACAACAAGAACTTTCTGCAACTCAAAAATTACTCGAAGAAAACCAAAGCAAATTCCGCGAAAGCCAGGCTAAACTCTTGGCGGAAAGTCAAACGCTCCAGGCTCAGCTTGCCGCCCAGGGTGCTGAATTAGAGCAAATGACGGAAGCACAGATGAAGACTGCTATGCTGGTGATGCAACAACGGGTATTGCTTGATTCGGTCTACTTCAGCAGAGGCATGGACTCCCTTGCGGTTTCCAACGCCAACCTCGCTTTGCGCGAAGCCGATAGCAATCGCAAATTTAATTATGCGATCATGGGCGTTTTGTTACTGCTAGCCGGAGGGGCCACATTTAGCTTCGTGCGAGCCCGATTAAATACCCGGATTTTGGAGGAGAAAAACAAAACCATCCGAGAGGAGCAGCAACGTTCGGAAACGTTATTGCTCAATATTCTCCCGAGTTTAGTTGCAGAAGAGCTCAAAAAACAAGGAAAAACCAAGGCGCGTTATTTCGAAGAAGTAAGTGTGTTGTTCGCTGATTTTGTTGGATTTAGTCAAATTGCTGAAAAGCTCACACCGCAACAACTAGTGTCTGAATTGGATACATGTTTTCAGAAATTTGATGAGATCATGGCCAAATACGATTTAGAAAAAATCAAGACCATCGGTGATGCGTATATGTGTGCAGGAGGCCTTCCAGATGGCGGTGGTGCTCAACTTCGAGATATGGTGGCTGCTGCAAAAGCGATGCAAGCCTGGCTTTTTGTCTGGAATGCTGACCGCGAGAAAGAAGGACTTCCGCGCTTTGATGCACGAATCGGCATCCACTGCGGACCCGTGGTGGCTGGCGTGGTGGGTTCCAAAAAATTCGCCTTTGATATCTGGGGAGATACTGTGAACATCGCCGCCAGAATCGAACAGGCGGGTGAAGGTGGGCGTATCAACATTTCCGGTGAGGCGTATAAAGCAGTAAAAGATTATTTCCCTTGCCATTATCGGGGCAAGATTTCGGCTAAGAATAAGGGGGAGATTGATATGTATTTTGTGGAGGGCTGAATAGAATTTTGAACCCTGTTTTTTTGTGCTTTTGTAAAACAAGTAACTGTTCTAGCATTACGGTACATCACAGTGTGCTTCCATTTGATTTTGACAAACTAAGGCTTAATTAATGCGCATAACCCTTTCCCAACTAAATCTACACATCGGCAACTTCGAGGGGAACCTCGCCAAAATGCTGGCTGCGGTAGAAACGGCCAAAAGCCAGCAAGCTGACCTGATTTGTTTTCCAGAACTCGCCGTCTGTGGCTACCCGGCCCGCGATTTTTTTGAGTTTGACGACTTCATTCATCGCTGCCAACAATCCGTAGATGAACTCAGAAAAGTCAGCCATGGGATTGGTATCATCGTAGGTTCTCCTACCCGAAATCCTGTTTTGGCAGGCAAAGACCTGTACAATTCTGCCTATTTTCTGTACAATGGCGAAACCATTGGTGTCCAGCACAAAGCGCTGCTCCCGACCTACGATATTTTTGACGAGTACCGATATTTTGAGCCTGCGAAGGAATTCGAAACAATCGAATTCA
>Ga0105048_10010215_pt1 | contig 14887 bp, 12 predicted proteins | sample MAT05_FD_78382 | JGI IMG/M metagenome (GOLD analysis project Ga0105048, IMG submission 78382) | Freshwater microbial communities from Lake Fryxell liftoff mats and glacier meltwater in Antarctica - MAT-05 | ecosystem: Environmental > Aquatic > Freshwater > Ice > Liftoff microbial mat | place... | reverse complement strand
TAATAATTTCACAATTTGCAATTATTAGTTCTGCCTCATGCCCCTTAAATCGCAGTATTTTTATGAGCGAACTATAAAATGAAAAATAGTCATTTATAAACTGCTCATTGAGTTGGTCGTAACTTAGAGCGTCAACATCTTTGATTCTTGAATAAAAGGTAGAACGATACGCATCATAATATTTAACAACAAAAATAATTTTCATGTATTGGACTTATACGTGCTATTTACAAAATCGTTTGTTTAAATTTTTCCAAGGCTTGCTTATGACTCAACTTTGAAAATAAATCAAGGTTTGGTTCTAAGCCAATTTTTTCTTTTCGCCAACAAATTTCTTCTGGAAGAATATCCTTAAATGTCTCTCTGAGCAACCATTTTGTCCAACCACTGTGTATTTTATATTCATCAGGGAGTGCAAAAATGAATTCTACAATTTTGTGATCTAAAAATGGTAATCTAACTTCAACACTATTGGCCATGCTATTTCTATCGGCATAGCGCAACAAAGTGGGCAAACCAAAATAAAAAGTTTGATAATGCAATTCTTCTGTCAGAGAATTAAAATCTGTTTTGATTTGATACTTATTTTTGAGATTAGATTTGTAAAAATCGAATCGATCTTTTTCAATTTGTTGTTCCAAGGTATTTTGTCTTCTTCTATCTAGTAGTTTTGGAAAATGTTTAGCAATAACTTGTTTTAACAATCCTCCATTTATAGTTTGGTTAATTGCATTTTCCCCATTGAGCGTCTTATAATCTTTCAATTCGTTCCGCCATTTTTTCTTATCTGTGCGATACAGCCGCTGAAAGTACGAGCTATAATAGGCATGATAACCTCCAAAAATTTCATCCGCTCCTTGTCCATCTAACAAGACAATGTTATTTTCTTTGCGTGCCTCTTGATAAACGTAGTATTGAGCAATAACACTTGGGCTGGTAAAGGGTTCTTCATGATGATAGAATAGATGCTCAATACAATTTTTATAGGCTGTATAATCTGGCAAAACAAAATGCGGCCTAATATTTTTTTCGCTCAAGAATAATTTTATAAAATGTTCTTCATTTTTTTTATAATCCGGAAAAATCGCACTAAATGTTTGGAGTGGTTTTTCAAACTTTTGCTCCTTTTCAATTAATGACACGATGATGGAACTATCCAGGCCACCGCTAAAACTACTGCCTACGTTGACTTGGCCTCTTAATCTCTTTTTAACCGAATTAGTCATTAATGCGCGCAGTTGTTCTGAAATATAATCAGTGGATACATTTCTTTGCTGGCCTAAAAGTTCAAGGCTGTAATACTTTTTTAATTCAATTTGCTTGTTTCGTAAAATCATATAATGACCTTGTGGCAACGAGCTGACATTCTTGAAAAATGTTTCACGCAAATTATCTGGATTTGTTTTATAGCCAAAAAATTCATAATTATATGTCATTATTGGATTTAACTCTTTTTGCACACCTATTTGCCAAAGCGCTTTCATCTCAGAACCAAAAGCAAAAAAGGAATCGTCAAGAAAATAAAAAAATGGTTTTTCGCCAAACCTGTCACGTGCGCAAAAAAGTTCGTTGGTTTCATTATCCCAAATAGCAAAGGCAAACATGCCGTCTAAATCATCTAAACAATCTTTGCCTTTTAGTTCAAAAAGTTTGAGTAATACTTCAGTATCATTTTCTGTTTTTAACGAATGACCTAATTTGATTAAATCTTGACGGAGTTCAATATAATTATAAATCTCACCGTTAAACGTAATTACAAATCTTCCACTTTCAGAGATCATTGGCTGTTTTCCCAAATCTGTCAAATCTGTAATAGCCAATCGTCGATGACCAAATGCAACATTTTGAACAGCATTAATCCAAAAGCCATCATTATCTGGCCCACGATGAATTATGGCATCCGTCATCTTTTTAACTTCTTGAATTGAAGTCATTGAATCAAATCTCACTATACCTGCTAATCCACACATACTAGTTCTTTATTTTATGAGATCCGATTTTTAATTTTCTTCCAATTAGATCACCTAGTTTTCTTTTTATAAAATGATAATCTGCCCTTCGCAGAATGAGCCATAAACTGAGTAATGTACAAAAAACAAAACCAATAGCTTTCAAAATTATATTCAGACTGAAGACATTAATTAAATAGAGGCAGCCGAAGAGAATAGCCAAAACAAAAATCACGGGCCATATTGAGGTAGCAATTTTGAATTCTTTTTGGCTAAAATAATGAAGTAACAAAAAGTTCAATCCAAAAGAAAGTGCGGTTACAATAGCCGCTGCATTGATACCGTGCAACGGAATGAGCCATAGATTAAGAGCAACGTTTAAAACACCTGTAAAAACTGCAATCACACTAATCAATGCTGTTTTTTTTCCTATGTACAATCCGGGAAAAAATGGAACGAAACTATTCAAATAAATTGCCAATAATAAAAATGGAACTACACTTGCAGCACCAATATACTTTTCGTTAGTCATCGTTAAAATAATTTCACGACTGAAAAATGAAATAAATGCAAGCACCACAAAACTCAACGAACTAAATACCCTGAATAACAAAGCTATTTTTTCTGGAGTATTAGTCTCTTTGTAATGTTTATAAATTAGCGGTGAAAGCGCGGCAGAAACACCGAGCGATGTAAAGGTTAGAATGGTTGCAATTTTACTTCCAACAGAATAAACACCTAACTCATTCATGTCAAGCATTTCTTTAATACAAATGCGATCAGTAAATGAAAAAACGAAAATGCTCAGGGCACCCGGAATCAGTGGAGCAGAAAATAATAGCAACTTGCCTAAAACCTTTTTTGAAAAATACAAACCGTAGTCAGATGCTGTGAAAAGAATACCGGCTGCAATACCTAGTGTCGCTCCAATCGCTTGCGAAATAAAAATGCCTAGCACTCCAAAATCTAAAAATAGTAGAAAATAAATTGTAAATCCGATAGTCGTGAGATTGTAAATAAGACCTGAACTAATTTCTTGCAGCGGTTTTATTTTCCATGCCAATTGATTTTGCGAAAGGTAAAACAAACCGTTAAGTGCAATTGATACCATTGCAATCATAGTCATTCTTGGCGTGAGTTCTAGATATGATGATATAAAGCCTAAACATAAAAAAGACAATAAGAAAAAAAACAAAAAAGAAAACAGCACAAAAAACGCAATAGTAGATGAATAAATTTTTATTGCTTTTTTAGTAGTAAGCTCATTGTAGTAACGCGCAACACCTTGTCCAATTTGAAAAGTAAAAATGATGATTACAAGCGTAGTCACCAAGCTGATTAACTCCAAAACACCATAGTCAGATGCCGACAGAATACTTACGTAAAGCGGCAATAGAAAAAATGAAATACCCTTTGTCAAAATAGTTGACGCGTAATAAATGATACTATTTTTTGCGAGTGATTTGAGCATCATTTAATTTATATAGCCTTCAACTCTAGAAGATTTTTATTCATACTATTCGTTATATCTGATGAAAGTATTGCATTTAGAACTGATCGGTTCGTATCGCACTCAGCTGATGATAAAGGTTTAAATACTGACATATCTACAATGTCTTCAATACAAAAGATATAAAAACCAAGTCTTTTAAACTCTAAATAAATACCTGAATTCTTATGTAAAAAAACCTTTACGCCTAACCAAACAAGGGTTATGATATTTCCGAAAGCTTGTTGATGATCAACGTTGAAAATAGCGTATCCAACTTCTATTAATTTTTTATTATACTCTGAAAGCGGGAGATATTCGTCTATAACTTCAAGTTTCAAATCAAATTTAACAGTAGCATTTAGTAATTTTTCCTTGTAATAATTATCACCATAATTCAGTGGCAATAAAAGTGTTTTAGTACAACCAAAACCATTTAATTTCTGTATGATTTCATAATGATTTAAACCAGGATCTGCTGAGTGCCCAATCATAATTTTTTCGCCTACTTTATCTATCTGCCACTCATTCAAATCACCAAGAATAAGTTCTAACGACAAATAAGGAAATTTTACAAAACGCAAATTATTTTGACCTGTGTAGGCCTCAACAGCATCGTAATCTTCTTTAAAATAGGCCCCCAAATAATCTATTTGTTTAATAGAATCAATATAGGATTTTGGGTCATAAACAATCCGAGCGGTCAATCGATAATAAATATTGCGGGTAAAATTTCTAATAATATTACTTTTAGAAATATTGGTTTTCATTGCGTTTTCTTTTGAAAAACCTAAATATCCAGATTCAGCTAACTCAGGTAAAGAATATAAATCACCACCCCAAAAGCACCACACAGAAATAATTGATGGATTTCTTCTTTTAAATTTTCGATTGATCTCTTGAAAAATAGGATTATAGTAGTGAAAATAAATTCGCTCAACAGAATCAAATGAATTTAAAAATTTTTTTAGCGATCGCGAATATCTCGAAAAGTATAAAATTGAAGCGTGTTTTATTTTTGCTTGATTAATATTTACGATTGTATTATTTTTTGGGTCAATCTGCTGAATTCGTTCTGCAAACTGACAGGAATAATAACCAAAGGGATCCATGAATAAATGTATGTTCATGATTGAATAATTTCACAAATTTCTTGAATCTGATCAAGGGTTAAGTCTTGATACAAAGGCAACCTTACCAAAGCAGCTGAATAGTGATTTGAATTGTCAAGTTCAAGACCGTTATATTGAGAACTAAAGTAAGCACTTTTGTGTAAACTTTGATAATGAAATACAGCCATTATACTCTTTGACTTAAGCCGCTGAATTAGTTCGTTTCGTTGTACTTCGTTTTTTAAAACAAGATAAAATATATGACCGTTGTTAGTTGCTCCTGTAGGAACGATGGGCAACTGAACGTCATTTTTTTTTGCCCACTCAGCTAGCAATGAAAAATACAAATTCCAGCGTTCAAGTCGCTTACTTTGTAACTCATTTAATTTTTCTAATTGTGCCCACAAGAACGCGCTGATTATTTCAGATGGTAAAAAAGACGATCCAATATCTACCCAACCATACTTATCTATTTCACCTCGAAAAAAAGCACTTCGATTCGTTCCTTTTTCCCAAATTATTTCTGATCGTGGTATAAAGGCATCATCGTTAATGACTAGCATACCACCTTCACCAGAAATAATATTTTTTGTTTCATGAAAAGAAAATGCAGCCATGTGTCCTATTGAACCTACTGGTTTCTTTTTCCCATCAAATGTGCAGTATCCATCAATTGCTTGTGCTGCATCCTCAATTACAAATAGATTATACTTTGCCGCGAGTGTCATTATTTTATTCATATCACAAGCAAAGCCAGCATAATGAACCGGAACAATTGCCTTTGTTTTTTTTGTAATCAAATGTTCTATTTGGTTTTCATCCATTCCTGGATGGTCTTTTCTGCTATCAACAAAAACAATTTTTGCGCCACGCAAAAGAAAGGGATTGGCGCTTGAAACAAATGTATATGATGGTAAAATAACTTCATCACCTTCTTTTATATCAATTAAAATGGCTGCCATTTCAAGAGCGTCTGTACAGGAGGTAGTCAGCAGACATTTTTTAAATCCATAATTTACTTCAAAAAAGGTCTGGCATTTTTTTGTATAAGTTCCGTTTCCAGAAATCTTACCAGAATTAACGGCATCTTCAATATAACTGGTTTCACGACCAGTTAAAAAAGGCTTGTTGAAAGGTATATTATATTTAATTATTTCCACTGACGCTCTGTTTGAATCTAACTCTGAACATTTTTAATGGTAAAAAATCAGTACCATCATCATTCAATCCATGATCAATCCTAAGTAATCCTGTCCCACAAATAACAACCGGTTTATTTTCATTCATAAAAATAATTTTTCCATGATCTCTGTTCTCTATTTTCACATCTGGTATCACAGTCACGTCCAAAATTCTAACTAACGTGTTATTTACATAACTTGACGCACTTTTGTATGGATAACCTGTTGCATCCACTTTTAGCTGAATATCTTCAGCCGACTTTGACCAATCAATAAGATAATCTTCCTCATCTCTCCAAACACTATATGTGGCTAAATTCTCAACTTGCGGCGTTGTCTCCAAAATACGATTTTGATCTAGTGTTATCAATATTTGCTCTACCAGTTCTTCATAAATTTCAGAGACAATTTGAATAGCAGATTGAATTTTAATTGGATATTCTATTGAACGAGCTATTTGACAAATTATATCACCCCTGTCATATTCTTCACTTGCAACAATTGCCGTGGCACCAATTGTTGTTTCTTTATTCATCAGTGCTGTAACCAATGGTGCAAATCCTCTTTGTTTTGGCAATAAAGAGTCGTGTATTATTATTAGTTTTCTGTCAGTTATTGGAATGATCCATCGCCACGAAATAGCAATGGCATAATTTGATTTTGGAACAGTTGGTTTATTTGTATCTAAGTCAAACGGAATTTCCGCAGACACACAAACCGTTTTAATTGCTTCTGAAAAATCTTGAGTCAAGTTTTTGTCTTCTCCAATAACAACGTAGGCTATTTGCTTAGAGTGTCCATTTTTTATGGCTGACTCAAGCACTGCTAAACCTTTCTCTGTCATCAAATAAAATACAACCTGATTCATTTCAAAAATTACATTTATTGTTAGGGCTTAACAAAATAGCGACAACCATAATTTGAATAAGATAGAAATGTAGTGATATTCCTTGATTCTAAGAAATCATTAACTGCTTTTGTACACCCATCGTAATAGCCATAATCATCAATCACAATAACCCCACCCTTACTTACTTTATCATACAGATGTTTTAAAGGTATCATTACTGAATCATACCAATCGCCATCAAGTCTCAAAATAGCTATACTTTCTATTTTTTTTGATTCAGGTTCAATCGTATCTTGGAACCAGCCTTTATGATAATGAATTTCAGACGAAGGATATTTTATAGTTTCTACTAGCAAGTGATTGCATATTTCAATCGTGCCATGTCCACCGTGCGAATCATAAAATCCTTTGATAGGTTTAATTTCACCAGTCAACTCTTCTTTTTCTAGATTTCCCAAAGTTTTGGTGTCGTGCAGGGCCCTAGCACCATCTACTTCTGGGTTTGGTTCGCAAATGTCATCAAATGCGTCAAACAAATGCAGGGATCTTCTAGTTTTGCCGTGTTTTAGATTTGCAGCGGCCATCATACCAACTGCACCACCTTTCCATACACCACATTCTACATAAGCTCCTTTCACTTGAAATTTTTCACAGTAAACTGCTTGCTCATAAAGTGTAATCAAATTGATATGTGGCATCATACTATATCCTTGATTTATTTTCAACGCTATAAAAGCTTCTGGTCCGTAGTCGTAATCTACAAAAGGGTTCGTCTCGGCCTTTTGTATCTTTGATATTTGAAAACCAGTGAGTGCAAAAATTTTTTTGATCAATTTTTTCATTCCATTTGATAAAGGATACTTAATTTCAGTAAAAATACTATTTAAAAAACTTTGCAATCCTTTTTGTCGCTAATTTTAAAGGTCAAAGTCAAAAAACCATGCAACTCATCTTCGCAACCCAAAACCAAAATAAAGCGTCTGAAATTCAAAAATTGATGCCCTCAATGGTTCAGATTCAAACATTGCAAGATATTGGTTGTATGGTTGATATTCCAGAAATTTCAAAAACTCTTGAAGGCAATGCATTAATTAAAGCGCGCTATATCTGGGAGAAATATAAATTAAATTGTTTTGCCGATGACACTGGTCTTGAAATTGAAAGTTTAAACGGTGAGCCTGGCGTTTTTTCAGCAAGATATGCTGGAGAAGAAAAAAATGCCGAAGCAAACATGAATCTTGTTCTCACTAATTTGATGACTCATCAAAATAGAAAAGCGCAATTCAAAACTGTAATTGCTTTAATTCTTGACGGAGAAGAATATCTATTTCAAGGAATTGTAGAAGGCGAAATCACAAAAGAAAAATCAGGCGAAAAAGGTTTTGGATATGATCCTATTTTTAAACCAAACCAGTCAACAAAAACATTTGCCGAAATGACGATGGAAGAAAAAAATCAAATTTCTCATCGTGGAAGAGCAATTCAAAAATTGGTTGAATTTCTTTCGAACAAATAAATTTAATTGCAGAGGTTGTTTTCATTATGGAACACGAATAGTGTTCAACCATTCGCACGGGCAATGCGTTATTTAAAAACGATGAGAAATTTTTTACTTCCGCTACTTTTCTTTTTTGAACTAACCTCCAGTGCGCAACAGTGGCCGCAATCAGGGGCAGAATGGACCTATTGCTATGGTCCGGTTTTCACTTGGGGATTTTTTGGCTCTGAATATTGTACTTATACGAGAGACACAATTGTGAATGGTGATTTTTATAATGTGTTAGAGGATCCGTTTAATCCAGAAGGTCTATATACTACTTATCTGACCCGCTATAGTAACGACACCGTTTATCGTTGGGTTAATAATCAGGAATATCTATTTTTTCATTTTCAAATGCATCTTGGAGAAGAAATACTTACGTATCGTTCTCGGGCAGGAAGTGATGACTCTCTATGTAACGCTGACCTAAGTTTGATTGTTGTTGACAGCAATACTGTGATGGTTGGAACAGAAGAATTGACACGTTGGAAACTACGCGATACCATGCTTTATAATGATGGTTTCGTTGGCTATTGTGATTATTGGATTTATGAGCGCATTGGTTTTGTTAGCCGTTACTGGCTATACAGTCAAGAGGATTGGGCCCTTTGTGACGGAGCGATTTTAGAGGCAGGTTATTCCAACATTGGACACTATACCGATCAAACATGGACCAATCATTGGCAGAATTGCGAAACATCTGGATTTGAATCTGAGCATTCTTTGCAATTCGTTATATTTCCTAATCCAACAAAGAATATAATCAATACATCAGAAGAGTTTATGGGCTACCAATTATTTTCCTCAGATGGGAAAGTTGTCGCTACTGAAAATAGAGTTGGTAATTCAATTCGGGTTGATGACTTATTACCAGGCACGTATTTTATTACTTTCTTACTTCAGAATGATATGAAAACCCGTGCAGTTTTTTTGAAAGAGTAATGCCAAAGAACTTCAAAAAATGGCTCTCGATGTGTCATAATCTTGAAGTCAAACTCACTAGATTTTTTTTGTCCAGCACCATTCTCATTCTTTTACAATCATACCAGTATCATCGGCCAAACCAATTCCAATTACTGTCGGATTTAATTTACCGTTGGATTTATCCGAAAGAAAAGAATTGGTTTTTTAGGATTTATTCAAGCTTAGAACTTTACGAGCCAAAAATTTAGTCTTGTAAAATTTACTGTCGTATTTATCCTACGGTAAAGAGTCGGAAAGGGCTGGGCTTTAGCCCCATTGATTTTTTTGCGTTATCCTAAACAAATTTAGAAACAAATCTTCCGAAATTTAAAATACGATCCAGTAATTCATTTAAAAAGGAGATGTATGATCTATGAGCATCACATCGGTTATATTTAATCGAATTTAATCAACACACTTTGAAATCCCTAAAATTCTATTGAATTCGTTTCACCAATAGGCGTAAAAGCTAAATCCTTAGTATATTTGCACCCGAATTGCTCTAGCTAAAATTATGATTCAACGCATTCAATCCATATATTTAATACTCGCATTTAGTTGCGTTATGTTGTTGTTGTATTTCCCCATCATGTCTATTGGGGTTGAATTTGAAAGCGAATTTGAATTACCAGGATATTATGCTGAACTTGGACCAAATGGATTTACAACAACCGAATTAGAAGCAGCAAATTTACCACTTTATTGGGCTTATGTTTTTTTAGGTTCTCTAACATTACTTTGTCTTGTGGCTTATAAAAATAGAAAAAGACAAATCATTTTTTGCAGATTGAATTTGGTTTTGCATTTACTGCTTGCCGCTGCATTTTATTGGGTGTATTATGGTGGCAGAGCTTATTTGCTTGAAGCACTTGATATTGAATTAATGGATGAAGTAACAATTACATTTACGATGAAAGTAGGTTTCTATTTACTTACTGCAACTATTCCACTTTTATTACTCGCCATTCGCGGAATTAAAAACGACGAAAAGCTCGTCAAATCACTCGACAGGCTTCGCTAAAATCATTATGAATTATCTTTCAGTTGAAAATCTCACCAAATCTTTTGGTGAAAGAATTATTTTTAAAGATCTCACGTTCGGAATTGACCGAGGAGATAAAGTTGCAATTGTTGCAAAAAATGGAAGTGGTAAATCAACACTCCTTAAAATTATATGTGGAGATGGAACAGAAGACAGCGGTCGTGTTGTTTTTAGAAACGACGTTACGGTGGATTATTTAGAACAAGCTGAAAATTTTGATCCTGAAAAAATAATTCTCGACGAAGTTTTATCTGCAAATACCAAAGAAACAAAAGCCATTCGTGATTATGAAAAAGCGATGTTGAATCCAAATGATTCTGATGCTTTTGAAAATGCTACCAATCAAATGAACATTACGGGTGCTTGGGATTATGATGTAAAAATTAGCACCATTTTGGCACAGTTAAAAATTGAGGACCGTCATCAAAAAATTGGTTCTCTTTCGGGTGGTCAAAAAAAGAGAGTAGCCCTTGCAAAAATTTTGATTAACGAACCAGATATTATGATTCTGGATGAACCAACTAATCATCTGGATTTAGACATGATTGAATGGTTGGAGGCAGAATTATCAAAATCAAAATCAACCATCATCATGGTAACGCATGATCGCTATTTTTTAGAAGTTGTGTGCAATACTATTTTTGAATTGCAAGATAAAACCATCTACCGATACAACGGAAATTTTTCTTATTATCTAGAGAAAAAAGCTGAGCGAGAAGAGAGTGTATTGTCAACAATTACGAAGGCAAAAAATTTAATGAGAACAGAGCTTGAATGGATTCGCAGACAACCAAAAGCCCGCGGAACAAAACAAAAAGCTAGAACAGATGCATTTGTTGGATTAAAAGAAACAGCCACTCAAAAAATTCAAAAAGACGAATTGGAAATTTCAGTTCAGATGAATCGATTGGGTTCAAAAATTGTGGAGATTCACAAAATTGGAAAACAATTTGGCGACAATGTGTTGATTAATGAGTTGAGCTATATTTTTAAGCGAGGAGAAAAAATTGGAATTGTAGGAAAAAACGGAACAGGAAAATCAACATTGTTGAATATGATTGTTGGAACTGAACCGCCAACGAAAGGTAGAATAGAAGTAGGGGAGACCGTTGTGATGGGCTATTACCATCAAGATGGAATGAAATTTAAACCCGGTCAAAAAGTAATTGAAGCGATACAAGATATTGCTGAACATATTCCGTTGACAAAAGGAAGATCGATGTCTGCTTCACAATTTTTAGAAAAGTTTTTATTTGATAAAGATTTACATTACAACTTCATTGATAAATTATCGGGCGGAGAAAAAAAGCGTTTGTATTTGATGACGGTGCTGATGAAGAATCCAAATTTTTTAATTCTCGATGAGCCAACAAACGACTTGGATATTTTTATTCTGAGTGTACTTGAAGATTATTTGATGGAGTTTGAAGGCTGTTTAATCATTGTGTCGCATGATCGTTATTTCATGGATAAGATGGTTGACCATACCTTCTATTTTACTGGTGATGGAGAGATTAAAGACATTTTTGGAAATTACACAGCTTATCGCAAATTTTTAAAAGAAGAAGAACAAGTTGCCAAAGAGAAAAGTAAATTGGCATTTGTAAAACAAGTTGTTGTTGCATCAGCAGAAAAACAAAAAGTAAAACTTTCTTATAAAGAGAAAATTGAATTTGAATCGCTTGAAAAAGATATTGCAAATCTGCAAACGGAGAAAAAATCCATCACTGAAAAAATGATGTCAGGTGATGCAAACCTAGACATGAATCAATTAGCAATGCGTTTAGGCGAGGTTGAAAAATCGTTGGATGAAAAGGAATTGAGGTGGTTGGAATTATCCGAGATCGCATAAAAAAATAAAACGAACGAAACGCATTTTCAAAAGCGTTGATTTGGATTACTATCATTTCGAACGAAACGCATTGTCAAAAGCGTTGATTGGTAGACTGTCATTTCGAACGGAACGCAGTGCATTGAGAAATCTCGTTATTATTAGGAGAGGCTTCGAAGACCATTGTGGTAATGGTGACGCGATTTCTCTCTCCGTTCGAAATGACAACTCCGAATTAATTCCTTGCCGGCAGCGAACCAAATTTAGTATACAACGGTTTAAATACAAGAATGCTTAGCAATCCTGTAATCCAACCACACCAATAAATCAGATTCATCTCGTCATCCTCATTTGCGCTAAAGGAAAAGTTTCTTTGATAAATAAAATAGAACCATAAAAACATCGGTAAAAGCGGTAAAAAGAATTGAAGATACATTGTCATAACATAACCTGTGTAATTCAACGTTTGCGCCTTATAACCGCGAATTGAGAAGTAAATTAAAATCGCATAGCCAATAAAACAAACCAGCGAAACTATTTTTTCTTCTTCTCCACGATAGCCCAAAAGCTCAAAAATTATCACGCCAACAATTGCTACCAGCAAAGGAGTTAAACAAATCGAAATAAATCCGATAACGAAATGACGCAATTTCATTTGTTTAAAAAGCCAAACCAAAAGTGAGGAGAAAGCAATGAAGCCAAATGTAATTTTCCAAAACCACGGTTCTTGAAATTCATCAAACCATTCACCGGTGTGGGCGCGTTCGTCTAATTCTGAAAGTTTGTATTGTGTTTGCCAACTATCGTCAGAATAGTAATAATTATCAACGTTTAAATTTTCCTCACGCTCACGCAAAATTTCTTGAGCCGTTTTTTGAATTTGTTGGTGAGAGTATTTGTTGTAAGATTTTATGTAATCGCCAATAAATATTAATGCCTCATTGCGTGTTATAGATAATAGTTGAGCTGGTGGGTAAACTTCTGAATAATAATCTTCACCATCATATATATAATAACTGTAAACATAATTTACTTCGTAATATTCAATCGTTCCATATTCAGTAAATGTAATAGTTCCAACATTGTTTACTAAAACATTTCCTTTGTCGAGATTTTCAATATCGCGGATTAATTCTTCTTTATTTACGTTTATTTTTACTTTGTAGAGATTTGATAAAGGCACAGCAACAATAATGAGAAATGCCATAAAAAACACAAGCATATAAGAAAAGAAATTCAGGTATTCAAATCCTAAAGTCATTCGCCCGCCTGATTTTGAAACATTGTAACGCGATTGAAAAACAAACCAATACACGAGGTAAATCAAAATTGGAATAATCTTTAAAACAACTGCAATATAAGATTCTGGAAAATCATCCTTCGGACTCCAACCAATTGTTAGATTTCCAAAAAACAACAAGGCAAATATTCCCAAACCAAGTGGTAAAAAATAGTGAACACGCGTAATCCAAATTGATGGATAATAGTGCAATAAATAGTCGTCTAATTTTTTAAATATTTTCATCGCTTTATTTTAATCGTTAAACAATCTGCGAGTTGAAGAACTGATATCTCGGAAGTAAAGAATTTTCCCGTCTTTTTTGATAATTTCTTGCAAAAATTGTTCGGAAGAGACATTGAGTGGAACCTTGATATGATAAGTCTTTCCAATCTTTGTGATTGGTGCGTTTTGAAAAAGCGATTTTAAAACAGATTCCTCTAACGTAGTGTGAATTTCAAATTCGTTGTCTTCGCGCTTATCGCCAATTTTACTTACGGCTCCGGAGTAAATCATTTCTCCTTTTTTTAAGAAGACAATTGAGTCCGAAACATTTTCAATTTCATGCAATTGTTGTGAGCTTAAAATAACGCTTACATTTCTTTTTTTCTCGGAGACAATATTTCTTAAATCACTCAAAAATTTTCCTTGAGCATTAATGTCGAGATTCGCAATAGGCTCATCCAAAACTAATAATTCAGGATTTATCAAAAGCATTTTTGCTAATTGAAAACGCAAACGATATCCGGTTGAAATTTCTTTCCATCTTAAATTGGCATATTCCGCAAGACCTAAATTTTCCAACAGTTCATCAACCATAATATCCGCCTGTCTTCCTTTAATACCTCGAATACTTGCTTGAAAAACAAGATTAGCTCTTAAAACTCCATACCATTGCGGAATACGTTGTGGAATGTATGCAATGCGTGAATGGATATGATCCCACGACAAAACATCTACCTGATTATTTCCGAAATAATTTAAATTTCCGGTATCGTGCGCTAAATCTCCTGCAATAATTCGAAGAAGCGTAGTTTTTCCGTTTCCGTTTTCACCTACAACTCCAGTAATTTCGCCTGTGCGTAATTCCAACGAAATGTCGTTAAGTGTAAATGCCCCGTTGCTATATTGCTTCGTGAGGTGACTGCAAGAAAATAGATTCATAGAAAAAGGTCTGCAATATTGAACTATGAATCTATACAATTATTGTGATGATAGGTTCAGTTGTTGAAAAAAGGTTAACAGAAATTAAGGAAAGGGCAGTATCAGTCGTCAGTTTGCAATAAGCAGTCTGCAGTTGGCAAATATTAAGAATTATTTTAGAATTATTTATTTAAGTTAATACTAAACGAACTGCCGACTGCCGCTGCTGACTGTCAATTTAATTCCCCTCAACGTACTTCTTAAAATTATTCAAAATAGCTTGCCAACCTCCTTGTTTTAGTTCAAAGGAGTTTTCGGTTTCTGCTTCGAATAATTCTGTGATTTTAGTTTGATTATCGACAGATTCGAAAGTAATTTTCACTTTTCTTCCGCCATCAATTTTATAGGAGATGAGTTGATTGATTTTTACATCGTCATAAATTCCGTTGAAGTCAAAACCAAAACTTCCATCCTTTGCTTCCATGCGCGAAAGAAATTTTCCTCCAAC
>Ga0105048_10010214_pt1 | contig 14889 bp, 12 predicted proteins | sample MAT05_FD_78382 | JGI IMG/M metagenome (GOLD analysis project Ga0105048, IMG submission 78382) | Freshwater microbial communities from Lake Fryxell liftoff mats and glacier meltwater in Antarctica - MAT-05 | ecosystem: Environmental > Aquatic > Freshwater > Ice > Liftoff microbial mat | place... | reverse complement strand
TGCCCTGTAGGTAGAGTCGGTCGGAAACCAACTGACCAATCATGGGTTCTACTGCCGAGCCGGCGTATTGGTGGGTTTGGTTGGTAAATTTATTCCAACTGCTGCCCTGGAAGATGTAGTCAAACCTTGCATAAACAGTAGAATCGGACTGAAAGTTGTAATGCAGGCGAACGAAGCTAAAATTGTCGTCGTTCAGATCGAACGCCAGCATGGCACCTGGCATGCTGTTGTTGGTCACAGCGATTTTGATGCCTTTCAGTGCTTCCCAGAAGGACGTATCGGTGCTGTATCTAGCGCTGTCGATGTTGAGCAACTCCTGTGCGAAGTCACTGGTGAGGGGAATTTTCAGAAAAGCGGCCCTCGCGGATGTGCTGTCGTTGGGGTTGATGCGTGCCGCCGTGCGCGGGCGTGGCAGAAAATTAAGCAGGGCGCCAATTTCTTCGCCGGCAGGCAAATTTTCGTTGGAGTAATAATTTTCGTCCCAGCGCAATTGTTCGGTGAGCCGGTAAACGCGAAGGTCCTGGGGTTGCATGGTATCGCCGTACACGCCCGGCACATCGTAGCGGAGGTACAAGAAAGCGGAGTCGATGGTAGCACTTTCGTCGAAGCCAGGTGCAAAATTGCCTGTTTGAAAAAGGGCATTGATTTCAGCTGACGACATCCCAAAAAAGGGATCGTTGAGTTGTCCTGCCAAAAAATAATTGGCGGTGGAGGTCAGGTCTGAGGTCAGTGCGCTGTCTTCACGCACGAGGGTAAAGCGCAGGGTAAAGGTATCCTGGAAGTCGAAATCCGCAATCTGATCTTCCAGCAGATCGGCGCCGAAAGGTGTGGGTTCGGCGCACGAGGTCCAGAAAGCCAACGCTAGCAACAGCGCAGCGATTACCGGCAAGGGTTGTTTCATTGAATGGTGTTTATCATGCTTCATAAGCCTTGTAAAAAAGGTAGGTTGTGAGAGGCAAACGGCAAGCGACAAAGTTAATTGTCTTTCTACGTTTTGCAATATCCTCTATGGTACAACAACAGGCCACGGGGTTGCCTCGTTTGCCCGGTAAAACCGACACGCCATTGCCGCAGCAAATGCGGGCAAAGGCGCGTCAGTTAACTCCAATAGCAAGGCTGTTTGTTTACTGTGACACTTCGGCTTCCAGCAGGTCGCGGAAGTATTCGAGGTAAGCGGGCAACATTTCATTTTCGTCCTTAAAGGGCATCACAGCTTTGTTGTCCTGTGCTACCGACAGGTAATCAACGCTTGTATCGACCGATTCGCTGCCAATGATGATGCCGTCGGCATACGTGCAGGCGCCTTTGTGCATAGACAAATTGCCCTCAGCATCTTTGTACGCGGCGAGGTCATTTTCCGAAAGGTTATTGATGGCAGCTTTGGCAAAAAAGCGTTCGGCGCCAAGGCGTTCATTTTCGGTAGGATATACACTGTACAAAATGTTGGCATTCGCAAAAAGCGGCTCGGTTTTATACGCCGTTTTTAGGTAAAAAGGAATCAGGCTCGTCAGCCAGCCGTGACACATGATGATGTCGGGTGGCCAACCGAATTTTTTCACCGTTTCAATGGCGCCTTTGCAGAAAAATGCCGCACGATCGGGGTTGTCTTCAAAAGGCACTCCTTTGTCGTCTTCAAAAATCTGTTTGCGCTTGAAAAAATCTTCATTGTCGAGGAAATAAACCTGCAACCTTGAGTTGGGCAGTGAAGCAACCTTGATGATCAGCGGATAGTCGTCGTCGTCAACAATGATGTTCATTCCCGACAATCGTACCACTTCGTGTAAACGGTGACGGCGCTCATTCACTACGCCGTAACGCGGCATTAAAATTCTCAGTTCGTAACCGTTGTCCTGAAAGAACTTGGGCAACTTCGCCACCAGATCAGCCAGTTCACCACCTTCGGTGTAAGGGTCCATCTCCTGCGTGACGATCAACAATCGCTTCTTTTCCATGAATCAGCCAGACTTTTTTTCGTAGTTCCACAACAATCTGCAAAACCGCTGTTTTACAAAATCGGCTGCAAAATTATAAAAAAAATACGACAATTTTTAAGCAATTCGCAGGGCTTAAAATTTTTTAGACTGAAAAAAAATGCTAACCATCTGGTTTTTAGACCATTTACTCTTCCTCCGCCGGCACCCGCTCCAACTTTCGAAACTTATACGCACATTCATTTTTCGCATCAGCGGCATGCTCTTCGCGCCACACCTCTAGCCATTCCTCTGCTTCAATTTCCGGAAAAAAAACATCGCCTTCAGGCTCCATTTCCACTTCTGTTAGGTACAAACGATCCCACAAATCCATGCTGCTGCGGTATATTTCACCTCCCCCAATGATGAACGCTTCCTTTTCACCATGGTCAAACGCAATGCCCAAGGCCTCTTCCACCGAATGGGCCACCAAAACACCCTCGGCGGTAAAATAAGGATCCCTTGTGACGACGATGTTGGTGCGTTTAGATAACGCATGCCCGATACCCTGGAAACTGTTGCGCCCCATGATGACATGGTGATCCAGCGTACATTTTTTGAAATAAGCCAAATCGGCAGGCAAATGCCACGGAATTTCATTGTCCTTTCCAATCACAAGGTTTTTGGCGGCGGCTACTATGGCAGATACGATCATGCTCTAAGGTTTTTTAGAAGTTCTTTAATGAGTGTGCTCAAACGGGGCTCGGCTTCGCCGGCCAATGCAATAACGTCTTCAAGGGTGGTTTCACGTATCACCGAAGGCGGGAATGCTACGTTGGTGATCATCGACAACATCAATACAGGCAACCCCATGTGGCGGGCCACCAACACTTCGGGTATCGACGACATGCCTGTGGCGTCGCTGCCCATCACCCGCAACATGGCGTACTCCGCCGGGGTTTCGAGGTTGGGGCCCTGCATGGCCGAGTATACGCCTTCAAACGCCCGTATCCTATGCTTATCCGCAATTGCCAACACACGGGCGCGCAAGTCGAGGTCGTAGGTCGTCGACATGTCGGGGAACCTCGGGCCCAAACGCTCGTCGTTGGCCCCACGCAAAGGGTGTTCGGGCAACAAGTTGATGTGGTCGCGCACCACCATGATGTCGCCTCCTTTGCAATGCGGGTTGATGCCGCCCGATGCATTGGTAATCACCATACGCCGAACACCCAAAGCACCCAACACACGCACCGGAAACGTCACTTGCTGCATGCTCCAGCCCTCGTAATAATGAAACCTGCCGGCCATAAGTACCACGGGGTGTCCGTTCAAACGCCCAAACAACAATTTGCCACGGTGGCTTTCCACGGTGCTGCGCGCAAAATGCGGGATGTCGGTATAATCCACCGAAGCCTCCAGCTCCAGCTCGTCGGCCAGCTTACCCAGCCCCGTTCCCAGGATGATGCCGGATTGAGGCTCAAAACTGGTCCGGGAACGGATGAAAGTGAGTGCTTCCTGTATTTGATCGTGTAAATCCATAAATTGGTGCGAAGTGCGAAGTTATTTTGATTGACGATTCACGAGGTGCGAAATCAATCCATAGGCTTCTTCCTCCAATAATAAGCAAGTCCCATTCCCGTCACCAAATCCCAGATGCCCCACCAAGCTGCGATGAGGGCCATGCCACCCAAGCCGTTGAAGAAACGGAAAATGAGGAGCAGTCCCAGAGCCGTATTGTGCACGCCCGACTCGAAAGCAAGGGTGCGCGCGTCGTTTTCAGGCAGTTTGAAAAAACGGGCAAGCGTATAACCGGTGCCCAAGGCCACCGCATTGTGCACAGCCACAATAACAAAAGCAAAGCCGAGGTAAGTGAAAAGATTGTCGCGGTTGCCCAGCAATGCAAGAAGCAATATGGTGAAAAACAACAACAAAGCCAAGCGCTGCACCCACGGTTTGATGCGCTCCACAAAAGGTTTGAATCGGTGGTGCAGGAACATGCCGAGCAGTAGCGGGATGATGATGAGTTGCACAATGATGATGGCCATGTCTAAAAAACTGATCTCAAACGACTTTCGCAAAGCGTCGGCTCCCGGCACAAATTTGGACCAAAACATAAAACCCGCAGGCGTTACCACCGTACACAAAAGGATGATGATGGCGTTGAGTGTGACCGACAACGCTACGTTGGCCCGGGCGTAATGGGTCAGGAAATTGGTCATGTTGCCCGACGGGCACATGCTTACCAGCACCATGCCCAAAGCCATGCTCACTGGCGGATTGAACAAGCGAATGATGACCAAGGTAAATGCGGGAAAAACAAGGTACTGAACCACAATGCCCAAAGCTACGGACTTCGGAAATTCGACCACCCTTTTAAAGTCGGACGGCAAAACATCCAGCGCAACACTGAACATCAGGAAAGCCATGGCCATGTTCAACACGACCATTTGGGATGGATTGAAGTTGATGAGCAGGGTGTCAACGGGGTGCATGTGCGTAAGTTTGTTGCAGCGGCAAGTTACGCAGCTTCAACAATTTTAACACCCCCTTCTTATTTTCCCATCCTATGTATTACAGGTATTGCAATCATGTCCGGCGTGTACACTTTCAGCGGCTTCACCGGTCTTCCATCGGGCCACATGCCCATGAAACGCTGCTCCGGGGTGTTTCCAAAGGCTACATGTGCGTATTTCCCGTTTCGAACAAGATCGATGAGCGCATCACCTAGTTTCCAGTAACAATAAAAATCTACTTCGTTGAGCCGTGAAGTGGAAAATACGCGTTGTGAAGTGTAATTGCGCACACCGGTATCGAAATCACCGTCGTAACTGTACGGCTCGGAGTGTGTGGCGAGCACCCAACGGTGGCCGTTGGTGTCGCGTTGTTGCACTAGTAGGTTGCGTAGGGGGGTGTTTACAGCCGTCTCGAACACCAGTTGCCCAAACTCCGAACCTACCACATAGTCGTCTTCACCCACCACGATGAGCAATGCCGTACGTTCGGGGATGGCGCCGTAATCTTGCAGTCTTGCACCCTTGAGCGGCCCGGAGCCGGGTTCACAAAGCATGAGTCCGACCGGTTCGGGGATGCGAAATTTTTTCCAGTTCACAGCCAGGTTGGCGTTGATGACACCGCCGTAAGAATGCCCTATGTACACCACTTTGTCGGTATTGGGCCGAATAGGTCCCTCCAGTTTCAGCCAGTCGATGGCATTGCGGATGCCTCGGGCGGCATTTTCCGGAAACGCATCGGCGCGGGGCCACACGATGTTGCGCTGGTAGCGCGGGTAAATGACAATGTTGCCCTTGGCCACCAGGTGTTTGATCCATTTGCCGTAAGCCATGGGATTGTAAGCGCCATAGCCGTGCATGAAGACCACCACTTCGGCCGATTCGGGCTGGGGTTGGGCTGGCAAAAAAAGCCAGTAACCATCGGCCGATTGTGCATTGTCGTAAAACGTCACCGAATCATGGGTGTAATCGGCACCGCCCGGTCCGAATACAGGTTGCCCAGGGTAGGGCATGCCATTTTCCTGAGCTGTTGCGAACACGCCTCTCAGCGCAATACTACCCGTAGTAAACGACAGCCGTAGAAAATGCTTCCATTCAATTGAAGGCATACTCAATCCTGAACCAAGTACTTTTGACCTCATGAGCCGTCTGTGTGTATTAACGGATGTTTAAACGCAGAACCGCACCAATCGTTACAAATTTTCGATGAATGTCTTAAAATTAAAGACTTTTACACTTGAAGGTTGAACTTTAGTCCGATTTCTTTTTCAAATCTTAAAAAACAATCCATCCGCAATGTTCCTAAAAACCACTCTGCCTTTCCACGCCATTCTTTTTTTTTCCCTACTGTTTGCCTGCGGCGCCAACACGCCACAAGCTCCGGAAGACAACAAGTTGGAGCGCGACAGTATGCCTTCCAAAGGCGATACCATGTCGGGTATTTCGAATGAAAAAACAAACGGCAATTCAGCAGGTCAAGTGGAGCCAAGGAATAAAAACCACCCCGGATTCACCGATGTTGCCGCACTCAAGGCAGGCATACTTTTCGATATCCGTTACGCCACCAAAAACAATTTTACCAAAAGTAAAATTTACGACTGTCCAGCATGCTTGTTGCGCCCGGCAGTAGCAGAAGCCCTTGTAAAAGCACAAAAAAATCTCCAGAAAAAAGGTTTGGGACTCGTCATGTACGACTGCTACCGTCCCAGGCCATACCAACAGCGGCTTTGGGACAAAAAACCCGATCCCAACTACGTTACTCGCCCCGCCAAAGGTTCGATGCATTCACGCGGCGCGGCAGTCGATCTCGGCATTGTGGACAAAGATGGTAAGCTGCTCGAGATGGGTACGGAGTACGACTTTTTTGGTCCGGAAGGCCATTACGATTACACCAAACTACCCATCCAAGTGATCAATAACCGCAAGCTGCTGCGTGAAACCATGGAGGCAGCCGGTTTTAGAGGTATAAGGACGGAGTGGTGGCATTTTTCGTACAAAGGGAAGTCGTACGAGCTGAGCGATTATGTGTGGAAGTGCAATTAACTCACCGCATGCTGTAATTCACCCCAAACCGCACTTGTCTTCGCTGCTGCACCGGATACAACAAATCATCCGGTGTTCCGGTAGCATCCAGGCCTGTATATTCGCGGTTGAACAGGTTTTGGAACATCAAATACACCGAAAAGTGGTTGCTCAGGTAGAGGCGTGTGGTAACATCCCAGGTACGGAACTTGGAAAAATTTTCCAAACTCATTTGTCGATCAACTCTATCTGCATACAACACCGATTTGCTCAATGCTTCCTTTTGCCGGTTGGAAGCCAACACCATTTCCACCTTATTTATAGTAAAGAAATAACGCATTTGTGTTTGCCACGATGGCATATTCAACGGTGCATCGATGGTCGGAATGTTTGGTCCTGCCCATTCTGTGCCAAAATTGCGCTGCATAAAAAACTCGAAGTATAAGTCCAGTTTGGAGCGGTTTCTTTCCACACTGAAATGCTTGGTCCGAAAAAGCGCCTGAATGCCCCATACACGTTGTGAACGTCCTTCAGGTTGTGCAAAACCAAGGATGTATGCGTCCGGGTTGTTTGCTGTTGGGTACACCATCCCGTCGCGAAGAAGGTCGTACGATTCCTGAAGGAAAACGGACAGGTCGACCCGGTACAGCCGTTTGGTATACCTGACGCCAAATTCGCCTGCGTACACCCTTTCTGGTTTGGTTAACCCTCCGCTGTTTTGCCTGCTGGAGAAAAGGGTTGGATCGTGCACGATGCTGTTTGCATTGGCATACACCGATGGCTGCCTGTACCCCCCGCTACCGTTGGCCCACACTGCCCAGGAACTGTCGAATCGGTACAACAAGGCCAATCTGGGCGCCAAAACCAACGATGGCAACAAACCTACATTGGCTCCTGCCACCAGGGTCAGGTGTTTGTTGCGGTAGTGCAATTGCCCGTAGGTATTGACGTCCACCAACAAGGTATCCAACGGATTGAAGGGTTTTGACGTCTCCTGAATGTTTGAAAAGTTCAGGTCAACCGGCTGTGTATAATAGGTGTTGAGCGGGGTACCGAAGCCTGCACCTATTTGACCACCCAATTCAAGGTTTAAGTTGGTATTCAATTTGATCCGGTGACGGGTTTCAAAACGCACGTCCACTGCGTCGGCCACGCCGTACCGCACACCTTGCCCGAAACCTGTTTGCACTTGGTCAAACAAGGCCTTGCGTTCAACTTCGTTGCTGGCATTCGGAAGGCCGGCTTCATAAGCCATCCAATTGAGGCGGTCGAAAATATGGCTGATAGTGGAAGTATTGCTGATCCGGTAACGTTGTACCGACAACAGGTGGGTAGCCTCTCTGCGTGTGCGTTGATGGTTGTAGCTGAGGGCATACGTCTCGATACGCTCGGACAGCCGGTTTGATGAGTTTGTGTACGACAAAGCGAACGGGTTCATGCCCAGGGCGGCATGTTCGTTGCGAGCCATGCGGTAGTAGGCAAATTGAAGACCGCGCCAGCGAACATGGCCGCCGAACATGCGGCTTTCCATGGCAAGCGGCGATTTTCGGGGGTATGCAGTGGAATCGTCGGAAGGCATGTAGTTCCCGTTGCTGGTGTAAGCCGTCGAGTCGAGGCCCAGCAAAAGGTAATTGTTCATGTTGTACAATTCGTCGTCGAAAAAAAGGTCGGGTTGTTCGCGCACGGTACTGCTTCCAAAAATACTGTACCGCAGTATGTTTTCATCTTTGCCCAGTTTGCCACCGAACATAAGATCGAGGCTGTTGTAACCGTTGTTTCCAAAACTCAGGTCGGCCTGGGCATACACAGGCCTTTCGGTTTCTTTCAGAATAATGTTCACAACACCTACACAGGCTTCGTTTCCGTATTGTGCCGACGCTGGCCCATACATAACTTCTATGCGCTCGGCCTGGCGTATGGGCAACTGAGCGCCGATGGGCATACCCAGAGCCATTCCAGGTTTCACGGGCACGTCGTTGATCAGGATTTTGACGTATTGGTTGCCCGACAGTCCGCGCATCAGGAAGGTTTCGCCCTCCATGGCGCTTCCAGGCTGCGATACGCGTATACCCGGAGCGGCTTTCAACACGTCAACCAGCGTAACAAATCCGCTGTTTCGAATTTCCTCAGCCGTAATGACCCACACCTGAAAAGGCAAATCGTCGGCTTTTTCCAACGATCTGGTGGCGGTGTAAACTTCGTTTTTGTAGTCGGGTTTGTTTAGGAGTATGTTTTCCTTGCCCAAGCGTTCGGGTTGAAGCAGCAGGGTAGAGTCGTTTTGCGCCTTCAAGCTGCAAACGGCACAAATCCAAAGCATTGCAATGGATACCGAAGGGGTGGTTTTTCTGAACAAGATCTGCATGGCGTTAATGAACGTTTTCTTCTTCATCAAGGTGCCCTGTCCAACGTTTCACAAGTTTGAAATTGTTGAAAAATTCTTTGGCCAAAACACGCAATACGGTATAAACCGGAACGCCAATGATCATTCCGACAACGCCGCCCAGCTTTGCGGCAAGCAACGTAACCAGGAATATTTCCAGCGGATGCGCCTTCACGCTGTTGGAAAAAATCATGGGTCCGGTAAAGTTGTTGTCGATCGTTTGGGTAACGATAAATGCTGCCGCAACTTTAATCATCAATGGGGGCAAAGCAGAAATGTCCTGTTCGATGTTCGAAGAAATGGTTATCAACTCGCCAAACACCAAGCCCAAAATGGGCCCAACGTAAGGCACAATGTTGAGCAACCCACCGAACAAACCGATCAGCAAGGCATTTTTAATACCCATGACCAACAAAAGTATGGTAACCAGGGTGGAAAACGCGGCCATTTGCAGTGTAAGTCCTGTAAAATAGCGGCTGAGCACATCACTCGATTTTTCCAATGCATTTTGTACTTTAGGCTCTGCCTCGTCGGGTACAATGGCGCCAAGCATGGAAAAAAACAGGTTTTTTTCCTTTAAAAAGAAAAACAATATGAAAGTGGTGGAAAACACTGCGGCTATTAAATTGCCGACAGTCGATATCAAAGAACCGAGTACATTGCCAATCAGGCCGGGTTTGAATAAATTTTGCAATGCCTCGTTCGTCTTGGCTCCGAGCGATTCACCATCATCCAAAACACCAATGTTGTGCAAACTCGCATCGAAGTCGGCGAACGGTTCCCGCCACTTTTCAGCAACCATGGCGTAATCGACCTGGGTCAGATTTCGCACCTGTTTGATGATGGTGGGCACGAACAACATCACAAGTCCGGCAATGATGATGTAAAAGGACAGTATGGTAAGAATGGTGGCTCCTATGTTTCCCAGATGCCGCTCCCTGAAGTGGACGCGTTTTTTGAAAAAATTCATGAGAGGCCGCCCAAGCAGGGAAAGCACCCAAGCTACAAGCAGGTAGGTAACAACTTCGGAAAAATACCAGGCCATGCACATCAGCACTATAAAACCAATCATCCAGGGCCAGTTGCGGGCAAATTTGCTCTTTTTGCGGATTTTCGTTTTTTCGATCATGGTTTTTAGTTTCGGATGTCGGTGCCCCAGGCAAGTTTTTCACGTATGGTTTTGAGAAAAGTATTGTCCTGCAATTGCACAAGTTTGATGGGAAAGTCGTTTTTACGCACCGCCAGTTGGTGGCTTGCGGTCACATGCTCCAGCCTGGAATCGAGGGTGCATATGAAATTTTCGGCCCGGCCTTCAATTTCGAAGGAAATGACCGATTCGTCGGACAATACAATGGGCCGCACGTTGAGGTTGTGCGGGGCCACGGGAGTAAGTACAAAATTGTTGGAATCGGGGAAAATGATGGGACCGCCGCAGCTCAGAGAATAACCTGTAGAACCTGTAGGCGTGGCAATGATGATGCCGTCGGCCCAGTAGGAATTGAGGTAGTCGCCGTTCAGGAACGTATGTATGGTTATCATCGAAGAGGTATCGCGTTTCAGCAGCGTACAATCGTTGAGGGCGAAAGGTATGTCGCCGAACAGTTCCGGATGGCTCTCGAGGTACAACGCGCTGCGCTCCTCAATGTAGTACTGGCCACGCTGTAGCTTTTGAATGGATTCGCGGATAAGCACTTTTTCGATGCTTGCCAAAAAACCCATACGCCCGAGGTTGATGCCAAGCATGGGTACGCCTGCGTCGCGAATAAGGGTTACAGCATTGAGCATGGTGCCGTCTCCGCCCAATACGATCACAAAATCGATGCGGTGCACCAAGAAATCACGGTGTGTATCGAAAGGAGCATACGGTCCCGGAAAACGCACCTTTTTCCTAATATCGTTCAAATAAGGCGTGTAGATGTAGGTATTGAACCCTTCTTCGTAAAGCACGTTTAACAGAGCCTGAACATATTCCAGGTCTTTTTCCTTAAATTGTTTGCCAAAAATGACAACTTGCATGGGCAGGTGTTTGGAATGCAGAATGCAGAATGCTGCGTGGCTGGGTTCAGCTTCGCCCCATTCAATTTAGCCGCAAGATAACGATTTGGAGTTTGGAAGCAACAGCCTTCTAAAACGTTCATTAATCTTACTTCGTGCACCTGCTTACCATTGCCAAATTCGAACATCTGACTTCGGACTTCACACGAATTAGACTTCGCACTTCGCACTATTTTCCTACCTTCGCGCGTTATTTTGCGCTTCATTTTCCCCCGGAAAGCAAAAACGTACGCTACCTACATGCAAGATTTTTTCAAGTCGTTGCGACAAAACAGCCTGATCCATAAAGCTCGCTCATGGATTGCCCAAATCACGGCGCCCATTTCGATTTTCGTCAACAAGCTGTTGGCGCCTGTTCGTGCATTGTTCGCTCCACTCACCGATGCCTGGAGCCGGCTGCTTTCGCCAGTACATGCACGTTGGGCATCGTTTAAAGGACGTTACCCCATCCCCGGAGCCGTACTCGGCACGGCAGGCTGGCTCATCAAATGGGGATTCTATTTGCTGCTTTTCCTGGTTATTGGCGTCCGTGTCGGGTTGTTCGGACGCTTGCCCAGTGGCGAAGAGTTGCGCAACGTTGAAAATGCCAGCTCTACTGAGATTTATACGGCCGACAGTGTGCTCATCGGCAAATACTACATCGAAAATCGAACCGAAATTACCCTCGACCGCATTTCTCCATTTGTCATGAGCGCCCTGATTGCTACTGAGGACAAACGCTTTATGGAACATCGGGGCATCGACCTGCAAAGTTGGATGCGTGTTGCTTACGGCATGCTCATAGGCAGAGAATCGCTCGGCGGAGGATCCACCTTGAGCCAGCAACTCGCCAAAAACCTTTATCCCCGCAAAAAATACCTCGTTCCCGGTATCAGCCTCATCATCAACAAAATTCGGGAAAATTTCATTTCCATTCGCCTCGAACGCATTTATACCAAGGAAGAACTGCTCAACCTTTACCTTAACACGGTTCCCTTCGGTGGCGACGTATTCGGCATCAGCGTAGCATCGCGCATGTACTTCAACAAAAAAGCGCGCGACCTCTCTCCCGACCAGGCCGCCACGCTCATCGGCATGTTGAAAGGCAGCACCCTGTACAATCCGGTACGCAACCCAGAAAACGCCAAAAAACGCCGCAATGTGGTGCTGCTTACGATGCTGCGCAACAGCGATATCGACCAAAAGACCTACGACGAACTTATCGTTAAACCTGTCGGTGCCAAACGTTACAACGTGGACAGCAACATCGGTGGACTGGGAACTTATTTCCGCGAATACCTGCGAACCGACGTGATGCCCAAACTGCTGCGCAAACACCCCAAAGAAGATGGAACCAATTACAACCTGTATACCGACGGCCTGAAAATTTACACTACGCTGCACAGCAAAATGCAGCAATATGCCGAAGAAGCTGTCGAAAAACAAATGCAGGATCTCCAGAAATTATTCGACAAACACTGGAAAAATTACAAACAGGAAAAACCCTGGGGCGACGACAAATGGATAGACGAACAGATTCGCCGCAGCAGCCGCTACGAAACACTCAAAGACGCAGGAATGAGCAAGGAGGATATCCTCGCCAATTTTGAAAAGCCTGTTCCAATGACCGTGTTCGGCTGGAAGAAAGGCGGCACTGATGTTGACACCACCCTAAGTCCCATCGATAGTGTACGCTACTATTTTTGCTTGCTGAACTGCGGATTCATGGCCATGGACCATCGCAACGGATACGTGCGCGCCTGGATTGGCGGTACCAATTTCAAACACTTCAAATTCGACCACGTCAAAAGTACCCGACAGGTAGGCTCCACGTTCAAACCCATCGTGTACGCAGCCGCCTTGCACGACAGCATCTCGCCCTGTACTTATTATCGCAACCGGATCAAAATGATCAAGGACTGGGAACCACACAATTCCGACGAATCATACGGTGGCTGGTATACCATGTCTGGAGCACTTCAAAGGTCCGTAAACGTAGTCGCAGCCCAAATCATTGAACAAGTAGGCATCCAAAAGACCATCGACATGGCAACACAAATGGGCGTTACCACTACGTTGCCACGCGAATTTGGCATCAGCCTCGGTGCCGCCGATATTTCACTTTTCGACATGATCAAAGTGTACGGGACCATCGCCAACAAAGGCGTACGACCCGAACCGGTAACCGTACTGAGCGTGATCAATCGCGACGGTAAAGTGTTGTACGATTACAAGAATGAACTCAAGACCAATCCGAATCTCGGGCCGCATGTGAAAGCATTGAATGAATACCAGGCCTCCATCATGACCGAAATGTTGCAAAATGTAATTGATCACGGTACAGGAAGACGTCTTCGTTCCGGATTCGGCATACAAGGCGATTTCGCCGGCAAAACAGGCACTACGCAAAACCAGGCCGACGGCTGGTTTATTTGCTACAATCCTCAGCTTGTTACAGGTTCATGGGTAGGCGCCGAAAGTCCCGCCGTTCGATTCCGCTCCATGAGCCTCGGTCAGGGTTCGGCCATGGCACTGCCCATCGTGGCCATGTTCTGGCATAAAGTAGCCAACGACCGTAAACTCGGCGGCATGTTGCGCGAAAAATTTCCGGACCCCAAACCTGAGGTCCTAAACGCAATGTCCTGCTACAACTGGATCGGTATCCAACCCGACTCGTTCAACCAAGCCCTTATGGAACAGGATTCTACCCTCCGCGATTCGATGATATCATTGTACATCTCTAAAGTAATCAAATCACCCGAAGAAACCGCCGTGGAAGGAGAACCCGCCATAGACGCCGAAAAAGAGGAGAAAAAAGAGGAACGTAAAGAAAAACGCAAGGAGTTTTTCCAAAAAATCTTTACCAATCCCAACGACGAAAAAGAGAAGAACAAGCAATAAGCAGGCATAATTAGCAGGCAGCAGGAACCCTGCCTGCTGCCCGCTGCCTGCTGCCTGCTAATTATGCTTGTGCTGGCGGCGTGTTGAAATTCATGGGCGGCAGGACTTGCGGTTCATGGTCTTCGATGGTGCCGAACTGCGCTTCGTATCGCTGGATGTTGTCCTTCATGGCCATCAGTAGTCGGCGGGCATGTTGAGGCGTAAGGATGATGCGTGCTTTAACTTTTGCTTTGGGCACATTGGGCATCATGCGTATAAAATCCACTACAAATTCGGCATGTGAATGCGAAATGATGGCCAGGTTGGAATAGATGCCTTCGGCTGTTTCTTCCGAAATCTCGATGTTCAGTGCAGGTTGTTGAGGTACGTTTTTGTTGTCGGACATGGGTGCGAAGGATGAAAAGTGAATGTTGCAAAATGCAAAGGTACCGTTGTTAATGGTGGTAGTGCAAAAAAATTTGCCTTGCCGGACAATGACGTCGGGCAAGGCAAATTAACAACGGAGCAGAAAGCTCCTATCGTTTGTCCACTTTTTGAGTGGTCAGCGTTTTATGCAATCGATCCTGAATTTGAACAAGGTACATACCCTTGGGCAGATCGGCAATGTAATAGGAATCGCCTTTTACGAATTCAAATTCCTTTACTTTTCTACCTGTCAATCCAAATACGACAATGAAGCCCACCTGATCGTTGTGGTCATTTACAGAGACGTAATCAGTTACTGGATTAGGGAAAACCGAAAGATCGGGCCGGTTATGATTCTGGGCATGTAAGGCAGTTCCAAACAACACAAAAGCACAGGCGAGTAACAAATGTTTCATAGGCAATTTAAAGATTCAAAGGGCAAAATAAATCAATTAAACCAGCAATCCAACTTAAGGTTGCCGCTGTTGACAAAAATTTAACTATATTGACACAATAAAGCTACAAAAGGTTGCAAAGCCGGGCAACATTTGAAATTTGTTAAGCATTTTTAATTTGGAACCGCTTCTCGTCGCGCATGCCTCCCAGCAACTCTTCGTAGCGCAACTTCAATGCTGTTTTGCTGCGCACAACCTGTGAAATGCTTACGGTGCGCACGCGGTTGTCGCGGTTCATAACATAATCGTTTTCCGGATCACCAACGCTGCCT